>BNJT01002357.1_pt1 | contig 119790 bp, 129 predicted proteins | sample 8540491 | NCBI WGS metagenome assembly BNJT01 (sample SAMD00202455, study PRJDB9452) | human saliva metagenome | host: Homo sapiens | reverse complement strand
TGCCGCCTAATTTTTATAAAGTAGAAGTGTTCATTTTTCCACTTTATGCGCCCTTTGAATAGTAAAACTTACTAAACTTACCAAAACTTACAATACGTAAAGCAATGGGCACTTTTACCATCAACTTACCAAAAACAACAAACTTTTATGGCAATATTTAAGGCAGTAGTAAGAAGACCACGCAAAGATGGCTCTGGCAGGTATACATCAGAGTAGGCGTAGGCGTAAAGGTCGGATATATTTCAACTGGCAAGTATGTAACGAGTAAGGGGCTTAGTAAGACGAACGAAATTATCGACCCATATGTTTTGCAGACTTGCTCAAGTCTGATTATTGACTAAAAGTTTCCCACCCAAATAGCATAGATATAAAAATAACAGTTTATCGAATTTTTCTTTTGTAAATTAGTAATCGCTAAAGAACTGATTTTAAAGACAAGACAACAAAACTGTTATGGAAGCAAAAATAGATAAAATAAGTGAGTTATCCAAACTTTTGAGTGTTAAAACTCGAATGAGTGATGATTTATTTCATCTTTTTGGTAAGTTTGGCATCGGTCACCTGTTATCTCACCTGTCATTGGAAAAACTGGACGAGGTTTTCGGCTTTGAGTTGATTCTTTCTCTTTTGCCCTTCCGCATTGTGGGTGAGAGTTTCAACCGTATATGCAAACATAAGATATATGAACTTTCAAATCATGGTAAGAACTGTTTCTATCGCATGATGATTCGCCCACAGATGGATTGGAGACGTTGATGAACCACTTTGCCCTGCGTTATATGTGCCTATTGCGTAAGTATGGCGAGGGCTCCTCAATCAGATACCACTACATGTTTTCATTATAGATGACACAGTGCTCGAGAAGAGTGGCGGAGAATGAGGGTATCAGTCGTGTTTACGACCATGTAAAAAGGCGTAGGTGCGCATTGGGCTACAAACTGCTACTTTGTGCATTCTTTTTGACGGCAAGACAACTATTCCCTTTGAATTTTCACTGCATCAGGAAAAGGAAACAAGGCGACTGCGGGCTGACAAAACAGCAACGTAGAAAAGCGTATCATACCAAGAGGGAATACTGGCAACCCTGATTATAAGCGCTTTTCAAGAGTGTAAGATGTCTAAGCTGAAGTTGCCATGGATATGCTGCATGATGGAAGATGGGCTTGCATGCAGTATGTGATTACCGATAGTTGGTTCACCTGCGAGCAACTTATGACATGTGTTAGAAGATAGGTAAAGGAGCAATGCACTTTGTTGGACTTGTAAAAATGGGAAAGATGAAATACATCATGTGTCGGGCAAAAGAAAAATGCTGCAGAACTCATTGCTACCTATGAACGTGAACGAGGAAATTACTGATAGCTGGTTCACTTGCGAGCAACTTATGGCATGTTAGAAGATAGGTAAAGGGGCAATGCACTTTGTCGGACTTGCTAAAATGGGAAAGATGAGTACACACTGTATCGGGCAGAAAATGCTGCAGAACTCATTACTACCTATGAATGTGAACGAGAAATTACCGATAGCTGGTTCACTTGCGAGCAACTTTATGGCATGTGTTAGAAGATAGGTAAAGGGGCAATGCACTTTTGTCGGACTTGCTATAAAATGGGAAAGATGAAATACACTGTATCGGCAAAAAGAAAAATGCTGCAGAACTCATTGCTACCTATGAACGTGAACGAGGAAAGAACTGTCGTAAGTACAAATGTCGATATATTCAGCTCAACGGCAACTTAGGAGATGTATCCGTTAGAATCTTTCTAATCAAGTATGGTAGAAACTCCACATGGAATGTCCTGCTCACCACGGATACTCATACTCCGATGTCTTTCATAAAAGCCTTTGAGGTGTATCAAATCAGATGGAACATAGGGTGATGAACAAGGAGACTAAGCAATATCTCGGATTAGGAGGTTATCAAGGTTGCGACTTCAATGGTCGATAGCCGATGCAACGCTGTGTTACCTTACATATATCGTCATGGCCTTGGAAAAGCGGTTCACAGAATATCAAAACCATGGGCGAACTCTTTTCGGACATGGAGGACGATCTCATCGCACTTACGTTATGGAAGCGAATTCTTGCTTTGTATCGAACGTATTCTTCGCATTTTAGGAGAAATGCTTGGAATAACGCCCCAACACCTTATGGCTACAATCAGCGGAAAGCGACAAAGAGATGCGCAAAACTCTTTGTAATGGCTGAAACATTGGAAAGATGGGATAAAGTATATGGACAGACTACATAACTTCTGTTAGTCATGTGTTAACAGTCAATGGTTATAGGACGACAGACAAAGGTGAATAAGAAAAAGTCAGAGTGTTTTAAGAGATGGGAAACTTAAGTTAACCCAAGTTTAACACCCCTATTGTCGTAGAATCTCGCCGTTACTGCACTTTTGAAGTTCTAGCTATGAACTCTGTGTCCTACATGGTTCATCCGACATTTCGAGTGATACGGCAGTCATGCAGTGCATAGAGTCTTAGTGTAAAGTACCTCTCGTCCCTGAATCCATACGCATTTCGTTTCATTACTTTAATCTTGTTATTGATGCCTTCGACTTTTTCCTGTTGATAGATGGCAATCGTACCATGCAAGGATTCCTTTCTTATAGGTTTTCACAGTAACAGCCATTTTCTGTAGTTGGGCTATCTTACTTTGTTCAGCCTGCCTTATCCAGTCATCAAGCACTTTTTTTCTGCCATATCTTCGTGGGTTGCAACCATATCTCGACGCAGTTGTTCCTTCAAATAGTATGCTTTTGACAATGGCTCATTCATAGCTAAAGCATTCTCAAGCCTTGTCTTGTGCTGTTTATCAAAGATGTCCTCACCATTGCCGAGTAGCAGATACCTTGTTCCTTTGAGTACTTTACGCTTATTTATATCTTTCTCCATACTATAAACTTTACGTCTGATATCGTCAAGTTTCTCGTTCATTAACTTCACTACATGGAAATGATCAAACACATGTACTGCATCGGGACAGTTCTCCATAACAGAGGCTATGAAAGCCGTAGACAGGTCTGTTGCCACATGTTTTATCTTTATATTCTTACGTTTGACTTTCCGCCAGAATTTCTTCAGAGCTTTCGTACCCTTTCCTTCGCCAACATAGATTACCCTGCCACTGTCCAAATCCACGACTATTGTCTTATAGACATGTCCTTTCTTAACAGCAAACTCATCTATACCAATATTCTCTACACCATCTAAAGATGGAGGGCTATAATGACGCTCAAGGTAAGAGGAGTGTATTTCCTTTATCGTATCCCATGATACACCCAGATGATTCGATACATCCTGAAGCGTCATACCACGAAGTAAATCTGGGTCTTCAGGAATTTGGATGATCCGTTTTGAGATTAGAACTTTGTGGAAAAGGTCACACAGAGAAATGGAGAACACGAGGATTGTTTATAACAAAGCTATTGTTGACACAGAGGCACCGTTGGCGCGTGGAGAAACAGAGGAGATTGCGAGCTTTTATTAATACTTTGGCCTACTTCATTACAAAGCAGTGGTTTTCAAGATTAGTTGACGTTTATTACCAGCTATCAGCAACACGTGACACTACGGCTTTGTCTCTCTTTAGTGCCTCTCGGCACCTCCGTAAGATTGTTCTGCTTTTCACCTCCGTGTTCTCCCCCTCTCTGTGTACCTTTTATATGCAGTAGGCTTACTTTATCACTCCATATTTCGGAAGAACTATTTTTATTTATCTGAATGGTGCATATTTTATTTTCAATTTATCGTATATAGCAGCTGCCTCGTTTAGTGGGATTGCTGCATTGTCGCATCTGTACGATGTCTCCCAATGGGTTCCTGCCTTCTGTGGTTACGAGTTTCTGGGTGCTCATCCTCCGCACGATTTCGGTCCAATAGCAGGATTCGCCTTCTCTCTTCAACTGGCAACGGATGGTGTTTACCACCCAATAGGCAAAGCAGGCCGAAGAAAAGAGTGCGCATCGCTCGGTCATCCGGTCTGATGGGCTATATAGGACGGAGGTTCAGGTCGGTCTTCAACTGCCTGTTGGTACATTCAATTTCTCGTATGAGATAGTAATAGTCCCACGTGGTACACTCGTCGAGGGTCTCTACATTGGTCCGTAAGAAGTATACGCTGTCCGGACTCAATGGCTGAGAAGGTCTTGAGGTTCCAGTCTACACGTAGCATTTCTTTTTGGCTTTTCTTCGTTTCTAACGTAGTCTATCGTATAGTATTTTTGCGATAGAGGGTATTTCTGTATGGCTCGGCCCGTACGCTCTACAACCTTCTCGTAGAGTTTCGTTCCACCTTTCTTTTGCAACACCATCATTTATCTTATTCTGCTCTGTTTCAAATCTTTCACGCCAGAGTTTGTTCATTGACGATTCGGCCATTGCCTTAGATGGAGAAGTTATTTCAAGGTAGTAGTCCTCACCTTCCGTGTGTGACTTTGTTGAGCATTATCGTTTGCTTTCGGGCATCTTTCACCATCACGCTCTTGTGGTCCTCACTGAGCGTGTAATCTTCAGCTTGGTGCGGGACACGCAGAGATAGTTGTAGCCCTTTGCCTTGATAAGCTCTAGATTGTCTTCGGTTGCAATGCCTGCATCCATCACAATAAGCGACTTTTCTTTTTGCACAGGATTCCTGCCTGCCAGTGTATCTATCATATCTGGCAGTGATTTAGGGTCAGCCGTATTACCTTCCAGATAGAAGAATAGCGTATGAACCCCTCCTTATTGATACACAGAACCAGGACGAGAAGTTTACAATCCGATCGCCTTCCTCCTTTCGATCACCGAACTGTGCCTTCTTGCTTTCACGCTTACTACCCTCAAAGCAGTAAGTTAGTCAAATCAAAGAGCATCAGCTTGTTATCTATATTGAAAAGGTTATCTGTGACGTTGCACAGGTGACGTTCTATCTTTTTCCTTGAGCTCATAAAGCTTGTCCGTTACCTTGTACAGGGCATTGATACCTGGAGTCCAGTCTTGAGAACCTGTGTAAAGCTCGGCGGCAGCCGAATTGTCCCTGAGATAATAATACGAGGAACGTTCAGACACTGCATACACTGTCCGGATAATAAGCGCAGAGAGTGCGGTGTGGATAGAATGGTTACTCCATCCTTGGTCACGCAGGAACTCTTCCAGCCCCAGCTTGTCAATGGTCTGCTTACAGAGCCATTCTGCACCGACATTCCTTGCGTTAGTATGTTCTGCCATATCAAGGTCAATATAACGTTCAGACTCCTTTCTGGCCTTCTGTTCCTTCTTATCGAGATCTATCAATGCCACCTTCCTCTTTCATCCGCTGCCACCACTCATCTGCCTTTGTCTGTTCCAATGCGGTGAGTCCCTTTCCAGTGGCTTGCCAACAAAGAATTAGTTCCTCTGTTCTTAAAACGCTCTGTCAGTGCAAAGGCAATTCTTCTGACTTGCAAGGCTGTGAGAGAAGGTTCAAAAACCCATACTGAGCAGGATGAGCGAATGTACGTGTCCAGCCACGTCACGATAAGACTCTTTTTAGTCTATAATAAAGAGCCTTCTCCCCAGTTGCTGTTGAAACGTGTCTGTACATTTGCGTGCATGGGTGCAAAGTAACATTGATATGCTGGTGTCATACAAATCAGATTTTTGCCCATATTTAGAAAAACACTATGCCTGATTATTAAGCCGTAGAATCTCGCTGTTACTTCACTTTTGAAGTTTTAGCTATGAACTCTGTGTCCTACAAATTTTTATTTTTCTGAATGAGTGCATATTTTTATTTTCAATTTATCGTATATAGCAGTTGCCTGTTTAGTGGGGATTGCTGCATTGTCGTATCTGTACGATGTCTCCCAATGGGTTCCTGCCTTCTGTGGTTACGAGTTTCTGGGTGCTCATCCTCCGCACGATTTCGGTCCAATAGCAGGATTCGCCTTCTCTCTCAACTGGCAACGGATGGTGTTTTACCACCCAATAGGCAAGCAGGCCGAGAGAAAAGGTGCGCATCGCTCCGGTCATCGGTCTGATGGTATATAGGACGGAGGTTCAGGTCGGTCTTCAACTGCCTGTTGGTACATTCAATTTCTCGTATGAGATAGTAATAGTCCCACGTGGTACACTCGTCGAGGGTCTCTACATTGGTCCGTCAGAAGTATACGCCATGTCCGGACTCAATGGCTGAGGAGGTCTTTGAGGTTCCAGTCTACACGTAGCATTTCTTTTGGCTTTTCTTCGTTTCTAACGTGAGTCTCATCGTATAGTATTTTGCGATAGAGGGTATTTCTGTATGGCTTTCGGCCCTGTACGCTCTACAACCTTCTCGTAGAGTTTCGTTCCACCTTTCTTTTGCAACACCATCATTTATCTTATTCAACTCTGTTTCAAACCTTTCACGCCAGAGTTTGTTCATTGACGATTCGGTCATTGCCTTAGATGGAGAAGTTATTTCAAGGTAGTAGTCCCTCACCTTCCGTGTGTACTTTTGTTGAGCGTTACATCGTTTGCTTTCGGGCATCTTTCACCATCACGCTCTTGTGGTCCTCACTGAGCGTGTAATCTTTCAGCTTGGTGCGGGATACGCAGAGATAGTTGTAGCCCTTTGCCTTGATGAAAAGCAGATTGTCTTCGGTTGCAATGCCTGCATCCATCAGCAATAAGCGACTTTTTCTTTTTGTACAGGATTCCTGCCTGCCAGTGTATCTATCATATCTGGCAGTGATTTAGGTCATCGTATTACCTTCCAAGATAAAGACTAGCGTATGAACCCCTCCTTATTGATACACAGAACCAGGACGAGAAGTTTTACAATCCTGACCGCTTCCTCCTTTCGATCACCGAACTGTGCCTTCTTGCTTTCACGCTTACTACCCTCAAAGTAGAAGTAGTCAAATCAAAGAGCATCAACGTTATCATATTGAAAAAGGTTATCTCAGACGTTACACAGGTGACGTTCCATCTTTTCCTGAGCTCCTATAAAGCTGGTCCTTTACCTTTGTACAGGGCATTGATACCTGGAGTCCAGTCTGAGAACCTGTGTAGCTCGGCGGCAGCCGAAATTGTCCCTGAGATAATAATACGAGGAACGTTCAGACACTGCATACACTGTCCGGATAATAAGCGCAGAGAGTGCGGTGTGGATAGAATGGTTACTCCATCCTTGGTCACGGAACTCTTCCAGCCCCAGCTTGTCAATGGTCTGCTTACAGAGCCATTCTGCACCGACATTCCTTGCGTCAGTATGTTCTGCCGTATCAAGGTCAATATAACGTTCAGACTCCTTTCTGGCCTTCTGTTCCTTCTTATCAAATCTATCAATACCACCTTCCTCTTTCATCCGCTGCCACCACTCATCAGCCTTTGTCTGTTCCAATGCGGTGAGTCCTTCCAGTGGCTCGCCAACAAAGAATTAGTTCCTCTGTTCTTAAAACGCTCTGTCAGGTGCAAAGGCAATCCTTCTGACTTGCAAGGCTGTGAGAGAAGGTTCAAAACCGATATTGAGCAGGATGAGCGAATATGCGTGTTCAGCCACGTCACGACAGACTCTTTTAGTCTATAATAAAAGAGCCTTCTCCCCAGTTGCCGGGTTGAAACGTGTCTGTACATTTGCGTCATGGGTGCAAAGTAACATTGATATGCTGGTGTCCTACAAATCAGATTTTGCCCATATTTAGAAAACACTATGCCTGATTATTAAGCACTAGCAAATCAGTAGCTCTTCAAAATATACTGCGAAAATTTACGAAAAATAATTTTGCCCGTTAAACTTGGGTTAGTCCAATTTTTCTTTTGTAAATTAGTAATCGCTAAAACAACTGATTTTTAAAGACAAAACAGCAAAAACTGTTATGGAAGCAAAAATAGAGAAAAAGAAGTGAGTTATCCAAACTTTTGAGTGTTAAAACTCAGATGAGTGATGATTTATTTCATTTTGGCAAGTTTGGCATCGGTCACCTGTTAACTCGCCTGTCATTGAGAAACAGGGACGGAGTTTCGAGCTCTCGGAGTTGATCGCTTTCTCTTTGTCTCTCCGCATTGTGGGTGAGAGTATTCACAGTATATGCAAACATAAGATATATGAACTTTCAAATCATGGTAAGAACTGTTTCTATCGGATGATGATTCGCCCACAGATGGATTGGAGACGATTGATGAACCACTTTGCCCTGCGTTATATGTGCCTATTGCGTAAGTATGGCGAGGCTCCTCAATCAGATACCACTACATGTTTCATTATAGATGACACAGTACTTGAGAAGAGTGGCGTGAGGATGGAAGGCGATCTCATGGCACTCACGTTAAATTCTCCTCGGAGCCATCCCCCCGAATCGGCTACAACTGTCTTGGCATAACGATGATAGCGTGATTTGAAGGACTCCAAGAAAGAAGGAAGTGTGAGTGTGTCTGTACGGTTAGCATAGAGTGCAAAGTCGGTGATAAACTGGTTCTCAGTTGCTATCTGCAGATTATATCCAGGCTTAGTCTGTCCGTTCCGCATAGCGTCCTCCTTCATGTGCATAAACGTGGCATCAGGGTCGGTCTTGCTGTAGGAGTTTCTCTTCCATAATCTCAAGGTGTTGGTCATACTCCTGGAGTTTATTACGTTTCTTCTCAAGTTCTTTAAGCTGTTTTTCTTGGTTCTAACAGCCTCGTTTCCTCTTCTTTTTGTCTTAGGCTCGAGGGACTGATTCAAAGACTTGTTCAATTCCTCGGATATCTCATCGAGCAGAGCTGCAGTAAACTCGACACCTTCTGTCTTAGCAGCATTGTCCTGCGCTATGACATCATCAACCTGGAAACAAGAGTGTGCGTATTTGTTCCTGCAACTTGGCGCGGTTCTTTTCCACGTTCTCTTCAAACGAAGGTATACTTGTTGGCTTTCGATTCTATCTTTGTACCGTCAATATATTCAACGTCAAGACTTATCAAACCTTTAGCTGCAAGTACTAATACGACTTGTGTAAAGATATTGTTGATTTCCTTTTTCACACGATTACGAAAACGATTGATGGTAATAAAATCAGGCAGCTCATATCCCTGCCAGATAGATGAAATGAATGTCACGCTTGAAGCGACTCTATACGACGGCAGGAATAGATATTATTCATATAGGCGTAAAGAATCACCTTGAGCATCATTTTGTGGATGATAAGGCTTGCGACCACTGGGCTTATAAAGCTTGTGGACATTATCCAACATAAGATTATCCACCAAGGCGTCTAAAAGACGAACAGGGTCATCTTCTGCGATATCCTTATCGATTCTTTGAGGAAAAAGAATCATTTTCTTGTGTATGTAAGAACGAAAGTGTACCTTTGTCATAATGAGATTTTTTGTATGCCTAAAGGTACAAAAACTTTAGGAAATAGCAAAGCCCTGGCTTGAGAAAGTCGGGGCTTTGTGATAAAAAGAGGATGTGTACATTTTGACACACCCTCTTTTATATTACTTTCTGAATACTAAGCCCTCACCGAAGCTGTCGATGATGACAGGCTTGTCACGATTGACTGTACCTGCAAGCAATGACTTACTGAGGTCGTTCAATACGTAACGCTGGATAGCTCGCTTGACAGGACGCGCACCGAACTCTGGGTCGTAGCCAACATCTGAAAGATAATTGATGGCTGGGTTGGTCCACTGAAGTGTCAATACCCTGTGGCTCTAACATATCCTTAACTCTTTCGAGCTGCAAACGAACGACATCACCAATCTGCTCTTTTGTCAATGGCAAGAACATGATAGTCTCGTCGATACGATTGAGGAACTCAGGACGAATAGTCTTCTTCAGCATATCCATTACCGCAACTTTTTGCCTTGTCGATTACCTCCTCACGGTTAGTATCGTTAAGATGTTCAAACTGTTGCTGGATGTATTGTGAACCAAGATTAGACGTCATGATGATAATCGTATTCTTGAAGTTCACTGTTCGTCCCTTATTATCTGTCAGATGACCATCGTCCAACACCTGCAGAAGGATGTTGAATACGTCTGGATGTGCCTTCTCAATCTCATCAAAGAGTACAACAGAGTAAGGCTTTGCGGCGTACAGCCTCAGTCAACTGACCACCCTCATCATAGCCTACATATCCACGGAGGAGCACCGATGAGTCGAGTTACACTGAACTTCTCTTGATACTCACTCATATCAATTCGGGTCATCATAGACTCGTCATTGAAGAGATAATCAGCCAATGCCTTTTGCCAACTCGGTCTTACCAGTACCCGTTGTACCTAAGAAGATGAAGGACGCAATAGGCTTCTTTTGGGTCTTGCAAGCCTGCGCGTGAGCGACGAGACAGCATCTGCCACGGCAGTGATAGCTTCATCTTGTCCGATGACACGCTTGTGCAATTCATCCTCCAAGTGGAGCAGTTTATCCTTCTCACTCTGTAACATTCGTGTGACAGGAATACCTGTCCAACGGCTCACAACCTCAGCGATATCATCTGCCGTAACCTCCTCGCGCACCATTGCTTGCCCATCTTGTGTCGCTTGCAACTGCTGTTGGATGTTCTTGATATCGTCTTCTAATTGCTTTAGTCGTGAGTATCTAATCTCGGCAACACGCTCGTAATTACCCTCACGCTCGGCACGGTCAGCCTCATACTTGAGCTGTTCAATCTCTTGTTTGTCCTGCTGAATCTTATTCACCAGTCCACGTTCGCCTTCCCACTTAGCGCGGAATCCATGTTCCTGCTCTTTGAGTTCAGCAATCTCCTTGTCGAGTTGTGCAATCTTTTCTGTGTCGTTCTCGCGCTTGATAGCCTCACGCTCAATCTCAGCTGCTTCAATCTACGACTGATTTCATCCAACTCCTCTGGTACAGAATCACGTTCCATACGCAGTTTTGCAGCAGCCTCATCCATCAAGTCGATAGCTTTATCTGGCAAGAAACGGTCTGAAATATAACGCTCAGAAAGCTTAACAGCTGCGATACAAGCATCGTCCTGAATACGTACCTTGTGATGGTTCTCATAACGTTCCTTCAATCCACGAAGGATAGAGATAGCATCCAACTCGTCTGGTTCATCTACTAATACGGTTTGGAAACGACGCTCAAGCGCCTTATCTTTCTCAAAATACTTCTGATATTCATTCAGTGTTGTTGCACCGATAGCTCTCAATTCGCCACGTGCTAAGGCTGGTTTAAGGATGTTAGCAGCATCCATGGCACCTTCGCCACCACCTGCACCAACCAATGTGTGAATCTCGTCAATGAAGAGAATGATGTTACCATCAGCCTGCATCACTTCCTTAACAACACTCTTAAGTCGCTCCTCGAACTCACCTTTATACTTGGCGCCAGCCAACATCGCACCCATATCCAATGAGTAGAGTTGCTTGTCCTTTAAGTTTTTCTGGTACATCACCACGAATGATTCTCTCTGCTAAACCCCTCAACGATAGCTGTCTTACCAGTACCTGGCTCACCAATGAGAATAGGGTTATTCTTTGTACGACGAGATAGAATCTGTAATACTCTTCTAATCTCCTCATCACGACCAATCACTGGATCGAGTTTTTCCTGCACGAGCATCCTCTATAAGGTTACGTGCATATTTCTGTAATGACTGATAGTTCTCATCACCACTTTGCGACTGCACCTTCTGACCTTGTCTAAGATCATTGATCGCAGCTGTCATTTCTTTCTCTGTACAACCCTGCATCTTTCAATATACGGCTTGCAGTTGAGTTCACTGCAAGTAGGGCAAGCAGCATTGGCTCGATACTAACGAATTCATCCCCCCCATCTTCTGCGAGATATCCAATGTACGCTGCATTACCTGATTGGTGTCAGAGAGAGGTAAGGGTTCACCACCAGATACTTTTTGGTAAGTGGTTCATCTCATTCTGGATAGCACTTTTCCACAGCTTGTGCATTGACGCCAATTTTCTGGAAGATGTAATTTATTACATCCTTCCCTTTATCCATTACACCAGCTAATATATGTACTGGCTCAATGGTCTGCTGTCCATTTCGCTGTGCAATGTTTATCGCACTCTGAACAGCCTCTTGTGCTTTGATTGTAAATTTCTCAAATGTCATATTTCAAATCTCCTTCCTATAGCTCCTTTACCTTTATAATAGGCTTCAGAACTTGTTCTTATTTTTTTGTTTCTATTGCCTATATCTCAAACCTTTGTGCCTATAGGTGTTTTCTATCAATTTGTCGCTTATATCAGACAAATTGTCAGCTGTTTATTCTTAAAAAGGGAGGGAAGGGAGGTGGGGAACGTGCTTTTTCAATGTTCAGTTCTCTTGGTGTTTTACAGTTTATAAATGCGCAGATATAAATAAGTATGCCCCAAAAGAATATAGAAAAACCTTTTTCGTAAGGTATATCTGTTTGTTGCTTCCAAAGATAAAGCAAGGATATAATTATAACTAAAAGACTGAATCTATTGTTTGTTCATTTTTACGTTACTTCTTTGATAATAAAACGGTGATAGTGTCACCAATCTGCAGACTTTTCATATTCTCCATATTGTTTACTCTTACCTTCATAGGTCTTCTCATCTACGTTATATGAATAGGAGTAGTAAGGAGTTGCGCAAATTTTTATAAAGTCTATTGACTACACCTTTAGTGTAAGCTGGGTTCTTCAGTTATCTTGCTACTCGTCCATAAATGGTATAAATGAGATTCCTAACAGTGCGATAACAATATAGGGCTATTGATAGTTGATACTTTCTTTTCATTTTGTCTGATTGAGCTTTATTATTTCAACTTCTCCTTCATATAGTTATGAAGACGATGTGTAAACTCATAGTTTTTCAGTCCCCATTTTGGGTGCTATGAGGAGGTCGGGAGGGACTCTGGCTGACAAAGCGTTCGAGTACAAGGTCAGGGGCGGAGAAGGCTAATGTAGTCTGCAATGAGCTTTGATATACTCTTCAACCGTATAAAGATGAAATGGCTTTTCTGCGTACATCTTTTGCAAGACGAGTTCCACGAATAATCTGTAACTGATGAATCTTCAGTGTTGTTAAAGGGAGAGATGAAATGATAGGGATGCTTGTCTTAAACTCTCTTTTGCATCTTCACCGGGTAGTCCGAGTATGATATGTGCACCGACACGAATACCACGTCGGGCAGTCTCTTCAATAGCTTTACGTGCGCAAGCAAAGTCATGCCCACGATTAACCAGTCGTAATGTCTCATCATTGCAGGTTTCTACACCATACTCAACGATGAGGAATGTGCGACGATTCAGTTCTTCAAAGTAGTCTAAGAGGTCGTCATTAATACAATCGGGACGTGTACCGATAACGAGTCCAACCACATCCTCCACAGCAAGTGCTTCCTCATAGAGTTTTTAATATGGTCATTAGTGCCGTAAGTGTTAGTATAAGCTTGGAAATAAGCAAGATATTTCATTTCAGGATACTTACCTGAAAAGAAACGTTTACCGTCTTCAAGCTGTTGAGTCACGCTTTTCCCATTATCGCAGTAAGCAGGATTGAACGTCTGATTATTGCAATAAAATGCAACCACCACGGCCAATCCTTCCGTCTCGGTTAGGGACAGGTAAATCCTGCATTAACCGATATCTTCTGTACTTTGTAAGGGAACTGAGAGCGCAACCAGTTCCCGAAATCGCAATAATATTGTTCCATTCTTTTTGCAAATATACGGAATATTTTTATATTTTTGTGCTGTTAAAACTTGAATTTATGAAACGTATATTTACTTCTGTGTGCAACAGTGCTAACCGCACTTCAGTTGATGGCTGGAGAACCTATCTCTTTGAAAGACATTACTAATGGCACTTTTGCAACTAAGCGTATCTCGGGTGTTAATCCTCTAAAAGGAACTTCGGAGTATGCACAAATCTCGTCTGATGGTCGTCAGGTGGTTAAGTATTCTTTTCAAACTGGTAACTCGACAGGGGTTATCTTTGACCTTGCTGATGCAAAAAGGTGAGCAATTAAGTTCCTTTGATGATTATCAGATCTCGTCCGATGGTAGCCGACTACTGTTACAGACAAATACTAATCGTATTTACCGTCGTTCGTTCACAGCAAACTTTTTATCTCTATGATGTAAAAGACAAAACAGTTGAAGAAACTGTCAAAAGATGGCTCTGAGCAGATTCCTACCTTCTCTCCTGATGGTCGTCAGATTGCTTATGTTTATCAGAATAACATCTATATTACAGATGGAGAGAACGTAAAGCAGGTTACTACGGACGGCGAGTTTAATAAGATTATCAATGGTTTACCTGACTGGGTAAACGAAGAGGAGTTTCGGTTTTAATAATGCGCTTGCTTGGAGTGCAGATAGTAAGACGCTAAGTTGGATTAGATATGACGAAAGTGAGGTAAAGAGTTTTACCTCTACAGTTCTATAAAGGTGCTTATCCCTACATTTGATATGTTTGATGTCTACCCGGTGATTACAGCTATAAATATCCAAAGGCTGGTGAGGCAAACTCAAAGGTGAGTGCATGGTCTTACAATTTGAGCGATGGTGCTGTACGTAAGTATGATTTACCATTAGCGGCAGATGGATATATTCCACGCATTAAGTCTACCTTTTGATGCAAATCGTATTATCCTTTATACAATGAATCGTCATCAGGACGAGTTGAATCTCTATGCTGCTAATCCACTCACAGGTGCTTGTAAGTTGCTGATTAAGGAGAGTGTACCTAAGTACGTGAAGGAAGAAGCTATGGAAGGTGTCAGCATCATGAAGGATTATATTCTTGTTCCTTCTGATCGTGATGGCTATATGCACCTTTACTTGTATAATAAGGATGGAAAGCTTTTACGCCAGATTGATAAGGGGAACTATGACGTAACAGAAATCTATGGTTATGATGAGAAGACAGGAAATACCTACTTCCAAGCAGCAGCACGTAAGCCAATGCAGCGTGAGATATATGTTGCAGATAAGTCGGGTAAGTTGACTTGTCTTTCTACTCGTGCAGGGATGGAATGTTGCTTCGTTCTCTGGTGATTATAAGTATTTCCTCAATACATGGAGTGATAGCAACCACCCATACGTATTTGCTATCTATGATAACAAAGGTAAGGAGATACGTGAGGTGCTTAATAATAATGAACTGCAGGAAAAATTGGCAAAGTATGGCAACACTGGTGTTGAGTTCTTTACATTTACAACCTCTGAGGGTGTGAAACTCAATGGATGGATGGTGAAACCTGCTAGCTTCGATGCAACAAAGAAGTATCCTGTAATTATGCACCAGTATAGTGGTCCGGGTAGTCAGCAGGTCGTTGACAACTGGAGTGTTGGCTCTATGGGTAGTGGTGCAATGTATGATTACTACTTGACACAGAAAGGCTATATCGTCGTTACTGTTGATGGTCGTGGTACTGGTGCACGTGGTGCAGAGTTTGAGAAGTGTACTTATTTGAAACTTGGTGACTTGGAATCAAAGGACCAGACCGAAGCTGCTTTTATGGTTGGGTAAGCAAAGTTATGTTGATGCTTCACGTATTGGTATATGGGGTTGGAGTTTCGGTGGCTTCAATACACTGATGAGTATGAGTGAGGGTCACAATGCCTTTAAGGCTGGTGTGGCAATTGCTCCACCAACAGATTGGCGCTATTATGATACGGTTTATACAGAGCGTTATATGCGTACACCGCAAGAGAATGCTGCGGGTTATGCCATTAATCCTATTAACCGTGCAGAGAAGCTTCATGGTAAGCTTTTAGTATGTCATGGCTTTGGTAGATGATAATGTTCATCCTCAGAATGCCTTTGAATACTCTGAGGCTTTAGTACAAGCAGACAAGGACTTCAAGGAGAACCTCTATACTAATCGTAACCATGGTATTTATGGTGGTAACACACGTAATCACCTACTGAGACAGGTTGCTGAATGGTTTTATTGAGAATCTGTAATAGGTGCTGATAAAAGAACTGTGCTGTTTACGAAAGCACTCTCATGTATAAGTGAACCATGCGTGGCTTACTACATATTATGATAATGACAAGGGGCTTTTTAACTCATCTTTTACTGATGTGTTTATGCCCAGCACATAGTGTGCGGATGCTTAACACGTCATGTGCGGATGGTAAACACCAATGGTGTTGAATGCTTAGTGCAGTGAAATATGTTGTTAGTAGGTAACAAATTATTGGTAGAAACGAGTTGTTCTATCAGATAACTGTAAATCAAAGGTGATGTCGTATGGACGAATATATTATTCAAAGTTCTATCAGATAGCACTAAAAATAAAAAAACTCGGACACTGAATTGATATAATCAGTGTCCGAGTTTTTTTATGTATAATTCATTTTATCTTGCTCTTTAACCAAAGAGTCGCTCAAAAGAAACCTTTCTTTTTTTGAGGCTTCTCCTCACTTGTAGCTGTTTCGAGGTGTGTAGATTTATCTTCTTCAGAGATTGTTTCATTTTTTTAATAGCAGAATCATCTGTAGGGATGTCTTCACCCTCAATAATACCTGCAGTACCCCATTGAGCAGCAAGCATTGTTGCATCCTTGCAGAGCTGTATCCTCGTCAATTTCATATTGATTGCAGATTAACTCTACGAGGTTATCTACTGTAAAAAGAATCCATCTTCTGCACCTCTTCCCATAAGTATGCAGAACTTTCGTTCATAGAAATTATATTGCTGAAGTCGATATTTTCATCTCCTTCTGCAACGATGATACGTTCTCCGCATACTTCACGGAGGTTGAAACCATTCTTTACTTTCATTCTTATTGATAGTTTATATTGTTATCTTTCTTTTAATGTTCCATTAGATGGTACCGAAGATTGGAATCAAATACGTCTGTAAATGCCTAATAGATATCTTCGGAGAGGGAGAAGTCGAGTCCAAATAAAACTATAAGTCTTCCATTTCCAAGCATCTGTAGCATCTATTTCTTTCCGTCCTTTCCGGTAGAAACCAATGACTGCTCCAACAATATTCTCCTTCTTGCAATGCTCAACACCAAGGTTGCCATCGCCTCGTAAGGTTACGTTGTCACCCTCTATTCTGTCAATACGATGTAAGACGAAGTGTCGGGGAGTTATCTCTGCTAAGACAGGGTCGCCAACCTTTATCGTTGTAGGCTTTACCAACAAAGCCTTGTCTCGGTCGTTTTCAAGGAAAGGACGCATAGAATAGCCACGAAGGCGTAATGTTACAGTATGCCCTTCATTCAACATCTTGACAACTTCTGGTAGAAACTCAGCATTAGCAAACTGGATTTCAGAAGTAGTAAGTACAGTCTTTGACATAAGTCTTATCTTTTCGTTACGGTTTGATAGCAGACTTCTGCCGCTTCCTGATTAGGTAGACAATGTAACGTAAATATTCTTCCAGTTTCTACAATCTTTGTAATCGTATTACAAACGCCATTGTAAATATCAGAATCCCACTTCATGCTGGAGCAAGAGGGGAGGAGTGAAGCGAACGCTGCAATAGGATTAGGCTTCTCAATAGAGTTTGTTGTGGCACGGTCAATGCGTGTGATAGCACCTAATCGAGCCTTGACATTACGATAACATGGCGTTTTGCCACTCCATGGACTACCATATATCCATGTTTCACCATCAATGATTCTGACGATAGGATTATCATCGTTCATGAGGTCACTACCAGGAATATAGCGTAACCACATACTAACCTGTGTTGACTTACCTGTTCCACTCTTGGCAATGAAGGCATAGCCATACCCGTTGTTACGAACAAGAGAAGCATGAATTAGCAAGGTTTGTTTAAGTGCACCAGCAAAGGCAAAGATGAGCATCAATGCATTGTTCAGTCCAAAGGTGCGCATATTTGTGTTGCCATTGAGTGCACAACGACAATCGGAGAATCCTTATTGCTCTGTAGTAAACAGCAGTCAGAGCCATTGATGTCTTTGATAATATATTGATAGCTACCGTCGTCAACACGATCAACGATCGTATCACCATTACCTGTATCAAAAGCACGGATACGCTGTCTCCTTTCCTTTGGGATAGGGCGAAGCGTATCGTCAACTGTTAAGCGGAAAAAGATATTCTCCGAAACCTCCTTGATTCTAAAAGGTTCGAAAGAACTCAGCAAGTGCATTCCGTTGACATCTGTCTCGCGGAAGATAATCTGTATATCAAAGTCAGCTATTCTGAAGTTATTTATTTCCATCTTTAGTTTCTCTGCTTACTTTGACTTCACTGCAGTTTTAGTATTCTCTTGTGTCTCTTCGCTTGATGTATAACTGTCTGGTGTTATCGTCTTATAGCTAAACTCTGCATCAGAAATAGACTTAACAACATACTTCTTCTTACCCTTTTCGTATTTATTTTTTTCAAAGCTACGAACTTCTTCATAGCCTTATTCTCATTCTCAGCATACATCGTAACGCAGGTTGGGTAGCTTACTAAACCATTATTCTGAAGATAATAGCGGAGCTGGTATGAATAGTCCTCGCGATTAGCAAGGAAGTTTGTACGATCGTTGGCAAGGTAGGCATCCACTTTCTGAATATTGGTCATATAAACCGTTGAATCATTAAAAGAGGCTGCAAAACCAAACATATAAACCTTTTGCAGGCTTGTATCCTTTTGCGTTACCACTATTTACCCATCCCAGCAGGAGTACTGCTATGATTAATACCTGACGTAATTTCATCTTAAATTAATATCTTACAATGTTAATGTTATTGTCCTAAATAAGCCTTCAATACCTTACTGTTGGTTTGTTGGCGTAGGCGTCTTATTGCTTTTTCTTTAATCTGTCTTACCCGTTCACGTGTGAGATTGTATTTACTTCCTATCTCTTCCAGCGTCATTTCGCGTTGGTTTATTCCGAAATAAGCCTCGATTACCATCTTCTCTCTATCTTCAAGAATCTGTAAGGCTCTTCCGATTTCTTCACGTAGACTCTCTTCAACCAGCTCCTTTGTCAGTTGATGGCGTGTTATCATTAGGGATGACATCCAGCAAGCTACTTTGTTCGTCGTCATAGAACGGAGCATCTACCGAGACATGATGTGAATTAACCTTCATTGCATCAACAATCTTGTCTTCTGGTATATCAGTGTTCTGTGCTATCTCATCAATACTTGGGCGGCGTTCATTTTCTTGTTCAAACTGTGTCAATATCTTATTGATTTTGTTGACAGAACTTACTTGATTTAGTGGTAGCCTAATGATACGACTTTGTTCTGCTATTGCTTGCAAGATACTTTGTCTTATCCACCATACAGCGTATGAGATAAACTTGAAGCCACGGGTTTCGTCAAACTTCTCTGCTGCTTTGATTAATCCAACGTTACCTTCGTTGATAAGGTCAGGCAGAGATAGTCCCCTGGTTTTTGATACTGCTTTGCGACAGAGACAACGAAGCGCAGGTTAGCTTTTGTCAGACGTTCTAAAGCTTTTCGATCACCATTTCGGATTTTTTGAGCGAGTTCAACTTCTTCTTCAATACTGATCATTTCTTCGTGACCGATCTCCTGCAGATACTTATCGAGAGAAGCACTCTCTCGATTCGTAATCGATTTTGTGATTTTCAATTGTCTCATGTGCTTAGCATTATTTTTAAGTGATGGCAAATTTACACAAATTCAATGAGTTAAACAAATAAAAAAGTAAAAAACTCACATAAGAATCTATAATGATTTTGTGTTGTGTATTAAGTTTTTAATCTTTTGACTATTTCTTCTTAATTGATAGGTGGTTTATAGTTTCGTCATGGTTGCGTCTTCCCTCCATGTTTATACAATGTCTTTTAGTTTGATTATATGAGGTTTATTTCGATTTTTTAATGGTTATGATGTCGTGTTTATAGGGCAGAAATAGGAGTGTTTATCAAAGAAAATCCCCCATTCTTGTGTGTGAAACCAAGAATGGAGGATTTTTATGATGTCAGCTTCTTTGCTGAAAGATATTAGCTATTAGTCCGCAAGAGGGATAGCGAAGTAAGCCTTCTTACCAGTTGGATAGATACCCTGAACATAGAGAACTGGGTCTTTGCTGGTTGATGCCTTCTTAACGATATTCTGCAGGTCGTCAATACTCTTCACCATGGTCTCATTTACATTCTGGATGATGAAACCACGATTGATTCCAGCAGCCTTCAAAGCTCCATTGTTAACCTTCAGTACTTCAAGACCATAGTTAATGTTCAACTGCTTCTTAAGGGCATCTTGTACTGGACGGAACTGACCACCGAGAACATCAATGTCTGCTTGTTCAATTACTTTTGTCGTACCCTGAGCATTTTTCAGTGTGATAGTCTTTGAAACTTCCTTCTTGTTACGGATGAAGGTTACTGTAGCCTTATCTCCAGGACGCTTGCTGTTGAGTGCCTGCTGAAGCTCAGACATACGTGTTACCTTCTGTCCGTCGAACTTAGTGATAACATCACCCTTTGCCAAACCTAAGGCTGCACCATTGCCTTCCTCAGATACCTCACTAACGTAAACACCTTCGTTTGTTCCGAGATCAACGTTCTTGCCCTCTTCCTTCTGTGCGTTGATGAAGTTCAAAACGTCACCACCTTGGATACCGAGCATTACACGCTGTACGCTACCATACTTCTTAATATCATCAACAACCTTGTTCATGATAGTTGTAGGGATAGCAAATCCGTAACCACTATATGCACCAGTCTGTGAGTAAAGCATTGCATTGATACCAACCAACTCGCCCTGAGTGTTAACCAATGCACCACCAGAGTTACCCTGGTTGATAGCTGCGTCGGTCTGAATAAAACTCTCGATACCATTGCGTGTAGCACCCAAGCCACGTGACTTAGCACTAACGATACCAGCTGTTACAGTATTATTGAGGTTATAAGGGTTACCTACAGCAATTACCCATTCACCTACCTTTAATTTGTCTGAGTCACCTACAGGGAGGGTAGGGAGGTTGGTTGCATTAACCTTCAAAAGTGCAAGGTCAGTCTGCTTGTCTGTTCCAACGATGCGAGCAGAGAACTCACGGTTGTCATTCAGTGTGATAGTTAACTCGTCAGCACCCTCAACAACGTGATTATTTGTTACGATATAACCATCAGATGAAATGATTACACCACTACCTGTAGCCTCCTTCTTAGGAGTCTGAACTTGCTGGCGGCGTGAGCCATTACCTTGGTTAGGATTTCCCAAAAGAAGCCAAATGGGTCGAAGAAACCACCAAATGGGTCATCTTGAACTTCAACGGTCTGTGTCTTAGAATTCTGTACATACTTAATGTGAACGACAGCAGGAAGGGCTTTCTCAGCTGCGTATGTAAGGTCAACAGGCTGACCAGGAGCTACAACAGGTGCTTCAGCAGCATACACTTTGATGAAGGCTCCAGTAGAAAAAGGCGAGGGCTGTAACACACGCTGCGCCTGCCAAATACTTTGATAAATTCTTCATATTCTTAATTATTTGTTCGTTAATTACGTTTATATGTGTCAAGCCGTCATTATTTGTAAATGTCTCGCTGACATATTCTCAGATGCAAATATAGGTGCAAATTTCCTAAAAACCGACATTTTGTCAGTTATCTTTATCCGATTTTAACATTTGAAAATTAATCCTTAACGACTATTAGTCTTAAACGAGAAAAGTTTTACATTTTGTTTAGTTTGTAAATGCCTTTTATTTCTATTTGTAGCTTTTTATATTTTTTTCAAACTGACAAAAATGAAAGAAAAACATAAGTCATAATGTCATGTGGATTATGTTCTCTCACTCTTTGTTGGAGCCTTTTATTGATGGTGTTATTTGGCGTAATGGACATTTGGTAGGCTGAAAACCTCTCGGGTTTTAGTAATGGACATTTGGTAGGCTGGTTATTCCAGCCTACTTTTTTGTATTTATGAATCCATCTATAAACTTCTTCTTGTTAGCTTCATTCAATCCATTATGATTATGTAGTGCTCTTTTAAGTTGTGAGTTAAATCCTTCCAACAGGTTTGTTGTATTAGGTATTTGCATATTCGGATACTCCTCACACGTATAGATCCATGGCAGATGTGTCTTAATAGAACGTCTTGCCGTTCTCAGCCTTCTGTGTGTATAAGTTGTCTTACCCGAGATTAGGAGAGTTCGTTCGTTTAGAAACTCTTTCCATTTATCACACCATTTATCAAAAGCGGTTATAAACTCTTCTTTTCTCATAGAGAACATCCTTCTCATTAATGCTAACAGTTCAACGCCTGCAGGCAAATGTGGGTTGTTAGTAAGGAGTCTTCTAACTATCTGAAATTGGTGAAATTGACACATTTGTACGGGACAGAAACTTATAGCTTGTAAAAGTCCTACATGCCCATCACACACCACTGCTTTTATCATAGTTCCACGCTCCGCAATATACCGAAGTCCATCAAGATAATCTCTGTTAGTTTCGTTTTTTTGACAAACTTGCGATAGAGTATTTTGCCTGATGAAGCATCCTGAAACAGCATCACACCAAATGTCCCGGAAAAAGTATGTTGTATCCAATATTATTACTGCAGATTTGGGGTAAGTAGCAGTAAAGCTATCTACTACTAAGCTCAACCTACGTCGTATGGTTCGTTCTGAACATTTATAAAGAGTGGATAGATCAGATATCGTTCGATTTGCCGTCAGATAGTCGTTCCATAGAGAAATATTATTTATACGCAGACCACCTTGAAATTGTCTACCACAATCCTTGCAGGAATACATCTGAACAGAACGGCGATGCCCATTCTTTTTTTAACATTTGAGCTATTACAGAAGATACAGTTTTTTTATTCATAGATTTTCAAATGTTGCAAAAGGTAGTAAATAAAAAGAATTCCGAGAGGTTTTCAGCCTACCAAATGTCCATTACGCCTGTTATTTAATATTTAAAAACTCTTAAAGGTGCGGCAGAGGCTTTTAAATCTACTATATGCTGTACTTATTTTCATGAAAAGAAATAATTATTTTCACGAGTGGAAATATTTATTTTCATGACAATAATTATTTCTTTTCATGAAAATAATTTTTGTGAAAGTGTTCTCTGGTATGTGTAAAGTATTGTTTTATAACCTGATAAGTATAGGTTTATTAGGTTTAAAGGTAACTATAAGAATCTTATTTTATTGCTTGCTATATGTATATGCTGTCATAGCTATTTTATGTCTATGTGTTTACGTTCACATTATAACTTCTTTCATACCTCTTATATTATCTCTTTTCTTTGCTAAGTTTAGATTATCAATGAAATATTTTGGCTTTTCCATGTTTTCCATTATCTTTGCATTTTGATAAGGCAGTGTTCCGGCTCTGTCGCTGGCATCTGTAAAGGGTGCGAGAGGAAAGTCCGGGCAGCATAGGGCATCCTGCTTCCGAAAAATAGAAGCTATTGGTGACAGTAGATGTAGGCAGAAGAAAATAACCGCCAAACAGTAATGTGTGGTAAGGATGAGAAGGTGGTGTAAGAGACTACCAGCAGGCGGGTAATCGTCTGGCTGTGCCGTTCAGGAGCTGCAAGTTCATGTATACCGTTGTTTGAGGGTAGCCCGCCCAAGCGTAAGCACAACGGAGGGTAGAATGCTTTAATTGCAAGGTGACTTGTAATATAGATAAATGACAGGCATCTTCCTATTATCGAAAGATGAGGAAGAGACAGAACCCGGCTTATAGGAACACTGTTTTATCTTTCTTTCATACACGCCCATCTTCTCATATTCTGTTTAGAATAATGAAGGGAATTAGGGTGTGCCCTTTACTAATAAAAAAGCTTTGGATAGTCATGAAAGATTTAGAAGAACGATATGTAACCGTGTTGGACGATTTTTCAACACAGAGTAGAAAAATAGAATCAGAAACCATAAGGATGAGGCTGGATTCCCTCAGTTGCCAGATAATGTTAGTGAAGAAGACCTTTCTAATTATCTCTTCGATTATCAGGCGGCTTTGGATAGTGAGGGTACTGAGCGTTCACGCTATACGATTGCCGGTTTCCTTTTGTGTTTACCAATATTAATTATGTCGGCATTTCCAGACGATTCACTCCCTTTTAAGGGCTTTTTGAATGTTCTGGTAGCTATTGGTATTGGCTTGGTACTCTTCCTTCTTTATAGAATAATGATGAAGATTTTGGTGCGTAAGAAGATTCGTCGAGCTAATCAAGATTATCCTGAAGCGAAGGCTTATGTGGACCGTGTGATGGCTTTCAAGTAATTTTTATTAATAATTTAATTGTAACATGGAATTATCTGATTTACAGAAATATAAAAGATAAGTTTACCCAACAGGGTTTCTTTGATAAAAATACAGCGTATTGCAAAAGCGTGCTGGTGCTAAGTTGGTATATGTGGCATTGCTTTTTGTATTATTTGATGCAGAGTGATAAGGTGTCGCTTAAGGATAAGGCTATTATCATTGGTGCGCTGGGTTATCTTATCTCACCACTTGACGCAGTACCTGATGCAATTCCTATTGCAGGACTTTCAGACGACCTTGGTGTTTTGCTTTATGCGTTAAACAAGGTGTGGTCTTCTGTTGATGATGATATGAAGAAGCAGGCACATGAGAAGTTGTCAAAGTGGTTTGATGATGACGAGATGAACGTGGCAGAAGATCTTTTTACTGAAGATACTACCGATACGCCTGTTTAAAAAAAGTATAGAGGAGGAATTTATGTGGCAATATATTGTATTAGCTGTAGTGCTACTATCAGCTATTGGTTATGTGGTTTATCGTACATGGCAATCGTTTCGAGCAGCAGGTGACCCGTGTCATGGATGCTCTGGATGTGCTATGCACGACCAGTTGAAGGAAAAAGCAGAAACTGGCAGGGACGTAAAAAAAGCCTGCTTGCTTTAAATAGTTTCAAGGAAGAAATTTGTCAATAGAATTGTTTATATCATCTTTTTCACCCAATATTTGTGAAAACTTATTAGATTCTTTCATAGAGAAGAGTTTACACAATGTTTATTGAAAAAAGTTTCTGAATTCTTTGGTTAAACCGAATTATTTGATTATCTTTGCACTCGCAAATCGCAATAATGGTTTGTAATAGAATGGTGCTTGGGCCGGGAGGTTAGGCAATGGTCTGCAAAACCATGGAGAGCGGTTCGATTCCGCTAGGCACCTCAAAAGACTCTCAGTATTGAGAGTCTTTTTTTTTTCCTATAACTTTGTCAGCACATCATCAGTTGTGGTTTGCTTTTTCTTTCACAACAGAGTAATATGTAAACAGTTCTTTCTACTTTAAGTATAGTAGGTTGGACGGAAGACTATAAGCTTTCCAAGCGATTGGTACTTGCCGTTCGCACCATGTGTGTTGAGCCTCCGCACAATATGTGTTTACCCTTCGCATGTTTATAAAGAGGATTATTGTGTTCCATTCTCAATAAGGAGTGTAATGGGTTTATGGATAAGCTTTATAGTCAATGTGGAGCCAGTTCCTTAATATTTTAACGAGCATGATTCTGTGGTATAATGTTGGATTCTGGCCTATATGACAAAAATGTGCTTATTTTAGCGTCGTTTTCTCTTATGTGACAAAAATGTGCTTAAAATCTCCCATTCCCCTTTTATTTCTTAGGAGAATGGGACTTTATAAAGTCTTGGATGAAGATCTTTCTTCTTTCCATACTGATCCCCTTGTGTAGGTTCAATTTTGTCTTTAAATCTGCATTGAGTGATTCAATGGCATTGTTTGTATTTGGCATCTTCAACTCAGGGTAATCATAGTATGTCCACAATGACGACATATTCCTTTTAAGGCTCAAAAAAGCACTACGTAGAGCTTTATGAGTATAATGTGATTTTCCATCTTCTGTTGTTGTCCGTTCCTTAAGAAAATCCTCCCACTTGGTGTACCATTCCTTTAAAGCCCCAATAAAGGACTCCTTGTCCGTATGACATAACATCTTGGATATTTCAAGCAGTTCTTTTGAAGCCTCAAGCTTGGGTCTTGAAGTTAGTTTTGTCTTTATAGTCATTACTTGATGGAACTGGCATAATTGGAATTTATAATTGGGAAAAAGCTTGCCTAAGTCCCTTAAAAACCATCGCATACAAGCCCTTGAATGGTATATCCAAGTGACTCCAAGTAGCTTATGCCCTCCTTATAGTCTTCAAGACGTTCATGCCTATTGATAAACTTAAACCAAAGTACATTACCAGACAATGAATCCTTCATGATGACGACACCAAAATTACGTCCCCAATAGGTGGCATCCATTAAAAACCACTACAGGGCGAACAAGAAGGTTGGGAAGTTCTTCTTTATAAGATTTACTGAGTTTTTCTATAAATTGTCCCGGTTGAAACTCCGTACTCCTCTGATGAGATCTTTGACAGTTAGATTACCCTTGGAATAACGATTATTGACAATGGTATTGGTAAAGGCGATTATGTCCAACAAAGCTCCTCTTACAGCACTTACAATACCAGCGTTGACTACCATTAAGATGACCACGTTTTATAGTCGATTTTTGAGCCACAATAAAAAGCAGATTTTTTTGCCATAAAAAAATATAAATAGAACAAAGATAATGATTATTAGATAGTTACAAGGATTTTAAGCACATTTTTTTGTCATATAGGCCTGGATTCTCATTTCCAGATTATATTTCTGTTTTGTATAATAACGTAATTTCTTTAAAATAACATTTCCTGTCATTCCTGTCATACGAAATATACTTCTAATCCATTGATTTGTAGTATGTTTATGCGAAGTGTTAAAAGTGACAGCAAAAAGAAATTAAAAATTATCATAGTGATATAGTTGTATTTTTGTATGTGAGAAAGATAGTCATACTGCACATGGTAATTTGTTAGATGTTTTTCTCTTTGTAAATATATAAACTATGTAATAGCCTAAAACGCAAAAAGGTATGCCTCACGACATACCTTCTTCTGTGTTCTTAGTCATTCTATTAATTCGAGCCTCTTGTCGGATTCGAACCAACGACCCCGAGATTACAAATCACGTGCTCTGGCCAACTGAGCTAAAGAGGCGGGGTGGACAAGCGATTCCTATCGCACCGCTACAACCTTCTGCCCTTGCTACGTTCCCGTCCTGGGGGATTCAAAGGGAGCTGGTCGTAAGAGACTTGCCCGTCTAATACTTTACCATTTCTGTTAAAGCGAGTGCAAAGATACAGAATTAATTTAATACCAGCAAAGAGAAATCAAAACTTTTTCTGTTTTTAACAAAAAATCATAAATTTGATGGAGTACTACATTATTTATAATAAATAATCCGTACTTTTGTATCATGATTTATGAAGATTTTAAACAGTTGACAGCTTATACTCGTTATGATGGTATTTATCTTGCTATTATTTGGGCAGCAAGTTTCGCTTGCTTTGTTGGGTATAACCGTTCTACCAGTTTTGGCACAATTTAGTTTTCTACTCTCACTATCAACACCTTTTTTTGTTGCTTATCGACTGAAGATATTTCGTGAGGAAGGACGTAACGGAGTTATCTCTTTCCGTCGTAGTCTTTTCTATTGTGTACGTGTGTTTTTTAATGCAGCAATTATTTTTAGTTTGTTGCAATGGCTCTATATGCACTATCTTGATAATGGGAAATTAGTCATGATGGTTACTAATATCTATTCCACCAATGAGGGTAAAAAGTACTCTTGCGGCTATAGGTGTTTCATACGACCAGTTTATTACTGCATTGCCAGAGGCTTTTCAACCATATTCATTGGCTTCAAGTACTTTTGTTACTGCTGTAATGTTAGGTGGTTTGTGCTCACTGTTTATTGCAGCTATTATGTCTAAGAAAGTCAAGAGGCAGACGTTATAAACTTGAACTTAATAAACTTCTCATCTCTAATTGAAAAACTCCTAATTCAGAATATGGATATATCAGTAATTATTCCTCTTTACAATGAGGAAGAAAGTCTACCAGAATTACACGCGTGGATTCAGCGCGTGATGAACGCCAACGGCTTCACGTATGAAATAATCTTTGTCAATGACGGCTCTAAAGATAGGAGCTGGGATGTTATTGAGGAATTACATCATAAGGATGCTGAGCATGTTCATGCTATTAAGTTCCGTCGTAACTACGGTAAGAGTCCTGCGCTCTATTGTGGCTTTTAATGCTGCTCAGGGAGATGTTGTTATTACGATGGATGCTGATTTGCAGGATTCTCCTGACGAGATACCAGAGCTTTATCGTATGATAATGGAGGAGAAGTATGACCTTGTCAGTGGTTATAAGCAGAAACGTTATGACCCATTGACGAAGACTATACCTACAAAGCTTTTTCAATGCAACGGCACGTAAGATTAGTGGTGTACACAATTTGCATGATTTCAACTGTGGTTTGAAAAGCCTATCGTCGTGATGTAGTGAAGAATATTGAAGTGTATGGTGAGATGCACCGTTATATCCCTTATCTTGCTAAAGAGGCAGGTTTTGCACGCATAGGTGAGAAGGTCGTACAGCATCAGGCACGTAAGTATGGTACGTCAAAGTTTGGTATCAACCGTTTCTTCAATGGTTATCTTGACCTGTTGACGCTCTGGTTCCTCACGAACTTTGGTAAGAAACCAATGCACGTCTTTGGATTGATGGGTTCGTTTATGTTCTTCATTGGTTTTATAGCCTTCCTTTGGCTGATTGTAGAGAAGATTATTATGCTCGTGAATGGTGTTTATGGTGACTTGCTTTCTAACCATGCATCCTTCTTTATTGCACTTGTTGCGATGGTACTGGGTACACAGCTCTTCCTTGCTGGTTTTATTGGCGACCTTATTAGTCGTAGTAATCCGCGAAGGAATGACTATCAGGTTGAGAAAGAATTCTAAGGGAATATTCTCCCTCTATAGCCTTTGGTGGTTAAAGGCTATAGAGGGTTATTATATTTGAAGGGGAGTTATAAAAACTTGTGTAGATATTATCTACGGACGTTGCTTTATTTATAGAAATCAATAGGAAAATGAACTATAGCAAGATTAGACATGTAGTAAGTAAAACCTTCTTGTTTACTCTTCTTCTTGGTGGAGTAACTTGGATGTGGTCTTGTTCAGACATTGACTGTCCTGTGACTAATGGTGTATGGGCAAACTATGTTGTACAAGGTGATACCTTACGTGATACACTTACTATCTCGGCAATACGTGAGAATAAAACCGACACTGTGTTACTGAATAAGCAAGTTAATACAACGAAGTTTAGTTTGCCGATGAGCTATAGTGGCAATAGTGACAAGTTGCGCTTTGTCTTCACAAGTAAGGCGGGGGTAACAACAGTTGATACAGTTACAGTATCAAAAACAAATATTAGTCATTTTGAGAGTGTTGACTGTCCGCCAGCATTCTTTCATACCCTTACAGCCGTATCGGCAAAGGGTACACGTGTGAATCAGGTTGAAATCAATAATCCTAACGTTGATTATGATGGTACGAAAGAACATATACTTATCACTTTTACTAATCCTTAATGCATTATTCCTGCTGTATCCAGCTACAGCTAATGCGCAACGCCAACCTTCTTTGTCAAAGATGAAGGAGGATAGCATCCCTTTCTTTAAAGGGAGTGGCAGTGGGTACAGATCTCGTCGGACCAGCTATGCGTTGGCTTGCGTCATACGGTCAGTATGAAGCTTTGCTGCGTGTAAATATTAAGGATAGATACTTTCCTGTCGTTGAAGCAGGTGTAGGACAGGCTGATAAGACTGATGAAACAACTGGAACAAACTTTAAAACGAGTGCACCTTATGGGCGAGTAGGCTGTGACTTTAATATGCTTAAGAATAAGCATGACGATTACCGCTTTTTAGTGGGTGGTAGAGTAGGCTATACTTCGTTTAAATATGATGTTCTTAGTCCGGGACTTGCTGATCCTATTTGGGGGACACAAAAGCTCTTATGGTGCTATTGGTAATAAAGGAAGTCAACTATGGGCAGAACTCGTTGGCAGTGTTGATGCAAAGATTTTTAGGACCTATTCGTATGGGATGGAGCGTTCGGTACAAACTCCGCATAGCTCATAAGATGGGCGAAATAGGTGAAGCTTGGTATGTTCTCGGATATGGTCGTGGCGGTTCGTCACAACTTGGAGCAACCTTTAATGTACTTTTTTTGAACTATAATGAGATAGTTGTTTAGAAGATAGAGAGATACTTGTTGTAGTACCTTTTAATAGTTATAACTTACGGACGTATTACTTGAGCGTCCCAATTGTAAAGACTAATATCTTCTGATTCTAACTTACTCTTAACTCTTAATAAATTAAAAATATTATATGAATAAGAAAAAAACTATATTGGCAAATACCTTTTTCTTCTTGTGTTGATTATCGGTTCAATAGCTATTGTCCGTTGTCAGCACTCAATGCCTTATCAGCATAATAAAGGGATTTATCTTCGGTACAGTTTATAATATTACCTATCAAAGTAATGAAGACCTTCAGCCGCAGATTGAGGCAGAGTTGAAGAAGGTAAATCAGACATTCTCAACTTTTTGAAGCTAATTCGTTGATTTCACAGATTAATCAAAAACAAGCCGGTGAAAGTGAATGAAATGTTTAGAGAGGTATTTACACTTGCTGAAACAATCTCAAAAGGAAACTGATGGTGCTTTTGATATCACAGTTGCTCCAATGGTCAATATGTGGGGCTTTGGTTTTTAAGACAGGGGCAACATCCTTCTAAGCAAGCAATAGATAGCTTACGTCAAGTTGTAGGATATAATAAGGTAAAAGCTTGTTGGTAATACAATTCAGAAGACAGATAAACGCGTTATGCTCGATTGTTCCGCTATAGCTAAAGGTTATGGCTCAGATATTGTTGCACGTTTCTTACGTCGTAATGGTATTAAAAACTTCATGGTTGAGATTGGTGGTGAGATTGTTACGATGGGAAATAGTGAGCAGCGACTGCCTTGGAAGATAGGCGTAACAAAAGCCAACGGATGATAGTGTGAAGGTTAATCAAGAGATACAGACGGTTTTGAATGTTACAGATAAGGCAATGGCAACGAGTGGTAACTACCGTAATTTCTATTACAAGGGTGGAAAGAAATATGCTCATACTATTGACCCTAAAAACAGGTTATCCTGTGCAGCATTCACTTCTTTCTGCAACAGTCTTAGCAAATAATTGTGCTACAGCAGATGCTTATGCAACCTCGTTTATGGTAATGGGTATCGAGAAAGCACGTAAACTACTTGATCGTCATCCAGAGTTGATGGCATACTTCATTTATTCTGATGCGAAAGGTAATTTACGTGTATGGTATAGTGCTTCGATGGAAGGCAAGATAGTAGAATAAACTATATAGCCGCTTTCTTTTTAAGAAGGCGGTTATATAATATTTTTATATGTTATGCTTCAGCTCTACGATAAACTTCTTGAACTGCCACTCTTCATCGGTATTAGTACGGATGAATTGTCTGATATTGTGGGGCAAACGAAGTTTGGTTTTCATAAGTTGGTAGCTGATAAACCGCTTGTGAGCACTGAAGATAAATGTACACAACTTTTTTTCCTTATGAGTGGTACACTTCGCGTAGTTAGTCATGCAGATAACTATCGGTATCGTATAGAAGAAGAAATGTCTGCGCCGGCTGTGATTCAGCCAGAACACCTCTTTGGACTTATGCAGCGTTATACAAAAGATTTTATCGCACAGACAGATTGTAGCCTGCTATCGTTGGATAAGTCAGAGGTCTTACGGCTACTTGATTATTATCTGATATTCCGACTTAATCTTCTTAATAGTATTTCCATGCAGGCACAGCGAATGAGTCATATTCCGTGGAGGCAACAACCCAGTGATATTCGTCAACAATTTATTAACTTTCTTCGTCTTCGTTGTCTCACACAAGCTGGTCATAAGGTTTTGAAAATAAGGATGGAAGATCTTGCTCAAGAGTTGCATCAAAGTCGTCTTAATGTTTCTCGTATGCTTAACGCTTTACAACGTGATGGGCTGCTGACAATGAGTAGGGGAGTTATTACAGTTCCACAGTTAGAAGCTTTAAGGGGATAAGTAACTATTCAGTGGTATTAACTCGGTTATATTTTTCCTCTAAAAATCTTCGTATAAAGACTATAAAGATGTTCATTTTTTTCTTGCGTATTTCAGATTTTCTTTGTACCTTTATACCTATGAAAAGAGCAAGTTACGGACATATCAAAAGTATTACAAGACATGAAGGAAGAGATGCGATTGTTGCGTGAAACTGTCAGCCAGCAGTATGCCGAGATTATCAAATTGAATCGTAACATAAATGCTCTGAACCTCCATATCCGAAAAAGAGTTCTTCCATGGTTTGATATTCTGTGAATCTCTTTTCCAAAAACATGACAGTATATATAAGGTAACACTGCGTTGCATCGACTATCTGACTATTAAAGTAGCAACCTTGAAAAATCTCCTAATCCGAGCTACTGCTTAGTTTCCTTTTTCCCCTTTTCTTGATGCAATGAAAAAAATCATAGGGCGTGGTTGTCTTGCCGCCAAGGAATGCAGAAAGTAACAGTTTGTAGCCCAATACGCACCTGTCTTTTTATATTGTCGAAAACACGACTGATATCTTCCTTTCTCACGCCACTCTTCCTAAGCATGGTGTCATCTGTAATGACAGGCGAGATAACAGGTGACCGATGCCAAACTTGCCAAAAAAAGATGAAATAAATCATACTCATTCGAGTTTTTAACACTCAAGAGTTTGGATAACTCACTTATTATCTTTATTTTTTTGCTTCCATAATAGTTTTGTTGTCTTGTCTTTAAAAATTACTTGTTTAGCGATTACTAATTTACAAAGAAAAATTCGATAAACTGTTATTTCTCTATCTATTTATTAGGATGGGAAACTTTAGACAATTAATTATGAAGAAAAAAACTTCTAAGTGTTGGTATTGCATTCTGTTCAATAGTGCCAATATCCTTAGCTGCCCTAAATGGGAGGGTAAAGTCTTATTCAGGAATTAGCCTGGATGATCTTGTAAGTACGACCGAGGTGAATGCAGAGTGGGTTCAAGGCTCAGACTGGTCTGCAAGCGGAAAATGTCTGAGTGGTGTTGGAGTCTGTGTGTTCGCTGTGGAGTACCATGACAGTGTTCGAATAAGTAATTCAATTTTAGCAGGGGGTGCGTTCGCCCTCCCTGCTTCATAATTGTAAGAAGCATCCTATGAGAACCTTTAGGAATTTTGGAGTATTTCTCTTGTTGGGTCCGTTCTTCCTAACTGTATTCGGTCAGAATCAACCGGATACTGCACAAGACTTGGAGGTAATCCATTCGGTACTGCCTCAGGACCAGCCATACATGCTCTTTAGCAAGGGAGTCTATGAGACAGGTGAAGATATGTGGTTCAAAGCATGGCTGTTCGACCGCTCCTTTTTAACACTGTCGAATAGGAGCCGGACTCTCTTTCTGAGAATCTATGATTCCACCGACAGTCTTGTGTGGAATGAGAAATATCCGATTTCCGGTGGGCGGGCTGAGGGACACGTTTTCATCGGGGAGAAATGGAATACTGGGGAATACCGGGTGGAAGGATATACTCAGTCTTCGTTCTATGCAGACAGCACAGAAGCCATCTTTCCTCAAAAAATATGGGTTGTTGACCGAATCGACAAACAGAAACCACAAGACACGAAAGCTATACAGCAGAGAGATAACATCAGACTTGGCTTGTATCCAGAGGGGGGCTATCTGGTTCAGGGTATAAAAAAACTATGTTGCATTTAAGACAACAGACAACCAAGGTATGCCTGCCCCTTGAATGGCTGGCTATGTGAAAATGGAGCGAGGATATTGGACATAGAAAGCTATCATGACGGAATGGGGCTCTTTTCGTTCGTCCCTCAAGAAGGAATCCGCTACACGGTACAACTAACCAATGGGCAAGAGTTTCTCTTCCCACATCTCTCCGTTCGGGCATGGTAATGCATTTGGAACACACAGACAGGAAAAAAATGTTGTGTTCTCGGTGAGGCAGCCCAAGGGAAGCATGCCCCGTCGTATAACTCTATTTGTGCAGATGCGTAATGTGCCCTGTTGTCGGGCCAAAGGCATACTTCGGGATAGCCTCATCATCACTTTGCCTACGAGCGAGTTTATCGGACAGGGAATTGCCGAGGCAACCCTTTACGATGAGCAGCAGCGTCCGGTAGCTGAAAGGTTGTTCTATGTCTTGCCTGATAAACAGCTGGCGATAACAGCTCGTCCGTCGAAAGAAGTCTATTCACGCCGTGATAAAGGTAAAAGTAAGGATACATGTGACCGATTCCGAGGGAAAACCGGTACAGGCAGAAATATGCGTGAGTATCTTTGACAAAGCTTACATGAGCCAAGCCTCACCGGGAAACGATGCTGTCCTATAATTTACTCTCAACCCAGATACGTGGTAATATTCATCACCCCGCCTACTACTTCGACCGGAATAACCCGGACAGATTGCATGCTTTGGACCTGTTGCTTCTTACGCAAGGGTGGCGGCGGTATACCTGGCAGGAAAGTCGGAAGGACTATCATGGGAAACCATTCCTATGTGACAGCATCATCGGAAGAGAAACCGTGGGAAGTCGTAAGATGAAAAGAAATACCACCAACGGAGGTGAGCAGGTGATTCAGGTGTTCGGACCTTCCGGGGATAGTCAGTTCCTATGGACCGATTCCGTGGGCAACTTCTCTGTTCCCGTGTCTGTCATGAATACACTTCGGGGTGGATATGTCTATATCAAGCCACTTCTGGGAAAAGAGTTCAAGCCACATCTGACGCTCTCGGATGGTACGGTACTGATAGACTCCATAAGGAAGTCGAAAAAATCATACCAATCTTATTTGAACAATGTCGAGAAAGAAAAGAAAGACGCGGAGCTTGTCACAACCCAGACAGGGACAGTGCTGCTGAACGAGGTACTTGTCACCAGGAAGCGCAGGATTCCCTTCAGGGATAAGTTCATGGGGAGGCTGGATAGCCTGGTAAATATAAATTTAGGCCCATGGGTCTGCAAACACGGCTTTTTAGAAAACTACAAAGAGGGATATTCCCACTTAATGGGAGATGAAAGAGCACCTGTCCAATGTGCTCAACATAGTAGAGATACTTTAAATGTTCGGAGGAAACCCGTTATCGGAAAGATGTATCGGATTATAAAATACGAACCTAATACACAGGGAATATGGATCGTCAAAGATGTCGAGGACATAAAGTATGAGGGTCCTATCTACACCGATGAGGAATTGCTCCGTATGAATAACATCACGCGTGTCAAGGGCTACTATGGCCAACGCGAGTTCTATACGCCCGATTCCGTGGAGATGCTGTCCTCGCTACCCGATGCGCGGAATACATTGCTATGGAGTCCCTCTGTTCTGACTGACAAGAACGGAGATGCCATCGTGCCATTTTGGACATCTGACATCAATACGCAGTTTATAGGAGTCGTGGAGGGTACCGATGGTCTGGGACTATTAGGCAGTAACACTTTTGAGTTTCATGTATCAAAAACCATGGAAGAATGAAGACGAGAATAGCTGAAAGCCGGACAGTAGGGCTGATATTCATGCTGCTGTACATAGCCAGTACGGGGGGGGCCTCTGCACAGACTCGCAATGACACCCTCAGTCAGATGAGAGACTCTATCGTACATCTGAAGGGGGTACAGGTCAGTGCCTCACGTCCGCTGATAAAGACAGAGCTCGATAGGATAACCTATCATGCAGCCGATGATCCCGACAGCAGGAGCATGACGCTGTTGGAAATGCTGCGGAAGGTGCCTATGGTTACGGTAGAGGGGAATGATGTCGTGAAAGTAAAGGGCAGTACTGATTTCAAGGTATATGTGAACGGCAAGCCAAACACCATGATGAGCAACAAGCCCACGGAGATGATGAGGACCATCCCCGCTTCGACCGTCAGGAAGATAGAAGTCATTACGAATCCCGGTGCCAAATATGATGCGGAGGGCGTGGCAGGGATACTCAACATCATTACGTTAGGCAGTTCGAAGCTGGAAGGCTACAACGTCAGTCTGGGCGTGGGAGTAATGAATATAGCACAAAGTGCAAACGTGTCAGGACTGGCCAAGGTCGGGAAATTAACCCTGTCAGTCACGGACGGAGTAAGCTATTCAAGACCACCCAAGGCATGGCAGGAGACGGAACGCACAGGTAAAACGCTGTCGGCAGCAGGACAGATGCACTCCTACTCTGATTATCAGGTCAAGGCACCCGCCCATTTCATGGAATTGGGCGGCAGCTATGAGTTTGACAGCCGCCACTTGCTCAGTATTACGGCAGGAGTAGAGAACTACACAGGGAAAAGCCGGACGGACATGCACACTGATATGTACGACGGCAATGGTGGGCATAGATACAGCTTCGATAATGAGCATGCGTCACGCAATCGAATTAACAGCCTGTACGCAGGAATCGATTACCAGCACACGTTTGGCAGACATGGCGGTGTCATAACGCTGTCGTATCGCTTTTCAGCAGTACCTTCCACCGTTATGTCCTCCAGCCTTTATTACTGGCAAAAAGGCCAGACACCGGATTTAAGTTTCAAGGACCTGTGTACCACGTCCGATCTGCATATGGACGAACATACCAGTCAGATAGACTATACCGTAACCAGAGGTGGAAAGCATACATGGAGTGTGGGGGCTAAATACATCCATCGCAACCATAAGAGTGACAATGTCGAAGCTACAAGAACGGCAGGTACGGAAGAACCTTTTGCGGAAGACCAGAGTCCGTCTCTTTCTTACAGGCAGAAGACCGACATTTCATCCGCATATGCGGAATATGCCATACAGCACAAGCAAATATCAGGAAAGATGGGATTGCGTTATGAGCATTCTTCGCAGAAAGTAAGCTATCCTGAAGATAACCTCCTGACGCGTCATGAAAGTTTCGGTGCGCAATTCGATAACGTGGTCCCTTCCTTGTCAATCGGCTACCGTATAGGGGAGACACGGATGCTCACGTTCTCTTATGCCATGCGCATATCACGCCCCAACATCTGGAATCTGAATCCCTATGTAGACCGGACGAATCCTACAGTCATCAAGACAGGAAACCCTGACCTGACCACATCATCCTCGCATAACCTGAGCCTCTCGTTCAACTCGTTTGCCCGGCGCTTTGGAATAAACATGACGGCAGGACTCGACTTACAGGATCGTGGCATCATCGGCTACTCCTATTGGGGTAATCCTGTCTCCCTGACCGACAATATGGTAACAGGGGAAGATGCCACCCTTATCTCCACGTATGGCAATCTGCTCAAGAGAAGTAATGTTTATCTGAACCTTTACATCCGGTGGGCACTCTCTGGGAGCGCCACCTTGAATGTCAATGCAAACGGAGCATATACCAATCTTAAAAGTTCACAGCTGGGACAGCATAATAATGGATATTCAAGCAGTCTTTCGGTCAATTTACAGAAGAACCTGCCGTGGAGGTTGAGAATGGTGGCAGGTTGTTCGCTGAACAGCCGAAGCTTAAATCTGCAAGGGTATACCGAAGGCTCCATGATGTACCGTCTTATGCTGATTCGTTCTTTCTTGAAAGACGACAGGCTGACGGTGACCGTCTATGGAAATAATCTGTTCCAAAATGATTTGCGTATAGAACAGCTTACCGAAACTGCCGACTTTACAAATCGCTTTACGAATGTAAGACGTGACTATCGCAGCTTCGGTATAAACGTCAGCCTGCGTATAGGAAAAGCTGCATGATAAGGTGAAACGCACATCGAAGAGCATATCAAACGATGACATCATCATAGATGGGAATCCAAGAAACCAGAAATAGTAAATAACTGAAATCCCCCCTTAAAGCACGGGCCTTTTCTCATTTCCTTTTGCTTGTCGTTCTCATATCCATTGACTTTTAACACATGACTAACTGAAGTTATGCAGTGTGTCTATATACTTCATCCCATTTTTTTCCAATGCTTCAGCCATTACAAAGATTTTTGTACATCGCTTTGTTATTATCGCTGATTGTAGCCATAAGGTGTTGGGGCGTCACCCTAAGCGTTTCTTTTTAAAACGCGAAGAATGCGTTCGAGACAAGCAAGAACTCTCTTCCATAACGTGAGTGCCATGAAGTCGTCCTCCATATCCGAAAAGAGTTCGACTATGGTTTGATGTTTTGTGCATCTCTTTTCCAAAGCCATGACAGTATATGTAAGGTAACACAGAGTTATGTCGACTATCTGATCATTAAGGTCGCAACTTTGATAACTTCCTAATCCGATATACAGCTTAGTCTCCTTGTTTCCCTTTTCCTGATGCAGTGATAAATCACAGAGTATGGTTGTCTTGCCGTCAAGGAATGCAGAAAGTAACAGTTTGTAGCCCAATACAAACCTGTCTTTTACATTGTCGAAAACACGACTGATATCTTCCTTTCTCACGCCACTCTTCCTAAGCATGGTGTCATCTGTAATGACAGGCGAGATAACAGGTGACCGATGCCAAACTTGCCAAAAAGATGAAATAAATCATACTCATTCGAGTTTTAACACTCAAGAGTTTGGATAACTCACTTATTTTCTTTATTTTTGTTTCCATAATAGTTTTGTTGTCTTGTCTTTAAAATTACTTGTTTAGCAATTACTAATTTACAAAGAAAATTCGACAAACTGTTATTTTTCTATCTATTTGTTAGGGTAGGAAACTTTAGTATATCATTAATGTCCCTGATTTTAACGGGACACTAATGACTCGAGAACAAAGATGTCAAACGTGCCATAAAAAAAGGATAAAAAATATCTTTGAGAATGATAGTATTTAATAAAAAAATGATGATCTTTTCTGAAAAAGACAGCCTATTTCAAATAGGCTGTCCAAAGGACTTACTGAATCTTTTTAAAAAGAAGGAATCACTGTTAATGGACAATGTATTTTTCTTTTTAAACGTTTTTTTGTCAATAATCCACATATAACATTAGATATGTTTGATGATATGACGGCGTATGAATGTTTTTCTTAATAACTAAAGTTTCCCACCCAAATAAATAGATAGAAAAAAATAACAGTTTGTCGAATTTTCTTTGTAAATTAGTAATCGCTAAAGAACTGATTTTAAAGACAAGACAACAAAACTGTTATGGAAGCAAAAAAATAGAGAAAAATAAGTGAGTTATCCAAACTTTTGAGTGTTAAAACCCGAATGAGTGATGATTTATTTCATCTTTTTGGCAAGTTTGGCATCGGTCACCTATTATCTCGCCTTTCATTGGAGAAACAGGACGGAGTTTCGGCTTCGGAGTTGCTCCTCTCTCTTTGCCTCTTCCGCATTGTGGGCGAGAGCATCCATAGTATATGCAAACATAAGATATATGAGCTTTCAAATCATGGTAAGAACTGTTTCTATCGCATGATGATTCGCCCACAGATGGATTGGAGACGATTGATGAACCACTTTGCACTGCGTTATATGTGCCTATTGCGTAAGTATGGCGAAGTTCCTCAATCAGATACCACTACATGTTTCATTATAGATGACACCGTACTTGAGAAGAGTGGTGTGAGGATGGAGGGTATCAGTCGTGTTTTTCGACCATATGAAAGGCAGATGCGTATTGGGCTACAAGCTGTTACTTTGTGCCTTCTTTGACGGCAAGACAACTATACCCTTTGATTTTTTTCACTACATCAAGAAAAAGGGGAAGCAAGGCAACTACGGGCTGACAAGACAGCAACTCAAAAAAGGCATATCACACCAAGAGGAACACCGCAATCCTGATTATAAGCGCTTTCAAGAGTGTAAGATGTCTAAGCTGGAAGTTGCCATGGATATGCTTCGCCGTGGATGGAAGATGGGGTTACATGCGAAGTATGTGATTACCGATAGTTGGTTCACCTGCGAGCAACTTATGACATGTGTTAGAAGCATAGGTAAAGGGGCAATGCACTTTGTTGGACTTGCAAAAAAATGGGAAAGACAAAATACACTATATCGGGCAAAAAGAAAAATGCTGCAGAACTCATTGCCACCTATGAACGTGAACGAGGAAAGAACTGTCGTAAATACAAATGTCGATATATTCAGCTCAACGGCAACTTAGGAGATATACCTATCAGAATCTTCCTCATCAAGTATGGTAGAAACTCCGCATGGAACGTTCTGCTCACCACGGATACAACGATGTCTTTCGTAAAAGCCTTTGAAGTGTATCAGATTAGATGGAACATAGAGGTGATGAACAAGGAGACTAAGCAATATCTCGGATTAGGAGGTTATCAAGGTTGTGACTTTAATGGTCAGATAGCCGACGCAACGCTGTGTTACCTTACATATACCGTCATGGCTTTGGAAAAGAGATTCACAGAATATCAAACCATGGGCGAACTCTTTTCGGATATGGAGGGTGATCTCATGGCACTCACGTTATGGAAGCGAGTTCTTACCTGCATCGAACGCATTCTTCGCATTTTAGGAGAAATACTTGGAATGACGCCCCAATACCTTATGGCTACAATCAGCGGAAACGACAAAGAGATGAGCAAAATCCTTGTAATGGCTGAAGCGTTGGAAAAATGGGACGAAGTATGTGGATAGTCTGCATAACTTCTGTTAGGCATGTGTTAACAGTCAATGGATATGGGGGAAGACAGACAAAGGAAAATGAGAAAAGTTAGTGTTTTAAGGGGTGGGAAACTTTAGTTAATAATGTCCACATTGAAGATTTTTTTGTCGTAAGAATATCTTATCAAATGCTTTTTATTTTTCGCAGATAGATTGGAGAATATACTAAAAAGAAATAAAATGTGGATATGAAATTATATTAACCATAGACAGAGAGTCATGTGTACTTACATTCCATTCGTTGCATGAATCTGAAACAGATTGGATGAATTTCTGTAAAATCGATGATTATAAATGTGGAATAGCTCTTTTTAGGTCTCAAGAGTAATACTCCAAATCCGAGGACACCAAAATAAAAGATTAGTTACTTTATTGGTAGTAGGGTGAACTTTTTATAATAGTGTTGTGTGTCAAATAAGTGGTTTTGTGGATACCGGATTTATTTTTTTGAATGTTGCAGTATGAAATCTATGAAGAGGAATTTAAACAAATACGGACACACATAAGCGTATGTCCGTAAATGATTCTAAGGTATAAGACGTGAAGTCTGTCAATCCTATTCGTAAGTTAAAACGTTTTTACTATAATGTCTGTTATGCGTTCTTGGTTTCAGTAATCACTTCCTTACATAACTTCTCCTTTGTGGTCTTAACTGTATATTTATCTTCTCCAGCATAGAAACGGCGGTGTGCTTCCTCTTGGCGAGGTACAGAGAAGTTGCTAACACGTTTCATGTAGCCGATGATACGGGTGAGGTAATCAACATTTTTAGACTGGCAATGTGGACATTCGTGTATATATCGTTTGTCAATATGACCACAGTCGTTGCATACCGTGTTAGGAATGTTGAATGTGAAGTAGTTACACCCCTCTTGTGCAGCTACACGCAGCAACTGTCGATACTGTGTTTCAGAGAGGTGCTCCTCAAGGTTCATGTGAAGAGCAGAACCACCCGTTAGGTGTTCTATATAAGGTGCACCATGCAGCTTGAACTTATCAAGAATAGTCAATGAGTTATCTTCTACACGATAGAAGTAGCTGTTATAGCAGCTACGTGGAACAAAGTAACCATCTTCAGAGTCCCATTTAGCATGCTTTACACTACATTCTCAGCAGGAATCATCTCGCAGTTGAACATAGCTTCCTTTGTACGGAAGGCCTTATTCTGTGTTTCTATCAATCCAAGTACGGTCTGTACGAACTTCTTATACTCCTCATTCGGTGTGATGTCAAGTCCCATGAATTCTGCAGCTTCTACAAGACCATTGATACCAATTGTGAGGTATTGGCGATCAATGTTAATATATCCTGCATCAAAGAGTGGTAACATGTGATTACGCAGCAACTCCTTGAGGTTTTCATTGTATGCTAATTGAACCTTATGGCACAATTTGATGATGTGGGTTAGATACTCCTTATAATCAAGGTTATTATTGACTGCATACTGAATACAGCGGTTGAGATTGATAGTCAATACACTCTTCGAGCCTGTTGAGACGCCACCAGCACCGAGCGTATAAGAGAAACCATTGTCTTGAATCTCGTTACGCAGACGGCAGCATGAACTGAGTGAGTCAGCATTATCACTCATATATGTGAAGAAACTATGCCCTTCAGAATACATCTTAGCAGTAAAGTCACCCCATTCCTTATCCTTACAATCACCATTTTCCGGCTAATAAAGCCATTGTTTCAACAGGGAAAGTGAGAACAGTCTTCAGACGCTCTTGATTGAACCAAGTCATAAAAGCGTTTTTTTGTAACCAAGAAAGACTCTCCCAGTCAGGCTGTGAACCATCTGGGAAATAGAAGTTTCCAAAGAGTGATTCGAAGTATGGTCGGTCGTAATATGATATGTTCCAGAATACAGCTTGATAGTTGCGAGCACCTGTAGGCTGGTTGAGTGAATAGACTATTTGCTCAAAATAATCAGTAATTACCTTGTCTATTGAACGTTTTTCTAAGGCTGAGATCAACTACTTCATCAGCACGCTTCCAGTAGTCTTCACCATATTCTTTTTGTATAAAGTAATTCATATACATAAGGAACTCTGGTGTTGCGCAGGCACCAGCAAGCATAGAAGAAACCATGAATACCATGTTGATAAATCCTCCGCAGAAACTCTTAAGATTGGTTGGTGCGGTAGAGTTCCCCCAATAGAGGTTGTACCACCAATCAGCCAAGGATACATGGTGATTGAAGCGCAATAGTTTGCGAGGTTTGTCTCATCATTCTTATATATAAAATGGTGGTTAAGAAGGTCGATGTATTCATCAGCCAAGTCTTTACCATACATTTTTCTTAATACGATCAACAAGTAGTCTACGGTTGAGACGAATAAAAGCCTTGCTTTGGAAGTTCGCCGATAAGGGTAGCAATATTCTTGTGTTCAACATTGGCGTTAGCATCAAACTTTGAGCCTGTTGCTGCATTAGAGGCTACACAATAGTCTGAGAGGAATTTCATCTTTTCAAGTGTCTCACGATCTTCTGTGTGCTGCTGGCGATAGACAATGAAACTCTTTGCTACATGATAATATCCTTCTTTCATAAGTGCTAACTCTACCTGATTTTTGAATATCCTCTACCTTGATGTCGTTTTTGGATATTCAAGTTAGCAATGATTTTTGACAATGTCCCCAAGTCGGTAGGCGTGTTGACACTTTCGAATGCCTTGAGGATTGCATTCATAATTTTGTCGAGGGAGAATCGATCCTTTTGACCCATCACGTTTTGTGATTGTAAAGTTCTTCATTTCCATTGTTGAATTATTATTTTTTTAGGAGTTTAATTTTTCTTTCGATATTATTTTTTTAGGGTGTGTGATTTTAATACACTAAAGTAAAGCAAAAGTTGTCAGTTTTGGATAACTTTTTTTAATTTGTTATTTCTAAAGTTTTCCATTTTGATAAACTTTCTGATGCAAATTTATATAAAACTATTCATTTGGCAAAGAATATTTGAACTAAAAAAATATTGGATAAATTACTAATTATCTGTGCTTTTTAGTTGTGAAACGTTGGTGGCATAAGGTGTTGAAGTTAGTTTCACTCGATGAAATATTTTTTTGATATAGATGTTCTTGTACCTAAAAAAAGAATCATTTAAGTTGTTTACTAAATTATTCTTTTTATTACATCTACTAAGATATGTTTGTGAAGAAGTTTTTTTAGGGATGAGATACTTGGTTAAATATATAAAGTTATTTTATTGTTGTTATTTGCTTCATACATATAAATAATGTAATTTTGCAGGTGGAAATAATAAAGTTATGAAAGATATATCATTGATAGCCTTTGATGCAGACGATACTTTATGGGAGTGTCAAACATATTTTGAGGCAGTAGAGAAAGAGTATTGTGAGGTTCTTAAGCCTTATGCTTCGGCTGATGAAGTCTCCAAAGCTCTTTTTGCTGTTGAAACAGCAAATATGCCACTTTTTGGGTTACGGTAGTAAGGCTTTTTTGTTGTCACTATTGGAGAATGCAATAGAGGTAAGTGAAGGAAAGCTAAAAGCAAAGGAGGTTAAGAAGATTATTGATTTAGGCAAAGGACTTCTCGAGTTACCAGGAAGGCCAATGGATGGCGTTGAAGAAACATTGAAAGTCTTGCATGATGCAGGAAAGTATCATTTGGTTGTTTTTACTAAAGGCGAACTACTCGATCAAGAGAATAAGTTTCGTCGTTCTGGGTTAAGTCTATATTTTGAAGACATTATTGTTGTTTCAGATAAGACAGAAAAGTCTTATCATCAGTTGTGTAATCGATATTCTATTGATGTTGACCAACTATTGATGGTGGGAAACTCTTTTCGTTCGGACATAGAACCTGTGTTAAAACTTGGTGGCTGGGCTGCTCATATCCCTTTTCATACTGTATGGCAGCACGAAGTCGTTGAGGAATATGATCACCCTCATTTGTTGAAATTGGAGTTCTTTACACAGTTAAAACATGTTTTATTAAACGGCTTTGTAAACTGTTGGTGAATCTTTTGTAATAATTTCATTATACGTCGATTATTTTATGTAAGTTTGCATTTCAAAAACAATAAGGATATAAAATACATATTAAACTAATCATTGATTAAATGTTAGCACCACAAATTGAATTTTCAGATCGAGAGGAGCGTATTGAGTTTATTCAAGAACGTTTTCATTGTAAATCACCTGCATGTGGTGGTTGTGGTTCATGTAATCTTCCTGATGGTGTACCTGCTGCAGAGTATTTTTGCTGATTATATAGATGGTAAGGTTGAATTTGTTAAACTTGCTGCAAAGATTTGGGAGTAGGAATTTTTTTCTTCTTCCAGATAATCTAATGTTAAGGTGAAATGCAACTCATAATAGCTTTTTTTGTTTATAGTCCGCACTATTGGTGCTTACCCTTCGCACCATTGGTGTTTGCCCTCCGCACCACTGGTGCTAAGCACTATCACCATGAAAACATAATGGTAGGAAATGGTAATAGATACTGTAAATTAATATATAATAAGAGATTATAGAAAACATATATAGGGATGCTTTATTTGGCAATAATAAATGATATGCAATAAGCGTTTTTTTGTGTTTTTTTATCATTCTACATCTTTTGATTACAGATTTCTTTTTGTATATTTGCAGTTGTAATTTGTTACTGATTGAAAACAAAAGTATGTTTATGAGAAATTATTTAAAATACCTTATGTTATTTTTTGCTATGACTTTTAGTTATAGCGTATTGGCACAAAGTGTTCAATGGCGTGATCAACACAAGGTAAAAACGTAAAAGAAACTATCTTTGGTATTGCTAAAGAATATGGTGTAACAATCCCACAGCTTCTTGATGCTAACCCAACAATGAAGCAGGCAGGTTATGAACTGAAGAAAGGTGACCTAATCTTTGTTCCTTACTCAAAAGAGGGCGATTTCCTTCCAGATGGTTCTGTAAAAGGTAAGGCGGATAAGAAGGCTGCATCGAAGCCTACTGTTGCTCAGGCTCCTGCTAAGACTGTGAACGCTATTCGTGTTGGTATCATGCTACCTTTGCATAACCAAGATGGTGATGGAAAACGTATGGTAGAGTTCTATCGTGGTGTATTATTAGCTCTTAATCAGATGAAGACTGAGGGGATTAATACAGAAGTACACGCTTGGAATGTACCTAAGGGTGCTGATATTCGTAATACCTTGCTTGAGCCAAATGCTTCAAAGTTAGATGTTATCTTTGGTCCTCTTTATTCAGAGCAGGTAAAGCCATTGGCTGATTTTTTTGTCGTGCGTATGATATTAAACTTGTTATTCCTTTCTCAATATCAGGCAATGATGTAGAAACAAATCCTAATATCTTCCAAGTATATCAGACAGAGGCTTCGCTGACAAATAAGGCTATAGCTGCTTTCTTGGAGCGTTTCCAGAAATCACATCACCCTATTTTTGTTAATTGTAAGGATGAAACAAGTCAGGTAGGCGACTTTACTACAAGTTTGAGAAAGCAACTTGACTTACAGAAGATTAAGTATAGTCTTACAAGTTCAAAAGTCATCTAATGCTGATTTCTCTAAGCATTTTTGATGCAACTCGACCAAATGTTGTGATTCTTAATTCTGAGAAAAGCCCACAGTTGAATGAGGTTTTCGCTAAGTTGGCTCAGCTGAAGAAGGCCCGTCCAGGCTTAGCTATCAGCCTTTATGGTTACAACCAGTGGTTTGTTTACCAAGATTATAACCTTGACCAGTACTTCAAGTATAACACTTATATCCCATCTACCTATTATTATAATAAGGCAGCGGATAAGACAAAGGAGTTAGAAGAAAAGTACACAGAGCAGTATGGTGAGCCTATGTCAAGACAGTATATCCCTCGTATGGCACTTACTGGTTATGATCAAGCACAGTTCTTCGTACGTGGTTTGAAGGCAAACGGCAAGAATTTCAAGGGTACTGCTGCAGAAGTTAAGTATCGTCCATTGCAGACACGTTATAACTTTATACGTGTAGGACAGGGCGGATATATCAATGACAACTTCCAACTGGTTCACTTCAAGACAGATCAGACAATGGAGAATCTTGTCTATTAAACAGAAGAAGAGTATCTTATCCAAAAGATGAAGAATAAAATCTCAAGAATATTAGCTATTATCCTACTTGCGTTGCCATTGACAGTAGCTGCGCAAGTAGGTGACCATCGTAACGACTTTGCCATTGGTGTAAATGGTGGTTACGTACTCTCTAACGTAGGTTTCACTCCGAGTGTAAGACAATCCATGCATGGTGGCTTCACGGGAGGATTAAGTATACGTTATGTGTGTGAAAAGTATTTCAATACTATCTGTTCTATCTATGGTGAGGTGAACTATGCTTCAGTTGGATGGAAGGAGAAGATTTTGACAGGAACAGATCAGCCAGTAATTAATTCTAATGGGTTGACTGAAGAGTATTCACGTACTGTTAACTACGTTCAGATTCCTGTCTTTGCACACCTTGCATGGGGACGTGAGCAGAATGGCTTTTAACTTTTTCTTTCAAGCTGGTCCACAATTAGGGACTCTATCTTGGAGAGTCTACTTCTAAAAACTATGATACTCCTAACCTTGCTACTGATGGAACAGGGCGCAGTAATCCAATAATAGCGCAGGAGTCAATGCCTGTTGAGAAGAAGTTAGACTATGGTATTGCTGCTGGCTTAGGTATGGAGTATAGTAATCGTCATGTAGGTCATTTCTTACTTGAAGCCCGCTATTACTATGGATTGGGTAATATCTATGGAAGTTCAAAGAAAGACTATTTCGGTAAGTCTAATTATAGCAATATTGTTGTCAAGGCTACCTACCTTTTTGACATTGTAAAAACAAAGTAATAATTAACCTATAATTTTTATCATTATGTTTGAGAACCAACCTAAAGCACTGTACGCATTGGCATTAGCCAATACTGGTGAGCGTTTCGGCTATTATACCATGATAGCTGTTTTCTCTTTATTTTTTTAAGAGCCAATTTCGGGTTATCTGCTGATACGGCTGGCCTGATTTATAGTATTTTCCTTGGCTTAGTTTATTTCTTGCCATTGGTCGGTGGTATCATGGCTGATAAGTATGGCTATGGAAAGATGGTGACTATTGGTATAGTTGTCATGTTTGCTGGCTATGTTTTTCTTATCTATTCCATTGGGTGGCGGAACTGTTGCTTTTATTGCAATGTTGGCTGCTTTATTCTTGATTAGTTTTTGGAACGGGCTTGTTCAAAGGTAACTTACAGGTAATGGTAGGTAACCTTTATGATACGCCAGAGTTGTCTGCAAAAACGTGATTCAGCATTCTCTATTTTCTATATGGCTATTAATATCGGTGCACTCTTTGCTCCTACTGCAGCCGTAAGAATTAGAGATTGGGCTGAAACATCACTTGGTTATTCTGGTAATGATGCTTACCATTTCTCTTTTTGCGGTAGCTTGTGTATCATTGATCGTGTCAATGATGATTTACTACGCTTTCCGTAGCACTTTTTAAGCATGTAGAAGCTGGTGCAGGTAAGAGTAAGAAAACTGATACAACAGTTGCAGCAGAAGAGCTTACCCCACAGCAGACTAAGGAGCGTATTGTTGCTCTTTTGTCTTGTTTTTTTGCTGTCGTTATCTTCTTCTGGATGTCGTTCCACCAGAATGGTCTTACATTGACTTACTTTTGCTGATGAGTTTGTTAGTCCTAAGGCAGAGGGTATTCAGACAATGGCATTTGATGTAATCAACCTTGTGATGATTATCTTCATGGTTTATAGTCTTATGTCATTCTTCCAGAGTAAGACTTCTAAGGCTAAGTTAATTTCAACAGTTGTTTTCCTTGCAGCGGCTGGTGTTTTAGTCTATAAGTTTAATAACATTGGTGGTCCTGTTGATGTTAGTGCTCCTATTTTCCAGCAGTTCAATCCATTCTATGTAGTAGCATTGACTCCTTTGAGTATGGCTATTTTTGGTGCTTTGGCAGCTAAGGGTAAGGAACCAACAGCTCCTCGTAAGATTGCTTATGGTATGATTATCGCTGGTAGTGCTTATTTCCTTATGGTTTTGGCATCACGTGGTTTGCTTACTCCTAACGAGCAGGCTGCTGCGAAGGAAGCAGGCGAGATGGTTCCATTTGCTTCTGGTAACTGGTTGATTGCTACCTATCTTGTACTTACTTTCGGTGAGTTGTTGCTTAGTCCTATGGGTATCAGCTTCGTTAGTAAGGTTGCACCTCCAAAAGTATAAGGGTGCGATGATGGGTGGATGGTTTGTTGCTACAGCTATCGGTAACCTGCTTGTCAGTGTTGGTGGTTACTTGTGGAACGACCTTCCTTTGACCGTTGTATGGTCTGTCTTTATCATACTTTGTCTTATTTCTGCTGGTTTCATGTTCCTTATGATGAAGCGTTTGGAGAAGGTTGCATAAAAGTAGACTTTCACGTAATCAGATTTTATGATACAATAAAAGGCTGAACTCTTTCTTTGAGTTCAGCCTTTTATCATGTAATCATATTTGAATGACCAATATCTCTATCATATAAGTAAGTCGATTAGCGTCTTACTCTCTTATTATAAGGGTGATAATCCTTCCTTCTTTTTTTATCCTCTTATCAACGTGTTGTAGCCTAACACATAATGTGCGAACGCCCCGCACATATTGTGCGGAGGGTTAGCACCAATGGTGCTGAGCACTAAACGCCTAACAATATATTGTTAGAACGAGTGACGTTTATTGTTAGAAAAGAGTTACGCTACCCTAAACAAGGATAGCGTATTTTGTTAAGGGACTTACCCTTCCAGTCTATAAGGTTTTACTTACTTTAGTTTTTCAGCTAAATACTTACCCGTCAAACTCTCCTTGCAACGAGCTACCTCTTCTGGGGTAGCAGCTATTACGAGGCTTCCACCCTTGTCTCCACCATCAGGACCAAGGTCGATAACATGGTCAGCACATTTGATGACATCGAGATTATGTTCAATAACCAATATCGTATGTCCACGCTCAATGAGCGCATTGAAAGCATGAAGTAGACGCTGGATATCGTGGAAATGCAGACCCGTTGTTGGCTCGTCAAAGATGAAAAGCGTTGGTTCTTGCTGTTCCTGTCCGATGAAGTAAGCGAGTTTCACACGCTGATTCTCACCGCCAGATAGGGTAGAAGAACTTTGTCCGAGCTTGATATAACCAAGACCTACATCCTCTAAAGGTTTTAATCTGTTTATAATTGCTTTGCGCTTATGCTCACCGAAGAACTGAATAGCCTCAGATACGGTCATATTCAGAATGTCGTTGATATTCTTTCCTTGGAACTGCACGTCGAGTATCTCACGCTTAAAGCGTTGTCCGTGACATTCTTCACATTCAAGAACGAGGTCTGCCATAAATTGCATCTCTACCGTAATGACACCTGCACCCTTGCATTCTTCACAGCGACCACCTTCTGTGTTGAATGAGAAATATTGTGGTGTGAAGCCCATCTGCTTAGATAATTGCTGATCTGCAAATAGCTTTCTGATCTCGTCGTATGCCTTCACGTAAGTTGCAGGGTTAGAGCGTGTACTCTTACCGATAGGGTTCTGATCTACAAACTCCACGTGTTTAATCTGTTTCCAGTCACCACCGATAGAAGAATATTCACCTGGTGTGTCGGCAACCTCATCCAAATGACGTTTGAGAGCAGGGTAGAGAATACCTTTCACAAGGGAAGACTTTCCGCTACCACTGACTCCTGTCACTACAGTAAAGACATTCAGAGGGAACTTTACGTCAACACCTTTAAGGTTGTTCATGCGTGCCCCCTTCAATTCTATTGCCATATTCCAAGGGCGTCGACTTGTAGGTGTGTTGATAACTTCCGTTCCTGTGAGATATTTGATGGTATATGAATGAGGATACTGCTCCAGTAATTGCAGTGATTGAGTATTTTTTTCTTCTCTTTAATATCTCCCTCTATTCGCTTAATATCAGATACTTTACCTTCGAAAACAATCTCACCACCAAGTCGACCTGCATCTGGCCCAACGTCAATCAGGTAGTCAGCAGCACGCATGATTTCCTCATCATGTTCCACAACAACCACCGTGTTACCTAATGCTTGAAGTTCTTTCAGTACATGAATGAGGCGGTCGGTATCTCGACTGTGCAAACCAATGGAAGGTTCGTCAAGTATATAGAGTGAACCAACGAGGGAAGAACCAAGGGAGGTTGTGAGATTGATGCGTTGACTCTCACCACCACTCAATGAGTTTGATTGGCGGTTAAGAGTGAGATAGCCCAATCCTACATCTAAAAGGAACTGCAGACGACTTGTTATTTCGGTCATCAATCGCTTACTAACTTCCTGTTCATGCTCTGTTAGTTCCAGTTTGTCAAACCATCGCTTAAGATTAATGATTGACATATCAACGAGCTCGGTAATAGCCATACCGCCTATCTTGACCCAAGTTGCCTCCTTCTTTAGCTTCGTACCGTGGCAGTCTGGACAAACAGTTTTTACCACGATAACGACTGAGCATGACGCGGTATTGAATCTTGTATTGGTTTTCTTTCAACATTTGGAAGAAAGTATCAATGCAGATACGATCGTGAATGTCTTTCTTTCTGTCGCTTGGTAGACCCTTCCAAAGGCTTTCCTTCTCAGCTTTAGTTAGTTCAAAATAAGGCTTGAAGATAGGGAAGTTGTCTTTTTGCAGCACGTCTGCAGAACTCATCTTTCCATGTTGCCATCTTCTCACCATGCCAACATTGTACGCACCCATCATAGACAGAAAGAGAGGAGTCAGGGATAACTAATTTCTCATCGACACCGATGACGCGGCCAAAAACCCTCACAAGTAGGGGCAAGCACCGAGGGGAGAATTGAACGAAAACATATTATCGTTCGGTTCTTCAAAGCGTATGCCGTCAGCTTCAAAGCGTGTTGAAAAAGTCATAAGTAAGCTTGGCTGGTAGAATCATCAGTTGCATATTGCCGTCCCCCTCATAGAAAGCTGTCTCGCAAGAATCGGTGAGTCGGGTCAGTGTATCTTTGGAATTGTCAACCGACAGACGGTCAATAACAAGATAAATGTTCTTTGCTTTGTCCTGTGTAGTGCTTTTTATTGTCATCATCAACAGGGTTTTTGTTCAGTTAGTCTTCTATGCGGATGAAGTCGTCATCCACATAGATACGAGCATAACCTTCCTGCATTTCCATTTTCAAGTTGGTTCTGTACGCTTCGTCCTTCAACGATGTGTAGAGGAGCAAGAATACAGAACTTGGTTCCTTCTGAGTACGACATGACTTTCTCAATGACGTCTTCAACAGAATGATGCTTTACCTCTTCGCCAGAAACAGGACTAAAAGTCCTACCTATACGAGCATAGAGAAGACGGAGGTATTCGTATATTTCGGTAGAAGTACCCACCGTTGAGCGTGGATTACGTGAGATAACCTTTTGCTCAATAGCGATAGCAGGGGGAGTCCTTTGATGAAATCGACCTCAGGCTTAGACATTCTGCCTAAGAACTGACGGGCATAAGCTGAAAGACTTTCCACATATCTGCGTTGCCCTTCAGCATAAAGTGTGTCGAAAGCAAGCGATGACTTGCCTGAACCTGATACACCAGTAACGGCAACAAACTGGCCTTGAGGGATTTTTTTACATCTATATCCTTTAGGGTTGTTAACCTTAGCCCCTTTTTACCTCAATATATTTATTCATAATTATCAACTTTATTCTACATTTATCCTTACAGACTCTTAAAAGAGATTTAAAGGACGAATAGTAATATGCAAAATTACAAAAAAACTTTGGTTCTTTCTGATATTTACTTTATATTTGCAGCCGATATTATATTTTAAAAGAACACAATTATGAGAGTTAAGAAATTATTGGTTATTGCTCTGATGGCCCTCCCAATGATGGGTATGGCACAGAGCTCATACGAGCAGATAGGTGAATCTGCAAACACAACACAGTTTGAGAATAAGCAGAATAGCGCAGCTTACCAGCAGTGGTTGAGCCAGTATGAAGAGTGTGGTCAGCGTATCAACGATATATCTGAGCAGTATCAGCGCGAAGTTGACAAGCGTGGCTATCCAAAGAAGAAGACTGTTAAGGCGAAGATGGCACTGGTTAATCAGTATATCAGCCTATTGCAGCAGCAGCGTGATTCTCCAGAACTGAATCAGGGGGTTGATATTGACAAGGTGAATAGCAAGATTGCTATGTGGCAGGAGCAACTTCAGGGTTTGGCTGCTTTGCTGAAGAAGATTTAAATCATATTTTATTGTAATATTAAAAGAGCTGTAACGGCATTGGCAGTTACAGCTCTTTTCTTTGTTTTATTGCTCTTCTCCATCTGTGTTAAGCAGAATCTTCTTGCTTCCTTTCTTTGCTTCGAAGTAAGGTGGTTCGTCCCTTAACGTTATACTGTCATAGATGAAAGGTGCTACAATGGTGTCTTTCCCATCAGGAAGTATCAAGCCAATCTTACCATCCAATTGGGCTATGAGTGGCATTGTTCGCAAATCATCAACATAGACATAACAAGTACGAAGGAACTCATACTTCGGTTCAACGAGTGTACGTCCTCTGTGGTCAAGGATACCAAACTTTCCTTTTCGTTCGATTACCTCATGATACTGAATATATATCTCACGGATAAGATTCAAATATTTCACCATCTTTCTCTTATCGTTGACCAATGTAACGAGGTAATCGAATGTGTCAGAGTAGTTTGCCATCGCGCGAGCTAAGACAATCTTCATGTCTAATCCCTTGATAGCCTTGCGGTTTAAGTCAATATATCGCGCAATAGCAGCCTCCTTTTCCTTCATCGGTAGGTCTTTCAGATGCTCCTCAAAACGTAGCATCTGTTGTTTACTGCCGTGCATGGCTTTGATGTATCTATGTATCTGACGCCCCATTTCCATGCACACGAAATGTCGAATCTGCTGTTCCTCTATAGGGTCAGCGTATTCCTGATTGAAATTGTCTTGCGTAATCATGGGCTTTTCTCTTTTGTTTTTGCCAAAGATACTGACTTTTGATAGTTCTACCAAGAATTTAAATGATTTTAATTTAAATGATTTTGAAATGTCTTTATTTTCGGCTTTAGACTTAAAGATGAAGCTCAACATCTTTGCCAAAAGGTGTAAGGGATAGTCCAGCCATTTTGAAGTGTTGCTTGGGCAAATGGAATACCTATAATTGTAATGGCAAGGAGGATACCAAAGAGAATGTGGGCTAAGCATGCCCATAAACCACCAAAAGATAATCCAAATGATATTGAGTGGAATGGTGATACAGCCTGAAAGACTTTCTCCTTCTTTCACTTCTGCACCAAAAAGGCCATAGGCACAGGAGTCCGAGCTTGAATGTTTGTACTGCAGCTGGTATGCCGATAATGGTGATGGCAAGTGCTAAAGCTACCTGTAAAATAACCGATAGCAGCCTCTAATCCGCCGAATATCCACCAAATGATGTTTCCAAGAATACGCATAATTTATTGTTGAATTAAGATGTTTATATGCAGATTATTCCTCTGCTTGAATGTTATAAGCTAAGTTTTTGAACCAGAAGTCAATAGCATTTTGCTTTCATGCTGGCGTCATATTGAGTTGTGCAGAGCGTCAGCACCATTGGTGCGAACCATTAGCACCATTGGTGCGGAGCCTTAGCACATCAGTTAAAAAGTAAGGAGAATGATTCGTTATGGTCGTTACATTATATGAATAAGATGCTAATAACAACCTATACAGCTTATGTTCAATAGACAACAGAAATCTTTTATAAAGATTATATGATGTCTGTAATTTCTTCCAAAGTCTTCCGTTTCTTCTCATTCGTTGGGCAGTCATCTGCTATGTGACCGATAGGAATGATGGCAACAGCTTCAAAGCCTGTATATGGGAAGGTCTCCTTCAGTTTGGCTACATTAAAGTTACAAACCCAACAACTGCCTAAGCCTCGCTCTGTTGCAGCTAAGCAGAGGTGTTCTGTAGCAATGGCAACATCAATGTCACCATGTTGTTTGTTATCTTCCGGCGTATCCAGTTTTTTTGTCAACCTCGCGCATATAAATGATGTAGAGTGGTGCAGACTTGAACCATTCGCGGTTGTAGCATTCTTTGTAGTTGCTTGCGTGCCTCATCCGACTTCACAACAACAAACTTCCATGGCTGTTTATTGACAGCCGATGGTGCCATACGTGTCACCTCAAGAATATATTGTAAGTCTTCTTCTGATACTGGTGTGTCACTATATTTGCGTACTGAAAAACGCTTTTGGGATAGTTCTAATATATTCATAACCTGATAAATATAAGCTTTCCAATGTGGATTTAGCTATGAAGTGTATTGTTGTTTATACTCTCACTATAAAGGATTTTACTTATTGTAACTCCTCTTTATAATATAGTATAGCCTTAATGGCAATCTGTTCAGCTTCCTCGATGGTGCAATTTAGTCTTCCACCTGATGCGTCAGCATGACCGCCACCATTGAAGAACTTTGCTGCCATTGGCTGACAGTGGAACCCATTGCAAGAACGAAGACTCACGAGTACGGTCTTAGGTTTCTCTGTATCTTCTCGCAATGAGATACTTAGTTTGAGCCCTTTAATCTGCTGTGGAATACTCACAAGTCCCTCCATGTCTCCCTTTGATAAAAATGGAACTGCGCCATCTCTTCTTTTTGTTACGGTATAATAGGATGCGTGCAACTCCTCAATCACCTTCATTTTTGTTGAGGATGATGTGTGCACGGAGGCGGAGGGCATTGGTGGAGTAGTTGTGGAATACACGGTTATAAATCTCGTCCTTGTCAATATTCTTTGCAAGAAGCTGACCGATAATATAGAATATCTCTGGGCGTGATGAATTATAGGTGAAGCCACCTGTGTCTGTCATCATACCACAATAAATGCAGGACGCACATTGGGTTGTCATCTTCTCGTAGCCATCTAACTGACTAATCAGGCGGAAGACAATCTCACATGTACTTGACATTTCTGGATGTGAAACCGTCAATGCGTTGTTTGTTTCAGGTTCTAAGTGGTGGTCGATGAGTAGGCGAGGGGCTGTGGAGGACTCCAAAACCTCTTGCATTGCATCTACACGTGAGTTTTGGTTGAAATCAAGACAGCAAACGAGGTCTGCTTCCTTAAACGCCTTCTCAACCTCCTTTGGTCGTCTGTCATAACGAATAACGGAATTATGTCCCGTAGCCAATGCAGAAAGTCGGGTGTAGCGTCAGGCATACACACCTTAACGTTGGTCTTGCCAATCTGTTTTTAGAAAGTGCATCCATGCCAGTGACGAACCTGTCGCGTCGCCATCAGGTGACTTATGAGCACAGATTACGATGTTTGTTGCATTGGAGAGAAGATTGCGAAGTGTTGCAATTTCTTCTTGATTCAGTAGATTTAATTCCATTATAGCTGTCAGCTTTGGTGTGTGTTTGAAAGGTGTGTGGGTGTTATACCCGATATGTAATGAGGTGAGAGAAATAAAAAGCCCTGCCTGGATATCCGTCTTACATCTTGAAATACCGAAGAATGTATGCGGAGATAGTACCCAGGCAGAGGTTGTGAATTAGAACAATTTAGCTGGATAGGTTCCATCGTCGACCAGTGACTGAATCTTCTCAACCACGCTCTGACGATCGGCAGCGTATGTTACGCCAAACCACTTGCTGGTAGTGTCAAGCACCTTCACGGTAGATGTACCATCGTTGATGAGCTTGTTTACCATCAATGGGATGAAATATTCAGACTTCTTGTTCTCCATGTTCTTTGAATCAGAGAGGAACTCCTTGAAGTATGCCTCGCTGTACTCGAAGTAGTCTGGTGTGAAACCCCATACATTCATAGATACAGGCGTGTTCTCACTAACAGCAACCCACTCACCATTGTCGTCTTTATACTTGATTTCGCCATCGCGACGCTCAATCTCTGTACGCTCAACAACAGTTGTCAAGTTTCCTTCAGCATCTGTAGAGCAGATACCACGAGCAACAGTACCATTCTCGCTCAGTGTGTTACCTACGCGGAAACCAACCATTGCGTATTTATCTTTTGCACCCTCTGGGAGGTCAGCAAGGAACTTACCAATAACCTTGAAGCAGTCGCGGTTGTAGAAGTCGTCACAGTTGATAACGCAGAAAGGCTCTTTGATAACATCCTTTGCCATCAAAACAGCATGGTTTGTACCCCATGGCTTCTCACGACCTTCTGGTACAGAGAATCCTTCTGGCAATGCATCGATGCTCTGGAAAACAAGTTCTGCAGGGATATGACCTTCATACTTTGAGAGAACTTGGCTGCGGAACTGCTCTTCGAAATCCTTACGGATAACAAAGACAATCTTACCAAATCCTGCTTGGATTGCATCATAGATAGAGTAGTCCATAATGGTCTCGCCATTAGGACCCAATTCGTCGAGCTGCTTTAGCCCACCGTAGCGGCTTCCCATACCTGCCGCAAGGAGTAATAACGTAGGTTTCATTTTCTTTTTTATATCGTTAAACTATATATTATGTTCTGAATGCAAAGGTAAGAAAAAAATATGGGATATATTATTATTTTTGTGTTATGAATTATGAGAGTTAAATATGTTGTTTGTTTTTATCTTTTTCAAGTTTAATTCAAATCACTCGTTATACCCTAACATTTATCATTCTTATTCAGAATAGTAATGCTTGATACTATCTTTCATTTTCTTATCAATGCTTCGTCTATCTTTCTAACTTTTCGTACTCTGCATCGTCTATATTGCAAAGTGTTATGTCATATAAAAGGTACCCTTATTTATTAGCTTTCTGAAAGGTAATTATGTTCTTGAGTGTTTTTGAATTTTTGTTTACATTATTTCTTGTCTTATATCTTTATAAATAAGCAAAAAAACACTATTTTGAGTTCTTTTTGTAACTATCTTGTTATAAGTTAGTTACAGAGTTGGATTTTTAAAAAGGTGCTTACTTGGGTTTGAAAAAGGGCGTTAGTAAGAGCTCAAAAGGGCATCTTTTGCAAGTCAATTGGGCGTTAATTTGAATGCAATTTGTGCTCTTTTTAAAAAAATGAGTATGTGAAAAAAATATGACAAAAGAGTTGTTTTACTCTCTCTGACCGTATGATTAGCATCCAAGTGGAAGTAATAGAGTGGGGAAGTGTTAGGCACGTTTCATGAGAATAGCGCGCTCTTTGGGTGAGAACTTTTCAATCGCATAACGCAGCATGGTGCGTGGCATGTCTGCACGATGGTTCATAACGTAGTCATAAAGACGCTTTGAATCACGTTTCCCTGCCTCACGAAGCATCCATCCAATAGCCTTGTGCATGAGGTCGTGTGGGTGGTGCATCATCAGGTCGCTTAGTGCGTATGTGTCTTCTAATTGACCTTTACGAATAAATGCGTATGTTGATACGATTGCGATACGATTATCCCATAGTAGTGGACTTTGAGCTAAATGATAAAGAATGTCACGTGACTTATCAAGCAAGTATTCACCTATGATGAAGCGACAAGATAGGTCAACAAGGTCCCAGTTGTTGATATGCTTGGTTTGAGAGAGGTAGAGATCGAAAAGCTCTTTTTCGTAATGCCTCGTCTTTCTGCTTACTTTTCTCTACCATAATAATTAAGGCGCAAAGGCGTACTTCATGCCATTCAGACTGTATTAGTGCTTGTATCTCAGCTAAAGAAATGTCTTTGTGCTGCTTCGCAATAGCTCTAATATTGGGTACGGTGACACCTAAAAAAACGGTCGCCTTCTCCATATTCTCCCTTACCAGCCTTAAAGAATTTAGGAAATATCTCTCGCTTCTCCGCGTTTGATAGTGCTTGGAGTTCGTTTGTAATAGTTTTAGTAATCTGCTTCATAGTAAATCCTTTTTTTGTTTTACCAACTTCTTTATCTCTTGCAAAGATAATTCTTTATTTTGTTTTATGGACTAATTGAGAAGAAGAACTGACAGGTTGTCAGATAATATTCTTATAGTTGTCAGTAAGTCTGTTTGGCATAGTTTTCGTATAAAGTAAGGCGAAACGACTTCTTAGCAGGTCGTAAAACAAATTGATAATTAAAATCTTAAAAACATATACAATTATGACAATTAAACCTTTAGCAGACAGAGTCCTTGTGCTTCCAGCACAGGCAGAAGAGAAAGTTGGTGGTATTATCATCCCAGACACAGCTAAGGAAAAAAACCACAACGTGGTAAGGTGGTTGCAGTTGGTAATGGTACCAAGGATGAGGAGATGATTCTCAAGGTTGGCGACGAGGTGCTCTATGGTAAGTACGCTGGTACGGAGCTTGAGAATGAGGGTGAGAAATATTTGATGATGCGCCAGAGCGACGTTTTTGGCAATTGTTGAGTAACACTTCTCCTATCAAAAGGTCTTAAAAATAGCTGTAGTTTGGCTATTCTATTGTATCTTGTAGAACTATATATACATAGAAAAGATAAAAAGAACAGCTAACAACGCATAATTAAACAATCATAATAAGGAATATAGAAAATGGCAAAAGAGATAAGATTCGATTCAGATGCACGTGAACTCTTGAAGAGTGGTGTAGACCAGTTGGCAAATGCAGTGAAGGTAACGCTCGGTCCTAAGGGTCGTAATGTAGTTATCGGTAAGAAGTTTGGTGCTCCACAGATTACTAAGGACGGTGTTACCGTTGCAAAGGAAGTAGAGCTCGAGGACAATTTTGAGAATGCAGGTGCACAGCTTGTTAAGAGTGTTGCAAGCAAGACTGGTGACGATGCAGGTGATGGTACAACAACAGCAACTATCCTCACACAGGCTATTGTTACTGAAGGATTGAAGAATGTTACAGCTGGTGCAAACCCAATGGACCTCAAGCGTGGTATCGATAAGGCTGTAGCTAAGGTTGTTGATCATATCAAGGCTTCTGCAGAGGTGGTAGGTGATAACTACGATAAGATTGAGCAGGTAGCTACTGTAAGTGCTAATAACGATCCTGAAATCGGTAAGTTGCTTGCAGATGCTATGCGCAAGGTATCTAAGGATGGCGTTATCACTATTGAGGAGAGCAAGACTCGTGAGACAAGTATCGGCGTTGTTGAGGGTATGCAGTTCGATCGTGGCTATCTCTCTGGTTACTTTGTAACAGATACAGATAAGATGGAATGTGATATGGAGAACCCATATATCCTCATCTACGATAAGAAGATTTCAAACGTTAAGGACTTCCTCCCAATTCTACAGCCAGCTGCTGAGAGTGGTCGTCCATTGTTGGTAATTGCTGAGGACGTAGACTCTGAGGCATTGACAACATTGGTTGTAAACCGTCTTCGTGCAGGTTTGAAGATTTGTGCTGTTAAGGCTCCAGGCTTTGGCGACCGTCGTAAAGCAATGCTTGAGGATATCGCTGTGTTGACAGGTGGTGTGGTAATCAGCGAGGAGAAGGGTCTTTCTTTGGATAAGGCAACTCTTGAGATGTTGGGTACAGCTAAGAAAGTTACTATCTCTAAGGACAACACCACTATCGTTGATGGTGCTGGTGAGAAGGAAGCTATCAAGGATCGTGTAGCTCAGATTAAGAACGAAATTGCGACTTCAACAAGCTCATACGATAAGGAGAAGTTGCAGGAGCGTTTGGCTAAGCTCTCTGGTGGTGTTGCTGTTCTCTACGTTGGTGCTAACTCTGAGGTAGAGATGAAGGAGAAGAAGGATCGTGTTGACGATGCACTCTGCGCTACTCGTGCTGCAATGGAAGAGGGTGTAGTTGTTGGTGGTGGTACCACTTACATCCGTGCTCAGGAAGCATTGAAGGACCTTAAGGGTGAGAACGCAGACGAGCAGACAGGTATCAATATCGTTTGTCGTGCTATTGAGGAGCCTCTCCGTCAGATTATTGCCAATGCAGGTGGTGAAGGTGCCGTAGTAGTTAACAATGTTCGTGAGGGTAAGGGTGACTATGGTTACAATGCTCGCAAGGATGTTTACGAGGACCTTCGTGCTGCAGGTGTTATCGACCCTGCTAAGGTATCTCGTGTTGCACTTGAGAATGCAGCTTCAATCGCAGGTATGTTCTTGACAACTGAGTGTCTCATTGTAGACAAGGTTGATAATACTCCAGTTATGCCAGCTGCTCCAGGTATGGGCGGTATGATGTAATAAGCATATTCTCAGATACATTATATATAATAAAAGGAAGGCATCAGGACAGATGTCTTCCTTTTTTTTGTTGATAGCAATTAGTGCTGTTCGGCAAACATTTACTGTATAGGTTAGCTCATTACTATATATTATCATATCCTTTTCTTATTCTTTTCTGATGATGTACTAATGTTCCGCACATATTGTGTCAATGCTCCGCACATATCGTGCTCATGGTAAGCACCACTGGTGTTGAGGCTAAATACGATGCAATAAATAACTATATAGAAATTCTCTTTAGGCTTTACTAAAGATAAAGATATCAATGTTTGGAACATCTTGATATGCTAATCGTATGTAAAGGTAACTTATTTCAATGGTAAGGGGGATATAAAAAGAAAAAAAGCGATGACCTTCACAGGGAATCGCTTTATTTACTCAATAGGTATTAGTCTTTTTAAAGGTAAAAAGATTGTTTTCAGGATAACAGCCACAAAGATATGTTATTTTCATATTCCATGCAAACTTTTAGTAGATTTTTTTCATTGTTGAAATGTGTGCGAACACATGTTTGTATTAAATCTTTTTTTGAAGAAAAAAGGATGCTATATTCTTGTTTTTAAAAGCGATTTTTTTGATGTTTGAAGGTTCAGTAATTTAGAATTTTCTTATATTGAATTAAGGTGTGTTTGTAATGTTATGTGAATTGTTGTGAGCTATTATTATTTATCTTGTTCTTTGTTTTTGTATGATATATTAATTGTTGAAATGGCTTTTTGTTATTCAAAAGTATTTCCTTTATTCATAGATTATAGTTAACTTTGCAAGGAGCTTATCTGTGAGTTAAGTTTTTAAATAAAAAAAGCAAAATCTTCCATTACTACATTTATAAAATGATTATGAAGAAAAGAACAATCTTGTTGTTTGGACTGCTCCTTATGGTTTTAACTGCTGTTGCAGGTGGTAAAATTAAGGTGGCATGTGTAGGAAATAGTGTGACATGGGGAATGACAATTGTCGACAGAGAGAAGAATTGTTATCCAGCACAACTGCAGTTGATGTTAGGAGATAGTTATGAAGTCAGAAATTTCGGACACTCTGGTTCGACGTTGCTTCGTCGTGGACATCGTCCTTATGTTAATCAGAAAGAGTATAAGGAGGCATTGGACTTCAAGGCAGATTTTGTTATTATCCACCTTGGGCTCAATGATACTGACCCACGTAATTGGCCAGAATACAGTGAGGAGTTCAATGCAGATTATATTCGTTTGATTGATAGTTTCCGTCAGGCAAATCCAAAGGCGAAGATTTGGATATGTCTTATGACGCCAATCTTTGATCGTCACCCCTCGTTTTTGAGAGTGGTACACGTGATTGGCATGCACAGATTCAGAAGCATATACGACAAGTGGCTACAGCTACGCGCGTTTCACTAATTGATTTGAATACGCCTTTATACAGCCGTCCTGACCTTCTTGCCGATGCTATTCATCCAAATACTGAAGGTGCGAAGATTATTGCTGAGACGGTATATGGAGCCTTGACAGGCAATTATGGTGGTCTTGCTCTTTCTCCGTTGTACACAGACGGAATGGTTGTTCAGCGCAACAAGCCTATTGTTTTCCGTGGAAAGGCTAATACTGACGAAACTGTTAAGGTGAACTTCAATGGTCGTACGCTTTCATCTGTGGCTGATGGAGCTGGAAAATGGAGGTTTCTTTTTCCTGCAGAGAAGGCGGGTGGACCATATAAGGCAGTGATAAGTACGAAGAAAGATAAACTTGCGATTAAAGATATATATGTTGGTGAGGTGTGGCTTTGCTCTGGTCAGTCGAATATGGAATGGCCTGTGAATTCCTCACAGAGTAGAAAGGAAGACTTGGATGAGGCTGATAGTCAGACTCGTTTACATCTTTTTAATATGTCTGCAATCTATCCAACGAATGCTGTAGCATGGTCGGCTGGTGCTTGCGACTCAATAAATCGTCATCAGTACCTCCGTATTGGACCGTGGCGTAACTGCTCTCGTGAGTCATTGAGCGGCTTCTCAGCTGTGGCTTATCACTTTGGAAAGAAGTTAGCAGACAGCTTACAAGTACCTGTAGGTATTATCTGTAATGCTGTTGGTGGAACGACAACAGAGTCATGGATTGACCGTCAGACTTTGGAACAGCGTATGCCAGCCATTCTTCGTGATTGGTATCGTGGCGACTTCGGTATGAAGTGGGCACGTGAACGAGCATTGCAGAACATCAGTGTGAGCAAGAACCCATTGCAGCGTCATCCTTATGCTCCTGCTTATATGTTTGAGGCGGGCATGCTTCCTTTGAAGGGTTATGGCATTAAGGGCGTTGTGTGGTATCAAGGTGAGTCTAATGCGCACAATATAGAACTTCACGAAAGACTCTTCCCTATGTTGCAGAAGAGTTGGCGCAATTTCTTCCACAATGCTGAACTGCTGTTTTATTTTTGTACAGCTCTCCAGTTTGAATCGTCCTTCATGGCCACGTTTCCGTGACTCTCAACGTAGTATGGCATCAAGGTTGCGTAATACTTGGATGGCTGTAACAACAGATGTGGGTGATTCTTTGGACGTGCATTACAGAAACAAGAAGCCTGTTGGCGAGCGTCTTGGCTTACAAGCTTTGTGTAATAGTTATGATTACAAGATAGAGGCTGAGGGGCCGGTTTGCCATGCTGTATCGATGAAAGAAAATGGTCTTGAACTTCAGTTTGTGCATGCAAAATCACTGTCTGCTAAGGGTGGTCGCCTTATAGGCTTTGAGGTAGCAGATACTGATGGTATCTTTTATCCAGCCGAAGCACAGATAACATCGTCTAACACAATTCATGTTAGGTCGTCGTCTGTAACACGTCCACTCTATGTTCGTTATGGCTGGCAACCTTTCACACGTGCCAATCTCGTGAACGAAGTGGGATTACCATGTAGTACATTTCAATGGAAGGTTAGAAAGTAAGTGTTTTTTTAATTTACTATTATTTGGTAGTGTAACCTCTTTTTAAACAATAAGTTACTTTCACACTGATAGTATACTATATTATGTTTAACGCTCAACACCATTGGTGTTTACTATGAACACCAATGGTGTTGGACATTAGCACAAAAAGCAAAACATGGAATGAGAGGATTCTTATAATAATAAAAATATTGACTAACTTATCTGGGTAAAACAAGCAGGAAACCAATAAGAATCAGCTCGTTAATATGAATTTTAAGGTAACAGACAATTTGTGTCTGCGGAAATTCATAACTCCTATTTTATCTTTTCATACTCCACAATAGGTTTCTGTGCATTCATTTTTACGCAATCGAGATGTTAGGTGTCGGAAGAGTCGAGCAACGAGTCGAGGCTGTGAAGCACTAAGATCATTCTTTTTCTGATAGGTCGGTTGATAGATTGTAAAAGCTCTTTCTTTCCAGTAAGATACGAATAAATCAATTTCCATTGTCCCTCACGAATCGCGCAATTAAGGCTGATGCCGAGTCCTTCTCCATCCCATATATTAGGATAGTTCCATATTAGTTGTCGCTTCTCAAAGCCTCGTTGTTTACCACGAAGGATAGGTGTGATATCCTGCCCATCGATAGTCTGTGGTACATGGTAGTTCTTGATGCCTGCCATAGAAAGCAAGGTTGGATAAAGGTCCTCTATTATAATAGGTGTATTCGAACGTGAATTTGGTTGAACCACATTGTTCCATTTGACGATAAAAGGTACTCTTATTCCTCCTTCATACAGCGAACCTTTACCACTCTTGAGTGGTGCATTCTGCGTGTAAAGTTCCCCATCTCGCCAATATGAAGATGAGGCAAGTCCACCGTTATCGCTCATAAAGATGATAATTGTTTCTCGCTCGAGTCCAGCCTGAGCTACCCAATCTATGAGGTCACCTAAACTTTTATCCATTCCTGCAACCAACGAAGCATAAGCAGCTTCTTTTTTTCTGAAAGACCACGTGCTCTATAGGTAGGATAAAAACGCATATCTCGGTCGATGGGGACGTGTACAGCGTAATGAGACATATAGAGATAGAAAGGTTGATTGTATTTCTTTGCCTTCTCTAAGGATGCAATAGCCTCTTGTGTTAGAGCTTCTGTTGCAAAGGTTCCAGTACCCCAATAACGTTCTAAACCTGGGATTGCAAATGGTGATGTGGCTTTCCCATCCTTTGTGAAGCCATAATTACGTTCGCTTAAATAGGTTGCTAAGCCTCCTGCTGCTGTACCCGTAATATTTATGTCAAAGCCGAAGTGATGCGGATTCTCACCTGGTGTGTCAATAGCTCCCCAATGTGCTTTCCCGCAATGTATGGTGTGATAACCCGCATCTTTCAGTAGTTGCACAAAGGATGTGGCTTTTGCTGTGTGTGGCACATTACCGCTCTGTGCAATGCCATTATAATTCCAATCTGGTAGCGTTACACCTTCTCGCTTCCCATCCGTCATTTTGTCACGATGTAAAGTCCAATTCGTTACGCGATGTCGTGCCATATTCATACCCGTCATTAGGCTACATCTGGAAGGTGAACTGATAGGTGTTGCATAAGCATCAGTAAACATCATACCCTCTGCAGCGAGTCTTTTCATATTCGGTGTGTCGTACTTTCGATTATTGGCAGTAATTGAGTCTGCAAAAGGAAGGGATGTGTCTTGCCACCCCATATCGTCTACCATGAAGAAGATAATGTTGGGTTGTGTGTTTTCTCTTTGTGCCTTGACTGGGAGCGATACTCCAAAAGTAACCATAGAAGCAGTAGCTAATAGGGTAGATGAATATTTTGATTTATAGAATGTATAGATGTGCATTGTTATAAAGAATTATGGATTGGGTTCTTAGATAGAGTACAAAGTTAGAAATAAAGTTGATAAATGCGACATAAATAAGGAGAAGTTTTATTTCTCTTTATGCTATCATAGAGCGCATAACTATCATATAGAAACTTATATTTTTCATAGTTTACGCATCTCTCAACTAAAAAGATACAAGAAAAGTTATAAATAATTTGGAATTATCAGAAATTCTTGTTACCTTTGCACTCGCTTTTATCAAAGCATAGGGAGATTCGCTAGCTCAGTTGGTAGAGCACAACACTTTTTAATGTTGGGGTCATGGGTTCGAGCCCCATGCGAATCACTTGAAACAACAAGAGGAATATCCACAAGGATATTCCTCTCTGTTTTATTGATAATCAGTATATTATATTATTATAAGCTAAAGTCTTAATATTGTTAATGATACGAATTAGTTTCATTAATCTTGCATTCTCTCACTGATAGTTACTTTTTATTTACCGATATTTACCGTTGTTTTACCGATATATACTGTAATTTACTTATCTGTGTACCCATAGTGATACCACTTGTGATACCATTATAGTTCATAAGTACGCGAGTTCGGGATAAGAAAAGGCTTGAAAAAGTTGGTAATCTCGTCAAAAATTCGTATCTTTATAGGTGAAAATCAATAGATTACAAGATTTTTGAACGATGATTACCAAGGACAAAGTTACTGAAATTTTCTGTATAATCGACGAGTTTGATAAGAATTTGAGTGCCGAATTAGCGAAAAACCTGCGTCTACCGTCCCATAACAGTGACGGCAAACGCTACCGAAACCGCAAGGGCAGACTCTCGGAAAGTGAGATTATGACCATTTTGGTATGCTATCATTTCGGCGCATATCGCAATTTCAAGGAGTATTATTTGAATTGGGTCAAAGGGGTGATGCGTCAGGATTTTCCCGACGCGGTTTCCTATAACCGCTTCGTTGAACTCATGCCTAGAGTGTTCTTTAAGATGATGCTGTTCATGAAGCTCTATGCCTTCGGCAAGTGTACGGGTATAACATTCGTTGACAGCACAATGATACCCGTATGTCACAATGTACGACGATATTACAACAAAGTCTTTGCCGGCCTCGCCAAGGACGGAAAGGGTACCATGGGCTGGTGTCATGGATTCAAGCTGCACCTGCTATGCAATGATTCTGGTGAAGTGATAACGTTCTGTCTTACAGGAGCAAATGTGGATGACAGAGATAGCAGGGTATGGACGGTATTTGCAAAGGTCTTATTTGGGAAGATCTTTGCTGATAGAGGGTACATCAAGCAGGAACTCTTTGATAGTCTGTTCAGTCAAGGTATCCAACTCGTTCATGGGCTCAAGGCTAAGATGAAGAACAAACTGATGCCTATGTGGGACAAGATTATGCTGAGGAAAAGATACATTATCGAGTGCATTAACGAACTACTCAAGAACAAAGCCAACCTTGTTCACTCAAGACACCGCTCGATACACAACTTTATCATGAACTTGTGTTCTGCCCTTACAGCATACTGCTTCTTTGAGAACAAGCCAGAGGCACTGCCGGTGTATGTGGAAAAATCAAGGCAGTTAGAACTTTTTTCATGCTAAACTTATCCCGAACTCAAGTATAAGTATGTGTGATACCAACAACAATAGTTCTCATATTAGTACTTTTATATAATTTCCCTTCAGAAAACATTATCTTATCTGTTACATTTTGTTGTTAATAAAAATATTTAAAACAATTAAAAAAATTTGTTTGAATCTATTTTATATTTTTGCAACATCTAATCAATTAGTAACTATTCAGCGATAACCAATATATACAGTACATATCAATTTATCAAACCTTAAATAGTCATCCCTTAAAAAAACTATATTAGTAGATTTCAATTGTTGGTAGTTTACCTAGAATGGTAAAAATAGTTAGATGAAAGCCCTTTAATCTGTAACCTCTACCTTCTTTACCTTTACCATTTTTCTTAGCTACACAAATTCTTTGTACTTACGCTGTTATCTACTTTTTCCTATTACGTAATGTTAAAACTAAAGAATCTTTATGTAAATCTTATTATTTTTATAATTTTGTCTCCATAAATTAAAAACCAACTACTACAATGAATATAACTCCCTAAAATTGGTATTCTAGCCACCTTGTTATTTGTAAATGCTAATCTTTTTGCACAGGAAACACCATTTAAAATGTTTCTTTCCAATTCTTAATTCTGCATTGCCTCAAAGAACACTTAATCCCATTGCAAAGTTAAGATAAAAAAACCGAATATTACAATATCCTCGGTAATATTTTTACCACAGGAAGTGTTAAATCCGTTCATTTTTGGATTTGTTTTCTTTCTTTTTTGTATTTTTGCCTCATCTTAACAATATGTAACCACAGTGTATGAGTATGATGAAAACAGTCTTGAATGCAGCTATATTTTCAGTATTATTCCTTTCTGGAGGAAACTTATCAGCGCAGGTTTCACCTATCCGGTTAGGTGTCCGTTTAGGTTGTGGAATGTCTGTCAACACAGGAATGGATAAAAATCCTTTGTTCCTGAAGACTATTATTCCAATTACAATTTCAAAGACAAGTGGCAGTTTACTCCAACAGTTGGTGTATTTGCTCAGTATCATGTCGATGGTTCCATCATAGGTGTTGAAGGTGGATTTAGCTATTGGCAGAAGGCATCACAGCTTGTCTATAATGATAATAAGGAGTTAAACTATAAGGTTACACCTCGTTATAATTACATTGGCGTATCTGCTCTGCTGAAGATTTATCCTTGGCGCAAAGGCTTCAATATCTCGATTGGTGGACGTGCGGGGGCTAATTTTAATGGTAAGGGCATATCTTACGAGAGTAATCAAGAAGACAGTAAGTTTGCAAACTATCATTTTGCCACTGTCGCAGAGACGGAGCGTCTGATGAAGGAGAAACTGACGGGGCAGCCAGATATTGCCGTTGGCGGTGGCTTTTGGTTATGAAATTGGCAACCACTGGGCTTTTAGATTTACGTTACTTTTCACGGATTGAACTCTACCATTAAGACAGAGCGTAATGACTATAACTGGGCAGAACACTCAACCCATGGACAGAACATAGAGCTTAGTATCAGCTATCTTTTTAAACTTTAACTCTTATGAGTTTATCTATGAAGGACAAGAGCAACAGGAAAAAACGTTATATTCTGGCAGGAATCTTTCTTGGCATAGCTGTTCTTTTGGGTATAGAACGCTGTGTTAATGACGAGCCAGAGGCTGAGCAGCGTATAGAACAAAAGAAAGCAGACAAGGCACCATCACAATCTACTACACCGCATGTCTCTTCTTCTTTAGACAAGACAAAAGTGCAGAAGGATTCGGGACGTTCAGATTGTGTATATAATAAGCTGGGGAATGTGCCCCGAAACGTTACAAGTATCAATACAAGGAGAATTAAAAAATCAAGCATGACAAGGAAAACCGCTAATGGAAAACATTTTTCGTCAGAGCAGCCTATCCTTTCTCCATCATTATCAACTGACGTCTCATCTTTTAAACGATAAAACAGCCACTATAAAACACGAGACAAAAAGAACCAGGCAATGAACCTACTAATCAGAAAAACAGGTGAATATGTTCTTGACAACTCTATGAATAGTCAGCCCTCCATCGTACAGGAGAATCCGAAAGAATCACTATCTTTGATAACTTATTCTTTTCCTTACTATCACCTTTTTCGGATAGGACTCAGAGCTGGAGCTGGTTATTCCAGCATTTCAGGATTAAGCAGTATTATTGAAAACTATGATATACGCCCTACTTTTACAATGAGTGAACGTGGTGGTATAAATCCTCGTATTGGAATCTTTGGCACATGGCAATACCGCAGGCTAGGTGCTGAGCTTGACATTGATTACACCCGTATTCTTAGCAAGCTGACAGAGCATAAGATACCTGAAAATGTAACTGAGACTACACGATTTCATTATAATTTTATTACTCCACAAGTCCTACTTCGTTTCTATGTTTTTCCAAAATTCTATATGGGAGCAGGAATTAGTGCCGCTATTCCGTTTGGTAGTCGTAATATCGACTTCACCAATGACCGCATTGGAGAGGTATACCGACAACAGGCTGAACGTACTCAGGATCATCTGAGAGAATCTGTCAAAGCACGAGTGACATTCATTCCTACTATAAAAATTGGCTATGTTGATATAAAGAACGGTCTTGAGGCAGGACTGGAATACGGTTTCGGATTTAATGATATGCTCCGCACCAGTGCCAATGACTATGGCTATCAGGAGCGTATGAATAATCTTCAGACTGTCAGCCTGACCATTGGTTACAGTCTTCCTATTGGCAAAGCTAAATAAGCAGCATAACTACAATCATATTAAAACGGTCTTTAAATGAAACATAAATACCTCACAGCAGTTTTCTTCTTTCTATCCACTCTTTCTGCTACAGCTCAGACCCCTGGTGGTGTAGATAAGCCAATGGTATGGTCACATGATTCTACCTCTGTCCGTGTCTCTGCTGGTGCTGGACTTACCTATATAGGCGTAAGTAAGGTATATGGCGAAAAGGAGCAGGCAATATGGTCTCTTGGAAGTGGAAAAGTTATTACCCGTATACAGACAACTGAACGTGCTGCTAACCTTGGCGATGGTACATTCATGAATTATGCCAAGGACTCATTGCCTGAAATGCGACTTTATAGCTATACGACCTCTTCCAATATGGGGAATGGTCAGACTTTGCATATCGGTCGGAATGGGAACGCTAAGTTGCCTGTAAAGAACCTTGATGGTAGAACTGTTGAGTATACAGTCTTCGATCGCCGCCTTTCTGATACAGAACGGTGTCGTGTGGAAAGCTATCTTGCTTTGAAATATGACGTGACTCTTCGCAGCAGTTACCTTAATTCAAGAAGCGAGGTTATTTGGAATGGGTATACCAACAAGGACTATAGCCACCGTATAGCCGGTCTTATCTCAGACAAAGCTTCTGCCCTACATAAGACAAGAGCCAAGAGCTGTGAGGAAGATGGTTTCCTTACAATCAGTATGAGCAAACCTCTTGAAGATGGTGAGAGTCTTCTTTGGGGTGACAACAATGGCAAACTTTCTTTCCGCCAGAGTAAGGCCTACGGTAAGTGGCTAGGTAGACGATGGATGAATGCAGCAACACGGATTGACAAGCCTAATGTTGATGTTGTAGCTGATGGAAAGCAGCTACGCCAGATACAGCCTCTTGCAGAAGGCGAGAGCTACTATCTTGCCATTGATCCTACAGGAACGGGTAGCTTTTCTGTCAAACTCTAAGCTATCATAAGGCAAATACGACAGTTGGTGACAGTATTGTCTTTAAGAATATACCGTTAGGAAGACGTGATGTCTTCACGCTACGAGCTGCCAAAGATATGTTTACAACAATAGAAGTAAAGCAGCCAACGGAGAAGAGCGGTAGTACAGGAACACTTTCTGTCAGAGTAACAGGTGGTATTGCCCCTTACAAGATGACTCTACAGAGAGAACACATGTCTGTTTTCAATCGTACTACAAGCGACAGCATACAGTCTGCCGATGGACTCATAGAAGGGAAATACCTTCTTACGACGACAGACCATGTGGGCAACAAGGCTGAGAATGAGTTTCAGATTTCGAAGACAGGTATCACAGAGATTCCTTCCATGAACCCTTCCGACGGAAATAGTGACTTCTTTGCGAATGTAAGTGTAAGTCCTAATCCAACGGTGAATGGATATGTCAGTGTGCAGGTGGAACTAAGTGAAGCAGCTCCATTGGACATGGTACTCTATACGACGGGTGGAGCTCTTGTCAGTCGTCAGACTAATATGCCTGATACATATTTCTCAACCAAAGTCTATCTGCCACAGACAGGTGTTTACTTATTGACACTGCAAAGTGGTAGCAAAGAAAAGACATTTAAACTGGTGAGAAAGTAATTCTCTTTTTATCCTTTATAAAATTTTCCAACGCAAGTATATATACTAAGGACCTTTAGGCCTGAAACAAAATAGCAAGAATAATGAAGTATTCTACACATTCACTCCTCCTTCCGTTCCTGTTGCTAGCAGGGATCATACTAAACTCCTGTAATGGTGGAAGTAATCGTTCTGCTAAAGAAACTGTAATCCGTGATTCTCTATCCAGTGATACAGTCTCTTCTGTACAAAAAGATAGCATTTCCCGAAAGGCTACTTCTTTACATACAAAGTTAAGGACAGTGTACAGAACTCTTCTGTGAAGAGATTCTCCAAAGAAGTTGTAAGAAATCAAAAGGGGAATCGTGTAGATACTCACAAGCCGAACAGGAAATCTGCAAGACTTTTTGCAGACTTAGGCAAACGTACCGTCAGCAAGTTCTTTACTAATTCCGACAGCGATACGCTCAATGTTGGACGTGCTCAGCTTGCCGTACCACGTGAGGCTATGGAAAAGGGTAAAGTTCTCAGTATTACGCCACTTAGAAAAGGTGAACTACCAACCTTGCCTACTGGTATGGTGAACGTTACAGGTGGTTGTGATACATTAATGGCAAGAACCGATACGGTGTCAGGTTATCGTTTCTTACCTCATGGCAATCACTTTGTCCATCATCTGGCAAGTATTTCTGTACCTTATGACAGTACGTTGATACCGAATGGCTATACTGTAGATGATATCCACACCTATTATTATGATGAACTGCACCAACGCTGGACAATGCTCCAGTCGAAAGGTATTGATACTAAACGTGAGGTGGCAATGGCAGAGACTTCACACTTTACGGATGTCATCAACGGTATTATCAAGGTTCCAGAGAGTCCCGAAACACAGAACTATGTTCCTACAGGGATTAGTGAGCTGAAGGCTGCTGACCCAACAGCAGGTATTCAGCAGATTGAAGCTCCATCAGCTAATCAGAATGGTACGGCAACACTGTCCTATCCTTTCGAAGTTCCTGCAGGGCGTAATGATATTGGTGTAAGTGCCGGCTTACAGTACAGCAGTGAGGGAGGTAGTAGCTTTGTTGGCTATGGATGGAGTCTTCCGGTGCAGAGTATTGACATAGAGACCCGATGGGGTGTACCACGTTTCGAAGATCAGTACGAAAGTGAGAGCTATCTCCTCATGGGACAGCAGCTTAGTGACCGACTCTATCGTAGGACTGATTCTCTGGCAAGACAAGCTGATAAGCAGTTCTATCCAATGACTGAAGGTGGTTTCAGTAGGATTATCCGAAAGGGTAACAGCCCGAAGAACTATTACTGGGAAGTGACTGGCAAGGATGGTACAGTCTATAGTTATGGTGGTCATGGTGGTCATGTCAGTGATGCAACCTCTCTTACAGATACCAAAGGTAACCGTATCAAATGGGCACTTGACCGTGTTACCGATGTTCACGGGAACTTTGCCGCTTTCCATTACATGAAGTCTGGCAATAACCTTTATCCGGAACGCTATACATGGACAGGATTCGGGGAGACGGAAGGACTGTATAGCATTGAGTTTGATATTGACTCTACAGCCACAGACCGAAAAGATGTGACGAGTAGCGGAAGACTTGGCATTATGCAAAAGGACAAAGGGCTACTCCGTAAGGTTACAGTGAAGAATAATGGTCAGCAGCTCCGCAGCTATACCTTAAACTATGAAGAAGGACCATTTGGCAAAATGCTGCTAAAGAGCATTGATCAGAACGATAGTAGGGATGGTAAGGTTGCTACACAATCCTTTGACTATTACAATGACCTCAAAAATGGGCTTTTCTCTTCTAAGGCAGAATTATGGAAGGCCGAAGGAGAAGATTACGAGGCATTCCTCAGCCATTCGGTTCGTGGGTGTGATGACAATCTAAGTCTTCTTGGTGGTGGAGCTTCAAAAAGCCACACTACGGGTTGGGGAACAATGGTAGGTATTGGCTTCGCTGCTGGAACAGTAAATGTTGGTCCATCTTTCTCTAATAGTAAGAGTTCAAATTCAGGTAAAGTTGCTTTTGTAGATATTGATGGTGACGGACTACCAGATAAACTCTTCAAACGAGGTAACAAACTTTTCTATCGTAAGAACATGAGCGCAGATGGAAAGAATTTACTCTTTGGAAAAACTATATTGGTATCAGGGGTAAACTCTTTCTCTGATGGAAATAGTACCACTCACTCTTTTAATGCTGATGCAGCTGTTGAAGTTGGTATTTCAAGTAAACTTAAAGCCTCTGCTGGAATTTCTTATACACATTCAAAAGAACAAGACAAGACAACCACCTATCTTTATGATTTCAACAGTGATGGACTTACAGACATAGCTATCAATGGTCAGGTCTATTTCAATCATATTGTAGATGGTAAACCTGTATTTAGTCCTGCAAGTAATGTGACAGCCAATCCTATTATTGGTGAAGGTGCACCTATTGATAAGCATTTTATTCCAGACTATAAGGTTATCCGTGACTCCCTGGAAAAGGAATATCCCCTGAATGATGCCGTCCGGATGTGGTGCGCACCTTTGCTGGCAAGGTCAACATACAAAGTACTATAAAAAAACTTAGCAATCAAGGGGATGGTATCATCTACAGCATTCAACATGAGAGTGATGGTTTCATGGTCCGCGACTCTTTATTACAAACTGGTAGCAAAACCAACAATCTTAATTGTGATGTAAAAGTAGGAGACAGAATCTTCTTTCGTCTTCAGTCCCGATATGATGGTGAGGATGATAAGGTTCTTTGGAATCCTATAATTACTTATGTCTCTTTACCTGTTGGCAAGGATCGGTATCTGTCAGAAGACTTAAAAACATATAATAGCAAGGCTGATTATATAGAGGGTGAAAACAATGTTGCTATATTTAATCGTACTGGTAAGGTTACGCTTCACGCTCCTTATATGAAGGGGAAGACTTCTGATGATGTTACACTTATCGTCACACGATTGGATCATCATGGTGAAACGATTGTGAAACGACTTAAACTTCCAGCTGATAGTGTAGTCAATGGCTCCTACGATTATACTGATAACATAAACGAGAAAGATTCTGTTTCATTCTTCTTTGAAATCACAACCACATCCCCAGTTGATTGGACAAAAGTACAATGGGCGGGTAGCTATAATTATGAAGATGACCAAGAAAGTGTACGTTTTGTAGCATCTCGTAGGATGTTTAACAAGCCTGTAAGTATAGCAGAGAGTAAAGTGTTGAAACAGGGTGTTACCGCATTGAATAGGAAATACCGTCCTAAACTTTTCATTGTTCCAGCACTATCCGTTGTGCGTGAAGATAAAAAAAGAATGACACAGATACTGCTACTGTTTACCTCACTTTACATGATCAAAACGGACTACCTGTATTGCATCACACTTGTCGTCTGAATACTTCCAATACGCTCAAGGTAGATACTATCGTAGTTACAGACACAACACTTATTAAACGATTAAATACAGGTAAGGTAACTGCTACTTTTGCAATAAGTAATGAATTATCTAACTCTACTCATGCCAAAGTTAGTTTCTTACGTGATAGTCTTTCTTACCAAAGTGCCACATCTACAGTTGTTACTGCCGTGCAGCGTGTTCTTGTGGATACGTTAGAGGCTTGTGTTTTCTCTGGGTATAACTCTGTTGATTATGGAAGGCTCTATCGAGGATGGGGACAATTCGCCTATAATGGCAATAAAGCCTATGCTACCCAGCCAATAGAAGTATCAGCACTGACCATTGACAGGGATAAATATAAGGATATAGCCGAGCATTATAAATCTACACACGATGGCAATCAACTTGCAAAGAGTCTTACTCCTGTCAACGAACAGCGCTTCTTTGTTATGGGATATGATGCAAACAAGAGGATGTATGTTGGTGGATCTGAGCATGTCTTTATCTCTTTGGATACAATCTGTAGCTCTCGTATCGGCGAGGATGCTATTATAATTGACAGTGTTCATTATGCTAAAAATGCGGGTGAATTGTCTGCACCTGTGCTTATGAGTGAGTCAAAGAGTAATGGCTATGGTGTAAGCGGTGGAGTCTCTTATGCAGGACTCAGTGGCAGCAAGAGTACACAGACATCTTATAGCAAGGTGGCTCTAATGGATATCAATGGTAATGGTTATCCTGATTGGTTAGAGGAGGTAGATGGCAATATTGTTACTCAATATACCAATGCAACTGGTACACTTGGGAAAGGTCGCATGAAGTTAAATGTCAATCGACCAAAATTTAAAGCAAGTTCTTCTACTATAGGAGCAGATGCAAGTCTATCAAAACGGGCTTCGTCAAAGAGTGCTTTAGCTATCAGTATCAACCCTAAACCACAAGACGATGAAACATCAGGCGGTAGTGATGGACATAATTCATCCAATGGTAATGCTATCTCCAGTGTGTCTGTGAGTGCAAGTGGGAACTTTACTTCTGGAACCTCTCATACAGAAAGTGATTGGACTGACCTTAATGGTGACGGACTTCCTGATATGCTCTTTGGTGATAAAGTGAAGTTTGGTCTTGGATATGACTTTACAAATGAAGAGAATAGCGGTGTTACGTCATTGGAGTCTTCTGAAAATAGCACATGGGGTGCAGGACTTGGTACATCCATTGAAGTTCTCGGTAATGCCGATATATCTTTGGTGTCAATGGAACGAAGACAACAACAAAGTACAATGTGTCTTTTATAGATGTTAATGGCGACGGTTTACCTGATATGGTAACTCGTAATGCTGACAAGTTCACCATAATGCTGAATACGGGTTCTGGATTTATTCCTTATTCAGAAGAACAACAGGGTCGTTTCAATGAGTCATTGGCAACGTCCGTTTCTCAATATGGTAATTTTGCTGTTTCCATTCCAATACACATTCTGTTTTTAAAACTAAGGTTTACAGCTAAGGTTACCAAATCTTGGTCAAGTGGAGTTAGCCGTACGAGTGCTGCCTTAAGGGATATAGATGGCGATGGAAGACCTGATCTTATCATATCTGATGGAGGAAAGCAGCTTATTGTCTACCGCAACCTTACGGGCAGAACGAACATGCTGCGCTCTGTGACGCTTCCTTTTGGCGGACATATCAATATCGGCTATGAGCAGACAACTCCAAGTTACGACTTGCCGGGACGTCGCTGGGTGATGTCATCGGTTGAGACGACAGGTGGATACAAGGAGAACGGAGCAGTACGAAGCAAGAATACCTTTGAATATAGCGGTGGCTATCGTGACCGTCGTGAGCGTGACTTCTATGGTTTCAAGCAGGTACGTACCAATCAGATAGACACCGAGAACGGTGACAGACTCTATCGTTACTCGGTACAGACCTATGGCAAGAACAGAGATTACTATACGCATGGACTTGTTACGAGTGAGTATCTCTATACCGCTGATGGAAAGAAACTGCAGGGATCTCTATATGACTACGACCTGAAGACACTCGCCGTAGGTCATAACACGGCTGACGCTGTTGTCTTCCCTGCCCTAAAGACTCTTGTTCAGAGTAACTTTGATGTAGCCAGTGGGGACAGCCTTTCGGTTGCTGTCAGCAATACCTACGATGACTATGGTAACCTACAGGGATATAAGGAGACTACAACGGGCTATAGCTTAGAGGCAGATATCAACTATCATAAGATAGCCGACAAGTATATTGTCAGTATCCCGAGCCATATCACTGTCAGCAGTGGTGGTAAGACTTATCGTGAACGTAGCACGAAGGTAGACGGTAACGGTGAGATAACGGAAATCATGCTCCATAACGGTGACAAGCCTTCTGTCTATAACATGACTTACGATGGCTATGGTAACATCACACGCATGACGAAGCCGGAGAACTATAACCATCAGCGTATGTTCTATGCTTATACGTATGACGACCGCTATCACAGTCTTGTGACAAGTGTCAAGGATGCCTACGGCTATAGCTCCAGTACGGCTTATGATGGTCTTTGGAATGCTCCGTCTGTAACGACTGACCTTAACGGGCAGAAGATGGAATACACCTACGATGCCTTAGGACGTCAGCAGACGATTCGTGCTCCGTATGAGATAGAGAGCGGTCAGCCGTTTACTATCCGCTTTGAGTACTTCCCTGCAGAGCGTAAGGCACATACCATTCATTATTCTAAGGAAGGCAACATAGATACCTATACCTTTGCCGACTCGCTGATGCGTGCCGTCCAGACAAAGCAGACAGGTGTGGTGTGGTCTGGTGGCAGCAATCAAAAGGTCTCCATCGTCAGTGGAAGGGCTGTTATCGATGCCTTCGGACGTAATATTGCGACTTATTATCCAATGACGGAGAGCCATGGTAATATTGGTACTTACAACCATGCTACAGGTGATTTGCAGGCAAAGACAGAGTATGATGCGCACGACCGTACCATGAGTGTTACGCTTGCTGATGGCAGTGTGACACGCACAGCCTACAGTATCGGTAGCCATGACGGTGAACCGATGCTCCAGACAACAGTCACGGATGCACTGGGACGAAATGCGGAGAGCTATACCGATGCCAAGGGGCGTAACCGTGAAACGGTGCAGCATGCTCGTGGTGAGGATATCATGGTGAAGTACAGCTATGACCCTGTCGGTCAGGTGATGACGGTTCAGCATCCTAACGGTAGGGAGACGAAGTATGCCTACGACCTACTTGGTCGCAAACTGATGGTGAACCATCCTGATGCTGGTGAAACGGATATGACCTATGATGCGGCAGGTAACCTCCTGACGAAAATCACGGCAGAGCTTAGGAAGTCGATATCTGACAAGGGTTACATCTCTTACACCTACGACTTCGAGCGACTCCACGAGGTGCTTTATCCCGAAAATCTCTTCAACCGTGTTACTTATACCTATGGTAAGGCTGGCGATAAGTACAACCGTGCCGGTCGTCTTGCCCTCGTAGAGGATGCGAGTGGCGGTGAAGCCTACTACTACGGCAGACAGGGTGAGGTGACAAAGACTGTCCGTACGGTCATGGCGAGTGTGGCGGATATAAGGACTTATGTCTATGGTGCTACGTATGACAGCTGGAACCGGGTGCAGACGATGACTTATCCTGACGGTGAAGTAGTGACCTATCACTACAATGCTGCCGGACAGGTTGAGCGTCTTACGAGCAATAAACAGGGACGTCAGAGCGTTATTGTTGATAGGATAGGTTACGATAAGGAGGGTCATACGGTCTATACGAAACTCGGTAACGGCACGGAGACTACCTATACATACGACAAGCAGCGTGAACGTCTGCAGGTGATGAACCTTACAGCGGACGGTCAGACTGTGATGGAAACAGGTACCAGTATGATGCTGTGGACAATATCCTCGGTATTACGAATGCTGCCAACCCAACGTCGCTTACAAAACTCAACAAGGCGAAGCTGGGAGGAAGGAGTTCGCATACGTATGAGTATGACGAGCTGAACCGCCTTATTCATGCAAACGGTAAGGCTAAGCGTGCATCGTATGATATGGTGATGTCGTTCGGACGGATGAGTGAGCCACTGACCAAGGTACAGAAGGTGGACTCAACGACAACTGCTAAGTCTTATAACTTTGCTTATAAGTATGAGGACAGTAATCATCCGACGGCTCCAACGCAGATTGGTCACGACCATTACACATACGATGCTAATGGTAATCCAACGCTGGTAACGAACGACTCTACGAATACTACCCGTGAGATGTACTGGGATGAAGACAACCGTCTGATGGTACTCTCTGATAATGGCAAGACGAGTCGTTACACTTACAATGCTGCTGGTGAACGCATCATGAAGAGTTACGGTACGATGGAAGGTGTGTATATCAACGGAGCACCACAGGGTATTACCTTCCACGAGACGGACAACTTCACACTTTATCCGGCAAGTATCCTCTCTGTAAACAAGAATCGCTTTACGAAACATTACTTCCTTGATGACAAACGAGTTGCTTCAAGGATAGGAACAGGCTTGTTCAATAACGTCTATGGGCGTAACGGCTCATACGTAACTGCTGGTCAGCAGGACTACGCTGAACGTATGAATCAGATACAGAAGCAGAAAGAGGCATACTATAAGCAGCAGGGCATTGCCCCTGGTGTACCAACAGAGAAGGGTGCGTATGATGACCCAGAGAACACGGGTGTTGGTTATAATGCCGTCCTCACAGAACTTGGCAACCACGATGTGCCACAAGGTTGGATTCAGACTCCACGTCCTAACACGACCCCGAATACCAACCCTGGTCCACCTGTAAGCTGGAATGACCCGAGCAACCCTGATGACCCGCAGGCTGGTTATGGTTATATTCCAAACGACACCACAAAGGAAGAGACCTTCTTCTATCACAGTGACCACTTGGGTTCAACATCTTACATAACAGATGACCACGCAAACATCACCCAGTATGATGCTTACCTGCCATACGGTGAACTGTTAGTTGATGAGCACAGTAGTTCCGAAGACCTGCCGTATAAGTTCAATGGCAAGCAGTTTGATGAAGAGACAGGCTTGTACTATTATGGTGCAAGGTACATGAATCCTGTGGCAAGTATTTGGTATGGGGTGGATCCGCTGGCGGAGAAATATCCAGGTGTTGCACCTTATAATTATGTGTTTTATAATCCAATTTTTTTTAGAGACCCCAATGGGCAATCTGCGCAAGTTACAATAAATAGCCGCACAAAGACTATTGTTATAAGTGCAACGCTTGTTTTTTATGGAGAATGTGCTTCTGCTATTATCGCATCTCAGACTGCTGCAGATATTCAGAATAGTTGGAACGCCCCCCGAGGAAAAGTTACAATAGGAAAAACCACCTATAGTGTAGTATTTAAAATAAAAGGAGAATATAGGGATGTCAGTGGTTGGTTGGGGCTGAAGAAAGCCGCTTTAGGCATAGAGAAAGCTTTTAACACTAATCCCGAGATAAATTACATAGAAGTTGTTAAACATGCTACAGGAGGATCCATTGAGGGCATTTCTAATATGGATATAGGAGGGAATGTCGGAGAATTCCAACTTGATAATATAAAAGGGTCTGGTACACTTACTGAGGCTCATGAGTTTGGACATAGTTTAGGCTTGGAACATACAGAAAAAGACCTACGTGGCAAGGGGCAGCCTAATATAATGGCTCCTCGCGGAACATTAGTTGATAAGCGCTACCAATATAATCCTCAAGCCAAGCCAGGTTCAGAAGGAGGTACGTTAAATCCTGCAAAACGAAAGGTAACACAAAAAGATATTGATCATTTAAAAATTAATAAATTAAAATTCAGAAATGGGAAAGCCTACATTGGACATGTCTCGGATTAGATTTTGCACTTTAATCTTTTTAACACCTTTTTTATTCCAGTTTTTTTCTTGTAGCCAAAAGAGAGAAATTGATCCTCAGGAAATAGTAGGACGCTGGGAACTAGTTAGTAAAGGTGTTAAACCGATTGCTTACATAGAATTGTCTTTTTATAAAGACTCTACTGCTATGTTTGATTGCTTGACGGACACTGTAATTTATTTACGGTATAGAATTCGCAAGGATTCCCTATACCTAAAAGATTTAAATAATAACTGTACTAGAGACTTAATACTATCATTAGATGGTAATATTTTTTATCTATGTAGCCTGAAAAAATGTAATGAAAAGCTCATATACAAGAAGAGGAATGATACCTTGGGAAAATTTGACACCTCATTTGTTAAATCAATAATACCAGCTTGGCATTAAGTTAGACAAACAAAATTAAATGATATACTTAAGCTCGCAAATGTTTAGACGTTTCCGGTGTCCGCCAACAACCTATCGATGGCATAGAAGAGTATGTCCGCACTTGCATAACTTCGGGGGCTTATCCATTTTCCCCAATATCCTCCAGAGTGTTTTCACAATGTTCAAATGTGGGGAATATGGGGGAGAGAAGGAGGTGGAGGGGACAATTTGACCCAGGCCAAAGACTGTCCGTACAGTCATGGCGAGCGTGGCGGATATCAGGACTTATGTCTATGGTGCTACCTATGACAGCTGGAACCGTGTGCAGACGATGACTTATCCTGACGGTGAAGTGGTGGCTTATCACTAATGCTGCGACAGTTGAGAGCCTGACGAGCAATAAACAGGGACGTCAGAGCGTTATTGTTGACAGGATAGGTTACGACAAAGAGGGTCACATGGTCTATACAAAGCTCGGTAATGGCACGGAGACTACCTATATATATGACAAGCAGCGTGAACGTCTGCAGGCGATGAACCTTACAGCGGACGGTCAGACTGTGATGGAGAACAGGTATCGTTACGATGCCGTGGACAATATCCTCGGTATTACGAATGCTGCCAACCCAACATCGCTTACAAAACTCAATAAGGCGAAGCTGGGAGGAAGGAGTTCGCATACGTATGAGTATGATGAGCTGAACCGTCTTATTCATGCAAACGGTAAGGCAAAGCGTGCATCGTATGACATGGTGATGTCGTTCGGACGGATGAGTGAACCGCTGACAAAGGTGCAGAAGGTGGACTCAACGACGACTGCGAAGTCTTATAACTTTGCTTATAAGTACGAGGACAGTAACCACCCGACGGCTCCAACACAGATTGGTCACGACCATTACACATACGATGCTAATGGTAATCCAACACTGGTAACGAACGACTCAACGAACACTACCCGTGAGATGTACTGGGATGAAGACAACCGTCTGATGGTTCTCTCTGACAACGGTAAGACAAGTCGTTATACTTACAACGCTACTGGCGAACGCATCATGAAGAGTTACGGAACAATGGAGGGTGTGTATATCAACGGAGCACCACAGGGTATTACCTTCCACGAGACGGACAACTTCACACTTTATCCTGCAAGTATCCTCTCTGTCAACAAGAATAGATTTACGAAGCATTACTTCCTTGATGACAAACGAGTTGCTTCAAGGATAGGAACAGGTCTGTTTAACAATGTCTATGGGCGTAACGGTTCATACGTAACCGCTGGTCAGCAGGACTATGCGGAGCGTATGAATCAGATTCAGAAGCAGAAAGAAGCGTATTATAAGCAGCAGGGTATTGCGCCTGGTGTTCCTACAATGAAGGGTGCGTATGGTGATCCAGAGAATACAAAGCGAGGATATAACTCTATCATTGACACACTCGGCAACCACGATGTGCCACAGGGTTGGATTCAGACTCCACGCCCCAACACCACACCGAATACTACCCCTGGTCCACCTGTAAGCTGGAATGACCCGAGCAACCCCGATGACCCACAGGCTGGTTATGGATATATTCCAAACGATACAACGAAAGAGGAAACCTTCTTCTATCACAGCGATCATCTCGGCTCAACGTCTTACATCACAGATGACAAAGCCAACATCACACAGTATGATGCTTACTTGCCATACGGTGAGTTGTTGGTTGACGAACATAGTAGCAGTGAGGACCTACCGTATAAGTTCAACGGTAAGCAGTTTGATGAGGAAACTGGTCTGTACTATTATGGTGCAAGGTACATGAATCCTATAGCAAGTATTTGGTATGGTGTGGATAGATTAGCCGAGAAATATTCACAGTTATCTTCATTTTCTTATTGTGCAGGGAATCCAATTAAATATGTTGATTTAAAAGGAGACTCCTTAAATATGAGTAATGTCATAATGATGGATAAATACTATTTCAGTAATAATCTCCGTAAGATTACTAAAGATTTAAGCCTAATCACAGGTTTGAATATTTCGGTTTCAGGAAATTATCTGCAGTATGAAAGGAATACAGATGGAAGTCCAATTTATAATCAAGGAAGTGAAACTGCAAGAAATTTCTTGATAGATATAATTGATGGTCCCAATATTGATGTTTTTGTAGGGCAAAGAAGGTCTGTAACCCCTCATGGTCAGAAACAAGTAGGATTATCTTCATCACAGATAGAAAACTTTATCAATAATACGTTTAATCTTAATCCTGCAACATTAGGATGGGGGATGACATTGTTGCATGAACTTCATCATACAGGTCCTGGAGGAAGTATGATAGATACAGATGAACTATTTGGTACGGGAAATGTTGTTGATGCAATGAATGTAATTAGGCAAGAACTCAATATGCAATGGCAGAATTTTGGTCAACGGCTTAACTATAAAGTATTATTCCAAATGAAAAGGCTACAAGCAGTTTCCTTCCTTTTGATAGAAGTTCTTTAAATAGTATAAAGATGGGAATGAACCCCTCTCCCTTTTCACAATATATAGAAATAAACGTAAGGAAATGAAAAAGAATCTCTGTCTGAATATCATTGTGTTGCTGTTCCCGCTGTGTGCAAATTCACAGTCAGTAGATAGCCTGTCTTTGTATCAGAGTGCTATTACCTTTATCTCTGCAGATTTAGATATCTTACAAAAAGAAGTTGCAGTCTCAGGTATCGCCTATGACTTAGATTGTTTTATGTTTATTGATTCAGTAAAGAATAGTTCATTAGAAAAGATTCTTCATGAAAAGCAAGATAAGCCAACCCCAGATGTTTATTCTTCGATATTGGATAGGAATTTTAATAAGCTCTCCCCACAGACAGAGTATAGTATCTTTTTCTCTAGGATAAAAGATGGCTTTTTCCTTGCTCAAGTTTATCGGTTACAAGAATATGGTAAATCGGTTAATTATGAATCTGTAATAAATACTGCGCTTCAGCAATACTATTATATGTTTGTACTGAATCAAGAGCAGAAAAATTAAAAAAAGGTATTTTCGAATGAAGATGGATTAATTAGAAGCAATAAAAATAAATTTGATGAGACGCTATGCGTATGGATTAAGAGATTAAACATGTATCAAACTCTGATTATACGCATTGTATGATTGTCGTGCCACTTGAATTGCTGAATGAACCACAAAGATACTAATTCGAATAATAGATAGATTGAACCAATGGGAGTATATAGTATATCTGGTTTTTTGTCTATATCTTTAGTTTGCTATCTCTTCTATCGCTTAAGAAAGTCGCAAAGCAAAAAACAATTGAGAAACTTAGTTGTTTATATAGTCTTATGCATTTTTTTAATTTTGGGTGTTGTAGGTTTATTCTGTAAAGACCTAGATGGAATAAACTATATAATAGTGGGCATTATTATGATATGGGGTTGCTCAAAAGCTCATCATTTGGGTGGAGGTGGTGAATATATGTAGATGAGAGGTTGGATGGGAGCTATAGCATCATTAATATATGGAATATTAAAGGTCTTGAATATGATATGATGAATTTAATAGATAACGTTAAAACTACACATTACACGTATAACGCTGCTGGTGAGCGTATCATGAAGAGTTATGGTACGATGGAGAGGGTATATATCAACGGTGTACCGCAGGGCATCACCTTGACAAATGTCGACTTCAGGCTGCACCAAGACAAAATGAGCAAGCTCTTTTGTGCTTGGCTTGCACTAAAGTTCCACAAGACGGATAACTTCACGCTCTACTCTGTAAGTATCCTCTCTGTCAACAAGAATCGCTTCACGAAGCATTACTTTATTGGTGACAAACGAGTTGCTTCAAGGATAGGAACAGGTCTGTTTAACAACGTTTACGGACGTAACGGATCATACGTAACGGCTGGTCAGCAGGACTATGCTGAACGTATGAATCAGATCCAGACACAGAAGGAAGCATACTATAAGAAGGTGGGTGTAGCTCCAGGTGTACCGACAGAGAAGGGTGCGTATGGTGATCCGGAGAACACGGGTGTAGGGTATAATGCCGTCCTCACTGAACTCGGCAACCATGATGTGCCACAGGGTTGGGTACAGACTCCGAAGCCGAACACCACACCAAATACCAACCCCGGTCCACCTGTAAGCTGGAACGACCCGAGCAACCCTGATGACCCGCAGGCTGGTTATGGTTACATTGCTAACGACACAACGAAAGAGGAGACCTTCTTCTATCATAGTGACCACCTCGGCTCAACGTCTTACATCACAGATGATAAAGCCAACATCACACAGTATGATGCCTACCTGCCGTACGGCGAACTGTTGGTTGATGAACATAGTAGCAGTGAAGACCTACCGTATAAGTTCAACGGTAAGCAGTTCGATGAAGAAACAGGCTTGTACTACTATGGTGCAAGGTATTTGAATCCTATGGCTAGTATTTGGTATGGGGTAGATAGATTTAAAGAAATATCCCCACCTCTCTGGTTTTAATGCTTGTGCTTCCAATCCTCTATTCTTTAGGGATTTAAATGGAGATAGTCTATGGATTGTTAATAAGCAAACTAATATTCTATACGAAGATTATAAACTTTACAATAAAGATGGCTCTCTTTATTCAGGTGAGATAAAAGGTTTTTTGAAAGAAGCTAAGGAGGCGATAGACATAATATCAGGTACTGATAGTGGTTCTAATGTTTTGGAAGAATTCCAAAAGAGTGAAAAGAATATATTCATTCATAAAATTTATAAGGAGAACCATTTTACCGCTTCCTCTACAACACGTGCTTCACTATTGACGGTTCCTTCTAATTCAAAGTATTCTAGTATAGCTGGGTCTGGTGGAGACATTTATTGGGATCCATATAAGACGGAAGGCGGTCCAGATGAATTTCGCAATACAGAAAGACCAGCCTTTATCGGTTTGGCACATGAAATGGGGCATGCATATGCTGCACTAAAAAGGAAAAAGCAGATTATAACTATTTTTTTCTCCAAAAAGCTATGCCGCCATTAAATAGAATCCATAGAGATGAGTATGACGCTATGCACTTTGAAAAATATGATAAGGTATGAACTGGGGTATCCTTTGCGTATTGCATACACATATGATGATAAAGGTGACTTATTTTTTAATTATAATTATGAAAATAGATAGCTTATACTCTGGTTTAAAACTATTAATTCTCGGAGTAATATTAAATTACATATCGGGATGTACAAATCTCTTGGATACAACCTCGCCAAGTTATATAAAAAGCTTATACACATACAGAAGATTTGTATATCAAAAAAAGATGATTTTTTTGAAAGTTACTAAAAAGTAAGAAAGTAGAATCATATCAAGATATATGCTCGCTTTTGGATTCTAATAGATATAATTTTAGCTATTTGTATATCCCTCCAAGGATTCCAATATCGATTCCAAATGGATTAAAAAGAAAAGGAGGCTTTGTTTTTATGTAACATTGGTAGATATTCTTCCAGACTTATTAATAAAAACATAAAGTACTGATCTATAATAGTAAGTCAAATAAGAAAGTAAGATATTATTATAAGGTAAATCATGGAGAAATATTTTTTTATCTGAATGATGGAACTCTCTTTTTATAGTAGTGTGCAAAAGCATAATTGACTGAAAAATAATTAGCTGTAAGATAGTATCATACTGGTCAGCAGGACTATGCTGAACGTATGAATCAGATTCAGAAGCAGAAGGAGGCATACTATAAGCAGCAGGGCATTGCGCCTGGTGTTCCAACAGAGAAGGGTGCGTATGGTGATCCAGAGAACACGGGCGTTGGTTATAATGCCGTCCTCACAGAACTCGGCAACCATGATGTGCCACAAGGTTGGATTCAGACTCCACACCCCAACACCACACCGAATACCAGCCCCGGTCCACCTGTAAGCTGGAATGACCCGAGCAACCCTGATGACCCACAGGCTGGTTATGGCTATATTGCCAACGACACCACAAAGGAAGAAACCTTCTTCTATCACAGTGACCACCTCGGTAGTACATCTTACATCACAGATGATCATGCCAACATCACTCAGTATGATGCCTACCTGCCGTACGGTGAACTCCTTGTAGACGAGCACTCATCGAGTGAAGACTTACCTTATAAGTTCAATGGTAAACAGTTCGATGATGAGACTGGCCTGTACTATTATGGTGCAAGGTACATGAATCCCGTCACGAGTTTATTTTTTGGCGTAGATACAAAAGTAGAATTGAAACCAAATTATGGAGGTTCTTTGTACTGTCTACAAAATCCTATATTATTAATTGATCCTGATGGTAATTGGGAGAAAAACTCTAATGGAAATCTTGTTGCACAGCGTGGTGATAATGCTCAAACGTTAGCTGAATTTATTGGCGTGACAGCAAAGGAATCTCTTAATATTTTACTTGCTAATGGAGTTACAATAAATAAGAAGGGAATCCTTAGCTTAAAAGAGGGACAGGAAATTATATCGAATATAATAACAGATGTAGTCTGTTTAGGACACGCAAAAGCTGGGAATGGGAATGAAATAAGATTACAGATACTGGTAGTGCTAATACCCCCTGGATGGATATTGCAACTTCTCAAATTGGAGTATCAGAAATCCCTGGTAATAAGAGTAATCCCCAAATTGTAGCTTATCACGCGACGACTTGTCGTTCTACATCAGATGCGACTCCCTGGTGCTCCAGTTTTGTAAATTGGAGCCTTACAGAGGCTGGAATCAGAGGAACAAATAGTGCTAGTTCACAGTCTTGGTTGACATGGGGAAAAAGAATTAGTAAGCCTGTTTATGGGTGTATCGCTGTCCTATCGTATGGTGGAGGACATGGGCATGTTGCATTTGTTGTTGGGATGAATGCACGAGGGAATATCATTCTTTTAGGTGGAAATCAACACGATCAAGTTAATCTTTCACCTTTTAAAGCAAAGATGACTTATGTCTACCCTAGGGGATACACCCCTAGCAAGGAGCCATTACGAGTCTTACCAATAGATGGGCGCACAACGTCATATAGAGAAACTAGATAAAATAAAAACTATTATGAGATATTTAATTTTATGCTTCATTTTGTTTATAACAATCAGTTGTATTTCTGATCAAAAGAATAGTGGATGTCTGAAAACAAATAATAAAGATAATTCATCAATGGTAACGCAATCTTTATCTTTTAGACATTCTCAAAAGAAAAGAGTAAGGTCTTTAGAAGTATCTTATTTGATGGAGAACGACACATTGATGCAGATGATAAGAATCCACTATCTTAGTCAAAGCGAAATCCTTTACAAAATATATGTAAAAATAAGAAGCGTGGGCTTCAAGATAGCATATCAGGAATAGCAAAGGCTCATTTAGATTATGATCCAGAAATTGATGAAGATATAGATGGTACGGCTTATCCTGCAATCGAATTTAATGATAATCGGAGAGACTATGTATATATCAGAATAGAGGCGATTAAGAGAAGCAAGATCCAAATAAATGCAAATGACAGTTTGTTTTCAAAGTATCCTTTATATTGTCCTTTTAGTTCTCAGAGTATACTTTTCAAAAGTAAATAAAAAAAATAGATACATAAGAGTATGGCTATCGGCATTGAATTCATATTTATGATTGTTAGCGCACGTTAACCCTCTTACTATTAAATAAAAATTCAAGAGGGTGTGTCAAAACTCGTTTTCAGCTAAAGACAGCTATCATTTTTAGAAGAATAACCGTTACCAAAGAGTTAATAACTCAATGATAACGGTTACTTTAATATTTATGAGGGAGTGAAACTGTTAATATGAAAAGAAGCTTTTCTGAATTCTTAGTTTTGACACACCCCTTTTTTTGGTTCTGTTAGTTCCAATATAAAGAACACTAATAGTTATGTGGAAAGATACCCATTTCCTCGGATACAGTCTTTGGTATTACATGGTTTATCGTTACTCTAAAACCCTAACATAGTTTTTTTGTTTTTTTAGTTGCTGTCACTTTTAACATTTAGTGTAAACGGCTTGTTATCAATGCGTTAGTGACGTGGGTGGGGGGGGGGAGTGACGGGAGTGACAGGAAAATTGAAAAGCAGTTGTTTTTATGGTGTTGTTATAATAATGTAGAGGGCGAGATACTCGCTTGTTATGAAAGGGAAAAGGGCATAAGAAGGAGTGTAATAAAGATTCATACATTGAAAATAGCAGGTGAGCTTTAACACGGTAAAAGATGCCCTTTCGCACGGTAAAAGATGCTCTTTTGAGGTGTGAAAGACGCCCTTTTGCAATGTAAAAGTGCACCTTTTAGAAGGGTTTTTGTAAGTCTTTGATAGAGAATGGCATACAAGTCTGAATGCTTGGTATATCTCGTGATTTTATAGACATGCGGCTTCATTTCTCTGTAAATATATTTCTGATTATTCCGTAATGGCTCTATGGTATGCGTCGGGACGAATAATTTTACACGAACCTGCGCCGGATAGTTTTACCATGAACAGGCGTATCCCATAACTATCAGTCGCCCTTTCCCACCCAAGTACACAAGCCTACCGTATACCATTTCCTATTTTGCTGTCATTTCTGTCCCTCTCATTCTGCTTTTAACCATCTGTGTATAAGCTAATTAAGTAAAGTGTTAAAAGTGACAGCAACTAAAAATTAAAACTTAATTAGGGGTTTTGATGCTTTTCGCTTGGTTACATTTGCACGCACAACGCACCCTATCCTTCCCCGTTTTCCCATGATCTAAAGACACATTTACAAATAAATGTTGTATATTTGCAGTTGGTATGCCTACGACAGCTGGAACCGGGTACAGACGATGACCTATCCTGACGGTGAAGTGGTAACCTATCACCACAATGCTGCGACAGGTTGAGAGCCTGACGAGCAATAAACAGGGACGTCAGAGCGTTATTGTTGATAGGATAGGTTACGATAAGGAGGGTCATACGGTCTATACGAAACTCGGTAATGGCACGGAGACTACCAATACATACGACAAGCAGCGTGAACGTCTGCAGGCGATGAACCTTACAGCGGACGGTCAGACTGTGATGGAGAACAGGTACCAGTATGATGCTGTGGACAATATCCTCGGTATTACGAATGCCGCCAACCCAACGTCGCTTACAAAAACTCAACAAGGCGAAGCTGGGAGGAAAGAGTTCGCATACGTATGAGTATGATGAGTTGAACCGCCTTATTCATGCAAGCGGTAAGGCTAAGCGTGCATCGTATGATATGGTGATGTCGTTCGGACGGATGAGTGAACCACTCACTAAGGTACAGAAGGTGGACTCAACGACAACTGCCAAGTCTTATAACTTTGCTTATAAGTATGAGGACAGCAGTCATCCGACGGCTCCAACGCAGATTGGTCACGACCATTACACCTACGATGCTAATGGTAATCCAACGCTGGTAACGAATGATTCTACGAACACTACCCGTGAGATATACTGGGATGAAGACAACCGTCTGATGGTACTCTCTGATAATGGCAAGACGAGTCGTTACACTTACAATGCTGCTGGTGAACGCATCATGAAGAGTTACGGTACGATGGAAGGTGTGTATATCAACGGAGCACCACAGGGTATTACCTTCCACGAGACGGACAACTTCACACTTTATCCTGCAAGTATCCTCTCTGTAAACAAGAATCGCTTTACGAAACATTACTTCCTTGGTGACAAACGAGTTGCTTCAAGAATAGGAACAGGTCTGTTTAACAACGTTTACGGACGCAACGGCTCATACGTAACGGCTGGTCAGCAGGATTATGCTGAACGTATGAATCAGATACAGAAGCAGAAAGAGGCATACTACAAGCAGCAGGGCATTGCACCTGGAGTACCTACAATGAAGGGTGCGTATGGTGATCCAGAGAATACAAAACGAGGATATAACTCTATCATTGACACACTCGGCAACCATGATGTGCCACAGAGTTGGATTCAGACTCCGAAGCCCAACACCACACCGAATACCAACCCCGGTCCGCCTGTAAGTTGGAACGACCCGAGTAACCCTGATGATCCGCAGGCTGGTTATGGCTACATCCCTAATAACACTACAAAAGAGGAAACCTTCTTCTATCATAGTGACTACCTTGGTTCTACGTCTTACATTACGGATGACAAAGCCAACATCACACAGTATGATGCTTACTTGCCATATGGTGAACTGTTGGTTGACGAGCATAGTAGCAGTGAAGAACTACCATATAAGTTCAATGGCAAACAGTTCGATGAAGAGACAGGTCTGTACTATTACGGTGCAAGGTATATGAACCCAATCACAAGCATTTGGTATGGGGTGGATCCGTTGGCGGAGAAGTATCAAGCGAGTGGTTCATATCTTTATTGCAGGCAAAACCCTGTAAGGCGGGTTGACGTTGATGGAAATGATGAAGTCCATATTAATGGGGATGGAAGAATCGTGAGAGTTATAAATGTTCATTCTGCCTATATAACGATCGTTGATCCCAAAGGGAATAGACATAGTCTATCTAGTTATAATATTTCTCCATATTTTTTTGGGGGAATTGGGAGAGGATGGAAAAAGCCACACTAATTTGACCCACCCTGTCAAAGTATTTTAGACCCAGTAAAACGATTTATTATTGACCCACTAAATGCCCTGGTCGGGTGGGTCATTTTATTTCGCTATTACTTGGTAATATTCTTTGCTTTTATCTTTCTAAGACTCTCTCCAGTTAGTTCTATTTGATATGAGGTATGCACAATTCTATCTAGTACAGCATCTGCCACGGTAGGGTCGCCTATTGCATCATACCAGTTGTCTACAGGAAGTTGAGAAGATATGATAATCGACTTCCTTTCATGCCTATCTTCTATAATATCAAGTAATATAGGACGCTCTTTTGCATCTACAGGTACAAGGAAGGCATCATCGAGGATTAACAAGCGACATCGCTCTATCTTCTTTAGCTCTGTTTCTAACGTTCCTTTGTTCTTGGCAACCTTAAGTGTCCCCAGCAGCTTTGACATGTTAGCATACATCGTTCTAATACCATTTTTTTACAAGCATGATAGCCTATAGCTGTAGCGATAAAACTTTTACCAGTTCCTGATGAACCAGTAATAAATATATTGCGTCCTTGCTTGATAAAATCAAGTGAGAGTATTCTCTCCATTTTGTTTTGGCTAAGGTTGCGATTGATATTATAATCTATTTGCTCAGGATAGGCTTTATATCTAAACCCTGCTGATTTTATGAGTCTTTCAATGGCTGCTGCAGAACGATAGTCCCATTCTCGAGATAAGAGCCAAGATAAAAAGGCATCTGGTGTCATCGTATCTGCAATTGTAGTTGTTAGACTTTCTTCAAAGGCAGTTGCCATACCCGTAAGCCTCATTCTATGCATTAAATCAAGAGATAACTGATTCTTATCCATTTCTTGCACAATAGGTGCTGTCTTATTATTATTTAGTTCCATAGTTGTTTACTTTAATTGTTTGCTATTATTGGATAATTGCTTTTGAGAAATAATCCTTGCCTCGTATGTTCTTATGAGTTTTTTTGGTTTATATTCAGGAGATAGCTCCATATTATCTTCATCCATAGATATATAGGGAGCATCATCACCCTTCTGTAGTATATCCTTTATCTCATTATAGCCATAGCGTCGTCCTTCCGAGGCACAGTTACAAGCTGCTACTAGACGAGCCATGCCATACTTCTTCTCCAGCGACATGATACCACGGCAAGAGCGGAAGGCTTTTGGTGGATATTTCATCTGCGTAGCGACTTCCTTGAGATAAAGCAGAAGGATGTTGTCTATTTGCCCTGCCCGTTGATATATTTCCTCCAAATCCTTTTCAAAGCTACCATGATGACCAGGAAGATTATGTGCATCTTTCTGTGAGTAGGTATAGGGAGTATCATCTCGCTGATGGATGGTAACTAACTTTAACCCATAGTAGATTTGAACATTGTCATTATCGTAAATAAGCTCCATACGTTTGCCGATATACTCTGTTGGAACACTATAACTATGCTTTCTTAGCATAACGAAGCTATTAGCCATGACAGTAGCAGACTTTCTAGACTTCATCTGATAGCGAGCGGTAGGAAGAGGACGAAGAAAATCTTTTTCCATTTCCTCAAATAGTTCTTGACGGGATTCCTTACGCCCACTCAATCTACGGCTGTTAAATGCTTCTAAAGATGTGCGTATAGCAACATTAAGTGATTCTAGATTATGGAAAAATTTGCCCTTCAATATCTACATATACCGACCGATACATTAGCTTTACAGCATTCTCAACCAGTGCCTTGTCCTTGGGACGGCGCACCCTAGCTGGATAAACAGCCATGTCATAAAAATTCAGCCATAGCAGCGAAGTCGTCATTGATAACAGGCTCATTACGATCACTGCGGATAACGGCTGATTTTAAGTTGTCAGGCACAACAGCCTTGGGTACACCACCAAAGAAATGAAGAGCATTCTCGCAAGCAACGATAAGGTCTTCCTTCTTCTGCGACCACACTGCCTCGCAATAGGTGTAATGACTGCATGGAAGGGTAGCCACAAAAACCCTCTACCTTCCGCACCTCACCCGTCTGTTCTTCGACTATCTCTAGCTTATCACCCTGCATAATCAATATACATCTGATCGCCAGCAAGGTGCTCTACATGTCCTACGGCTCGTGTTTTGACATCTGTAGGCATGGATTGCGTGTTTGAAAGTAGAATACTGGTAACCATTAGGATGAGTTTTGAGATACTCCGTGTGAAGAGATAAGATAGAAACACCCTTCTTGCTAAGCCGTTTCACATAATCAGGAACAAGTGCCTCTAACTCCAACTTGCGAGCAGAAGGCGGACGGTTACGAGAATGCCCATCTGAAAACAAGTCCGCCAGCTTATCATCTGAAAGCGACAGAATTTGCTCCATGGACAAGCCACTTTCTTGGAATTTACGGACATACTTGCGGAGGGTGTTACGAGATATATGGAAAGTACTAGAAATACTTCTTATTCCCATACCAGATGCGTAACAGCGCAATAAATTCTTTAATTTTGTCATATAAATAATAGTTTTATGTTTTTAATGCCGGCCAGGGCAGTAACACAAAACTACAAAATGACCCTAAAAAACTAGCGTTTCAAAGGGTCATTCTTATTTTGGTGAGGTGGGTCTCATTATTTTAACCTTACTGGGTCTAAAATACTTGCCAGGGTGGGTCAAATTAGTGTGGCTTTTCCAAGGGTGACAGACGGGGCTGTTCCTTGCCGTTGTCCAGGCGGAAGAAGTCAAGCAAAGTGTTGAGCATATCCCGCATACGGTCGGAGGATTGCAGTATATTTCGGATATATTGCCCATTATTACCGCTATTGCATTCTTTCCGCAAAAGTTCGGTATAGCCAGTTATTGCCGTCAGTGGTGTACGCAACTCATGGGTAATAGTATGTACCGCTTTCTTTCGGGAGGTTATGAGTACCTCATTTTGTTGCACGGACTGTTCCAATTGCTCGATCAAATCCGTTGTCTTGCGTTTGTATCGTTTAATGTTCTTTGCATCACGGTGTATGATGATATAGGAAATGACCAACAGCAAAAGAACAAATCCCATCAAGCCGCCTATCTGCATAAATGATTTTTTACGCATCGCTGTTATCTCGCTTTCTCTATTTTGTAAATCAGATTGTACCTTCTTTTCGATTTGGCAAATCAATCCTTGCAGTTGTCTGTTAAGTTCTGCATTACGGGCAGCAAGACTATCGGCTTGTTCTGACAATCGACGGCTCTGCGCTTTCTGTTCGTTGACCATGTTTCTATTGGATGAACGGAGCGTAGTCGTTGTTGTCGTTGGCTTCGTTCCCTCTTTTTTGCCAAAGATGCCCAAGAAACCTTTTCGTTTTGGCTTTTTGGACTGTTCCTGCACACTTTTCTGCACAATAACCGGAATTTGATTGGCTATCTTCTTGTTAATAGATTGTTGTTCATCCATTAACCGGACTATCTGGAACATCTGTCGTTCCTTATCCTCTAAAAGACTGCGCACACTATCGATGCGCTCTGCTGGATAGGTGGCCTTGAAACGGCAGAGCATACTGTCCATTGCCATACGCCGTGCATGGTAATGCTCGATATCTTTATCGTTCCATTCCAGTATTGTTTCACCCAATAGAGAAATTTTATCATTTGAATATTGATATTGTTTATTTCTTTTCGGAGCTCGTCTATTTTTTTATTGCCAAGTTCTAATGCTTCTATCTCCTGCCATTCATAGAGGCTATTATATGCCATACATCCGATAAGAATGGAGATAAGTATATATCCCAACTGTATTGCCTTATAGAAATTTCCTGACCGCTCCATTATTTTGATGACATTGATTTTTTTGGAACATGAATAAAAGTTTATCTTTTTTTCGTTCATGCGGATATTATCAGAATAATCGCCTTTTGTTATTTGATACCCGCATGGCTTGACCATAAAAACGCCTAAGCCCTTAGTGTATGAACTTACTTCTGAGGCGTAGTCTTTACTTGTATTTAATGGAACTTTCCCTTTAATATGACACCACTCATTATTGCAACTGATGTCTTCAATCTCAGACATCATTTTTTGCAAATCTGTAATAGCTTTGGAACTTGCCGCTTGGGGGTATCTGCAACTCAAAAATAGAGCATCGGTTCGAGAATGTCCACACCTGACTGTTGCAAGGCCAGCCTGAAGACATAAGGGGTCAGCTGTCTGAAATCAGCAGGTGTACTTACCGGGCTATAATACTCGGCTTGAGTAAAAGTTACTTTCAGATCAGTCACTTCCCATCCATGTAAACCAGATTGGCAAGACATACGAATCCCTTCAAAAAAACGGCATTTTGAAAAAGAATGGTTCAGATAACCATAGGAGATGTCACTTTTCGATTTGCAACCCTGTCCCTAACGGCAAGGGGTTCAAGCGTCAGCCCTATTGTGGCCCAGTAAGGGTTGGGTGGCACTTCGATCTGAATAATCTTATTGACCTTTTTTACAGGTCGTTCTTTGTAGATAGTCTTGATCTCATCAAAATGGACCTTTACGGAAAATCGTTCTTCCAGCAATGTCTGTATGATTTCCTTTTGTGTCAAACCATATAACGAGATTTCCAATTCATCACTATATGAGTTTATGGAAAAGGACAAAGACGGGTCTTCAATCCACAATGTATTCAGAGCGGATATCACCTTGCTTCTCTCTTCGGACCTGTCTGGCCGGACGGAGGATTTGAGAGCGGGATGCTGATGAGATAACCCTTGAATCAAACAAGGTTTAGTACCTAAATAATCTCCGATTCGAAAATCTTCCATATCTTCTACAATCGCGATATCATTGGCCCCCACTTCATCAACATTTATCTCTCTGCCCTGATAAATAGTCTTTAGATTTTTTTAATCTTGATGAATTTTTTTCCGAATCGTTGATTCTTACAATGTCTCGAAGTCTCAGACTTCCGTCAATTATTTTTTTAGAAAAACTTCTTTTTATGTCCTTTGGGGTCATGCTCTATCTTATAGAGATAAGCTGAAAGTCTGTTTGAGACTGATTCTGGAGGAAGTATAAAAAGAAGAGATGGCGTCCAACAACTCATTGATACCGATATTGAACATTGCTGATCCATGTAGTACCGGATAGACTTTTGGCTTTTTGCCACAAGATCGATTATCGTATTCCAATAATCAGCCGGTGAAATTTCGCTATCCGCCAAATATCGTTCTAATATATTGTCGTCATGGTTGCATACAAATTCTTTGTATTCTTCCTTTATATATGTTTGGGAGCAAATCGGATAAACCAATCCATCGACAACAGTTTGCATAAACAGGACATCTTGAGACAGATTTGTTTTTATATCCAGATACAAACGCTCTAAATTCACACCGTCACGGTCAATTTTATTGATAAATATAATTGTCGGGATTTGCAGTTTTTGTAAAGTATTGAACAGCAACTTTGTTTGCGCTTGTATGCCTTCCTTTGCGGATAAGATGAGGACTGCTCCATCAAGCATTTTGAATGTCCGCTCCACTTCCGCAATAAAATCCATGTGTCCCGGAGTGTCAATGATATTGCATTTCACTCCATTCCAGATAATAGATGTCGTAGAAGCCCGAACAGTAATTCCTCTACGTTTCTCTATATCCATAGAGTCTGTTATGGTGTCACCATTATCCACACGGCCGCACTTTTCCGTTGCTCCACTGGCAAACAGCAGATTCTCGGTTACGGAAGTTTTTCCTGCATCAATGTGAGCAAGAATTCCTAAATTTATAATATTCATTTGGATTAAGCAATAATATACTACAATAGATGCATTGTCGAAACGCACCTTTTAATACCTCCTCGTAGCATGTGAGAACTACAGGATTACTAACTCGTATTAATATGTATATTATTACTGCCGCATAACGATTACAAAATTACACAAAAAAATATATCTAACAAAAGTGGGAGGATTTTTTAACTTTTTACCATAGACATTTTATTAGGGAAGCGTAGGTTCAACTGGTAAGTACAAATAAGTAGAAATGTTTGAACAACAACGTTTTAGGAAGTTGAAAAAAATCAAGTTTCTCTCTCGGTATAACGTTTATTTTGGCCAATATCTTCTTTAGTTTGGCATTTGAGTATTTCCCATTCGTGTTCTATTTAGCTCCTTATTATGAGTATGTAGCAAGTTGCTTATCAAATTCAGCCTCTTTGAGGGTCAAATATGGTTTTGCAAATGATGACTGACAAGACATAAACAAGGTCAGCAGGATTTTTTACATAAATGGACATGAATGTATATAACCTAAAATAAGAATAAATTTTAATAAGGGCTGCCCAAAAAGAAAAAAAATGCAGTTGCCATCCTACAGATACTTGCAGAAAGGATAAAATTTACTTTTAGACCTTTTGGGATAGCCCTTATTAATACTTCAGATAAAATTCCTAAGGTTATATTTTCAATCCTTTGGACCGGGTTTCCTCCTTGGCATACAGCCCCGGATGCCCAGTTATGGTGTGATTGGCGATAATACTTTCCGATGGATTGCGTATTTGCGGTGATGTATCTTCGGGATATTGCCTGATACCGTTTCGCACACCTTTTCGCTTCCGGTTTGACCTGTTGCCCTTCATGCTCCTTTTCGGTGATTTCGGGTGTAGGCGGCGCAAGTTCCAGCTGTATCTTGCGGTCAAGGGCGGCAAGTTCGGACTTCAACTGTTTCAGTTCTTCCTCCTTCTTCCACACCTTGCCTGCTATCTCCTGCAACTGCGGTATCTCACGTTCCAAGACCTCATTCTTCGCTTTATACTGGTCGATGATGGAGGGGATTCTCTCAATCGCGTTGAGGAAGTTGCGGGCAGCGGCCAACGGGTCAGCCAGCGCCAGATTCCCGTTGTTGTAGGTGTACTTGTAGTTCCCCTCGACCACGAAGCGGTTGTCGGTAAACTCCAATCCCTCTTTGAGTATCCTTTCGCTGACCACCTTTATCGGGAAACCGTAAAACTCTCCAACCTGCGTGTACAACCCTCCGGTCGTGGCATTCTTGGCTATCTCCTGCAAACGCTTTCCGATGACTTTCTCATCGGCGGAATCCACTCCGTCCACCTTTATTATATTAAGGTGATTGCCCTCCTTGTCGGTCTGCACCACAGAGAGGAAGCGGTTCCAGTCCTCCGTCATGGCATCTATGAAAGCTGTGTTGTTGCCCAGCTCGCGGGTCTTCGATTCCAGCTTGAACTCCGAATCACGCTTGCCCTTGTTGAACGACTTGCGTTCCCCTTCGAGCGAGGCGATACGTTTTTTTCCAGTTTCGCCTTGTCCAGCAGGTCGGTGTTGCCGGATAGCAACGCCATATATTCCGAGAAGTTCATGCCCGATTTCTCGTCCATTGCCCCCTCGTCGATGGTACGCGCTTCCATAGCACCGCTTTTAAGCTGGCTGATGAAAGTCTGCTTGCAGTGCAGGAGGTTGAACTTGTAACTGTCCAGTGATTTTTCCACCGCGTAGATTATTACGTCCACGTTGTTCCCGGCGAAATGCTTGGCTATCTCGTTGCCTGCTCTAACTCCCCGTCCGTCACGCTGTTGCAGGTCGGACGGTCGCCACGGCGTATCAAGATGATGAATTGCCACACACCGTTTCTGTGCGTTCACACCCGTTCCGAGCATGGAGGTGGAGCCGAACAGCACACGCACCGTCCCGGGCGTTCATGGCATCTATCACCGCCTTCCGAGCCTTGTCGGTCTTGCACTCCTGAATGAAGCGCACCTCGCTTGGCGGTATGCCGTAGTCCTCCGTCAGTTTGCGCTTGATTTCCGAATAGACGTTCCACCCATCGCCCGGCTGGTAAGTCCCCAAGTCAGAGAAAACGAACTGCGTGCCTTTTCTGCGCGTCGTATTTTTGATAATACTCCGCGATTATTTTTGGCACAGTGGCTCGCCTTGTTGTCGGGGTGGTCTTCGTAATGCGGGTCTATCATGCGCATGTCGAGTGCCATCTTCCGGGCATAGTCCGTGGCGATAAGCATCTTCGCCTTTTCCTCCGTTTCCGAAAGCGGCAGTCTGCCCAACAGGGTGGCGTCGCCCGTCTTGGCGAATTGCATCAGCTTCTGTATGAAGTCCTCCTGCTCCGGCGTGGGCGGTATGTGGTGCAGTATCTCGTTTTTTTGTTGGGACGGTCCACGCCCACATCCTCCGCCGTGCGGTAGTCCGTGATTTTCCGCATAGAATCATCTCACAAATAGTAAAAATCCTGATTATTAGAAGTCTGAGAAGGATATGTGTCAAAGGGGGAACGAATAAGAAACGAGCGAGTTTCTTTTCCTTTCTTTATTCTGCAATGTCTCAAAGAACCTTCTGTTAATGCTGCAAAGATAGCAATTTTCTCGTAGAAAAATAATATGGACGGGAAGAAATTGGACTATAAACTTTGAATTTCTTACATCTTAGTTAAAAATATCTTCAAAGCCCTTTTTTTCGATGAGATATTAATATCGATAAGGTGTTGATAATCAGAATATTTTTTTTAATAAGTCAGTTCTAATTGAATGTTGTAACTATGAAAATGAAGCCTTCTCAAATAGCCATGAGATGCAATATGGTGCAATAAAACAAAAAAAATCTCAAAAATAATTTCCGATTTCTTTTGGATTTCTCAAAAAATGTTATATACTTTTTGCCAACAAGGATATAACTAATAACAGGCTTATGGTCGTAACTCATTCTTTGAATGGATTTCACTCTCCGTCTACGGAATATATCCTTCTTATTCGTGGCGTTTGAGTGTTGGCTGAAATTAGAGCAAGATAATTTCAGCCATACAGGTTTATTGCACATTCTGAGTTATCCACTTTTTTTAATGCTTATTAATTTTACAGGCCCATGAGACGATATTTACTCCCATTGTCCGCCCTTGTTGTTTTTTTGCTGGTATGGCTACTTCCATATCCGCCCAGGTTCCAAGGGCAAGAATTGCCCCCGAAGCATGGTTCCGGACTGTCCCTACCTCATCCTCATTGTTAGGAACTTATCATTGGATAGACCTTTCGGGCGATTCTGTAACAACAGTTTCTCGAAACAGAAACAATCCCACATTGGTAAATACCAATGCCCTTCCTTTCCTAGACACGCATAGTATCAATTTTCATCCTGCACTCAGGTTTTCAGGCTCTATCTTCCAAAAGGAGCTGGCTCTATCCTACAGTTCTCTTGCCCAAGGAACTGTCATCGGAATCTTTGCCCCCATAGCAGCCACCTCCTCCTCCGATGCGGCACTTTTTGGCTTAAAGGGACGAAATGGAGAAGAAACTCTGGTTGGAAAGGATAAGGTACATCATGCCGGCAGTGGAGCATACCTTGACTACGGCAAAGCACAGGGAGAGGACCTGCTTTATGGCTCTGCCGAGAAAGAAACCAAACCTGAATTTCTGGAACGCTTCCCTAGGGTTGTTTCCTATATGTGGGCTAACCGGCCTGTACATTCCGTGTGGGGTGAGCCGAAACACTCGTTAGTCACTGTCGGAAGTACTCCCGGGCATAGGGATACTCGGTTCAGCCAGTCCTATCTTGATATGACAAGAGACGTGGCATCCTTTGATGGGTATATCCCAGAGTTCATTGTTTTCAACCGTATGCTGACACCTGCAGAGCGGCTCCGTGTTGAAAGCGGTCTAGCCCTACGCTACGGTCTAACCCTCTATAGTTCCTATCTTGACAGCCGAGGAAACCTTCTTTGGGACTTTGCCACCAACAAGACTTACCATCACAGGGTAACTGGCATTATCCGTGACGATGAAAGCAGCCTGTTGCAGACACTTTCTTCGACTTCCTACGAAGAATCTCCAAATTATACAACGGAGAAGAATACAGGGAGCTATTACCAGAACAGTCCTTATGGTCTGTCCTCTTCCAAACGGACACTTGTAGTAGGACGGGAGTACGGAAGTCCATTTCTTTCTGGGAACTATCTCATCTGGGGTGATGACGGAAATAGGATGAATTTCCATACAGTTGGTCCGGACAGCCTGCTGCACCTGCTTGACAGGACCTGGCTTGCACGGACAAATATTACGGAGAAGGTTGATACATCCGCTGCCAGATGGTTCTCCCAAGATTTCAAGATTGTCCGCAGCGGGTTCACCGATGCCCTCATACGCAGTGGTGATGGGACAGAAGCAACGGCAGTTTCCGCCCTTCTCTTCGGGACGGAAGGTTCTGTGGAATTGGTCTGCCCAGCCTCCTTTCCTTCATTCGACATCGGATATACCACAGCCTCTGAGAATTCCTGCAAATACGGTTTCCGCATAGTTGCTCCAACAAGAATTCAAGTCATTGAAGACGGGACGCTCAGGAAAACCATTCCTGTCAGTTCGATATCAGGAAAGCGCCTTCTTGTCAGGAAATGTGGGAATTTGGTCTTCTTGTCGGTAGATGGTGTGGGAAATGACCATCTATGTGTGAATATCCAGGAAAATCCCAATATTTCCGAATCCGCTTCCTGCAGGGCTGTCATCAAAGCTGTAGCCTCTGGTGCTCTTTCACTTTCCGATGTCCGTGTTACGGGTACATCGGTAATGGGCAATATGGCGGAGTTGAGTTACGCACTGCTCAAGGACAAAGGACGGGAGTTCTTCACAGGCAGGATACCCCTGTTGATTATTGATCCCACGGGAAGCGGAGACTTCACTTCTGACAATATACGTTTTGTCAGAAGCTCATCCACAGACCATACTCGTGAGAAAATCATTTTCCGCAATGTCTTCCTTGATACCGATGGTAGTGGCAGTGACATTTTCTCTTTCGGCTATTACGACGGACTAAAGGCGTCCATCCTTCCACATGACACACACTGTAAGAACGGCACGTCTTTGCCGGACGGCAGTATCAATATAGCAATAGAACTGGGAACACCTTCCTATATCTATCGCCCTAAAAGGCTGCTGAAGTTCCTGGCCTTCCGCCGAAAAAGCATTGTCCGTGAAGGGACGTTCGGTGATGATATTTTTCACTATTGGGCATCTTTTCACGGGGCTTTATGAGCTTACCTTGGCACAGGGAGGAAGCAATAGTATCTCTTCTGCCGGTACCCTGTTGTTTCGCAGCTATTCTGAAGATCCAAGGAGTTTCCGCACAGGAACTATATCATGGGTACACCCAGACCTGTCCTCTAATGTGCGCATCGGAATATTGCAAGCTGGCAGTTCTTCTAAATCTGTAAGATATGGTTTTTGAGGTACGAAGCGACAAGGCGCGAATCATCCAGAATGGCAGAATCGTTCCTCCGGCTTACACCATCTCCACGGGGGATTCTCTGGGTATCCGCCTAGACGGTAACGGCGTATCCTATTATATTAACGGAAAAGATATAAAGACCCTGAAAGAAAAAATTGCCGAATGGAGTGCCGTGGTCAATTACGGTGCTGGGAAATCCCACGTTGTGGCATTCAAGGTTTCAGGTGCACATGTCCCCGAGTTTAACTCAAACGTCCCCACAGCAGTTGAAAATGTCGGAGTATGCAGTATCACCCGGCAGGTACGTGTCGGTAGCGAGTGTGGTCTTCCATCCGAGGTCCTTTCCCCACTTGAAACACGGAGTGAAGCAAAGCCTAAACCGGCAGTACTGAGAACAGAAGCCTATGACGGTCGTTTCTTCGTTTCACAGGACGGTGACCTCACTCTCTATACAAGGCTACTGACGGAGACCTCTGAGGCAGCAACCCTCATGGTGTTTGACGTTGCAGGCCATCTTCTGTCCGAAAAAGCCTACGGACAGGGAACCGAACGAATACTTCGGGAAATTGTTCCCGCTCCTGGTGTTTATATAGTAAAGGCGATTACACAAAACGCCGAGCATACACAGAAAATCATCATAAAAATAGCGACAACTATGAAACAGACGCTCACTTTGGCATTAGTCGCTACGATCAGTGACAGTGTCCGCTATTGCCGTTGCGCAATACCAACAAGACGATTCTCTTGCAACACAGGAGAAGGGTACAGAAAACATTTATATGGTCTCTTCCGGGAAAGTTCAGGCTATGCCCGGACAGCTTTTAGGAAAGAAAAAGAAAAGGAACAAAATATCCAAAGGGGAACTGCCCCGAGAGGAACATTCCGAAAAACATGGAAACAATGTTTCTGCGGAGCTTGAAAGTTCCCCGTCGTTTGCTACACCAAACAGCGGAATTGTCGGCATACCTAACGGACGAGTATCGGATAACCCAGAGGACAACCTTTTCGAGATTACTCTTGCCAAGGTTCCTTCCAATTCACGGGTATGGCTTGTTTATGACCTAAAGGGTGTATCCTCTGCATCGGGCGTAAGCAAGAGTATCAACGACCGTCCGGGAGTGGGCGGTTATCTTACGGCACTATCCAAGGAATGGAAGACCGTTCGGGAGGAAATCAGTCCCTCTTGGGTTAAGGCAGGTAAGAACACCATCTTGTTCACGCTTCCTTCTGATGCCTCTTACAGTTATAGCGTCAGGAATGTCCGCATAGAGACCTCCCCGCTCGAAAGACACAAGAATCCATTGTGTTCTCGGAGCATCCGACAGCATACGGTTCTTTGGCATACGTCCATGGATTTATCCGTGGCAAAGCTGATGGGATTACTATATCAGGACAAAAGATAACTGTCAGAAATGGAGAGTTCGAAGGTGTAGTTCCTGTTAGCACAGGTCGATTGTCTCTCACGGCTTCGGTATCAGGTAAGAGCGTAAACAAAACGCTTTCCGTTGCACGGAATAGCAAAGCTGATTTCAGCCGTGCCTTTGTTTCTGTCGGAACAGTGGTTGGAAAACAATTCCTTGCTCATCAATCCGACAGCCTTGTCATAGCCGGCAATACGCTCTCTGTTACCAAGGGCGAAATTTCTAAAACGGGGAAATACACCATTACGGCACTTCGTGAAACGGATATCCCCGCTTTGGACTATGGTATGACCAATGTGACGGCACGTGACGAGGGGTATCGCTTCTTGCCTCACGGCGAACACTTTGCTGGGAAGGGTGCAACAGTCAAAATCAAGTATGACCGCACAAGGATACCAAGCGGTTTTACAGAAGACGATATCAACACCTACTATTTCGATAAAGAGACAAAACATTGGGTGGCTCTCGAAAGGGTGAAAGTGGACAAGGCTTCTGCCTGTGTGGTATCAAAGACCACTCACTTTACAGATATGATTAACGGTGTCATCAAAGCACCCGAATCACCACAGACCGACGGATTCACACCAACAATGATGAACGACATCAAGGCAGCGGATCCGACATCAAAAATCAATCTCATTACACCTCCTACAGCCAACAACCGAGGTTCTGCCAATCTTCAGTATGGCTTTGAAATGCCTCCCGCACGCAATGGTATGGCTCCTTCTTTGGGCATACAGTACAGTAGTGAAGGCGGTAGTGGATGGCTTGGAGAGGGTTGGAATCTCTCAGTTCCTTCTATTACGTTGGATACTCGCTGGGGTGTTCCAAGATACGATACAAGTAAAGAAACCGAGACTTATTTGATGTCGGGTTCTATGCTTTCCACGATGGGTGACGACGGCAAGATGGGTGTGGCCCACCGTGGTGAGAAGATGAACCGAAAGCGGACAGACAGTTCTACACTCGGCAGGGAGGAGACTTCAGCCGTATTATCCGAAAGGGTAATTCTCCTGCCGACTATACTTGGGAAGTAACCGACAAACAAGGAATCAAATATATTTATGGTGGAGAAGGTGCCATTCTCAAAGGTACCATCACCGATGCAAGCGGTCAAAGCCGTGAGGTGATTACCGAATGGAAGCTCAAACGTGTGGAAGAAACACACGGTGATTATATCGAATACGTCTATGAGACAGCCGACGAACCTGTTCGTGGTGGACTTGTGGCAAAAGCCATTTATCTTAAGGAAGTACGTGCCGGTAATAGCGGACAAGCACCCCATACGGTTGTTGTCTTAGAAGGCAGTAAACAGAAACGACTCAAAAAAACAACAATGCAAGATATGGCTTCCTAACCTCATCGAATCGTTTGTTAGAGAAGCTAACGGTGCATTTCAAGGAAGTACGCTCCGCAGTTATGCCTTTACCTATAGCGAGGGTGCGTTCAACAAAGATGTACTTACGAGTGTGAAGCAACTCGACGACAAAGGTGCAGAAGTGTCTTATCAGAATTTCGACTATTATGATGATGTACAGGCTGCTAAGGGGTATGTGCCTTTTAAGAACAGCCTAGAGAAGTGGGATACCCATAATGACAGATTGGATGCTGGGTTCCTCAACCCGATTACAGCTGTGGGTGGTCGTTTCAGTGATAAACCCACTGCATTGGGCGGTTCATTGAGTTCATCCATTGGTGGATCATTCTATGCCGGTGTCGGTCTTGGCGATGGTAGTGCAACGACAAGTAATACAGCAGGAGCATCTTTTAGTTATTCAAATGATAAATCAAGCGGACTGTCCACCTTTGCGGACATCAATGGTGATGGTGCCCCCGACAAGGTGTATAAGAAAGATGGAGCTATCTATTACAGACCGCAACAGCGTTCCGTTGATGGTGCGGTTATCTATGGAGAACCCATCCGAGTTCGTGGTATCAGCAATTTCTCTAAGTCTAGTAGTAACTCCTACTCTGGAGGAGCCGATGTAAAAGCAGGATGGCAGAAGATTGTTGCCACCCTTGGTACAGACCTCTCCAAGACCTCATCCAAGACTACGGTTTATTTCTCCGATATCAATGGTGACGGATTGGTAGACCTTGTTTCTGACGGAAAGGTATATTTCAATCATATCGAGTTTGATGCTTCAGGCAATTCCATACCAACCTTTACGCTGAGCAGCGCAGACACACCAAGTCCCATTATTTACGACAATAGCAAGTTAGATACTTCCGTTGGAGCAGTCACGCCCGAAGAACAAGCCGAGGTCATTGCCAATTCTCCTATGGAGGATATGGTGCGTGTATGGCAAGCACCGGCAGCTGGTATTGTGAATATTTCGGGTGAAGTACGTTTGTTGAAGCCGACCGGTGACTTCGACCAGTCGGAATACGATAAGGCAGACGGTGTGCGTGTTGCCATCCAAAAAGGTGGTACGGAACTATGGCAGAAGATGATAGCCAAAGGTGACGAAACCGGTTATCCTGCCACCGCTTCAAATATCACAGTTCAAAAAAAGGTGATAAGATTTATTTCCGTGTACAGTCTGGCAATACCGAAACGAGTAACGGTGCATTCGATAACGTCGCTTGGTCACCAGAAGTAATCTATCAAGGACTATCATCGGGAATACAGCCCAATGGTTATACCTCCAATGTATACAAGGCTACCGAGGGGGCTGTTTATACCAGTGAGGGTGAGATAGGCGTTAATGCCAAAGATATAACATTCTCCGGTAAATTCGTCAAGCCATCTACAACCGACGAGTTGACTATCCGTATCATTGCTGCCAATAGCAAGACGGATGAACAAGGGAACAGCAATCCCAACTATGGGAAACGTACCGTATTCGAACGTACTTTTGCTCCCAAAGAATCTTTTAATGGAGATATAACAGCCTCTTATCAAGTAGCAGACGGCTTTTGATAACCTTTCCTGTGAGGTAGTCGCTTCCTCTAACGTGGATTGGGCATCGCTGTCGTGGAAACCCATTGCCACTTATCGTGATTCCGTAGGTTCACCTATCAATGTGAATTTGGGTGTGCGATACAGCACTTATTCCGACACAAAGAGTTTACCAGCAGCCTATACCTCCACACAAGGTACAAGCCTAACGGTAACACCTACCGTACAGTTATCCTCTAACAACGTAAGCGGTAAGGTAACACTTACTGCCAAAACGGCAACGTCACTTATTGCCAAGAAAGAATATTCCATCGTTAATGGTTTGATATTTGGCGAACCGATGCAGATTACTTCCGCACCATCTGAAAAACTTTGGTTCGAGTTCTTCTATTCCGAAACATTGGATGGTGTCAATGCAACGTTGTCGACAGTAAGTGTGGTGCCTTCGTCTTCTCCTGTCGCTACTAAGGTTTATGCCGGTTTCTATGCCAAGATGCAGGACAAGGGCTTTGGTGATCTTTATCGTGGTTGGGGCGGATTTGTGTACAATGCCGCTGACGGACGCTATGCCAAGCCTATAGATGAAAGTCTGCTAAAACTCCCAAAAAAAGTGAAAAAAAGACAGGCTCGACCCTATGAAGATGGTCTTTACACCTTTAGGAACGGACTTGAACACCTTGTCACGCTGGACAGGACAGAGAACAGAAATCTACCTTACGGCAACGGAAGCCGGAACAGCTCGATTGACGGAGCAGGATGTTGTACTTGGTAATCTCTTTGGAGAGATGGCTAATGACAATGCAGTAAGCGGAGACTGCCTACAAGGGACAGGTGCATTTGCCATCACACAAAAGACCACCAGCACCAGCACTGTCATACAGACGGGTGTAAGTATGCTCACGGTCAACAATGCCACAGGCAGCAGCACCACTAAATCCACCATGATGGACTTCAATGGTGACGGCTACCCCCGACATCCTTGCCGGCGGTATAATCCAATACACCAACACTCAAGGTGGTATCAGCGGAGAAAAGACAGATATTGGTACTATCAAGAGTAGCAATCTATCACAGACATGGAGCCTTGGAAGTATCCCTGTTGCGTCATTCTCAATAACGATACCACACGCTAAGAATTCTAAGAGTAACAATAATAACCTGAAGTCATCACTGGAAGGCAAAGCCAGCGTCAGTTTGTCATTGGGCACTCCTAACAATGAGGATTGGAGCGAAGAGAGCTTTATTGATATCAATGGTGATGGTTTGGTGGATCGGGTTTATCAGAATGGTGATGTTAGGTTAAACTTCGGATATACATTCTCCAAGCCAATCAAGTGGGATTTTGATAAGATACAAGGTGGTAACGCCACAACGTTCAGTACCGGTGGTGGTTTCAGTATCGGCAGTGGTAGTTATTCCGGGGGCATCGGACTTACGACTTCTGAAAATAAAGAAAAGTACAACCTTACCGACCTGAATAGTGACGGTTTGCCGGATAGAGTATGGATAGAAGGTAACGGCTTACTGGAGGACTACACCGTGCGTGTTGCATTCAATAATGGTTCATCTTTTGACCAGCCAATAGTGTGGAAGAGTGCTAAATCATTGTCAAATGCTTCTTCTACCTCAGAATCTGTCAATACCTCCTTTACCACACCTGTTACAATTCCTGTTGTAAACGTCAAGATTGCCGTCAATCCTGGGGTGTCACTCAGCCACAGCATCAATCGCCCTACCTATGCTTTGCAAGATGTGGACGGCGACGGCTACCTCGACATCGTAGAATCCGATAAGGAAAGTGAACTGAAAGTAACCCGCTCTGCCATCGGCAGAACGAACATGCTCAAGAGCGTGACCAACTCCCTTGGCGGAACCTTTACACTGGACTACGAACACAGCACGCCTACCTACGGACTTCCCGGTGGTAAATGGGTAATGTCGTCCGTAACCATTGACGATGGTATCCGTGATGATGGACCGATGATGAAGACGATGTTTGCCTATTCAGATGGACAGAAAGATCGCCACGAACGTGAGTTCCTCGGTTTGGAAAGGTCGTAACCAAGAATATCGACACCGAACAGGGAGAATCCGCAGTCTATCGTCAGGCTGTGCAGCTCTACGATGTGTCCACCTACTATGCACAAGGTAACGAACTTAGTGCCTCTGTGGAGGATGCCAAAGGCAACAAATACACCGAGACACGCAATGAATATGACGGCTATTATATCACAGCCAACGGTGACAGCTATACTTTCAACAAACAGAAGAAACTCTGTAGCGACCGCGCTTCTGCCTTCGTGCCGCTACGTTATACCGCCAATAAACAGTATGAGGGACAGGCAACCGGTATCACGACCTCAGAGGCTTGGAATGAGTATTACCTCACAGGCTATCACGGAGAGCTGAAGTCCTACAAGTTCAGTGATAAGGGCAAGTTGGGTGCTGACGGTTCGGGTAAGTTCGACTACCAAACCGCAATACAATATGCTCACAATGATAACAAACATATCTTCGGGCTACCTACCAACGTAACCGTAACGGGCGGTGATGGTAAGATTTATCATCAAGTTTCTGCGACTTACGATTTGAACTATGCCGACCATATTACGCAGATTAAACAACAACTCGGAAGCGGTGAAGCCGTCTCTGACTATACTTATGATGCTTACGGCAACATCATCAAGACCACGCTTCCTGCTAACAGCAAGGGACAGCGCATGTGGTACACCTACCGCTATGAGCCGGTGATGAATATGTATGTGGAGCGCATAGACGATGCATTTGGCTACCGTAGCGAGGCAGCCAACTTCGATTACCGCTATGGTATGGCACTCCGCCGTATGGATCTCAACCACTTCTATTATGAAACGGAAATAGACAACCTCGGACGTGTAAAAGCTGTGCGTGGTCCTAATGAGTTGGCAACAGGTGTGCCTTACATCATTGCCTTTGACTATCAGCCTAAGGCTACTTTCGGCACTAATGGTATCACAGCACCTGCCTATGCCGTGACTAAACATTACGACATACAGCACCCAAGCGATGATATGGAGACCGTAACCTTCGTGGATGGCTTCGGACGTCCCGTTCAGGTGAAGAAAGACGGTGTGGTAACGACAGCTGCCAAGGGTAGTGCTCCGAAAGACGAGACCGTAATGATTGTCAGCGGACGCAATGTCTATGACGCTTTCGGTCGTGTGGCTAAGGCTTATTACCCTGTAACCGAAGCAGTGGGAAGCAAGACAACTTTCAACAAGACTTTTGACAACGTGTCGCCAACCGTAACGGTTTATGACGTGCTTGACCGTGCTATGAAAGTAACGCTTCCGGACAATGCTGAGACCAAGACAGAGTACTCTACGGACGCAGGTAGCAATGCACTCGTAACGACTGTAACTGATGCGTTGGGTAATCGTCAAGCAACTTATACTGATGGTAGTGGCAAGACGGTGAAGACCGAGCAACTTAGCGGACCTGACGGTACGATTACCACTTCTTTCGAGTATGATGGCATCGACCGATTGGTCAAGGTAACAGACACCGAGGGCAACGTAACGACATCCGTCTATGATATGGGCGATCGTCGTACAGAGGTGAACCACCCTGCCAGCGGTATCACCACATTTACTTATGACAATCTCGGCAATGTACTCACCAAGCAGACAGCCAATCTCAAAAAGGAGGGCAAGACCATCAATTACGAGTATGATTACGGTCGTCTGACGGCAATCAACTACCCTGACCATCCGGAAAATAACGTGAAATACCATTACGGTGGTATCAACTCTTCTCACAACCGTATCGGCAGATTGATGCTCCGTGAGGACGGCAGTGGCGCTATCGAGTATTACTATGGTAAAATGGGTGAGATTTTGAAGACGGTACGAACGCTGATTGTACCTAATCAGGCAGTGGCAACCTACGTAACACAGTGGAAGTACGACAGCCACAACCGCCTATTGGAAATGATTTACCCCGATGAGGAGAAAGTAACCTACGGCTACAACCTCGGTGGACAGGTAGACCACGTCCGTGGTTACAAGTCCTATGGCTACGATTATGTGAACAAGATAGGTTATGACAAGTTTGAGCAGCGCACCTATCTGAAGTATTGCAACGGAGCGGAAACCTTCTACAGCTACGACCCTGCACGCAGACGTTTGCAGAACCTCGTGGTGAATGCTAAGGCAGGTACTATCATGGACAATGCCTACAGCTACGACGCAGTGAGCAACGTACTCGGTATTAAGAACAATGCTCCACTCCCACAGAGTGGAAAGGCAGGCGGACAGATGAGCCACAGTTATACTTATGACCCACTATATCGTTTGTCAAGTGCAACGGGTACTTATAAGGGAACGGACAATAAAGCCGCTTCTTATACGTTATCTATGGGCTACGACAACATGCACCGCATCACGAGCAAGAGGCAGCACCTCTCGCAGACGGGCGTGCAGTTCGACGGCACGCTCAATGCAGGCTATGACCTCACCTATACCTATCAGAAGGCAGATGGTAAGAAGTTCCAACTCGACAATGTTCGTGATATTAACTACCGAACGGAAGAAACTCCTACGGAGAGTACCAATATCAACAACGGACACAAGTATACTTACGATGCCAACGGAAACCTTGTCTATATCAACACCTCTCGTGTAAAGAAAGACGGCAAGGAGGATGAAAAGGCAACCGAGCAGAAGTACCGTTGGGACGAGGAAATCGCTTGTTGGCAGCCGATGAGAACGGCTTTGTAAGCAACTATTGGTATGATGCCGATGGTGAGCGCACAGTGAAGACGAGTGGCGAAAACGAAGCTATCTATGTGAACTCCGAGTTCTCTGGTGGCAACACCAGTACGGCACGCTTCTCGCTTTATGTCAGTCCATACCTCGTGGCAGGGCAAGGTGGTAAGTACACCAAGCATATCTATGTAGGTAGTCAGCGTATCGTATCTAAACTTGGCGACCTCGCTTCTTATGGCGCAGACCCAAGACGAATTCCATACGCAGGCAATGAGGCTGATGGTCTTACCATTAACTACAAGGATAAATACAATCAGCAACTGCAATCCATTAAGGATAACTACAAGGCGTTTGACCAACCTTATAACGGTCAGGACAATGACGACTACGTAAACGGTCAAGGCTTCTGCTGCAACGACGGTACGCCCGAAGCAGCACAAGCCCGTGCTATGGCACGAACAAGGGCTGCAAACGGCAACTTCAAGCCTAACGACGACTACGAGAAGATGCAGTTCTACTATCATCCTGACCACTTGGGCAGCAGTAGTTACATCACCAACCTTGATGGCGAAGTGTCGCAGCACATTGAGTATGTACCGTTCGGAGAGGTGTTCATCGAAGAGCGCAACAACACTTGGAACACCCCTTACCTCTTTAATGCGAAGGAATTGGATGAGGAGACAGGTATGTACTACTATGGGGCGAGGTACTATGAACCGAGGCTGAGTTTGTGGATGAGTACGGATCCTAAGGAAGAAAACTATCCTGATGTAAATTCTTATTCTTACACTAAAGATAATCCTGCAAATTTTATAGACTCTCATGGTATGGAACCAGAAGAGGCTCAAAAATACTCCAAAAGCCTCAGAAATCAAAAAAATATATTATGCTCCAGATTCACAAAAAGAAATTAATCACGGGCTATCCAGGACAAGCGGCTGAAGAATTGTTAACTAAAGGCATACAATGGTTAGGCCAAAAAGTTTCTGGAGAGAAAAATCTCTGAGGAATCATCTGAAAAATTTTCAACTAATCTCTAACCTCACTATATTATTAGTAACTAAGGGAAAAAAATACAAAAATTAGATTCCGAATTTGCAGGTCAAGTAGCCAAAAAGGATAGGGTTTACTTCTAAAAGTACAAAGATCTTAGGCACCACTAGAGAATATCTATTGAATACGGCTAAAAAAATCCTAAATTGAAAAAAATATTATTAGTGATTTATATCGACCAGGTGCGAAAATAGGAAGCGGAAGTTCTATGGATGCATTTCGATTTGAACAAAAGACAGGTCAGTTAGTAGGAGGAAAGTCCCATTCTATAAAGTTGTTAAACTACCGAACCGCTCTGCAGAGACTTTGGAGAAGTAGGTCAAATTTATCAGAAGGTGATAAAAAAATAGTAAAAAGGTTATTAACAGATGTTCAAAATGCACTTTCAGGTCATTAAAGATTATTTTTATAATCAGATTTATGAAGAAGTTCATAAGTCATTTCCGTCTTTTTTCTCCGTGTTCGATAAAGAAGATGGTGTATATCCTCTTTTAGGTGAATTAGGATGTTTCATTTTAAAACACTCTGATAAAAAAGATATTATAGAACAGACAATTGATTTTTATAAACAAGGCATTACAAAAAGGTGAGTATGAAACAGAAGATGCGATTATTATTGAAATGTTTTCAAAATTATATGAAGATAGTATACTAGCAGACAATATAGAACGAGGTTTATATGGTAAAGCATTGATACTTTTCAGAAAATATCGAAAGGAATCTTATGAGGACCATTAAAATTTGGATAAAAAAATAAGGAAGCTTTAATGTCCACATTGCGGTTCATCAGAAATTATCACAAAGGGGAATAAAATTGCAAAATGAAGATAATTCAATCAAATACTAACATTAGGGGGATTATTTTGATGATTCTTCTATTTGTTGAAATGCTTTTCCTTCATTTTCTTTTTAATGCTACCTTAGGTAACAGAGAGAGTCTTATTAGGATATTCAATGAATCACCATTCCAAATATTCTTTGGACAGACAATTATATGTGTGCTAGTAGTATTCCTATTACAAGTATCGTGTTGCTAATTGCTAATTATGCTTTTTTTCCATCAAAAAAATAGAAAAATTAGACTATGTGATAAATCCTCTCGGGTAGTTATTGCTACGATGATAATTCTTTGTATAAAAATTCATACGCTATGGATATACTATGGATATATTTAGTTTAACTCGTTGGCGGAATTAAATTAAAGGATAAATTAATATGCAAGAAAAAGTTGAACATACAAGAAATTATTTGTAACTAAGTAAAAAACCAATACACTAAGTTCAATAATTCGTATGCATAACTAATATGAAAAATTTCGTAAAAAAATCCTTGACATATGTGGAGGAACAGGTATCATCGAGCAGCGCACTTACTTGAAATACTGCAACGGAGCGGAAACGTTCTACAGTTACGGCCACAGCGTCGCAGACTACAGAATCTTGCAGTCAATGCAGGTGGCAAGACCATCATGGAGAATGCCTACGGTTATGACTTGGTGAGCAATGTGCTATCGGTTGTCAATAAAGCGGCAATTCCTGAAAAAGGCAAGGCTGGCGGACAGATGAGCCACAGCTATACGTATGATGCACTGTATCGTCTAAGCACAGCCAATGGAACGTACAAGGGTGCGGACAATAAGACAGCTTCTTATACTCTTGCGATGGGCTACGACAACATGCACCGCATCACGAGCAAGAAGCAGCACCTCACGCAAAGTAACGTACAGTTCGACGGCACGTTCAACGCAGGCTACGACCTCACCTATACCTATCAGAAGGGAGACGGCAGGAAGTTCCAGCTCGATAATGTGCGCGATATCAACTACCGCACGGAAGAAGTGCCAACGGACAGCACGACCATCAACAATGGACACAAGTACACTTACGATGCCAACGGCAATCTTATCTATATAAACACCTCACGTGTAAAAAAAGACGGCAAGGAAGATGAAAAGACAACTGAGCAGAAGTACAGGTGGGACGAGGAAAACCGCTTATTGGCAGCCGATGAGAACGGCTTTGTGAGCAACTATTGGTACGATGCCGATGGTGAGCGTACAGTGAAGACCTCAGGCGAAAACGAAGCTATCTATGTGAACTCTGAGTTCTCGGGTGGCAACACCGGTACGGCACGCTTCAGTCTTTATGTCAGTCCATACCTCGTGGCAGGGCAAGGTGGCAAGTACACCAAGCATATCTACATTGGCTCACAAAGAATCGTCAGCAAGCTCGGCGACCTCGCCAGCTATGGTGCAGCCCCAAGACGTATCCCGTATGCCGGCAATGAGGCGGATGGTGTAACCGTAGACTATAAGGCAAAATATAGTCAGCAACTGCAATCCATTAAAGACAATTACAAGGCGTTTGACCAACCTTATAACGGTAAGGACAATGACGACTACGTAAATGGTCAGGGCTTCTGCTGCAACGACGGTACACCGGAGGCTGCGCAGGCAAGGGCGATGGCTAAAACGAATGCCAGCACACGTGCTGCTGTAGATAATAATTTCCATGACAAGGACACTTATGAAAAGATGCAGTTCTACTACCATCCCGACCACTTGGGCAGCAGTAGCTACATTACCAACCTTGACGGAGAAGTATCGCAGCACATCGAGTATGTACCGTTCGGAGAGGTGTTCATCGAAGAGCGTAACAACACTTGGAACACGCCTTACCTCTTTAATGCGAAGGAATTTGATGAGGAGACGGGGTTGTACTATTATGGTGCGAGGTACTATGAGCCGAGGTTGAGTTTATGGATGAGTGTGGACCCTTTAGAGTGCAAACACCCTGAAATCTCCACATATTGTCAAGCAAATAATAACCCTATTAAATATATAGATCCAGATGGTCTTGATAATTTTATCATAAATGAAGTCAGCGGAGAGATTATTCGACAAAAGACAGATGGAAAAACTCACAGTTTTTATCTCTCTGATGGGAAATCAAATGTCCTTGTTGGTGCTTTTTGAGTATAATAAAAAAAGACTTAATCGGACTAAGTGGAAGAATATCTTTTACAAACACAAAAGGAGAATCTGCTGCATTTGCAGTAAAGTCTGGATCTGAGAATAAAAGTTTTATTTCTTCTAATGCTTTGGCGGCATTGATTGGAGCGGTTGGAACAGTCGCATTTTCAGATATAACTATAAATCAATTTAGTTATAGTGATGGTCGCTCACCAGCACCAAGTGTATCGCATAAAAAAATGGAAAAAAATGAGTGACTTACGTTATTTGCGGACTGACAAGTCAGGGAGTCAGACCGATGTTGGGTCTAATAATTTTTGATGAACAAAGAGAACAAGCATTAACAAATGCGCTCTATAAGTTTGGCTGGAAGGATATGATTTCAGAAAAATACAATAATAAATTATTGCCTCATACAAGTTCTGCAAAAAATAGGGGAATAAGAAGTAATCATTCCAATCATTTGCACTTACAAGGATTCAAACCCAATATAAAAAAACAGTAGAGTATATAAATGCTCTTCCTGAAGTAGTTGTTATTGGAAAACGAAAATGAAAAAAACACTTCTTATATTGATTATTTTATCACTCCCCTTGATATCTAAGGGGAGTGATAACCTTGTTGCTGTTCTTTACTTAAAAAACGGCAGTTACGTATCATCTGATAGCGTATATACATTTCTTAATTTAGATGGAACTCTGTTTGATGAATTAAGATCAAGGAATGGCAATGAACCAACGTGTCTGAAAATAGATAGGGATAATGCGGTCTCATATTATCCGGATTTAATGATTTACGTCTTCTTTTGTAAATTATCACCAACCAGAAAGGTCCTTGTTAGGGTTGGTCATGATTGGAAAATATTAAAAACAAATAGTCCTTTTACAGTCTTACCTACGAAGAGGTATCTTTTATCCTTAGATATTCAGTTAAGAGTTGGTGATATTTTATACGATAAAAGAGATAAGGTGAAAGTAAAAAGATGTATAACACGTCATATTATTGACGCAAGAGGAGATTACGTCGCAGTTGAAATAAAGAAAAGGAAGTTGTGGTTTCGATGGAAGAGACATTATCAAGTGACCCCTGATAGATTATTGTATAACTAATATTAACGTGAGTTCGACGAATTCAGAACAATGTAAGTTGTGTGTCAATGGTCCTTTGTACATTGATGCACGGCTTTTTTGGAAACAGGCAATAGGCAGCAATTGCCCCGAATAAGTTGACGATGAAATTGTCAAAGCATCTATGTCTGGAGTGTTCTACCTGCGCAATATTCTTAAGCTCGTCATTCGCCGTTTCAATAATGGCTCTTTTTTTCTGAGTAAAAGTCTGTCTGAAACGCTCATTAACGCTCCTTTCCTGTTACTTTTCAATTTGGTAATAAGCTGTATTCCGTCAACGAAAAGCCTTTGAAAAAAAGGTTCTTGCTGATGTAGCCCTTGTCACCGAATAGCTTACCATATATAAAAATCTATGAATGCTTTGTACTCCAAAGGCTTACGGTCATCAATATCTCCTGGCGTTATCATAAAGTTGAGAAGTTCTCCTTTCTCATTGCAAATCAAATGCAACTTGAAGCCAAAGAACCAACCCATAGAGCATTTTTCCTCTTTGAGCTATGCCTTTGAAAAACCTTATGAATATGTATTCTTTGGTTTTTTTGCAGACACGCAGTGGTGTGCTGTCAACGAAACTTATACCCGTGCATTTGCCCAACAGGACCTTCTTGATAAACAAGGTTAAGGGTACGGCTGCATCCCTTTCCAATTCTACTATACGGTTATAAGAAACAACTTTTGGAAACAGATGGCGAAGCTGCTTGCATACTTTTTCAAGATAGAAATGTTTTAAGCAACGATAACCAGAATCGTGGAAAAGAATCATTATCAGCATAACTTCTGCCTTTGACATTGTAGAATTTCGATGATATTTCCTTTTTTTCCTGTAGGTTTTTAGCGTATATTTTGCTGTCATTGCATCAAAAAAACTTGCAGAAGTCATCTGCCATACAAAAATATTTCAGTAACTTTGTCCTCGGTAATCATAGCGATTTTTATTTGTAACTATTTGTATATTAGCTCTTTAAAGTTACAACAAATTTCGCTAATCACCAAATTTATAGACACTTATAATTCGTCGAACTCACGTTAAATAGTTAGATTTTGGCAAAAAAATAGAATATCTTGCTAAAAATCTAACTCGCATTACTCTTGTTCATAAGGACTTAGTGTCTCCATCTAGGGCGGATGCTTTGATAGTGGTTGTCTTCTTCCTTTTCTTGTGTATGAGTGGTACTACTCTTCATTGACGTGGAAATTTCATTATTGGATATGTCCCTTTCCTCCTCCTTATCCTCTTTGTTATCTGTAATCGTCAAAGCAATCTTTCTGTCCAGCTCTGCCGACTGCCCTTTGAGCGAGCGAAGCTCTTCTTCTTTCTTCCACGTTCCATTAGCAATAGCAGTGTAGATGTCCTTATTGACTGCAACCTTTTTCTTTCTCCTTCTCGTGCGATTCTATCACCTTTGGAATACGCTCCAAGGCATTAATGAAGTTCTGACATGCAAGTTTCGGGTCAGTTGCCAACTTACCGTTATTATAGGTATAGTAAATACTCTCCTGACCTTTCACAAAGAAGCGGTTCACCGAACAGTCAAACAAGTCCTTTGAGGTACTCTCTGTCTTGACCATTATGGAAAAACCATAGATTTCGCCAATTTTGTTATACTCTCCTTTGGTGCGAGCTTTCTCGTCAATCTCTTGCAGACGTGCGGCAATAGCCTTGATATCGGTGCTGTCTTCCACACCTTTGATAGTCAGTTTATTGACGGGCAGTCCCTCCGTATCACGCTCCACACGCTTCTCAAAGAGAGCTAAGTCAGACTGTGCCTCCTTTATTTTGTCTGTATGGAAGGATACAGAACTCTCAATCTCAGCCAACTTGCCCGTTGCGGCATCACGCTCACGGAGGAAGTTCTTGCGCTCTGATTCCAAGGTGGTAATCTTCTTATCCAATCTTGCTTTTTCCAAAAGGTCGGTATTACCTGAAAGCACTGCTACATACTCGGAGAAGTTCATGCCACTGTCCTCGTCCATCGAACCCTCATCAATGGTACGACTACCAAGTGTGTTTGTCTTTAACTGATTAATGAAGAGCTGCTTGTTATGCAGCAGGTTGAACTTATAGCTGTCCAACGACCGCTCGACAGCATAGATAATCACATCAACCTTGTTGTCCGCAAACTCCTTGGCAATAAGATTTCCCTTGCGCACGGCTCGTCCGTTGCGTTGCTCTAAGTCTGATGGTCGCCAGGGCGTGTCCAAATGATGAACCGCAACGGCACGCTGCTGGGCATTTACACCAGTACCCAACATAGAGGTAGAACCGAAGATAATGCGGATATCCCCACGGTTCATAGCATCTACCATCGCCTTCTTTGCCTTCTCGTTCTTGCACTCCTGAATGAAGCGTATCTCGTAGGACGGGATGTGATAGTCTTCTACCAGCTTACGCTTGATTTCCGAATAGACATTAAAGTCTTCACCGGGCTTATAAGTACCTAAATCAGAGAAAACGAACTGCGTCCCTTTCTGTGTATCGTACTTTTGGTAATAGTCATTGAGCATCTTGGCACAGTGACTAGCCTTGTTGTCGATATGGTCTGAGTACCCATTTTCATCAATCATTCTGAGGTCAAGGCTCATCTTGCGGGCGTAGTCTGTTGCAATAAGCATCTTTGCCCTTTCCTCACTCTCACTCAGAGGTGCACGTCCTAAGATTGTAGCATCGCCACTCTTGGCAAACTCCATCAGCTTGCCGATAAACTTCCTGCTCGGGTGTCGGTGATATGTTATGCAGTATCTCGTTCTTCTCCGGACGGTCAATACCGATGTCCTTAGCAGTGCGAAAAATCGCAAATCTCCGCATAAAATCACTGCACAAATAGTAAAATCCTGATTATTAGAA
>BNJT01001267.1_pt1 | contig 119814 bp, 98 predicted proteins | sample 8540491 | NCBI WGS metagenome assembly BNJT01 (sample SAMD00202455, study PRJDB9452) | human saliva metagenome | host: Homo sapiens | reverse complement strand
CATTTGCACATAATTAACAGTGGGGGAGAGTACGCCACACGGAGAAAAAGGAGAGTACGAAGGCTGATTAATTCCTTTATTCTCTCACAGATAGCACAGATAAACGGAGTCCATAGGACGCACAGAAACCTAAAGGTTATTATTTCTTTATTTTCTCACAGATAGCACAGATAAACAGAGTCCATAGGACAACACAGAAACCTAAAGGTTATTATTTCTTTATTTTCTCACAGATAGCACAGATAAACAGAGTCCATAGGACACACAGAAACCTAAAGGTTATGGATGACACAGAACCTTAAAACACAAATCCAGCACAAGCAACTTGTAAACTCGTAACTCGTCAACTATAAATCTGTGAAATCTCCGACCTTTAGGTCTCTGAGCCTTTCAGTGTGCAAAAAGGAAATCTGTTCTTTCTGTTCATCTGTGTCATCTGTGAGAGAATGCTGTGAGAGAGTAGCTCTTTATTTTCTCACAGATAGCACAGATAAACAGAGTCCATGGACGCACAGAAACCTAAAGGTTATGGATAACACAGAACATTAAAACACAAATCCAGCACAAGCAACTCGTTTACTTGCTAACTTGTTACTCAAAAGAACTTTGTTCATCTGTTACTTTGTCTTTCTATTATCCTGTCTTTCTTAGCAAGCAACTCGTTAACTCGTCAACTTAAAAGTTCACTTATCTACTAAATACGCTCATCAGTGGTATCAATATTCTTTCCTTCAACGCTTTTCTGTCAATAACGGGGCGCATCTCGTCGCCTATGATTTTAAATGATGGGGTAATACAAAGGGTATAGACTCTGCCGTTTATAAAATATGGAACAGCATACAAGGGTGCCTCGCATTCTTCAATCATGAAATACTCCTTGTCGAAGGGGGTAAAACTCCATCCTGCTTCTGCTGACTCCAAGGCAATGATTGTTACTACTTCTTTTCGTAGGCTGTCTTTAAGCAATCTCACCTCCTTTGTTGTAATCGAAAGAGGATGTTTGAGCCATTTGGCATCCAAGCCTTTCACCACAGCCTTGATAAGCCATGTATTTGCTTTGTCTTTGTGGACACCTGTAAAAAGCCTTACCCGTCCATCGTAGTTTATAAGTGTTCTCTACAGATATAATGCTGTAAGTTGGTGTAGCCTCCTGCCCTTTGGCGTTTTGTTGCAGTTGCTTATTCTGATTTTGTTGTGTATTATCTTTTGCCAACGATGAAACTGTTTGCGCTGTACAATTACAAAGTATGCAAACCAGACCTGCGAAATATAATGCTAATCTCTTCATATTACTGTTATATTTTAACCCAAATCAGTCATTAGAGCCTAAACATAAGTACTTCATAAGTTATTGGTGTTAAATTATTATTTAAGCGTAAAGATAGTCTTTCTCCTGCATACAAAAATGTTTTTGTACATTAATTATTCTTAATTGTCTGTTTTTTGAGGATTTGAAGAAGAATAAACCTGTTGATAGTAAATAAAGCATATAACAGATTTACTTATCAACTGGTTTACTTGTTAACTAAAAACTTGTTCATCTGTTACTCTGTCTTTTATTTACCCTGTCTACAAGCAACTGGTTAACTTGTCCACTTGTTAACTCGTCAACTATAAATCTGTGCTTTCTCCGACCTTTAGGTCTCTGAGCCTTTCAGTGTGCAAAAAGGAAATCTGTCCTTTCTGTTTCTCTGTGTCATCTGTGAGAGAATGCTGTGATAGAGTAGCTATTTATTTTCTCACAGATAGCACAGATAAACAGAGTCCATAGGACACACAGAAACCTAAAGGTTATGGATAACACAGAACGTTAAAACACAAATTCAGCACACACCTCGTTTACTTGTTTACTCGTCAACTATAAATCTGTGCTTTCTCCGACCTTTAGGTCTCTGAGCCTTTCAGTGTACAAAAAGGAAATCTGTTCATTCTGTTCCTCTGTGTCATCTGTGAGAGAATGCTGTGATAGAGTCGCTGTTTCTTTATTTTCTCACAGATAGCACAGATAAACAGAGTCTATAGGACGCACAGAAACCTAAAGGTTATGGATAACACAGAACGTTAAAACAGAAATTCAGCACACACCTCGTTTACTTGTTTACTCGTCCACTATAATTCTGTGATTTCTCCGACCTTTAGGTCTCTGAGCGTTTCAGTGTGCAAAAAGGACATCTGTTCTTTCTGTTCCTCTGTGTCATCTGTGAGAGAATGCTTTGATAGAGTATCTATTTGTTTTATTTTCTCACAGATAGCACAGATAAACAGAGTCCATAGGACGCACAGAAACCTAAAGGTTATTGATAACACAGAACGTTAAAACACAAATCCAGCACAAGCAACTCGTTTACTTGCTAACTTGTTACTCAAAAGAACTTTGTTCATCTGTTACTTTGTCTTTCTATTATCCTATCTTTCTTAGCAAACAACTCGTTAACTTGTTACCCAAAAAGAACTTTGTTCCCATGTTACTTTGTCTTTCTATTATCCTGTCTTCTACAAAACAACTTATTCCCCCATTAGTTGAAGTTTGTAAACTATTTTCATGCACTTCAAAAACCAACACATGCTCTTTTGGCTTCTAAAAAGACGCCCAATTGACTTGCAAAAGGTGCCCTTTAAGACCCTTACTAACGCCCTTTTTGAAGTCCAATTAAGCACCTTTTTATTTTACTACTTAGTAACTACTTGATTATCTGTTGATTGCAAACCTACTTCTTATATGTGTTTTTGGCGTTATTTATAGATATTTTCTTTGAAATTATGTAATAATTTTTCAAACTCTTGTCTACAAGGGTAGATTCAAGTACCAAGTGCGAATTTACTTAATCTTTTTGTTAAAAACAAATTCTGGGGGTCACAGATTCTGTCCACTTCTATTCAGCAGGAAATCAAAAATGTTCAGGATGAGTATGCCGTCATCGTTGCGGAAAGTAGGCTGCATGCCTCCTACGATGACAACTTTCAGAAAACTGTCTTTAATCTGTTTGAGTGAGCGTAGTTCTTGTTCCGTTTTTTCTTCAGATGGCAAAGCGTAAGCCGACTGGATGTAAATTCTGTCCTGCCCTCTGTTGCATACGAAGTCCACTTCTAACTGCTTGCGTTCACTTATTCCATTTTCGTTTTTCGTATTTTGCGTAACCTGCCCTACATCCACAGAATAGCCACGCATTCGCAACTCATTGTATATAAGATTCTCCATCAGGTGTGTGTGTTCTGTCTGACGGAAATTCAATTGGACATTGCGTAATCCCAAGTCTTCAAAATAGTATTTGCCGGAGTATCAATATATTTTCGACCCTTGATATCGTAGCGTACGGCACGCTCCATCAGGAAAGCATCCTGCATATAGTCCAGATAAGTCTTGATGGTGTCTCTGGTGATGGTGCTCCGCTTTGTAGAACGAAAGGTATTCGCGATTTTCTGTGGGTTGGTAAGGCTTCCGATGCTGCTTGCCATAACGTCAATGAGTTCTTCCAGATCATCATCGTTTCGTATGCTATACCTTTCTTTGATGTCGACAAGGTAGGTATTGGAGAAAAGCTGTTGCAGATAGCTCTTCTTCTGTTGCTCCGTTGGCATCGTTACTGTTTGGGGTAATCCTCCTAAAAGCATATATTCATTGAGGTGTGTTTCCAAGAAAGGGGCATCTGGCTTCACCGACATATATTCGCTGAAGCTCAGTGGGTGGATGCGTAATTCATCGCCCCTACCACGGAAGGTTGTCACAACATCTTTTGACAGGAAGCGTGCATTACTACCCGTGACATATACATCTAATTGTGGATTTTTTTCAGCAGTGTATTCAGCACCTCCTCAAAACGGTCAAGCAATTGTATCTCGTCTATGAGTATAAAGTATTCCCTCGTATCTGTTACCCTTTGCCCAATGTATTCCAACAAGGGTAAAAGGCTTTCGATAACGTTCATTATAAATGTTCTCCAAATCCAACTTAATGATTTGGGTATCATCTATCCCTTGTTCTTTAAGATACTGGCAGAAAAGTGTAAAGAGCAGATACGATTTACCACTCCGACGCAATCCAGTAATGATTTTTATCATTCCATTGTGGCGTCGGTCAATTAACCTTTGCAGATATATTGGTCGTTCTATATTCATTCCTATTAGTTATTTGTGCGTAAAGACGCATTCTTTACGACTACAAAGATATGGATATTTTCTCACAACATCAAGACTCTATTCGTTTTTTTTGCGTAAATACGCATTAATCAGGAAATAGGAAAAATACATTATATGTATAGTGTGGAAACTATCTGATTGACTTTCTGTTGCTCCGTTTCACAGTCTTGCCCAACATGTACCTTTTCCATAATGATTCTGACGAGCTGAGCTATCTCCTCTTGCTGCTTGGAAATCGGTACTGTCCTTAAAAGTGTGTAAGCTATTTTAAAGTAGACGAGTTAACGGGTGGACAGGGTAACGAGTTGCTTGTCCACTTGTTAACTCGTCTACTATAAATCTGTGAATTCTCCGACCTTTAGGTCTCTGAGCCTTTCAGTGTGCAAAAAGGAAATCTGTCCTTTCTGTTCATCTGTGTCATCTGTGAGAGAATGCTATGATAGAGTTGCTTTTTGTTTTATTTTCTCACAGATAGCACAGATGAACAGAGTCCATAGGACGCACAGAAACCTAAAGGTTATGGATAACACAGAACGTTAAAACACAAATTCAGCACAAGCAACTCGTTCACTTGCTAACTTGTTACCAAAAAGAACTTTGTTCATCTGTTACGCTGTCTTTTATTTACCCTGTCTACAGGCAACTCGTTTACTTGTCAACTTACCATGTTACTCTGTCTTTTATTATTCTGTCTTTTTTTGTTTCAAATATGTTGTAAATCTAAAAAAAACATTATCTTTGTCACGGAAATAGTTTTAGTTTTATGCAGACATCAAGGTAGTAATGCTTTGTCTGGCAGGAGACAACTACTAACCTTAACAATGAGTTATCTTAATTTTAAACCTATTATTTATATTAAAAACTATGAATCGTTATTTTCTTTTGGCAGTATCGCTATTCATGTTTCTAACGTTGACATCCTGTAATGCGCAGGGCAACAAGAAACTTTGCTGTGGTCATAAACCAGACTCAGCTGTAATCGTGTTAAACAACCAGGCGGTAGACGCTTATACATATCACTCGAACTCACCTGACTCTGTGAAGAAGGCGATGACCCTGCTTGATCGTGCTATCGAGAAGGACTCCGACTATCAGCTTGCTTACGCTCACAAGGCGGAATATCTCAAAAATCAAGGTGATTTGACACAGGCATTAGAGACCCTAAATGCTTATCTCAAGCGTAACCCAACAGAGCCTTACACACTTCTTGGTGCAGGTATGTTCTATGAGAAGTTGGGAAACAAGAAGGAAGCAATGGACTACTACAAGCGTGCTGAAGAAAACTTCAAGAGACTCTATGAGAAAGATAATGATAGTGCACACGAGATAAACCGATTTTTTGCCATCAGGTTAATGGAGGGTCCTGAGAAGGTTAAAGCATTGTATAAGGCTGAGAGAGACCGACTTGCCTCAAACGAAGAGCGACGCAAAGTGAATGATGTCCTTGTGATGTCTATCCTTGAAACTCCACGTGAGCAGTTTTTAAAATGACAGAGTGAACGGGTGGACAGGTGACCGAGTTGCTTGTAGACAGGGTAAATAAAAGACAAAGTAACAGAGGAACAAAGTTCTTTTTGGTAACAAGTTAGCAAGTGAACGAGTCGCTTGTGTTGGATTTGTGTTTTAAGGTTCTGTGTCATCCATAACCTTTAGGTTTCTGTGTGTCCTATGGACTCTGTTCTTCTGTGCTATCTGTGAGAAAATAAAGAAACAGCCACTCTATCAAAGCATTCTCTCACAGATGACACAGAGGAACAGAAAGAACAGATTCCCTTTTTGCACACTGAAAGGCTCAGAGACCTAAAGGTCGGAGAACTCACAGAGTTATAGTTGACGAGTTGCTTGTGCTGAATTTGTGTTTTAAGGTTCTGTGTCATCCATAACCTTTAGGTTTCTGTGTGTCCTATGGACTCTGTTCTTCTGTGCTATCTGTGAGAAAATAAAGAAACAGCCACTCTATCAAAGCATTCTCTCACAGATGACACAGAGGAACAGAAAGAACAGATTCCCTTTTTGCACACTGAAAGGCTCAGAGACCTAAAGGTCGGAGAACTCACAGAGTTATAGTTGACGAGTTGCTTGTGCTGAATTTGTGTTTTAAGGTTCTGTGTCATCCATAACCTTTAGGTTTCTGTGTGTCCTATGGACTCTGTTTATCTGTGCTATCTGTGAGAAAAATAAAGAGCTACTCTATCACAGCATTCTCTCACAGATGACACAGAGGAACAGAAAGAACAGATTTCCTTTTTGCACACTGAAAGGCTCAGAGACCTAAAGGTCGGAGAAAGCACAGATTTATAGTTAACGAGTAAACAAGTGGACGAGTAAACGAACTGCTTGTAGACAGGGCAAATAAAAGACAAAGTAACAGAGGAACAAAGTTCTTTTGAGTAACAAAGCTACGAGTGGACAAGTTGACACGTGAACAAGTAAACGAGTTGCTTGATAGATAGATAAAAAAATAAACCAGTTGATAGCAAACAAAGCATATAACTTGTTTACGTATCAACTGGTTTACTCGTTGACTAAAAACTTGTTAACTAAAAAACTTGTTAACTAAAAAACTTGTTAACTAAAAAACTTGTTAACTAAAAAACTTGTTAACTAAAAAACTTGTTCATCTGTTACTCTGTCTTTACATACCCTGTCTACAAGCAACTGGTTAACTCGTCCACCCGTTAACTCGTCTACTTCGAAGCCCTCTTAATCATGAATGAACCTAACGTGAAGGACTTTTTCTTATGGTTGTAAACCTTGAGAGAATACATACCATCAGACAAGGAGCCAATATATAACTGATTGTTTCTTACGGATTTAGCACTCACGATGCGGAGGATAACACCCTGCAAAGAAAGGATTACATAGTGGTCGGCATCCGTTAGCTTTGCTGATGCAGGGAGCGTAAGGTTTTGACCATCATTCTGTAACAATACAGCATGAGTAGAAGGGAGGGGTGACGACTTCATATTCTCCTGCAAAGCAGGCGTCTCATGACCATAACGGTCCATACCCCTAACAGCAAAATAGAGGTTAGGATTCACGTTCTTCAACTGGAGCGTCTGCCCAGAATAACGTGCAAAGAGCAGGTTTCGCGCATCCTCAGTATCAACAGGATAGGTGTAGCTGGCATAGATATTATAATAAGGTGTGACTGCCTTCCACGCCAATGTCACCGACTTATCCTCTCGACGTTCTACTAATGAGGAGTTGACAGCGTATGGCATGGCTGCCGTTGACGTAACACCCTGCATCTGATGAGGGAGGGAAAGCGTAGCATTAAACTGCTTCTCAAAGTCGTAGACACCTTGCTTATTAGCCGTGAGGAAGTAAGAACGGAAATGAGCATGCCCCACTCCGAGGTCACGACTGACGTACATCTGGCGAGTCAGTTCGCCCAACGTCCAATTACCCTCACGAGGATCGAGGAAGTAAGTACCTAAACCCGTCACAATCTCACGCTTATAAGCATTCTCAACCCAGTCGGCAACAAAAGGATAATAGTTGTCGCCACGGAAGTATTGCATCGGATAGAGCTGGTCCATCAATCCTAATCTCATCCACTCCTGCGCCTCTTGTGAAACACGGTCGTGGGCATTGAAATTCTTTGAACTATAACGACTGAGGTCAGCATGCTTACCGATTGGCGAGCACGACATCTTCACCCACGGTTTGATAGCTTTCACCTCGTCATGAATAGCACGCACAATGGCTGTGATATTGCTACGACGCTCATCAGGCGTGTCGCCACTACGATAAGAAGGGCGTGGCCATCCGTCAGGGTAACGGATATAATCGAGGTTGATACCATCGACATCATACTTCCTTACAATCTCTCCACAGATAGAGGCAAGGTAAGGTGCAACACCGGGATCGGATGGGTCGAGATAGGAACCAGTTGAATAACTTCTGATACGGAAACCCTTCTGCATCAGCCTTCTACAACCCAAAGAGCTCTTTGCACCCACCGGAATCGTCGCTATCCATGCGTGAATCTCCATGCCACGTTTGTGACACTCCTCCACGGCAAAGGCAAGTGGGTCGTAGCCATAGCCCGGTGCCCTACCCTCAACGCCAGTGATACACTGGTCCCATGGCTCGATATCCGACGGATAAATCGTTGCCGCACGCACACGCGCCTGCAAGAGTACGGTGTTGATATTTGCCTTCTGATATTTATCGAGGATATCAATGAGTTCCTGCTTCTGCTGCTCAATACTCTCCTCCGACCGTGCATAGATCTTCGGCCAGTCAAGGCTGGCAAGTGTCGTCAGCCATACGGCACGCGTCTCCCGCTTCGGCATTCGCTTCGTGAGATAGTCAGAAAGATTCGTCTGTGCTTGTGCAGTAATCGTTATTACGCAAAGGAGCGTAAATAAAAAAAGCTTCTTCATATATGAAATAATAATATACGTGAATTTGAGGGACTAAATAATCTGAGTTCAATGGGGTATAAGTATCTGTAAATTCAGTGATAATGCAATTCTACCCCTTTATCGTGTGCTCTCTAAAGAACTACAAACAGAAACCACAATAGCCACCGAGGACAAAATTACTAAATTATTTCGTATGGCAGATGACTTCTATTCGTTTTTTAATATATTGTGACGAAATACACGTTAAATCCACGCTAAAAAGCGGTTTATGCTGAATAAGGAGTGATAAAATCTGCTTTCTTCATGGAATCTATCTCTCTTTCTTTCCGATGAATATGCGGTTTTTCTCTCCATGTGACCAAAGTGTCTTTGAAACTTTGCCACTTGAAGCATTGGAATTTTATTTACAAAACAAGCCGAAATATTATAATGAGAGAAGGTTTCATGAATCGTTATATAGTCTTACACCCAAAGACGTATATTTAGGGCAAGGGGAGAAAATCAAAAAGATAAGAAAAATCATAAAGCAAAAATTCAATCAACAAAAGAATTTTTAATAATAAAACAAGGAAATATCAGAGTAAATAACTACATTTGCAGTTGTGCACTTTTGTTTGACAACGTACAAATAAATCAATGTATCCTGAAATGAATAAGCCTTCTAGAGGAAAGCATTAATAATACACCTACCTATATGACAGATAGAGAATTTGTGAAATCTATTAAGGATGAGTTCTTTGATAAGAGTCTCCACCGCTATTTTGAGATACTGCGCACTATTGACAGGGATAGTATAACCCATATGTATTGGAAAGCAACGGCTTCTTTATATGACAAACTAGACGATAAGGGGAGAGAGCAGTTAAGATTTTTTGCTAGACTAATAATGGAGGATACACTTTCGAGTGTACTATCATACATAGACGGAAGTTCTACTTTTGCCACACAGGGAGAGGGTGAGGATTTTAAGTTAACATCAGGGGAACAAGTCATAAGTGGGATGTTGCACGATTTTTTTCTTGCAACGCTCGAAGATGAAGAATAGAATTGTAGGGGGACATGTTACTTAGGCGAAAATCGTGGATGAGAGACGATACTCCATCATCTCGGATTACCTCGACACTCCCGTAGAGGCGTATGACGAGGTGCGTAAGCGTGTCTGGAAGCGTGAGCTGGACATCTATGGGCGTGTGCATATAGAGCAAGGCGAAGTGGGGCTGGTGCCTTTCCTCTACCAAGGGCAGTACCTTGATGGGGAGACGGGGATGGCATACAACCGCTTTCGCTACTACTCTCCCGAAACAGGAGCATACATCAGCCAAGACTCTATTCGCCTCGAAGCGGGGCTGACAAACGTTATACATGGACACCCAATAACAGAAGCCGAGTATAAAAAACTCACTAAAGTACATTAGGACATGGAGAAAGTAATCAACCTGTATAAGTTCTCTCTTATAAACTCATCTTCAGCACATCCATTCTTAGAGCCTTCCAAAGAATTTCAAATAGAGGATATTCTACAATTGAAAAATGGCAATATATTAATTGATGTGGGATATTATAATTCTGTATTAACTATTTTCGTTGTATATGATTATAACTGGGAGTCTCCACTGATAAAAAGAGAATATCAAAGCTGGGAAAATATGCTGAAGGATTTGACTACGATCTGTTTAGACTTCTCTATGTAAGGGGGCTATTGTTGAAGCTCGAATTATATTCACATCCAGACAATCTGGTAAATCGAAGTTCTTTTAATGTAGACCGAGAGACCTACTGGAAAGAACGAGCAGAAGCTGAGATACAGAGAAGGCGTGCATCGAACATAGGATCTCAAACTGTTCATTAGAAAAATATTATGATATCATTAGAGAATATAAACAAAATGAAAAACAATGGGTGGTGGCATGATACACCCTCAGAAGAGTATGTCAGTGCTATCAAAGATTTAGGTATTGATCCTAATACTACAATAGGGCAATTTTACATTCATGCAGAGGATGGCCCCACATTCATCAGCAAAGGAATCGTTTTATACCACATCTGTTGGTTTTTACTATTCTCAACATATGAACTAGATATTCTTCGAACCTCTGATGGATTGGGATTATCCAAAGAATTCATTCCTCTTGATAGTTTTGAGGGCGAGGTCGGTTTTTTTTACAATAAAAAGACAGAAGAAGTCTTTCAGTTTTCATTGAATAGATCAACTGAAAATACCACACAATTAACTACTATTGCAAAAATGGGATACATTTAATCTTTTCTTAGATTGGTATCTGTAAAAACTACTATTACTAACATATTCTATGGAAACTATGGGTAATATAGTATACTAATGGGCAAGTGCATAGGCGGTATTACGCATGACGTCTTTGGTTCTGTTGAGAGATTGCCTACGATTCTGCTCACCCTGATATGGATTTTACTAAGGGGCATGATAAACCGCATATTGGAGTTCAAACTCAAGGAAGGCGTTCTAATGGTGGAAGTAAGAGGTTTAATCTTACCTATGATGGTAACACCCACCCTCATAGATCCTCCAAGAAGGGTGAGGGTGTGATAGATGGACATTAACTATTTATGTAATTGCAAATGGATGAACAATATCAAGAGCTATTGAGATGTATAGAGAGCCTTGATGCAAGAGAGAGAATTCAGGAGCTCGGAGGTGATGTCTTGGATAGAATCAAAAATCGATTTGTACTAGGCAATCCCAGAGTTTGGTGGCTATCTTTTCGTTTTCCTCCGAAGGAGCATCTTTATGATGATGATTATCAATACAAACGGATATCTTGCTTCTTGAACAATGAAGACTTCTGCTATTTTATGGGTCTTCAGCAATTTGGAGTGACCCCTTTTGAGATTAGAACTTTAAAGAAACTCACACAGAGAAATGGAGAGCACAGAGATTTTATATAGCAGAAATTGTTAGGCATAGAGGCACCGTTGGTGCGTGGAGAAACAGAGGATATTTGCGAGTTTTATTAATGTTTTTGTCTACTTCATTACAAAGCAGTGGTTTGCAAGATTAGTAAAAACGTTTATTACCAAAGCTATCAGCAACACGTATACTGCGGCTCTGTCACTCTTTGTGCCTTCGTCACCTCCGTGATATTGTCTGCTTTCAGCTCCGTGTTCTCCCCCCTCTCTGTGTGCCTTTTATATGCAGTAGGCTTACTTTATCACTCCATATTTCGGAAGAACCTGAAAAAAGTCCGATAACAAGGCTAAAAACGAGCGTCAGCAATACTCGCGTAAATTGTTCGTTATCAAGCGTTTGTAAAACTGTATTTCAAAAGGTGCTTAGTAAGGGTTCAAAAGGGCGTTAGTAAGAACCTTAAAGGGCATCTTTTTCAAGCCAAAAGAGCATCTTTTAGACCCCTAAAGAGCATGTATTGGTTTTGAGATGAGTGAAAATAGTTTACAAACACTTTTAAACCAGAGAACAATAGCTTTTCTATTCATACTTTAATTTACCTTTTTCAATGATTTTCAAAGATTTACTCTAAAGACTTGCAAGATTAAAACAAAAGAACTATCTTTGTCGTGACAGTTTCCACCACGCCTCTTTTAAATGCGTACCGGGGTGGAACTTTTTGCTTTTAATATACTTATGAGTAAAGCAAATAGCTTGATAAAAAGAACCAATAAATAATACATGGACTAAGAAACTATAGACCCTTCAACACATTCGACTGAATCGCTTAAAATACGAAGCGGTAAGAAAGCAGACGCAATTTATAACACAATCTAAAATTAAATTAACAAGAATGACAAATCTAAAAACAGGAGAAGTCATAACCTTCAAATAACACATGAGTTATGAAACGTAGTAGATTATTATTAATAATAATAAATTATATTTATCACGATAATATTTATTTGATGTCTCCAATTGTTGATTGGAATTTATTAGATGTGCTAAATAAAAAAATCTTCGAAATAAGTATGAAAGAATTAGACCCATTTTGTTGAAATGGCAGGGAAAATGGATATATAAAATTAATAGAAGATAACGACATTGCTTTTTCTTTTTATTCCAGAGAAATTACCATCAAAAGAACAACTAATAGAAGAGAGCCTGAATCTCAAATAATGATTGATGAGAATGGTGAACTTGAAAAACAGGTAGAACAATAACATTAAAAATAATATGAAGAGAATAAAAAAATTGTTCGTGTATTGGCAACTTATATTTGTCATGATCCATTTGCATATAGCCCTATCTGGACATGGGATGCCTTTCCTCCAATTATATATACAGAAAGGGAAAGAATACTTCCTGTATTAAAAGAATGGGAACATAAAGGATATTTAACTTTAATATATGATGAGAAAATAGCCTTTATCATTAACGTAGAAAAAAATTACCATCAAAAGAAAAAAACTAATAGAAGAAAGTCGTAATATTAAATAAAGAATTGTAGAAGTAGAAAAGAAATTAACGAAGAAAGTATGGGACTTTGCCTATAGCTGCTTTTATTTGTTCAAAGACAAAACCGTAGATAGAAGATAACCTGCATGTTACATGGCATAATAGAATAGCAAAGAGGAAAAATGTCAAAGAGTTAGCACGCACTGTAATACATTTGCTATCTCCATTCAAAGAGCATGTCAAGTCCATTTCAAGTGACAATGGTACTGAATTTGCTTGCTATGAAATGATAGGAATAAGCCTTGGTGTCACCATCTATTTTATAAAGAATGTCAATTTTTTTCCTCATTTCAAATATTATCCTTACCTTTGTCTTAAGATTATTGACATAAAACCTATGGTATTACTTGTCAATCCTAAATTATTATTTATATCGTAATATTGCTATGATAAAAAGATTTATGCTGCTCGTTGCAGCAATGGTAGTGAGCATCGGTGCATCTGCACAGTTTCAAGAGGGTAAGGGCTACTTAGGTGCTTCCCTGACAGGGCTCGACTTGCACTATAATGGTCAGGACGGATTAAACTTAGGTGTACAGGCAAAGGCAGGTTACTTCCCTTGGGATAACCTCATGGTGCTTGCTACATTCGATGCGGCACACAATGGTTCTGAGGCTGTTGCCGACCATATCAGCGTAGGTGTTGGTGGACGTTATTATATCACACAGAACGGACTCTACTTGGGTGCGGGCGTAAAACTTCTCCATGCCAACCATAACTATAACGACCTGATGCCGGGTGTTGAGGTGGGTTATGCCTTCTTCATCAACCGCTCAGTGACGATTGAGCCTGCTATTTACTATGATCAATCATTCAAGACACATAACTATTCAAATATTGGCTTGAAGGTTGGTCTCGGCATCTACCTCTTTGATGATTAATCAAGAGGAAGACAATAGATATTATTTTAAGGACTGGCTGTCTTAATATAGGGATGCACCAGTTGGTGTGTCCCTATATCTCTCAAATCAAACGGCAGTTTCTATCGACTATTAAGCAAAGAAAAGAGGTTTGCAACAGCAAAATGCTCTTCGATATCTCCAGCCTACGAGAATTAATTTTAAATGCAACAATACCCTTCTCAACTCTTAGAACGTGCCGTAGAGGCTTTCTCACAGTTGCCAGGTGTGGGGCGCAAGACCGCTCTGCGCCTTGTTTTGCATCTGCTACGCCAATCAACTGAGGACGTGGATAGCTTTGCGGATGCCGTCATACGTGTGAAACACGATGTGAAGTATTGCAAGGTTTGCCATAATATTTCTGATAATGAGGTTTGTTCTATCTGTTCTGACCCACGCCGTGATGCGTCAGTAGTCTGTGTGGTAGAGAACATTCAGGACGTCATGGCGATTGAAAACACCCAGCAGTTCCATGGATTATACCACGTTTTGGGGGGTATCATCTCTCCGATGGACGGTATCGGACCGCATGACTTAGAGATTGAATCGCTCGTAGAGCGCGTAGAAGAGGGTACGGTAAAGGAAATCATCCTTGCCCTTGCCAGTACGATGGAGGGCGACACAACCAACTTTTATATCTCACGCAAGCTGAAAGACACAGGCGTGAAACTGTCGGTTATCGCACGAGGTATCTCTGTTGGCGACGAACTTGAATATACAGATGAGGTGACGTTGGGCAGAAGTATTCTGAACCGCACACCTTTTGAATCTTAAAACAACCATGGATAAAACAAGAAAAATACTTCTTACTGAGTTCTTTGGCTCATGCCTTATCACACTGCTCATCATCGCGGTGTATGAACTTGAACTGATCTTGCCCGGTGCATGGGCTGATGTTGAAAGCAGCAATATGGTGACTGTGCAGTTTCTTATGCAGCTGTTGACCCTCGCTACTATCCCACTTGCACTCTTCCTTTTCAAGATTGGCTACGTACACTCTGACTTACATACCGACGAGAGTCACGTCAGTCGTAAGCTTCTCTTCTGGGGTAGCGTGCGAATAATGATGCTTTGCGTTCCGATGATACTCAATACCTTCTTCTACTATGCCTTCGGGGATAGTGTAAGTTTCTTCTATCTTGCCGTCATCTTAGCGTTGAGCTTATTCTTCGTCTTCCCCAACAAGAAGCGTTGCGAGCATGAATGTTCTATGGATAATTCAGAACAAGCATAAATGAAGCTGAGTGTTGTCATCGTTAATTATAACGTAAATACTATCTCCAACAGTGTCTTGAGAGTCTTCAGCGCGCTTTGAAAGGCGTTGAAGCAGAGGTATTTGTGGTTGACAACCATTCTCATGACGGCTCCGTAGCCTACCTGCGCAGCCGTTTCCCTGATGTTCACTTCATTGCCAGTGCGCATAACTTAGGCTTTGCGAGGGGTAATAATATTGCGATTCGCCAGAGTAAGGGTGAATATGTCTTACTACTCAATCCCGACACGGTTGTCGGCGAGGAGGTTATCCATGCTTCTATCGACTTCATGGACAGCCACCCTGCGACTGGAGGACATGGCGTACAGATGCTTACGCACTGTGGTGAACGAGCCTTAGAAAGTCGTCGTGGCTTGCCATCACCCATTGTTTCGTTCTATAAGATGATAGGACTTTGCAAGCATTTCCCACAAAGTGACCGCTTTGCACATTATTATATGGGCAGTCTGCCGTGGGACGTTCCGGGCAAGATTGAGGTAATCAGCGGAGCTTACTGCTTCCTTCGCAGGGCTGCCTTAGACAAGGTAGGACTCTTAGACGAAGATTTCTTTATGTATGGTGAGGATGTCGACCTCAGCTATCGACTGCTGAAAGGTGGCTTTGAGAACTGGTATCTCCCCGTACGCATCCTGCATTACAAGGGCGAGAGTACACAGAAGTCGAGCTTCCGATATGTTCACGTCTTCTATGATGCCATGCTCATCTTCTTCCGCAAGCATTATGGCGGTATGAACGCACTATGGCGACTACCGATTAAGACGGCTATCTACGTGAAAGCCTTTGGTTCACTGATTGGTACTACCATTCGGGCAACGAGAAAGAAGTTGGGATTTCGCACTTCGAAAGCTAAATCATTCCCACATTATATATTTGTTTCAGGGAAGGATGTCATGGAAAAATGCCAACGATTGGCTACTGATAATGCCCTTGTAGCAGAGTATCGAGTAGCGGATAAGGATAGCTTGCAGCACACGCACACCGACCTACTCAAGGAGTTTGGAGGGAAAAACCGACCTTACTGCATCGTCTATGACACCGACTTATTCAGCTATCAAGACATCCTGAATGTCTTTGCCGAACAGCCAAAACAGAATATTCACATCGGTTTCTACCATAGAAAGGAGAACAGAGTCATCACCATGATGGAAGTTATAGGAGATTAAAACATGGAAAAGAAACAGCACGTGGAAGTCAGACTGAGAGCAATGGAGCCGGAAGACCTCGATATGCTCTATCACATTGAGAACGATCGTAGCCTATGGAACATCAGTGCAACGAATGTTCCCTACAGCCGTTATGCCCTGCATAACTACATTGCTGATGCAAAAAACGATATCTATATCGACGGACAACTGCGTATGATGATTGAGAATCGTGAGCAGAAATTGTCGGTGTGATAGACCTTGTCAACTTCGATCCAAAGCATCAGCGGGCGGAAATGGGTATTATCATCATGAAACCATTTCGCCAAAAAGGCTATGCACAAGCCGCTATTTCCGCCCTAATCGACTATACGCGCAATGGACTACACCTCAAACAAATCTACGCTGTAGTAGACGTTGACAACGAGGTGTCAATCCGCTGTCTTTCGTCCATTGGCTTTACAAATGGTAGTATACTGAAAGAGTGGCTTTATTGTGACGGACAATACAAGGATGCAAGGGTAATGCAACTTTTTATATAAAAAGCATAAATTAATTTTGGTGGAATAGATTTTTATTATTACCTTTGCACACGCAAAACAGAAAAAGGGTTTTAAACATCCATTTTGGTGCGTTAGTTCAGTTGGTTAGAATGCCTGCCTGTCACGCAGGAGGTCACGAGTTCGAGTCTCGTACGCACCGCTGAAACCCCAAATCTGTAATGCATGGTGCGTTAGTTCAGTTGGTTAGAATGCCTGCCTGTCACGCAGGAGGTCACGAGTTCGAGTCTCGTACGCACCGCTGAAACCTTGGCTTCCCGCCAAGGTTTTTTTGTTTATGACAAATTAACAGGGTGGACAAGAGAACCGCTGCTTGCAAGAAAGAGACAAAGTAACATGAGAACATGTATTTAAGAAAGAACAAGTGGACGAGTTAACAAGCGTTGTAAAAGGGAGATATAGCAATGCAAAAAAATAAGTTAACAGATGTTACAGAGTAACTAAATATAAGCCTCAGCGAAGTTAACAAACACTAAACCCAAACGATTGAATTTTGCAATAGATATTTAAAAAAATCGTACCTTTTGCAGCAGAAAAAAACGCATATAGGTGACGGCGTATACTTCCACCTTTACTTTTTAACCATTATATATATGGCTTACTTATTTCTTGCTCTCGCTATTATCTTAGAGGTTTGTGGTACTATTTGTATGAAGCTCTCAGACGGCTTTAGCAAACCACTTCCAGTCGTAGGAACTTGCTTGACATACATTGCATGTTTCTATTTCCTATCACTTTCACTTAAGACCATTCCTTTAGGAATTGTTTATGCCGTTTGGGCAGGACTTGGATTGGTATTATGCAACGTGATTGCAGTTGTCTTCTTTAAGCAACACTTTGACCTTGCTGCTGGCATCGGCATTGCTCTCATCTTAGCAGGAGTTATCGTCCTTAACCTCTTTTCAAGTGCTTCTGCACACTAACCTCTAAATAAGGACAAAATAAAAGGAGGGTACACAACCGTTCGTTGTGTACCCTCTTTTTAGTAGATAAACGAACTTAGTAGCCGAGTGAACAAGTTAACAAGTAAATCTTCTGCATAGCTTCTTATTCTGTTATCAACTCAAAATAACGTTAGCCTCTCCCCCACTTTTACGTCCCTTGCATCAGTGAGCATTGAATAAAACGTTTGAGAAATAGCTCTGTGCGCTCCATAACCCTTAGACTTCTGAGAATTATTGTCCATCTGAAAAGAGTTTGTAGCGCTGCGCTTTCTTGCATATATCCGTCTTCTGTGAGAGGATATTATTACCCAAGAGCTATGAAAAGTTATTACAAATCATCAGAGAATATCTCAAAGAAAATGGCTAAAAGCGAGCATTTTTAGTACCACTGCAATCATCTTGTTATCAACAACATACAAAGTCACATTGCAAAAGGTGCTTAACTGGACTCCAAAAGGGCGTTAGTAAGAACGCAAAAGGGCACCTTTTGCAAGCCTATTAGGCGTCTTTTAGAAGCCAAAAGACCATATATTGCTTTTGAAGGGTATGAAAAAAAATGTCAAATATCAAAGTAAACGAGTTTACAAGTGGACAAGAGAACGAAGTATATACATAAAGAACACTTCTTCCAAAGCAGAAGGGCATGAATGGAAAGCCAATTCATGCCCTTTATTTATACCACTATTAATTATATTTACAGAGCAGAGGGCGAGAGAAGATAACAACACCAAGTTGCGCTTTTCAGCCATCACTCTCAAATATCTATCACAACATATAACTTGTAAACTTGCTTTCTCCTTAACTCATCAACTAAAACTCGTTCTTCTGTTTCTCTGTCTTTCTCCGCAAACAAATCGTTAATACGTCCACAAAAAACCGTCCCTTTGTTACTCAAAAGAACTTTGTTCATCTGTTACCTTGTCTTCTCTCGCAAGCAACTCGTTTACTCGTCTACTTGTTCACTTGTCTACTTGCTCACTCGTTCACTCGTCTACTTTCTCACCTTCTTACCTTTAACTATCACAATCTGGTTATGAAGATTCTGATTGTCCACAACCTTCATGCCAGAGAGTGTATAGGTCTCAGCTAACTGTTCGTGGTCGGCAGAGAGGTTGTTAATGCCTGTTGCAGCCTTTAGCGGAGTAAAGTGGAAGGAGATTGTATTGTCATTATTGCGAACAATCTGCTTGACTCCAGCCTGACTGCTGACGTTATAATTCGTATAGAAACTTAGACGAGGGTCGGTAGAGTTCGTTAAGCTATTGTTCAAATCCGTTGGGAATGGGTCGCTATTCTGCGTGTCATGATCGAGTCGACCATCTGCAGACACAATCGTGAAGCGTGGATGACGCTGTGCAGAAGCAGCATTGAGGTTGTTCATTCGCCATGAATAAGCATCGAAATCAACGTGGAAAACCATCAGTCCGTGCCCCGGCAACTCAGCATCCCAGCGGTGAGGCGTACGATTTTCAAAGATATAATATTCATTCTTCGTGTCTGGATTATAGAGGAAATAGGCATCGCCACCCTCAGCAAGTCCCTTCATATTCTTCACCTCAACAGCCTCATCGCCAAGTGTGATAGGCTTTAGCCAACCCATATATGCCTTCTCATAAGCATCGTAACCAGCTGGCACAGTACCGATTCCAGTACCACCATAGACGTTAATCAGACTCTCTGGTCCACCATTATAACTACCACCACACATCAAATCGTATCGTCCAGAACCAACGTTATTACCGCCACGAGTATCATAAAAGTCGGGCAATCCAAGACAATGCGAGAACTCGTGGCAGATGGTGCCGATACCAGAATAGAACACACGCTCCTTGCCATTGAGCTGCGCACGGATAATCTCGTTGCTACAAGCGTAGGTATTTATCGTTTGTCCGTTGAAAGTCAGTGCGTCAAGTCCTGCATCAGTGAGCGAATACTTATGTGGCCAGATGGTGCTTGACTCACCACCTGTCGCCTCGCCCTCACCAGCATAGATGACATACACCTGCTCTACCTCGCCATCATTGTCCCAGTCGTATTTACTAAAGTCAACCTGACCTTTGATTGCATTGCAGGCGTCGATAATCATCTGTGGCGCATTCGCATCATTCTGATTACCAGTTCGCTCACCATAAAACTTATAAGGATGCTTGAGCTTTACGGGTCCTACGACATCAAAGTGAGGTCGAACTTGCCGTTACTCTGATCGAGGAAATAGTCGTGAACACTACCAATAGCCCCATTGTTATTGGTATATCCCACCTTGTTAAGCATATCCTCATAGAGCGTCTTGACATCATTCGCACGTGGTCGGAGTGTCAACACATTCTTCGGATCTTTGAAAGACATATTCTCAAACTCAACCAAGATAACAAGTCCTTTTTTCTTACCTTCCCAAGCCATTCCTAAACCCTGTCCAAAAGGCTTAGAACTAAGGTGTATCTCCTTCTGTCTTTGTAGTTTTCTTACCTGCTGAAGGGCAGCCGCAACAAGTTCCTCTCTATCTTTGCGTAATCCCTTCTCATGTGCCAACACCGATGATGCCACTAACTGATTGTCCTCAATGCAAGCATAATAGTAATTACCATCATGCGGCAACACGGGTATGCCATCTTCCGTCAGCGCATAATTAAAATGCTCGTCGCCCACAGTCATAATCTTCAGGATTGTTCCGTCAGCTTGCTTAAAGCTGCGCCACATCCGCATGGCAGGGATAGCAAATGATGATGTTGCCAACAGTGCGCTGGCTAAGAGAGTTATAATTTTCTTCATACAACTGCTTTTTAAATGATGATTCATTTGGTTTTTTTATTGGTACGAAATTATCTTTTGAAAGATGATGCAAAGATAAGGAAAAAAATAAAAGGTAAGCAAATAAAACGATAAAAATTAGTTGACGAGTAAACAAGAGAATGTTTTGGAATTCAGAATTCATAATTCATAATCCAGAATTATGATTACTATATTAATTCATAATTCACAATTCATAATCCATAATTATGATTACCGATATAGCTCAAGGGTTAAACACAAATCATAAAGTTCAAACTTCAAACCTCAAAGTTCAAAGGTGATAGTTAATAGTCAAATCATAAAGTTCAAAGTTCAAACCTCAAAGTTCAAAGGTGATAGTTAATAGTCAAATCATAAAGTTCAAAGTTCAAACCTCAAAGTTCAAAGGTGATAGTTAATAGTCAAATCATAAAGTTCAAAGTTCAAACCTCAAAGTTCAAAGGATAGGGAAGTTCAAAGGTGATAGCTAACCTTCTGTTTTAATTATCCACTGTCTAAATAGCCCCTTTTCCATGAAAAAACAACGAATAAGGTTGACAGACTCGGAAATAATTAATACCTTTGCACTCAGAAAGATTGTAAATATTACAGAACACAAACACAGAATTTATCCTATTGATTATCAGTGGATATAAAGACGAAACTGTCTATAAATAGCATACAGTTTATTATAATATAAGAACATTATACAAATACAAGAACATTATGAAAAAGAAATTTGTTTGCACCGTTTGTGGTTATATCCACGAAGGAACAGAGGCACCAGAAGAGTGCCCAGTATGCCACGTTAAGGCAGAGAAGTTTAAGGAGTTCAACCCAGCTGCATTGAAGGGTACTAAGACTGAGCAGAACCTCAAGGACGCTTTCGCAGGTGAGAGCCAGGCACATACTAAGTACCTCTACTATGCTTCAAAGGCTAAGAAGGACGGCTTCGAGCAGATTGCAGGCTTCTTCGAGGAGACAGCACGCAACGAGAAGGAGCACGCTAAGATCTGGTTCAAGTTCCTCCATGAGGGTGACATCCCTACAACTACTCAGAACCTCGCTGACGCAGCTGCTGGTGAAAACTATGAGTGGACTGATATGTACGAGCAGATGGCAAAGGACGCTATCGAAGAGGGCTTCCCAGAGTTGGCTGTTAAGTTCCGCAGCGTTGGTAAGGTTGAGAAGCACCACGAGGAGCGTTATCGCAAGCTCTTGAAGAATATCGAGGACAGCGTGGTATTCTCTCGCGATGGCGACTGCATCTGGCAGTGCCGCAACTGTGGTCACATCGTTATCGGCAAGAAGGCTCCAGCCGTTTGCCCTGTATGTAACCACCCACAGAGCTTCTTCCAGGTTGAGGAGTCAAACTATTAAATCAACGCAATAATAATTCCATAGCGTTAGTCACACAGTGCCAAGATCGAAAGGTCTTGGCACTTTTTTATTTGACAAGTGAACGGCATGCTTGCGAAGACAGGATAAGGGAAGACAAAGTAACAGAGGAACATATTTAGTGGACAAGTGAACAAGTTGCTTAAGAAGACAGGGTAATAGAAGACAAAGTAACAGAGGAACATATTTAGTGGACAAGTGAACGAGTTGATTGTAATAGAAGACAAAGTAACAGAGGAACATTTTTAGTGGACAAGTGAACGAGTTGATTGTTATAGAAGACAAAGTAACAGAGGAAGCCATCCCTCTGTTACTCAAAGAACTTTGTTCATCTGTTACTATGTCTTCACAATTACCTTGTCTTCATAAGCAACTCGTGTTCATCTGTTACTATGTCTTCACAACTACCTTGTCTTCATAAGCAGCTCGTGTTCATCTGTTACTATGTCTTTTATTTACCCTGTCTACAGCCAAGTTGCCTCATGTCTAAACAAAGGAATATATATTTATATAATTCGGCGACAAAAAAGTGTAAAGTTTAATTATTTCAGTAATCTACCTATTTGTCGCAAATATGCAAACAGCCTCAACCGAAGAAAGTTACTAATTTGTCGCGCCACTTCACAATCTATTGATTTACACATGATTACAAAGGCACAAAATCAAGCGATATAAAGCAGGAAACAAATTAGTAACGAGAATAACAAAAGAAAAAGAATACAAACACGCAATATTTGTAAAGAAAAGAGAAAGACGAAGACTTCAAACTCCCATTCTGTCTCTCCGCTCCTCCCTATCCGTCGAACTATCAAGAAAAAAAGACTCCCTTTTTGTCGCACAGAACCTACTTCGCTGTCGGGGACAACCTCCCTCGGAGTCGTGCGTAACCTACTTATACGTCGCTTATTTACAGCGTAAGCATCTGTTGTTCAACAAGATAAAAGTCCTCAACTAAGTCTTATAAGTGACCAACAATGACTGTCTAAGTTCAAGACGGGGTTTTATAAGAGGAGTTTTACATACAAGAACTGACGCCCAATGAGGTTGCCAGTGCTGTGAGTACGGTAACGAGAATATGCAAAATATTCTTCCAAATAGGTTTAATCATAACATTTGAATAAATTAAAAACTCCCAATCGGCAACAGCCATGATTGCCTTAACATTGCTACTGAACCGATTTGGAGTAAGTGAATACTAAACCCAAATCAGTCATTCAACCACAATATGATTAGATTCTAATGAACAATTTGGGCTAAACAGAGAGCGGAGGGCGCAAGCTTGGCACTCCCCCACTCTCACCTCTCAAACCAACCGACTATGCGTGGCTCTCAGTAGTCGCTGCAGCCTCACCCGGCTCTGGACCAACAGAAGGCTTATTTTCCTTCTTCTTGCCCTTCTTCTTGCCCTTCTCGGCAGCCTTAGGCGCATCATACTGCACAGCCTCCTGAACACGCAAACCGCTGAGAAGGTTCTTCACACGACGGTGCATAGCATCAATGGTCACCGTTGGCGCAAAGAGAACATGAGCACCATAGATGTCACGCTGCGCATTGAAGTCTGCAGCCTTCTCAACACCTAAAGAGTGAATACCTACACGGAAAGTTCCCAATCCGTCGAGCTTCACACGGTTACCATCGCTCGAGAACCTGATTCATCTCGAACACCAACGCACTGATTACCGCCAGAATATCTGGCTCTGTTACGGTACAACGCTCACTGATACGCTGAGCGAGATCCTTAACACCAACAAGGTCTGGACACACCGCACGGGCATACCAAAAACCCTTGCGCTTGCTGTTCTTACGATTGTCCTGATACATACGAAATTTGATTGACATAACATGAAAATTTAAAAAGTGAAACAAAGAAATTATTGAAATAAAAAACTAACGCTAATTAACCGCAAACGTCCAAAAATTACCCTACCAATACCACTCCCTCGGTCGCCCGTCAGTCGCCCTCCCCATATATAGAAAAAAAGGTGGAGGGACAACTAACAAAAAAACACTGACTGCGACAAAAAAAGTGTAAAAATTATGTAAACGAGTAAATAAGTGAACACGTAAACAAATAAAAAAATAAACAAAGAAATAACTAAAAAACACAATAACCTAAAAAAACGTATAAAAAAATATAAAAGGTAAAAAGTTGGAAAACACAAAAAAACGTAAAAAAACATACTTCATCATAAACATAAACAACTAAAAAAATATGAAAAGATATTCACGTAAATAATTAAAAATATTTACAGTCAGCAACTTAAAAAAAAGTATTTTTTTCATACTTTCGGCGACAAAAAAAGTGAAATTTTTCCTCCCTTTTTCTCCCCTATTTTTGCCCCAAGAATCTGGTGTCTATTCTTCCCATTTCGCTTATAGCTGACGTGAATCCACCGCTTTTTTTATCGACTCCTGCGGCTCAAGAATCATCTGATCGAAGTCTGTTTGAGAGAGAATTGCCGCATATTTCCGACACATTTCCAGTCCCGTCACATGAATATCAGCCGCCTCTCCCCGCAAATGTTGCGAATGTTCGGCTCCCATAACAGCCCTATTCACTGCCTCGCAGCGATAACCTCCCACGACTATCACACGCCCCACACGCCGTCTAAGCGGTTCTAAGACGCATTTACAAAGCTCCCGAAGATTCTCTATCACCTCCTCTCTCGAAGCCTCCCCAAACGCAGGATTCACCTCAGGCACGTTCTTAACACCCATGCTCACCGCCTTTCCCGAACGCAGCATCTCGCCCACCGTAAAATGTGGAGAGAGTCGCTCCTCAAAATCTATCTCAGTAGAATCAATATTCTTAATCATACACATTAATTATTATAGATTGTTTTCTTTACTAAAACTCAGTTCGTCATCCCTTCATTCCTGATGACGATGCAAAGGTACAACACTAAAAAACCGATTCCAAGGAAGATATATGTAGTAATGTGAGTAGACAAAGTCAACTTAATTCAGAATTCAGAATTCAAAATTCATAATTATGATTACTACTGTTAGCTGCGATTTATTGCTGCAAGCAACTTGTAAACTCGTAACTTGTCAACTCGTCAACAACAAATTATGATTACCGATGTCAACTACCAATAAAGCACTACGAATGTCTCTAATTGCATGCATCCTTATTGTTAAATAATTCGTGTCATTCGAGAAATTCGTAGTTCATATCATAAAGTTCAAACTTCAATGCTCAAAGTTCAAAGGTAATAGTCCAAAGCTAATACATGCTCTTTGCCTTCGAGAAGATGCCTAATTGGCTTGTAAAAGACGCCCTTTTGAGGTCTTGTTAACGCCCTTTTGAACCCTTACTAACGCCCTTTTAAAATACAGCTTAGCAAGATACTGATAATCTGAGGATTACAATACTACCGAAAAACCGTCATTTATGTGCTTTTCCCGATCGAAAACGTTAGTGGTAATGTAAACATATTTCCAAATCACCAAAGCGTATCAGCAATACTTACCCTACACCTCTGTCGCTCTTTGTGCCTTCGCCACCTCCGAGATATTATCTTTATGCTTTCATCTCTGTGTTCTCCCTCTCTCTGTGCCTTTTATATGTAGTAGGCTTAATTTGTCAGAGTTTTTAAACACTTCTTTATCAGAAAATATCAATTAATTGGTATTGCTTGTTTCGTCCTTTATTCGTATTTTTGCAAAGAAATCATATTTGACAAACCTTAAACCCATAGGACATGAGAAAAGAAACTTAATATTACTATCTCTTATTGTTATCTCCTCTTGCAATAACGAGGATTAGTAACAATAGCCAACATCGCAACCAAAAATACACTTAATATTCACACAACTAAACATTTACCGCAATGATGATTAAAAGATTTCTGCTATTTATAGCTGTTATTTTAATGGTTTCCTGCTCTAATGAAGATAACAGTAAAATACCAGGCATTACCCCAAGTCAGATAGAACTATCCACTGCACATCCAGAAGGCTTTTTCCAGTTTATAGAAGGTGATTATGCGATGTATGCGTTTAGGATTGATTATGGGAAGAATGACACTGAAGTATCAAAAAGAATAACCAAAGAGATTTTATCAAAGGAACAGACTGTCGTAGAACTTTCTGATGGGAATAAAGCCACAATTTATTGTAAAAATGGCATACTCCAGAAAATAGAATTTGACTTTATGACAATAAGTAAAGTACAGACAGGAAAATATAAAGTCCAATTGAACAAAAATAGTATCCAGCAAGTACCTGTAGCAATTTTCTTTGGGTTTAGTGTTCCTGATGGAATATCCAATATTGCAATAACGTTTAAATAGCAAAAGAGATAAAAAAGATATTTTTTATTAGAATCCTCATGCACCTTTAGATTCTAAAAGATGCCTAATTGACTTGTAAAAGATGCCCTTTAAGCCCCTTACTAAGGCCCTTTTGAAGTCTAATTAGGCATCTTTTCTTGCACGCCTTCATATCCAACTAATTTTCCGCTGCTTACAACCTTACTTTTTACTCGTCTTTTCCCCTATTCCTTTAAGTGTTTTGCTCAACTTTATGAAATGACTTTTCAAAGCCTCATCAATACAAATAAGCAAAAATGCTTGAAATAAAAACCTATTCTTACAAACTCAAACATAAGGTATAACGGACATTATCCGAAGTTGCCCAAAGGGTGGGCTATAACTTCGATGCAAGAGGTATGTAGACTAATTGATGGAGAAAAGCTAAAGAACAGAGCATTAACCAATTTAGATGTAAGATTTTTAAGAGGGCTTTCCGATGGGAAGATAATAAAAGAGGGTAGATACGTTTCTGCTAATACTTGTATGATTTTAGTTGATGGAGAGAACTCTGGCGAAGTCTTTATAACTCCAATAGAAGGGTATCAAGGAAGCACTTTCAAACAACTAAGTTTTGACGTGAATATGAACAAAGAATACATCTTGTACATTATTGCTCAAAACAGAAAAGCTCTGCGTGAAAACAAAGTTGGTTCTGCTATTCCACACTTGAATAAGAAGTTGTTTAAAGCGATTCAAGTGCCTATCCCGCCTTATGCAGAACAAGAAAGAATAGTTTGTGCAATAAATACCGCATTCAACAAACTTAATGCTATTGAGGAGAGCTTATAAGTTCTCCTCAATAGTCTTCAATATAGTAAAGAGCTGTTCTATCTTTGCAACAATTCTTTGTTGTTCAGCAAGAGGTGGGAGGTGAATAAGGGTAGACACTATTTTCTCCTTTGAGATATTAGGCTGTGCTCCTCCACCTCCCATTGCAACAAACATAGCCTTATTGGCAAGTAAAAAATAGAATAAATACATTTGTTCTATCTTATAATCGACACAGGCACAACAAGCTTGGTTTGTTGTTGCAGGAAACGTAAGTATTCCTATCTTTCCAATTGTAGCACCGTACATAGCAATAAGAACACTACCGATGGGATTTAACTTTACGGAAGTTTCTTCTAATGCCTTTTGAGTTATAAATTCAGGTATTTCAGTTATTTCCCCATCATTTAAGTCACCAGTCTTTAACCAAGGAATATCTCCACCATAGAAGTCTTTACGGAGTCTACTTGGAGTTGCCCCAGATTGCCAAGTTCCAATCTTCCCAAGTGTACTCATAGCCCACCCTTTGGGCAACTTCGGATAATGTCCGTTATCACAAGTGATTTCAGCCTTTGGATTGATACGTTTGAGAAGTTCAGATGCAGGTTCATCGTTCGGATCTTGAGGAACAAGTTTACCATGAATCGCAAGTTCGAGGATTTTATTCTTTGCTTGCTTGATAGTCGTTTGCAAGTCTGCCTTACCTTGTTCTATAATATCAATAAGTTTGAACCAACATTCTATTTCTTCAACAATGCGTTGCTGCTCAGCAAGAGGGGGAAGAGGAATTCTCATATTCTGAGATTGTGTTAACGAGATATTAACTTGACCCGCTGACCCCTTTGTAGATATAGAATTAATCTCAGACATTTCTGAAAGATAATAAAAAAGATACTTTACCAATAACTCCTTATGATGGTATGGACGTATCAAGACAGCTGCTTGGTTAAAATTTCCTTCTGGTAATGTTGACGGAATTACTGCTAATTTTCCAAGTGGCGGTCCTACAATATTCATAAGAAGGTCTCCTATTTCCGTTCTTGAACGATATAGTTTTCCTTCATGGATTTCTCTTTTTATATATTGTGGATGGAAATCAAAATCAACTTTTTGCATCCGCAAATTATACATCTTTATGTATGGAATTCCTTTCGCAACAAAGGCATCTTTATTTGGTGTACTACCAGCAGCTACATAAGCAAGATCTTCAAGAAGACACCACACCCACCCATTTGGCACCTCAAACGGTACCTCCTGTTTATCACAGGCAGCATCAGAAGTCTTTGTAGTCTTTCGGCTACGTTTGATTTTCCCTTCTTTTATCAGGCGTTCCTTTTCGGAACGGATGCGTTCAAGGAGGACCGATGCTGGTTCATCGTTCGGGTCTTGTTGGACGAGTTTACCATGAATGGCAAGGTCTAATATCTTTTGTCTTAATTTCTTTGTGTCCATGCTTTACCAATTAATCGTTTGTGGGGGGCGTGCTGTGGAAGTCAGAGTTTCGGGTAGTTGTATAGGCGTTGTTTGAACGATGGGCATAACATCTGTAGTTGTCTCCACTATCGTTCCTGACCTAACATCACATTACTATCCGTACCATTTACTCTTTAATCCCTGCCATTAACTTCTGCAGTTCGGCTACCGCCTTACTGATGTTGCCAGCTTGGGTTGTGATATTCGTCATCAGTTCCTCTAACGTAAACTGTTCTTCTTCCCCACCAGCCTTTATCCATGTAATGTCAAGACTTGTCTTGTCACGTGCTAAGATATCATCAACAGCATATTTTCTCCATCGTCCAGCAGGATTTGTTTCCTCATTATAGGTTTCCGTACGTGTTGCAGCATTATAGCAAGCAACGAAGTCATCAAGGTGGTGGCGTTGCAGTTTGTTGGTAGCTAACGTGTGCTTGATGTCCGTACGATAATCGTAGAACCAAATGTCCTTGGTGGGCTGTCCCTTGGTAAAGAAGAGAACATTTGCCTTTACCCCATTTGCATAGAAGATACCTGTAGGCAAACGCAGGACAGTATGTAGGTTGAAATCACTCAGAAGTTTCTTGCGAATGGTTTCGCCAGCACCTCCCTCAAAGAGAACGTTGTCAGGCAAGACAACTGCTGCCCTACCCCCATCCTTCAACATCAACATCATGTGTTGGAGGAAGTTAAGCTGATTATTCTTCGTCTCTACATAGAAATCAGGACGATTGATGTCTACAGAGCCAGCGGGGCGTGTACCGAACGGAGGATTGGCAAGAATGACATTTACCAGTGTCTCAGGTTCTTTCTCCAACGAGTCCTCACAGGCAATAGGACTTCTGTCAGTGCCGATGCCGTGCAGATAAAGGTTCATAGATGCCAGCGTAACAACGAGCGGTGTGTTGTCAACACCGTGCAAAGCCTTATTGTTTAAGAAATCAAGTTTACCCTTGTCCTGTGATTGTCCTTTCATGTAATCGTATGCTGCCAGTAGGAATCCACCTGTTCCACAAGCAGGATCGCATACCGTCTCGCCTATCTTCGGTTGAAGACAATCAATCATTGCCTGAATCAAAGGGCGAGGCGTGAAGTACTGTCCAGCACCACTTTTCTTGTCCTGACCATTCTTTTCCAAGATACCTTCATAGATAGCTCCTTTGACATCCCCGTCCATTTCAAGCCATTGATGCTCATCTATCATGGTTATCACTTTCTTCAGATAGACCGGTTTATCAATCTTGTTCTGTGCCTTTGTGAATATCGTTCCTATCAGATTATCCTGCTTGCTGAGAGCATTAAGGGTCTTTTCATACTGTTCAATCAGGTCTAACCCGTCAAGTTCTTTAAGCTGTCCCCATCGGTACTCTTCAGGAATAGCAGATGTTTCCCCAAACACTTCTACGTTCTCCGCATCCATCTTGAGGAAGAGGAGATAAGTAAGCTGAGTGACATAATCGGTATAGCCGATGCCCTGCCCGGAGAGTGTCGTTGCGAGCTTCCATACTTCCTTGGTCAGAGCTTGTTCCGTTGATATATTCTTTGCCATGTTATGCTATTTTTCTATAGATGATAAATTGTGCCAATGACGACAAAGCTTCGTTTGCTGTATCTTTATTTCCAAAGGCACGAATAAGCTGGGCAGCCTGTGTCTTGTCATTCTCCTTGATATCGGTAATGGTGCAATATCCATTAGATGCTATGTAATTGAGCACCTGTCGCATCAATTTTATTTGCTCTGCTGTGATAGAACGCCATACTTGTCCATGCCATAGGTTAAAGTATTGTTTGGCGGTTGGATATAAACTTTCAAGTCTTTCTATCTGATGAAAAGCAAAGCGCACAAGCTGTATGATATTCGTAAGTGCTTCTTTTTCTTCTATTGTCGAACTATGCTTCACCCTATGTGAATTGATGATAGCATAGGAATTCCAAAGTAACGAGGTATTAAACTTACTATTTGCAAGCTTCAGTTTGTTTTCCAAATCCTTCAGCATTGAATACGTGAGCGGCTCGCCCTGATTATTATATATAATGCGCAGGGCTTCTATCTCATCCTTATGAGTCTTGCAATAGTCCTCAAAAGCAGCGGTAGTAGACTGAGCCTCTTCTCGTGAAAAGCCTTTCGAGATAAGCGTATCTTCACCCGGGCATCAGCGTTTCAATAAAACCAGCATTAAGAATCAAAAGAAAATCTCTTGCCTCTGGGTGGTTAGCAATGTTGCGCACCAACGCCTTACGCTCCGTATTAGGCTCATTAACGTTGTTGTATTCAGGCAAGACGTTGTCCTCAAAGGCTTTAAAGATATCGGAGGCTATCTCCATCATACTTTGATGTGCAAGGCTAACAAACTTCTCACGGTCACTCTCCGAACACTTATGGTTGATACGAGACAAACGACCTGCCAATAGGCGCAGATAGTCATCGCTCACATTGCCATGGGTAATCTTCTCTAAAAGATCTTTCAGGGAGATAACTTTCGTTACTGCACCAGATGGAGAGGCTATCGTTTTCTCATGCTCGGTTACGCCCACAGCGTCAACCAAGAAGAAGCAATCCTTGCTATAGGCATTGGGCGTAACATTACGCAACTGCTCATCACCAATTGTACGGACACCACGCCCTTTCATCTGTATGTATAAAGGTGCAGAAGCCACATCACGCATAAACATAACGACTTCGAGCGGTTTGATATCGGTTCCTGTAGCTACCAGCGTACAAGTCACAGCAATACGGAAATCCTTATCATTGCGGAACTGTCGTATTAGTTCGTTGCTATCCCCAGCAGAGTAGGTAATCTTCTGCACAAAGCGTTCGTCTTCACGATTAAACACCTCTTTGGCAATCCTCACAATATTCGTAGCATGGCTTTCATTCAGTGCGAAGATAAGCGTTTTGGGCAGATAGTCCATATTTGCCTCACGCTGAGGGTCGGTGAACATTTCCGTATATACCGCATCACGATAAGTCTCCAAAATAAGCTTTATCTGTGCAGGATTGATAATACTCTTGTTCAGTTCCTCCCGTGTATAGTTCTTAGTTTCTTTACTTTCAACAACTTCAACTTTTCCCGTATAACGAGTTACTTTTTTCACTTTCTCGTTTCAAGAATTGCTCCGCCATTCTCTGTTACCTTTGTCTTGATACGATACACACGACCATAAACATTTACACCATCCAGAATAGACTTCTCCAAAGTATAGTTTACGATGATATTATCATTAAAGAATGCCCTTGTTTCAGGTCCCGGAGTTGCTGTCAGACCTATTAACTTAGCCTTGGAGAAATAATCAAGTACTCGTCGCCAACTACCATAAATAGAGCGGTGGCACTCGTCAATGATAATCATATCGAAGAAATCAGACGGCAGACTTGGATTCTCAGGAAACTCTCCAACACAATCCTCATCATATCCATCGTCAGCATCGTTGTCTTCAATCTCTTCGCCTTTCAGCAAGGAGAATAGTCGCTGTATGGTGGAAATAACAACACTGCTGCCATTAGGAATCTTCGCTGACTTCAGCCGATTGACCGTAAAGATGCTGTTGAAAGGGTCACCATTCTCCGTCAATCGGAAAGTGCCAAACTCGCTTTCAGCTTGCTTGCCCAGATTGTTCCTGTCAACCAAGAACAAGACACGTCGCATAGGGGTAAAAGACAACATACGATAGGCTGCAAGACAGGCGGTATAGGTCTTTCCTGCACCTGTGGCAAGTACCATCAGCGCACGTGATTCACCAGATCGAAAACTCTTCTCCAGTTCGGTGATGGCTTCATACTGACAACCACGTAGTCCCTTAGGGCTAAGTGTTGGTAATCCCACATAGTCATCCTGAAGTCCTAACATCTTGGTAACTTCCCACGGAGAGTGAATCTTACTGCAATACTCAAAGGCAGCATCGCTCTTACGAGTATCGTAAAACATCATCTCCTTGCTGTTGGCAACGTATGCGAGAGGAAGGGGGATTTTAGGAAACCACGCCTGACACCATGAGGGACAACGACGCGTATAAAGTGTGGCTTGTTCCTTTACGACATCTGAATTTATGTCGACCTCAACTCGTTTAGCTTCTAATATTCCAACTGCCTTTCCATTAAGAAAGAGTAGATAATCAGCCTCTCGATTACCTTTCAAGAGCCCCTCTCTTATGGCAACAGCAGTCATGTTAGGAGCATAACCGCTTCTATCCACTACTTTCCAGCCTGCTTCTTCAAACATTCTGTCTATGATAACACGTGCCTTTTCTTCTGGTAGCATATCGTAACGTTCTTATAATTCCATATTATGAGAAGTTCTTATAGCTATACAAGTACTTCTAAATGAAAACAGCCATTATAACTGCAAAGGTAGTGTTTTTAGACAGAATGACATAATTATTTTTAGATAGAATGATATAAAGACAAAAAAGACAGAAAAACAAAATGCCAAAAGGGAGACAGAGTAACAGGAGGACAAAGACGGAACATACAGAAGGCAGAGTAACAGAAAAACATGGGAAGACAGAATGACAGAATATACATAATGAATGCTCTTCTGTTATCTTATTTTTTTCCTCTGTTACTCTGTCTTCTTTACAAACAACCTGTTAACTTGTCAACTTGTCTTTCTGTTACTCTGTCTCCCTTTTAATTCACTCAGCCTTGCGAACTGCGCATCATATCTTGTTTCTTTTGATGCGGGTTTAATTATTGATGCATGGAGGTTACCGCTGGAGAGTTCGGTTGTATCGATGTCTACAGAGACATATAAGTCTTTACCCGCTACATTCTTGTAGCGGTCGGCTTCTAACTCGTCAGCAGCCTTTATAACACACGCTCCTTTAACAGAAAAGAGATGCTGACCGTTATCGCTGCGATGATGAAAGAGTACATAACCAATGCGGGAAATGTTTTCCACTATCTCCATACTCTCCTTAGTCAGCTTGATTCCGATAGCAAGTTTGCCGTTAGCTAAGAAATGTGTAGACTTGGTAGCATATTGTTCCATCATCACCATCAACACGCCCTGACGACCGTGAACAGTTGGCGAAGTGTCTTCCTCCTCCACTCCACTCAACACAGTCTTCGGATTCGTTCCTAACGGACAAGCCACCACATAATAGTTTTGCTGTAATTTAGCTAACAAGGCTGTATTATCTTCTTTACTATCCAATGCCAACGAGAGGTATTGTGTATCATCAAAGGGACGGAACACCTTTCCCAACAATTCTTGGAAGTTTCTGCGCAGATATTCCTCATGATTCACTCCCGGCTTTGGTGTCATCGCATAGAAGGCGTATTTCTCTTTTAATGCCTCTTGTATCTTCTCTCTAAAGAGTTCACGCACCTTCTGCTTCCATTGTGCCTTCTGGTGTGCATTTTCTCTCGCATAGAGCGAAACAACGTAGAGGAAGTTTACGTCGTAATGATATACTAACAGCGTATCGCGGTCGAAGAGTCTATTCTTAAAATGACGGGAGCGGAAGACATTTTGCTCACGGTCAGTAGCCGACACATTATCAGCATACGACAGCTTTTCATCCATCTTTGCACTGATAAAGAAGTTCGGAATGATGTTATATCCCTCCGTCAGTTCATCCCTGTATATTGGATGTTCCTTGCACAATGCAGCATCCTTATTTTTATCATCTAAAAAGAGATTAATATTCCACTGTATCACGTTACGAGCGTAAGTAAACTGCTTATAGACAGACTCCTCTGAAATCGGATTGCCTATCTTGTAATACTTACTGTCGCCAATATAATAAATCGGTTTATCTTCCTCATTGTTCGTAAGATTACGGTAACTGTAAATATGGTCTACCCGCTTACCGTCGTCTTGATCCTTCAGTCCTCGTGGTGGTTCCTTATCGCCTATCAGCTCGTCGATAATGGCTTCAAAGACAATATTGAAGTTCTTTACCAATAGGTATTCCCGCTGTTCTGCTACGATATGAATCTGATGTGCCTTATCAAAGAAAGCATAGCACATCTCCCACAGACGCAGCTGTATATCTGAGAAGTAACGATACTTTATCTGTTGCAATCGACGCTTACCATAACCCTTCAAATAATGTTCAAACTTTCGTCCTTTTATCAGTTCAAAGCCCAACGAGATATCAACAGGGAAACCGTATGTCTCACTGATATGATTAAGGATTGAGAAGTAAATAATGATAAGTTCCTCATCAGTATTTATCTGTCGCTTCTTGTTCACAGGGTTAAGATAAACAGGGATATCATCTTGCACCCATGCCGTAGAGCGCGAGATAGTACGTGTCCAATTAATCTTATTATAGCCTGAATGAAGATTGCGTAGTATGGTTGTAAAGAAACTATGTTGTTCCTTGTTAAACCGCAAGAGTGAGAGTAGTATATCAAGAAAGTATTGCTCAACACTCGTTTGCCCTTACCCATCTCAGCTATCTGCCGACGATAAACAATATCATTCTTAGGATTGCTCTTATTGAATACCTCTATAGCACGATATATCCATACGGCAAACTCATAGATAAAGCTACGCTCTTCTGATAATAGTTCCGTGCAGTTGTCGAGGTCGATGATGTCGTGCGGATCTAATCGGGAGAACACTTTGTTCTCCTCATTCACCAATACCTTAGGAAGAATAAAGACACAATCTCTTAGCTGTGGATGATAATAGTAGCCTACATAACCCACACTTATCTCGCCTTCTACATTCTCCAGCGGACTCAGTTCGTGCAACACTTCACGTACCGCACTGGCTCGATAGCAATATCCTTCTATGATGACTCTCACGCCTCGTCGTCCTCTGCTGTTGTTACGTCCGCAGCATCAACCGTCTTTAGCTTCAAATTGCTTAAGAACCGTGCTATAAGACGCTCATTAACATCCTTGCCACCTTCGGTTTCATAGAACATCGGGTATTTCATCTCCTTACCATCTTCCGTCTGAAACTCGTCATCGCTGAAGCCATAATCCTTAAACACATCGTTCCAAAGATAGAACAACACCTTAGCCACAAAGGTCTTTGCTGTAATCGTGTGCCCATCGGCTGGCTTGACAAAGAAGTAACCGAGTTTCTTGTCTTCGCTGTCAGTGATACTGCCAATCTTCTCATTCACAGCATTCAAGAACTCCCACCAGTCCCATTCCTGTCCATCAGCAGCTATAACCCAGCCTTTCTCTTCATTGCGAATAGGTACATACTCCCACTCCCATCTGCGCTTAAATGCACTGTCGATAGGGAAGAGACTCTGGTCACTGGTGTTCATCGTGGCGAGGATATAGAGGTTTGCTGGTAGACAGAGATTGCCACCCTTGATACCTTCGTTATCATCTCCTAATACCTCCTCTAAATAAGTCCTGATATCTGTGTCTGCCTTGATACTATAGTCCGACTTCCCATCATCACCTCTATCTAAGAGTTGGAATAAGTCGCCAAATATCTGAGCACAATTACCTCTGTTTATCTCCTCAATAACAAGATAAACATTCTCATCTGTTTGATAAGCACGCACATAGGCATTTAGAAAGGCTTGCGGAATAAAGTTATAAGCGATGCGCTTTTCTTCTATCTGCGCTCCCGTACTACTTTCATAATGTGGAACGACCTCCATTGTCGGCTTATACGCACCTACAAAGGTAGAATAATCGCTATCGGGATGGAATGTGGTACGGAAAATATTTTCATTAGGAATATTATTCCCTTCCAAAACCCTCTTTATACCGCATGACTTACCTGTGCCAGGTGCACCATAGAAGATTTGCTGGCGAGGAAGACCATTGATAAATTTTTGAGACTTAGATTGGTTATTAGATAAACCTATATTTAATTGTTGCACCTTTTCTTTTTGAGTATGAACATGTTGTTATCAAACTCAGCTTTATAATAAGGTTTATAGATTTCATTAATTGCTTTTATAAAAAGCTTTCCCACCATCTGCAGTCTGTTCTTTAAGGAAATAGTATTTTTTCCCATCATGTTCCCACACTACAGATGTATCGCAGTCATTAGCTCTTCTTGGATCATCATTTTTATCTTGAACATCCTTTAATTTACCGATATTACAGCCAGATACACCAATAGTCTTAGTATTTATATTAAAATCTATCATAGACATGTTTTCATCAAACATTAAAAGCTCTTTAACTGTAAGGCATAAAAACTCTACAACTTTAGAGCTCTCTACGATAATTTCATAATCATCGATAAACTCTGGTAAATTGTCAACTACATTCAGCAGGATTTGAGTAGCTTCAGGATTTGTGGACAAATATTTACACATTTCCGCAACATAACCTTGAGAAGCATTCACAAGATTGCAGATAGATAAGATTGGAGAGTAATAATAGTCTCCTCTATCGATTGTTTTTCCTCCTCGCCACCATTTGTAGTCAGATAAGAAATTTATGACATTATCTTTCTCTACTATAAGTTCTGACTTAGAATTTATAAGCGTCTTTGCATACGTCCTATTATCTTTGCAGTCTATTATTTCTTTCTTTGTTAAATTACTTTTAACCAAGTCTGCATATTTTTTTAGTTCAGTGTATAATGGAACACAAATTGCAGCAAAATACCACAGTTGGTTAGGGAAGTAAATGTCTATTGTCGACGAAACTGTAAAGCTGTATTGTTGATAGACAATTTTATTATTCTCTATTCTGCGTGTTAGACGTTTAAAGGCATCAGGTAAACACAATCAAGGCTTAACTGTTGTTTCTTATCTGCAATAAGTTGAGCCAATTCTTTTTCTAAATTAGATAGGTCTTTTAACATAGTTATAATAATTGTTTCATTATTTCTTGTGCAATTCTCTTTATAACAGGAATAGCAACACTATTACCAAATTGATGATATGCTTCTTTTTTAGACACAACAATCTTAAATTCTGGATTGCTGTCATTATAGTTTTGGTTGTTTTCACATTCGGGATACTCCCAACCATTTCCTAAAATTCTATATCCTTGAAGCCTCCCAGCTTCTACTGGTGTAAGCCTTCGTGGGTTCATTTTTCTATCAGATTGATCTATAAGAATCTCACTTCCGTCTTTCCAATAACGTGCAGAGATAGTACTTGTATAAACACTGTCTCCATAGAATTTAGAATACCCGAAGCCCTTACCATTTTGACGGTTCCTTTCTTTTCGTGTCTGATGACCAAGCCACATTCTGTCGCTTATCGTAAACTTATCCCTTTCTTCTGACTGAGGTTCAAATATATCAGATACTTTTGTAGGAACAGTCCCTTCCTTAACCTTACTCTTATCGAATATAGTATTCCCCTCTACATCAATACCGTAAGGGAATTTGAAATGATCAACATTAATAAGCTCCTTATACCATGCGATGATAAATAATCGCTCCCTATTTTGTGGAACTCCAAAATACTTTGCATTTAGTACATCATAAGAATAATTGTAGCCAAGCTCATCAAGGGTTGCTAAAATTACCTTAAGCGTATTACCTTTATCATGTGTTTTTAGTCCACGCACATTTTCTAAAAATAAGACCTTAGGAGGATAGCCACTTTTAATCTTTTCTTTTACAATATTTGCAATGTTGAAAAACAAGGTCCCGCGTGTATCTTCAAAACCTTTTTTAAACCCTGCAACAGAAAATGGCTGACATGGAAATCCACCACAGCATATATCAAAGTTAGGTATTTCTCCGTATCAGCTTCTGTAATGTCTTCATTGAAATATAAATATTGACCTTCTTCATCCTTATCAAATAATGAAGGTTCTATTTCCTTAAAGTTCTCTTCATAAGAGATCCGAGCATACTTATTCAATTCACTTGCAAATACACAACGTGCACCCACACTGTGCATTGCTATATGAAATCCCCAATGCCTGCAAATAAATCAATAAATGTATATTTTTTTTCTTTAGATTCATTTTTGATGACATTTGGTTTTATAACTATAATATAATTATTGCTACACAAAAAAACATGTAGTGTGATATACATACTCTTTGCAAAGTTAATCATTTTAGAGGACATAAAGGCAGAAAAGAAGAGATTTTATGTGAACAGAAGAGGGTGAACAAATCAGAATTGCTATACGCCGCCACGCCGCGAAAAGAGGTTCTCCCGTTAAATGCTTGGAAACTTTTCGTGTAGCTTTAATGGAAGAAGCGATATTATCATTAAACAAAAAGCACTGTTAAGACTGTCTTGGCTGTCTTTTTTTATTCATCCTACGAGACAGAAACCTTCCCATATTAACGCTTCGAAAAATATACAGATAAGACGTTGAAAAAAATCACGATATAACTTCGTATAAAACACCTAAGATAAAGTTGGAAAACAGGTATAAAAGATGAGTTTGCAACCTACATGGAATCAATAAGTTATAAAGCTGTGCAAGAAAAGGTGCTTAGTTGGACTTCAAAAGGGGTATAAAAAGTATAGAACTTACAAAAGTTATTGGAAATGAACCAAAAAGCCTTTTTAAATCCTTCCTTTCTCATTATTGATGGACACGGAATTATGCAATACACTCACGGAAACTACATAAACTACAAAAAAACTTATATCCATTGTTAATCAGTAGGTTACGAAACAGGTTCACGGAATTATTACGAAGATTCACGGAATTCTCACGGAATTTCTGTGAATTCTCAGGGGCATGTAAAAGCTACTCCACCAAAAACCCAAAAAAATTATCTTCACTGAATCTTATTCTACCTGCTTTCTTTAATTTTTTTAATTGATAATCTATCTTATTATTCTTTTGCCGAACATTTAACACGTCAGATAATTTATTCATTAACAAATTATCTATATCTTTACGAGAAGCTTTGCCAAATTTCTTCAAATACTCTACAATCATTTTTCATAAAAATATTCATCATCAAAGCTACGGTTTTTTTAATATATTGACTCTTCAGTCCCGTATCTTTCGTTTTAGATACAACCCTGTGTGATAAATAAAAATGTGGTTTCCTTCCTTCTATGAACTTATTCTTTCTAAGAAAAAGCAGCTTGCTCATCCGAAATTAATTTTTCGTTTTTTTGGACATTATCTAACAACATTATTTCTTCAAGACTAATATCAGGATTTTCCGTCAAGATACGTGCAAAGTTTTCATCAATTACCTTACCTATAATCGTTACTCTAACCTTAGCGTCAGAGAAATCGTATTCAGGCAACGGAAACAATCTAACTCGTTGGTTAATAAACATTTTCTTTATGCCTCCACCCTCTGTCTCTATCATATTCAGATTACGCATAGCTTCTACCAAGAAACGGTTCCGATAAACAGACTCTGGACAATCCTTAGTCACAACATTTTTCCACACTTTGTGGCAAAAAAACATTCCATGATTCTGGAAAAATTATATGACTATCTTCAAACTCTACAACTTCTATTCTTGCACACTTTGTATAATCTTGGTGTGCAATAGCATTATTTAGAGGCTCTCGTATGTTAAACATATCATAACGTAACATTTCGTTTGGGAAAAGAGATTCTGGTCTCAAGAGCCGGTACTTCACATTCCTTACCTTGTTGTATAAACGGTCAATACTCAGCAGTAATGGCATTGGTAATATCTCATAATCTTTGTTTTGATTCGTTCCTAAACTCCTTAAAGACCAACGAATACAGGCTACATAAGGATTAAGAAGGTGTTCACTTTCTTCTTTTCCCAACAGTACAAGGGCAGCTCTGGTAATTTTACCATTGATTGTTACTTTAGCTTTATCAAGGAATTTCGCATTATCCCATGCTAAAATCTCTGCTTTCCGATAGGGATTACGGATAATATATTCCTTACGAGCTTTTTCTATTGCATCAGTATCTAAGTCTTCGATAGACGCATCAGGTATGATTTCGACACTCCAATCATCTGTGATTTCAAGTTCTGACAATATTGTTTTTAGTCTCTCCTCTCTCATTTCAATAAGAGAGTCACCAACTCTCTGCCATGCCTTATTATGAGCATATACAGGTAACTTTGCTTTGTGTTTAGGGACAGTAATTATCCAAACTATTTGGTCAGTGTCCTCAGCTCTAAGTTCATCTATATTCAGATCCTCTATTGGCAGATTTCGACATTTCTCTGCTATTTTTGCTTTAGCAGATTCAATATTATAATTCCCAAAATTTTGAATACCGATGACCTCTAATGTTTTGTCTTGAATTCCAAGAACAATGGCACCACCATTCATATTAGAAATTGCAGAAATATAAGAAACGACATCATCACCTTCATGTCCACAAAGACTGTTTTTTAGATTCTTATACTCTTTCCAATCACATCCTTCGTTCTCGTTAGGATATTGAATCCGTATATACTCTGTTATATCTTGTCTATTCATATTTGTCAAAATTATATTTAAATCACAAATGTACAAAACAAAACTGAAATGGCACCCACAAATCATCAAAATAACATATTCTATCTTTCTGCCCCATCCCAAAGGGAGAGGGAGTGAATAGCAAGATATCCTTTAGGCTGGTGTATAAAACAGAATATACACACATCCACTTATTTATCTGTATATATCGCTATTACTTGTTCGTCTGCCCTCCCATTGTTCCTTTTCCAACACCTCACTACCCTATTCCTCTGTTACAGCCCCCCCCCCGTGTGTTCCTTTGTTACTATGTCTTTACATAGTCTGTCCCTTCGGTCATTATGTCTTCCGTTCCTCTGTTACTTTGTCTTTTACATACTCTGTCCCCTATGTCATTCTGGCTTCTGCCTCTTTGTTACTTTATCTTTACATACTCAGCCCCTTATGTCTTTATGTCATTATGTCTTCCGTTCCTCTGTTACTTTGTCTTTTACATACTCAGTCCCTTATGTCTTTATGTCATTATGGCTTCTGTTCATTATGTACATTCTGGCTTCATAAATGTAAAGTATTTTTACAAACTTCCTATTTTGTCGGTAACTTGTGAGTGACAAGTTGGGCAATATCTTCCCTTTTTGTCTCGCACGTTTAGGGACAAATTCGTAAGTATCAATAAAACAATAGTTTATAAGATAAAACAAAGAAGACAAAATTCGGAGAATCACAAGTTTATTTATGAAAGGCGCACAGGAAAAGAAATGAAAGAAAGGAAGAATCGTTGTAAAAAGTGAGGATTTGTTTATATTTTTCATAACAAAGGCTGATTCCCTCCCTATTCGTCGCACCTAACCTCCTAAGTTGTCGACCACCCCACCCCAATAGCTACTAAAATGTCGCACCATACTTACTAATTTGTCGCATCATACTTACTAATTTGTCGCCGCTAACTTACTAATTTGTCGCAGATTAGTCGTGTAACTATTTAAGGTTCAACGGCTTTGAGGTCCCTTACTAATATCTAATAAAGATTATATAACGATATTCTAAGTTATGAAGAAGTGTTTTGTTTTAAGAAAATATATTTTTTTGGTGGGGGAAGAAGACTTTAAACAAAGGTTTTGGGCGCAACCTCCCTTTTTGTCGCACATACGTTTTAGGGTGCTGGGGGCGGTTTTTGTTGCGCATTTCGGTTGGCGGCTGTGCGTTTCGGAGTCGGGTTTTGTATTTGTTTTATAGTTTTGTTGGCGAAGACGAGGAGGTTGCGCGTCGCAGTTTTGTGTGAAAAAAACGATTGGGATGAGTAGCCTACTTTGTATCGATTTCTTCTTTTTGTTGCCGTCAGTTTTGCGTTCGATAGCTTGATTTTTACGTGTTTTAGCGTACTGCAAGTTAGTTGTAAATATATTTTTATATATTTGTGTGACAATATATTACAGTCGGCTATGGGTTTGATAATCAGTTCTCCCCTACTTTTTACACAACGTTTTATCTCTCAATATCACCTTAGGTTTATTGTTCGTTTTTCTTTCTTATAAACTTGTCGGTTATAGATTCGTTTTTTTACTCTTTATTCTTTTTCTTTTTTTATCAGTAGGATTTCTCGGAATTTAGTGTTCGATTTTATGGCCTTCAATCGAGTAGAGTTTTCATTTTTTTCATGGTATTGTTGCGCTTATATTTTCGCTTTTTTTCAGGTTGAGTTTTTTTCTTCCTATTTTGTCGCACCTTTCCGTTTTTTTCATGTTTTTGACAGTCTGTAATAATGCTGTTTTGTAAGCAAAGATAAGTGAGACAAATAGGGAAGCTATTTTCCTTAGTTTCTTACTCTAATCATACTATAAATGATTAATAATAAGATAGTTATGTTTATTTTCTTCGTTTTTTTAGCTTCAAAAAGTACAAAAAAACTTGTCACTTTTTTTGTCGCACTTTACTTTTTATCAATATTTCTTTCCCACTGATATTCAGTTTATTATGTCGTTTTCTTATGTCAGTAAAAATATATTCCCTTTATGTCGCTCAATGCCTAATTGTTATGATATTTCTTCTTAGTAGTATGTCTTTTTAAGTATTCGTTTGCAGCTTTTTAATCAAGAAGTAGTAAAAATGTTCCTATTTTGTCGACACTTATAATTGCTCTTTATTCGGTTTTCTCTCCCTATTTGTCGCACCATTCACCATAGGCTTGCTGAGGTTTTTCCTATTCTTGTAATGTTATATGCCCTTCGCACGATATATTTGAGTAGTTTGTGGTTTATTATATAAAGATTTAGTGCAGTGGTAAACTCATGTTTTACAGTCTTACCTTTTTTGAAATGTTATAAGGTTCTTCCGAAAAATGGAGTGATAAACTAAAAGTCTTATATAATAGGCACACGGAGTAACGGAGCGACGGAGGTAATGCTATGTCACGGAGGTGCCGACGGCACAAAGAGCGACAGAGGTATAGCGTACAGATTCTTGATAACTATTTTGAGGTAAACGCTTTGTATATAAATTGCTAATAGAATTGGCAAACAAGCTCCGTCGCTCTATGCACCGACGGTGCCTCCGTGACTTAGATTGCTTTGTTTTAATAATCCTCCGTCCCCTCCGTTTCTCTGTGTGATATTATGTCAAATTTCTGATCTTAAAAGGTAAATGTTCTCATTACAAATTATTGAATATTTTTTTCTTTTTGAAAAAGATTATAACTTGTTTTTGGTAGTGTGATTTTTTTAATAACTTTGCAATACTATTTTTAATTATCTAAATATATGTGGTAACCCTTTTTATTTAAAAGTTCTGAAGAACTGTAAATTTTATTATGAAGAATTTAACGAAAATGATATTTAGCTGTTGGCACATTAAACAACTTGGGCTTTGTATTTTCTTCTTGTTATCTCTTCAATCTTGTGATATTGGATTTGTTCTTCCGTTAGATAACAATAAGTTTAGCCACGATATTCCTTTATCTGAGAATCGTATGGTGAAGGTCAGCAGTATGTACTTCGGTGGCTGGTATTACCTTCTTTTTAATTATAACCCCAATCGGTCATTAGACCACAATATGTATAATTCTTATTACTATGGTATTGTTTCCTAACATCTTTTATTTTCTTATCGGCATCTTGTGTGTCTTTGTAACTTGACGTAGCCTGCTACGTCTGCGTTCCAAAGCCAAACAATCTGCTCGATAATAAAACAAAATATGTTTAGGCTCTAATGACCGATTGGGGTTAAAAGGAGACTATGTAATGAATCCTGACTCTTTACAGTTGGACTTTTATGATAAGAATATAAAGGTAGGGAAGTCTTTTCCGTTCTCTGGAACCAATACATATAAAGCCAATAATACGCACGTAAAGAATAAAATCATTTCAGTTCAATTGCGTTATGAACGCCAAGACAAAAGGGTTGAAGATTCATTAGCCTTATCTATTCTACCATCAGATTTTCTTATGTGTAATGAGAAAAGAGTGCTCACTGATTCGCTGAGAATAGTGTTGAAGAAAGCAAAGAGGAAATAGTTCTTTTGTAACTCAGTCTGGCTTATTGTGTAATAGATTCAGATTATCACTCCCTATTGCTGAAGAGCCCAACTTATGGGAATGATATTGCGTATTGCCTCAAGTCACATTGTGGGGTAAGGGGATATTGTAGGCAAAAGTGGGTGCTTCAAGTTCAAATTATCTGCAAATTCAGTAATGAGAGGATGTGTACACGCAAGAAGGACGTTGAAAGGCTTAGTTGCGGATTTGAGGCTATACTATATTAAAGTTTCATCTTCACCCCTATCTCTGCCACCTTCGCAGCATCATAATCGGCCTTGATGCGAGCATAATCTCTGCCGCCATACGAGCTTGAAACAAGATAATATAATGGCCCACACTTGTCCGGCACCACATCGATATATAATATCTCTCCTGTCAGCAGGCGCATCATGGGCAGATGGTCGTATCTGAAGCGTACCTCCATCACTCGACAGCTATACTGACGTGCCTCCTCCAGGTCAAACATGCTCAGATCCGTCGTAAAGTAGGCCTCGTCAATACCGCAAAACAAGTGGAATTTTCCCGCAAACAGGGTGAAGACTACGCCTTTGAACTTATTGTTTTTATACGCCATGTAAGAACCATGATACGCAAAAGGCAGGTGGGCGTAAGAGGAAAGTGCCTCTAAATACTCCGCCTCGCTGATGCGTTGGCAGTCTTGGAAGTCGTACAGTCGTGCCACAGCCATCGCCTCATCTTCATGGTACACACTTCTTGCCACACCCTCTTCTTCTCTGAAATCGTGCACCACCTGTCCACCTCTAAGATAGGCATATTCTGGCCAATCATAGCCGTGAATGAGCAAATACGAGTCTAACAGATGCAGATCCCGACGTATGATAATCTCGTGAAGTATATCTTGCGTGGGCTTCAACGCTTTCACGGCGTGGGCTACCGGCCCGCAAGCCTCTATCTTGAGCATCAGGCTGCTCTCTGACAACGCATGCGCCGTCTCAAAACCATAGTCTTGCCACAGACACCTCCATACCTCTGCGAGCCTTCTCTCTATCTCTTCCTGCTCCGTCTGCCAGTTGCTGCGACGCAGCGGAATCACCACCGAGAAGCGCATCTGCTCTCCGCTTCCCGTGAGCAATCCTACCTCCGTCAGCTCATAGGCGTACACCATCGAGTCTTCAAAAGCAAGCACTCTATTCTGCCCTGCGGCAATCTCCTGATGCGTCAGTGCCTCTATGGCTGTGGAAAAATTGTCTTCCCGTTCGATGCGATAGCTCTCGGTCGGTGCTTCCTCGCTCGCTGGCAATGCATTCGTGCCGTCCTCCGCCTTATCTGCCGACGTCTCCATCTCCAGCACGTCACGCTTCTCGGCCCGCTTCTTGGTGTAATGATCTGCCCACATGATCGCCCCGCTGACGAGCAGACCAATCACTGTCGGTCCCTTACCGCAAACGGCAACGACCCCTAAGACCAATGCTGTCAAGACAATAGCAATGAGCAGCCATTGAAGTATAGAGTTGATAAAATGATGGTTCATATATGGTTTACCTTACCTTAATTCCGCAGCATAAACTCTTGTGAGAACTCCAAGTGCCTGAGAAACAAAGTTCTTAAAACACTTGGATATGTCAGAAATTTCACCTATTTTGGTGTTGCAAACATAACAAGTAAGCAAAAATCTGACATGACAAAGGTAGCAATTAAAAACGTGAATATCACTTCTTTCGGTGGATTTTATCACATTATGGACGTTTTCTCAAAGTTGGGCTTTGAAAAACTTACCGAATCTGTATTGGGTGAACGTGGAAGCAGTGGCAAGGCATTCTGTTATGGAAGTTTTTTTGTGGTTTTTCATACTTCCCCATTGGTTTGGGTGGGGGCTTTTATGATTATGCAAGAACCAAGACCCCCATATAACCCCCATATCAATGGATAAATGCCAAAAATGTCACTTCAATATATAAAAGTACCTCACAAGGAATAATGCTGCGGAATTGAGGGTATTATTGAATAACATCTATTTTTAAGTTGGAAAGGTCCGTTGTATAGAGGCATATATCGAATAGAAATAACATAGAGTTCTTTCTTTGGTTCATTGCTATCCTTTTTATAAAGATTCGTTGATTATCTTTCGTTGCCTCATGAGGGTGTATAGACCATGTAGAGCGATGGGCGGATAGATGGATATACTCTGCGCGAATAGAGTGTATCAATTTCTTTTCCTCCCCAGTTCCAACAAAGTAAAGACGTCCTTTGGGTTTTGCTCCCTTAGAGTCCCATTTTATTTCATACATATTATTATTATTATTAATTTTCCCCATTATCAAAGTTCTTACTTGTATCAACTTTTTGTCTCGAAGAGAGTATTCCTTATTCATAGCATTAGCTTTATATAGAAGCTTTGATTTCTTTATTGATAGGAACCACATCGCATAAAGAGGAATACGGGCATAGTCGTTAAAAACATGTCTCATGGTTTCTTTATAATTTCTTACAGACCCATCAGGCATAAAAAGTTGGGAGGGGCACATTCCATGTTGGAGGTAACCACCCTTCTCTTTTTAATTCTTCTAAAGACATATAGCCCCTATACTCTCTCTTACTATCGGTCCAACTTCCTTCTAATATTATTTTTTCTTTCTCATGTTCGTTATATCCTCCTCCAACATCGCTGTGTGCACCCGGTAAGACAACTTGCATTCCATTTGATGCGGAGTCGATTGTCGTTAAAGAAAAATTTTCACGATACTCATCTGCAGCCACGAAATGAACAATTTCTTCTACACTCGGCATAAAGTTAGGAATATTAAGAGCCAGTTCTTTGACATCGTTAGTAAAATCGGGAAAAATCGAAGAATTCGGAGCAAAAGAAGAAACGGTATCAAAGATTCCCATAAAACGAACTTTGATATTGATTTTCTTAAATCGTTCAGGGAGTTTGTTTCTTAAACAAACCTTGTAATTTCTTATTTCATCGGAGGTGACTATTTTATAATAAGAAGCTCCCAAACTATTCATTGGAATTCTTTTACTAACATTTGCAATTTGCCGTTTGTCTTTCTCTATACAATTTACAAAGCATCTTGCTTCTGCTGCTCCACGACTAAAGCCGAAGACATCAAGGGTTAAGGTGCCGAGAGAAATATTTGTTTGATTAACTAAAGAAGAAAGTTTTTGGCAAATCAAGTCACATGCTCTTTCTACCTTTGCATTCACACCGGTTTGTCCATTTCCAAATGCCGAACCACCTGTAGTATCCCCTTCCTTGGAAGAAACAAATCCTTCTTCATCTTTAAATCTCGAGTTCCAATCTCTTTCTGGAGAAGATGTTCCCGGTCCCTCAATGTAGACCTTAGCTATAGAATCTGCATTTCCCTTATTATTCACATAATACATATCCCATAACTTTGCCACATTGCTATAACTACTTTCATAACTATCTGTAGTTTTAACTTTAGAAGTTAAGTACCTCCACCCCTTTTTGATATTATCTCCAAAATCAATATTATACTTATTGTTTTTGGTACCATCAAAAAAGACGCCCATGGTGATATTGACTTTTCGGATTCGATAAGTTTTTTCTTTGGAGGCAAGCCAATACCACAAATTCTGTTTGTATATCCATTTTCCATAACCTATTCTCCTATATACTCTTCAACATCGCTGTCCCAAAAATTACAATAGAAAGGCTCATCATGTTTCTTTTGAGGCGTATCTCTAAACACATATATTTTAGTCTTCTCCAGTTTATATTTTTTATCTCCTACTTGTAGAAATATATCGAACCAATTGTTATATTTACTTACTTTCACAACCAATTCACCCTTTAACTTTCCTTCGTTTCCAAAAGCTTTAGGATAGACACGTAATATTTCATCTTCATCGAAGAAAAAATACCCGGAATACAATGAATCTTTAACCTGCCATAAAAAAGACAAATATTTCATACTTGTTTGTATATTCTTAGGAATACTATCGTCATCCCAATAACGGTCTCCATTAGTAAAGTAAGCAACATAGTGTGGGTCGATTTTTGTCTCTTTATTCTCAAACTCAATCTTAGTGGTATATCTATACCATTCCTTGTATTTATCCCATAATCCTAAGGGAACGCCATGCTTCTTCAAGTTTTCTGCAGCACCTTCAAAGTCGCTCAACAATAATTTGCAGGAATTATCCAAGGTTTTAAAAGTGTAGAAAGCATCTTTGTCGAAATCCTCTAACTCCATGTGCACTTCTTTGGCTTGTAAGGTATCACAGACTATCGCAGTCCTTCCGATGCCGTTTAAATGCAACCAAACTTTACCACCGGGAAGCATTGTAATTACCAAATTAAAATATCTGCAATGTTCATTATCATCGCTCATGTAATAAGGTTTACGAAACATTTTCAGCATTCGCTCTTTGGTATTCTCAGAGAGTTTGGCATCCAATTGATAAAACTTTCTTTCCGCATAAGACAACCACAGAAGATGGACAGCAGTAGGCATATCCCGCCCTCCTTTCTCGTTAAAATCTACATAATCTACCTCACTACCGGGCTGACCGATGCCTCCCCCCACAGAACTTTCATAAACAGGAATGCGTCTGTCTTTTGTTCCAAAATCGACAAAAGCATACTTTATCTGTACCGGATAATGTCTGGGGGCTGCAATAGAGGGAATCCATGGAAACTTTGTTCTTGTACTATCATCCGTTTTACAAGAACCGAAACTTAAAATCGAAGTCATTGTTATTATTATAAATAAAGGTAATCTGTTCATCATATATTTGTTATATTCTTTTTAGTTGAAGTTGGAGGTAACCCAATACCACAAATCCTATTTGTATATGCATTTACCATAACCTATTCTCCTATATACTCTTCAACATCGCTGTCCCAAAAATTACAATAGAAAGGCTCATCATGTTTCTTTTGAGGCGTATCTCTAAACACATATATTTTAGTCTTCTCCAGTTTATATTTTTTATCTCCTACTTGTAGAAATATATCGAACCAATTGTTATATTTACTTACTTGCACGACCAATTCACCCTTTAACTTTCCTTCGTTTCCAAAAGCTTTAGGATAGACACGTAATATTTCATCTTCATCGAAGAAAAAATACCCAGTATACGTCCAATCTTTAACCTGCCAATCCATAGCAAGATATTTACAAGATGTTTGTATATTTTTAGGTATACTGTCATCATCCCAATATTTATCTCCGTTGGTAAACTTGTAAAGGATATGTGTTCCCAACTTTGTCTCTTTATTTTCAAACTCAATCTTAGTGGTATATCTATACCATTCCTTGTATTTATCCCATAATCCTAAGGGAACACCATGCTTCTCTAAGTTTTCTGCAGCACCTTCAAAATCGCTCAACAATAATTTGCAGGAATTATCCAAGGTTTTAAAAGTGTAGAAAGCATCTTTGTCGAAATCCTCTAACTCCATGTGTACTTCTTTGGCTTGCAAGGTATCACAGACTATCGCCGTTCTTCCGATGCCGTTTAAGTGCAACCACACTTTACCACCGGGAAGCATCGTGATGATGAGATTGGAATATCTATAATGCTTTTTTTCAATAGAAATGTAATAAGGCTTACGAAACATTTCTAACATTTTCTCTTTGGTATTCTCAGAGAGTTCTGCATCCAATTGATAAAACTTTCTTTCCGCATAAGACAACCACAGAAGATGGACAGCAGTAGGCATATCCCGCCCTCCTTTTTCGTTAAAGTCTACATAATCTACCTCACTACCGGGCTGACCGATGCCTCCCCCCACAGAACTTTCATAAACAGGAATACGTCTGTCTTTTGTTCCAAAATCGACAAAAGCATACTTTATCTGTACCGGATAATGTCTGGGGGCTGCAATAGAGGGAATCCATGGAAACTTTGTTCTTGTACTATCATCCGTTTTACAAGAACCAAAAACAAACATTGGCATAATCATTAAAAATATAACAAATTTTCTCATTGAATGGTTATTCTTTTGCAATATCCTTTAACTCCGCAGCATAAATTCTTGTAAGAACTCCATGTGTCTGAGAAACAAAGTTCTCAAAACACTTGGATATGTCAGAAATTTCACCTATCTTGGTGCTGCAAACATAACAAGTAAGCAAAAATCTGACATGGCAAAGATAGCAATTAAAAACATGAATATCACTTCTTTCGGTGGAATTTATCACATTATGGACGTTTTTTAAAGTTGGGCTTTGAAAAACTTACCGAATCTGTATTGGGTAAACGTGGAAGTAGCGGCAAAGCATTCTGTTATGGAATTATTTTTTGTGGTTATCATACTTCTCCATGGTTTGGTGGGGGATTTTATGCTTAGAAAAGAGCCAAGAAACACCGAAGTATCTCATATCAACATATAGAGCCCCAAAAAGACGTCTCAACATATAAAATTTTCTCACAAGAAAAAATACTGCGGAATTAAGGATATAAGAGTTTTGTTTTATTCCTCTATATTTCAGATGATCATTGTCTTTCCTTTCATTGTTTTGAAGTATTTTTCGTTTTGCTGTCACTCCTCTCACTCAGTTTTTATGTTGTAATCGTTTGGTTTATAGTTGTTTTATTTTAATTGTTAAAAGTGACAGCAACTTTAATCTAAACTCTTCTTGTTAGCCTTTTTCATATTTGTTTGTCATCCTTTTTTTGTCTACCGCCTGTTTTTTTGTCTTTTTTTATCTCCGAATCTTTTTTTATTTTATATTTTTTTCGGTTCTTCCGTTAAATGCGTAGATTGTTTATAGAATGAGATTAATCACATAAATGGAATAATTACCCCCATTTAGATGGTTTTATAAAGGGGGATAAACTATATGATAAACGTATTTAGCTGCGATATCGATCTGTCTTCTACAAACAACTTATTCCCCCGTTAGTCGAAGTTTGTAAACTATTTTTCATGCGTTTCAAAACCAACACATGCTCTTTTTGGCTTCTAAAAGACGCCCAATTGGCTTGCAAAAGGTGCCCTTTAAGACCCTTAGTAACGCCCTTTTTTGAAGTCCAATTAAGCACCTTTTATTTTACTACTTAGTAACTACTTGATTCTCTGTTGATTGCATACCTACTTCTTATATGTTTTTTTGGCGTTATTTATAGATATTTTTCTTTTGAAATTATGTAATAATTTTTTTCAAACTTTTTGTCTACAAGTTTTCGAAGTCTTAAAATGAAAAAGGTTTTTCAATGAAAGAGGATGATAATAGGATAGAATGTTAACTGTCTTAGCCATATTTTTTTGTTTAATGAGTAACCTCAGCTCTTACGTTAAAAGCAATACGAAAAGCGTCCACACATTTAACGGAAGAGCCTTTTTTTCTTTATGTTACTTTGTCTTTATGTCATTCTGTCTCTCTTATAGCTCTGTCTTTTTTTGTTATTCTGTCTCTTTTTTTCATCTTTTTGTCGCACATTCTCTCCCCTATTTTTTTCCTCTCACTTTTAGCTGTCTTTTTTTACGGTTTTTATCTCTTTATTTTTTTGATATTTTTTTGCTTGAATATTTAAGTATAAAAAAATACTTTTTATCGTTTTATTTCTTTGTTTGTTTATCTACTTTATTTTTTTCTTTTTTTGTTGTTTATTTATTTAAGTGTTTTTTTAATTTAATGTGTTATAATATAATTCTATATTTATATAAGAATATAATATTATCTTTATGTACTTAGCTTTTATAAATATATAAATATGTTTTTAGCGTATATAGATACTTAAACAAGGAAGTATATAAATATGTTTATGTTTTTGTTTTTATCCCTTCTTACTCTCAATATATATAATTATATAAAAACTATATTATCCCTTATGCATTTATTTTTTTCTTATATTACTGCTTAATTTTTCTTTTTCTTTATTCGTGGTTTATTCTTATATTTATCTTTTTTTCTTTTTTTACATATTCTTCTTAAATCTCTTTTTTTATTGGTTGTTACTTTTTAATATTTGGTCTATTTTTTTCTTTTTCTTAATTCTCTTCATACTTTTCTTTCTTGATGCTTTGTTGTTTTTTTGTACTTTAGAAGCCTTTTTCTTTGTTTTCAATCTTATTTTGAGTTCTTATTCTTTATATAATTTACTTTCGAGCCATTTTTTTATATCTTAACTACTTGTATATTAATATTCTATATATTTATTGAAATCATTATTTATGTTTTTTTATTCCCTTTTTTTTATTTATCTGATTCTTATTTGTTTTACTTTTTGAGCTTCTTGTGTCAGCTTTCTAATAGCTTTTTTTCTTTCTTGTTTTCGATGAAATCATTGTTTTTTTAGTGTTTTTTTCTTTTGTTTTTACTTAGTTCTTTCGTGTCGATTTCTCTTTCATCTTTCATTAATATCTGCAGTTACTCGTTGATTATTAGTATTCTGTATTTTTTTATATTCATGTAATTATATTCTTGTGTTTTCTTCCATTTCATCGAGCCTTTTTTTATTACTTCGTTGTTTGATGTCATGATCTCCTGCTGTTTTTTTCTTATATACTATCATCTTTGGCTTATAATATATTTGTTCTTTTTGTCGTCATTATTTTCTTTGCTGCTCTTTTTACGTTTTCTGCTTTTTATTCTTCCTCTTCTTGACTTTGCGTATGTATTTGCGTAATTATTTCTTTATGTATATCTTTAATAATATAAATATATAGTTACTTTTTATTTTTTTGTTTATCTCAAAAAGTATAGAAATATAAAAAAACATAAAAAGTACTTTATGGTTAAGTCTTGTCCTTTTTCTATTTTTTTGATATTTATTTATTTACATCTTTGTTTATAAATGATGGTAAGTAAACACGTAAATATAAAAAAAGATTAAAGTGTAAAAGGGTAAATATTTTATTGTATTTTTTTGCCTTCTTATCTTTTTTTATTTTTTTCTCACTAAAAAAATGTTTAGATGTATTTGCTTGTTTCGATAAATAAGTGTATATTTGCAAGTATAAAAAAATATAACCATATCGATATATGTGTATTTATTTGATTCAACCTTTATATAAATATATATGAAATTAAAGACTTTTTCTATTACACCTAAAGAGGGTGAGACTTTGAATTGGAGCTTGGGCTTGTTAATTGCTTTCAGTGTTCTTAATTTGATTGACGGATGGACGTCTGCGCCAAATGCTGGGCAGGGAGTATTTACGAATGCTTTTGCAGTTCTACAAGAAAATGATTACATTCGAGCTATTGAGTACGCAGTGATTGCTGCAGGAAAGTTGATCATGCTTGAACTATTCCGTCGCTGTTCAAATAAGAATGGTGACAAAGCTGCTCAACTTACTGTCACTGTAATGATGGTGCTCATTTTCTGTCTGTTACTTGCTGGTACTTTACCAATGTTCCTTTTTACTGAAGAGGAGGAAATGAGTGCGTTGCTTCATGGTGGGCTTCCTACGTATTTCACACGTTTCTCGCAAATAGCATTTATGATACTTGCTCTTACGAAGTTGGTTCTCTGTGTGCAGTTAGTGCGTCAATATGCTGGTAAGATTCGTTTGTTTGGAGCCTCTTTGTTTGGTTGTCAGGCGTTGGCGTGGGTGCTTGAATTGGTTTACTTGTTTGTATATATATGTGTTGGCGGTGCTACGATGTCAGAGATTTCGAGTATTTACACTTTTATTGGTGTGCTAAATTTTATTCTTGCTTTAGCACCATTCTGTGTGTTACGAACCACGATGGTTAAGAACGATTAGGCTGCATTTCAAAAGCAACAAATAAATTAATTCTATCTATCTCGTCTGAGCAATCGGTGAATGAAGTTCAGTTTTTCGGACGAGATGGAAGAAAAAGCTCATTTATAATTTGAGAATTTCTGGGTAGAGGATCGGGAAACTAAATATCGCAGAAATGAAAGGAGATGGAGTGGGGGAGAATTGACAGAAAGAAAGCGTGCTGAGTAGAATATATATTAAAAGGTAAGCGTTCGTACTGTCATGGAAACAATAATGATAGGGATAAATGTCAAAATGATATTTTTAATACTGTCTGCGTTGTTGATGAAAGGAGATAAAATAGCGCACGAAAGGCGTAAAAAAGCAATTTGAAAGGAGAAAAGTAATAAAAGTCCTTTCTTTACTCAAAAAAAGTGAGAATCGTCACGAAGAGAGCAGTAGGAGAGAGGCAGCCAACTCGAAAGAGTCCAAAGGTGGACGAAGTAGAGAAGGCAAATACGTAAATAGATGAACGAATGAAAATATAAATATTCGAACACGCAAATACGTAAATAAAGAAACAGATAAGAAATTAAAAATATAAATATATAAACAATGAAGAATAAGAAAATTGTTTTTGCAAATCAGAAAGGTGGAGTAGGGAAGAGCACGCTGTGTATTCTCTTTGCCAACTATCTCGCTGCAAAGGGTAAGGATGTATGTATTATCGATACCGACTTGCAGAAGACGATTCTGATGCAGCGTCGAAAGGACAAGCTCATCTATGAGGGTGAGGAAGAACCATATAACGTTCAGGACTTTGACGTGACCGATGTCGAGACAATGCAGACACTCGTCAACTCAGCTTCGCAGGTAGAAGGCTTCGTATTGTTTGACTCACCGGGTAACATCAGTGAGGACGGTTTGGCACCGCTCTTCGTAGGTGCCGATTATATCGTTTGTCCTTACGAATACGAGGATAAGGCACTCGACTCAACGGGCGTCTTCGTGCAGGTGCTTAACGTGTTGCGCGAACATAACCCACAGATGACCGCACAGCTCTTCTTCGTTCCAAATCGCATCGACCCACGTATCGGTACGGCTGAGGAGCAGGAGATGTGGCGCAGAACCGACGAGGTGTTTGGAAACTTTGGACGTGTCACACCAGTTGTCAACAGCCGTGCGACACTCAAGCGTACAAATACATTCGAACTGCTCGGAACGCAGCGTGATGCGGTGAAGAAGGCGTTTGATTATATGCTGAGGAGGATGAAAGTAAAAACCTCCCCCCAGCCCCCTCCGAAAGAGGGGGAGTGCCTAACGGGATGAAGTTGGATAAAACTGGACATAGTTGTTTAGATAAAAGTCAAGCAGATTGGGTTTATAAACGATGTTAGACGAGAAGACTTCAAGAGGGTGCAATAGGGGAGAGGATGACGAAAGGACACACCAAAGAAAGAGAAAGGATAAGGTCCCACGTTTATATATAATAAAGTAAAAACAAAGAAACAAAGATACAATGGCTAAGAAGAAGAAACAATGGTTATGATGCCTGGTGCAATGACCGACTTGGCACATAGCGTACAGAAGGGTGCAAGACCAGCTCCTACAACTAACGTAGAAGATAATAATACGACTGACGAGCAGGCTGAGATAGAGGTTGAGTCTATCCAATATGATACATCCGCCGTTGAACAGGAAACACGCACGCAGGTTGCGGAACAGCAGCCAGCACAGTATGCTGAGTCTGTAGCGCCTGTTTCAGAGCCAGTGGCACCAGCAGCTCCAACAAGTCAGTTCGGACGCGTAGAGTCAAAGCAAGAGTCCGTAGACCGTAAGGACCGTACCGCACCAGCTGCAAAGAAACTTCCAAAGGCAGAAGGCCGACAGTTAGCACGCGAGTATTCGCTTGCTAAGGACAGCGGTGAGGATAGCTGGCAGATCTTCCTCGATATGGCACGCGACTACAAGGCACGCGACTCTCGTCTGGCAACGGTTTATATCGACTCAGACCTCAAGGGCGTCCTCGATCGTCTGAAGTCTGCAACAAGCGTGAAGTTGCCTTCAACAGCCCTGCTGAGTGCTATCGTTGCCCGCTTCGTATTCGAACACGAGAAGGATATAAAGAACGCAATATTTGGAGAGAGCTTGCTGTAAAAAAAGAAAGAAGGAAAGAAAGCCCCTCCCCGCCCCCTCCCCCATAGGGAGGGGAGTGAAATGCGGGATACCCCTTGGGTTGGTTTACAAGTTTACAAGTTTACAAGTTGATGAGTTTACAAGTTACTTGTAACGATAGATTATAGTTAATATCGGTAATCATAAGTGTTACCTTTGAACTCTTTTTCCCTTTGAACTTTGAGGTTTGAACTTTGAACTTTATGATTTGAGTTTAATCCTTTGATTTTTTTCCCAATTAAACATTTTCACCAACATCGGTAATCATAATTGTGAATTTTGAATTATGAATTACCAATTTTGAATTTTATCGAATAAAGGAATATATAGAATGAAGTCATTGATTATAAGTAGTGTTTTTTTATTTTAGCAATATTAAGCGTAATATATGCGATAAACTATCTTTTCTATCGTTTCTCTCCTTTTCGTATGTTGCCAAGCATCAAGACCCTTCCTGCAAGGGGTATCTTTGGAGTAATTATAGCTATATTCGCCTACTTTGGTGCACTCATTTATTTTACCATTTTTAATAGAGAAATAAACCAGCTCTGTTCTGGGAATATGTACATATATCTACCTATAATTCTGACAGTTCTGTTGGTAGTTGTGATAGTGGGTATTTTTCGATACGAGAAACGTGTTTGGCTACGTCATAATCTCAAATATAGTAGATTGATGCTGCCCTCATGGAATAAAGGTTTAAAGAATTTATCTGTGTCAATAAGTAAGATAGACGATATTGCTTATGGTCGTGGCGTAAGTTTCTCATGGTTTGATGGATCTTTTATTTCCGCAGGCAGACACAGAGTGGTGTTTGAATTCTATGAGGATCATTTTCTTGCAAAGCGCAATACGCGTAATGTTATTTATAAAAAGGAGATGGACTTTAATTTCCGACCAGATACGGTATATGTGATAGAGGTACTTCAAGAAAGACAGACCTTCCGAATCACGGCAGATACGAACAATTATCTTTGAACTTTGAACTTTGAGTTTTGAACTTTATGATTTGAGTTTAATCCTTGATTTTTTTCCCAATTAAACATTTTTACCAACATCGGTAATCATAAATGTTACCTTTGAACTTTGAGTATTGAAGTTTGAACTTTATGATTTGAGTTTAATCCTTGATTTTTCCCAATTAAATATTTTACCAACATCGGTAATCATAAGTGTTACCTTTGAACTTTGAGTATTGAAGTTTGAACTTTATGATTTGAACATTGTTGGTACCTTATAAAAGATTCAGCATAGAGCTTGTCAGTACAAGCTTTATGCTGAAATATTGTTTTTAAGGGATGACTATGTGGACGAGGTGGCAAGTGGACGAGTTTTCATCACTCATTCGAGTTTTAACACTCAAAAGTTTGGATAACTCACTTATTTTCTCTATTTTTGCTTCCATAACAGTATTGTTGTCTGGTCTTTGAAATCAGTTGTTTGGCGATTACTAATTTACAAAAGAAAAATTTGACAAACTGTTATTTTTTTCTATCTATTTATTTAGGTGGGAAACTTTAGTAAATAATCACTAAATTATGAATGGATACATTTTAACGACGACCCAAAAATACGCATGGCTGGGTAGTTTATGAGAATGATATATCAACAGACTATCAATTTTTTCAGGGAGATTTTTATTGCCTCTCCCCCACTCTTTTTTTATCGCGTTTCAAAAAAAGCATATATGAAAAAAAGGTTGAAAAAAAGCCATACTCTTAGAGTCATCAGGACCAGAACTAGTGAGTAGACGCTTGAAAGAGGCCTTAGAAGCAACATCAAAAAGTATTCAATTTTTTGATGTTGAGCTATTTTGTGAAGGTGAAAAGATAGAAGGGTTCTATGCGGCGAATTTACTTTATAAGATTAATTGTGTTGATATAGAGCGCAGCGAATTTCGCCTAACAAATTTCAACCCGCAAGAGCCTGAATATATGTTTTACTACATGAGGCTAAAAGAAAATCTTTTTAAGGGGCTTGATATAGATATCGTTCGTTGTCGAGAAATGCATCGTTGTATTGTTGTGAATGAGAAAATTAAGAAAGTGTTATTTGACGCAGGCTTAAAGGGGTTGCAGTTTAGTGATAGTATAGACATAACTCCTCAAGAAAGGTCTATTTCGGAAAGGATATAAACCGTGGGGCTGTCTGGAAAGTCTTGTGGGATGGTAATGTACCCTTACACGAATGGTTCTGGTAAAGCCTTTAAGGCGGAATGCGATGATATCGTAGCTAATCATAATAAAAATAGCCCCAAATAATTTTCATTGATGAAGTTTTTTCAGAAACGAGTAGGAAGTATATTCATTGTACCACTGTTCTTGCCCAGTGAATGTACTGATAACATCAAGAGCTATGCTTCTGTTGACTTTCCCCCAACAGAACGCTATGCTTTCGGTCGGTTGATAGAAGTTGACGAATCTGGTGGGGATTTGGTGGAAATTTTCAACTATATAGGAGCAATACCGAGTTCTCCGATGGGGATAGTAAATTCTGGGCTTATGTTTAAGCCTTTACATATAAGTTTGGGGTTCAAAAAGAAAAGGTGGAGATTTATATTTGAAGACCCAAACTATGACAAGATAAGGGATTCTAATTATCAAGAAATTACATTCCTTATGGGAACCCCGGAGATGCCTACCCTTTGGGTTGGGGGAGAGTACAAAAGAACAACTGTTTATGATTGTGAGAGCTACAGAGAATGGTTAGTATTTACTCCAACCGAAGTGGAAGGATTAATTAAGGAGTCAATTTAAGGAATGAACTATTGACGAAATCTTAGGTTCTTCCGTTAAATGGATGGATATATCCCGTTAGGTATATATAAAAGGGATAAACTACAAGATATAACGTAGCAAAGGCAAATTAAAAATATGTCTATCCATTAGCATGTCTTTTACAAACAGTTTATTCTTTTATCAATTGATATTTGTAAACTATTTTTATGCAACTCAAAACCAATACATGCTCTTTTAGCTTTGAAAAGACGCCTAATAAGCTTGCAAAAGATGCCCTTTTGGAGTGTTACTAACGCCCTTTTGAAGTCCAATTAAGCACCTTTTCTTGCACAACTTTATAACTAATTGATTTTCTGTTAGTTGTAAAATTGCTTTTTATACGTGTTTTTTTGTCTTTATTTATAGATATTTTATTCTGAATTATGTAATTATTTTTTTCAGAGCCTTATCTACATTTTGAAGTATTAAAATGAAAAAAAGGTGGCGGTGTTGGAGAGTGATAATAGAATAGACAATTGACAGTCTTGACTATATTTTTGTATATTGAATAACCTCGGTTTTTCCGTTAAAGCTATACGAAAAGCATCCAAGCATTTAACGGAAGAACCAGTTTTCAGGGGTATCTCGCTAATCACTCCCCTCCCTATGGGGGAGGGGTTGGGGAGGGGCCAGTTGGTTTGTTTGTGCCTGTTGTGTCTACTTGGTCCCTTTTTAATACCTAACCACACCCTTTACGATTGCTGCAGCGTAGCTACGCTGTAGGTTGTCGCCTATCCAGCCACTCTTCCACGCAGCTCTTTTGAGATTGTGAGCAGCTTTGGCTGTTTTCACGTTGCGAGGGATAGGATTCTTAAAGAGGTCTTGGTGCGCCACGTTGATAGTGAAGAAGATACTATCCTTTGTTACTCGGAGATTCTCCATTGGTGCTACAAAATGACCGGGCAGATATCCTTCGCGGGCATCTATGAAGTCGTCTGTGGTACCATAGAATCTACCAGAGATTTTACCGTTTGCACCCTTCTCAAGTACGATGTTGTGGTCTTTCAAAACATTCTTACTTTCCTTTGTGTTAATGAGTTGATAAACTCCACACTTTGTTGTCTGAGCTTGAGAAATTGCGTTTGCTCCAAAGAGTACGCAACAGAATAAGATTAACTTTTTCATATCGTTATGATTTGTTTAATTTGATATTTGATCTTTGATCTTTGACCTTTGACCTTTGAATTTTAACCTTTTACTTTTCACTTTTCCCACAGCGGTAATCATAGTTTATGACGTACTGATGAGAACTCCGTTCGAATAATTATGAATTAACAAAGTAATCATAATTATGAATTGTGAATTATAAATTATGAATTAACAAAGTTATGACGTACTGATGAAAACTCCGTTCGAACTATTATTTTATTCTTCTGAAATTTGCCCCTGTAATATAGTATTCTTTTTCTTTAAACGCTCCCACTACAGGGTGTACAGGTAACTCACACTTACTGTATAAACGGAGAATCTCATAAATCTGCTCTTGTGTTAAGTGTTTTGCTGTACTACTCATCATTTTTATCTTTACAAACCTCTTTTTGCTATTTATAAAGACATAGAACTCAGACCACATAATATTTCTTCGCTTTCCAATGAGGTTTAAAATTTTTCTTTTTGTTCTTCTGTAAGAACCGCACTTATGGACTCAGCAAAGCATTTTCTGATTAGAGGTAGTGACACATTATTGTAAGGCGTGTATCTTTTCTCATAGGCGGGCTTCCAGTTTCCTTCTTTGATAAAGCGTTCCGTACTATCCGCATCAGCAGCGATGTAATAGGTCATAAAGGTGTCGCGCTCCCAAGTTGAAGGGAGGGACTCCTGAATGAGTTTCCCCACCTTTGTAATCTTTACGTCATTCTGTGCACATGTAGGATTGCAGAATAGGAATGCTAAAAAGATAGCATAGAAAATGTTTTTAATTCTGTTCATATTCAAATTTAGATTAGAAATTAATAATTTAAAATCCAATTTGTTCCAATATTATGCCATCTACAACCAGCCTCTCCCCCAACCCCTCTCCGAATGGAGAGGGGAGTGAAATGCGGGATTCCCCTTTTTGTTAGTTTATGGGTTCACAAGTTTATGAGTTCACAAGTTTATGAGTTTACGAATTGACGTGTTTGCCTGTGCGTTCAGGTAAATCATAGCCAACACTGGTAATCATGATTATGACGTACTGATGAGAACTCCGTTCGAACTATTATTTTATACTTTTGATATTTGCCCCTGTAATATAGTATTCTTTTTCTTTAAACGCTCCCACTACAGGGTGTACAGGTAGCTCACACTTACTGTATAAACGGAGAATCTCATAAATCTGCTCTTGGGTTAAGTGTTTTGCGGTGCTACTCCTCATTTCGATCTTCACAAACCTCTTTTTGCTATTGATAAAGACATAGAACTCAGACCACATAATATTTCTTCGCTTTCCAATGAGGTTTAAAATTTTCTTTTGTTCTTCTGTAAGAACCGCACTTATGGACTCAGCAAAGCATTCGTCGATTAAAGGTAGTGACACATTGTTATAAGGTGTATATCGTTTCTCGTATGCGGGTTTCCAGTTTCCTTCTTTGATAAAGCGTTCCGTACTATCCGCATCAGCAGCGATGTAATAGGTCATAAAGGTGTCGCGCTCCCAAGTTGAAGGGAGGGACTCCTGAATGAGTTTCCCCACCTTTGTAATCTTCACATTATTCTGTGCACATATAGGATTACAGAATAGGAATGCTAAAAAGATAGCATAAACAATGTTTTTTTAATTCTCTTCATATTCAAATTTAGATTAGAAATTAATAATTTAAAAATCCAATTTGTTCCAATATTATGCCATCTACAACCAGCCCTCCTCTTCCCCTCTCCGAATGGAGAGGGGAGTGAAATGCGGGATTCCCCTTTTGGTTAGTTTATGAGTTCACAAGTTTATGAGTTTACGAATTGACGTGTTTGCCTGTGCGTTCAGGTAAATCATAGCCAACACCAGTAATCATAATTATGAATTATGAATTGTGAATTATGAATTAACAAAGTAATCATAATTATGACGTACTGATGAAAACTCCGTTCGAACTATTATTTTATTCTTCTGAAATTTGCCCCTGTAATATAGTATTCTTTTTCTTTAAACGCTCCTACTACAGGGTGTATAGGCAACTCACAATTGCTGTATAAACGGAGAATCTCATAAATCTGCTCTTGGGTTAAGTGTTTTGCTGTACTACTCATCATTTTTATCTTTACAAACCTCTTTTTGCTATTTATAAAGACATAGAACTCAGACCACATAATATTACTTTTCTTTCCAATGAGGTTTAAGAGTTTCTTTTGTTCTTCTGTAAGAACCGCATTTATGGACTCAGCAAAGCATTTTCTGATTAGAGGTAGTGACACATTATTGTAAGGCGTGTATCTTTTCTCATAGGCGGGCTTCCAGTTTCCTTCTTTGATAAAGCGTTCCGTACTATCCGCATCAGCAGCAATGTAATAGGTCATGAAGGTGTCACGAACCCAAGTCGAAGGGAGGGACTCCTGAATGAGTTTCCCCACCTTTGTAATCTTCACATTATTCTGTGCACATATAGGATTACAGAATAGGAATGCTAAAAAAAGATAGCATAAACAATGTTTTTTTAATTCTCTTCATATTCAAATTTAGATTAAAAATTAATAATTTAAAAATCCAATTTGTTCCAATATTATGCCATCCACTAACAATAACTGCAACAACTGCAACCACTGGCCCAACTGGCCCTTCCCCAACCCCTCCCCATAGGGAGGGGCGTGAAATGCGAGATACCCCTTCTGGTTAGTTTATGAGTTTACATGTTTATAGTTTACAAGTTTATGGGTTTACGAGTTGACTTGTTTGCCTGTGCGTTCAGGCAGACGATAGCCAACATCAGTTTATTATCAGTTTACGAGTTTATGAGTTTACGAGTTGACTTGTTTGCCTGTGCGTTCAGGTAAATCATAGCCAACATCGGTAATCATAATTATGAATTATGAATTATGAATTCTGAATTCATAATTATATTTTTGTCAGCTTTGGCTTCACGGTAGTAGCATCCTCGATGATAAATGAGTTGCCCTGTTCCTTCACCTTAACATAAACCACAGTATGCTTTGTAGGCACCTTTTTGTAGCTCGAAGTCCATAAGTACGAAACAGAGAGCCAATCATTGTTTAGCGGAACAACCTTCAGTGTACGTAGATTCTCCTCTATGCAGTCTTGTGCATCAAGGAGTACGTCAGCACCAGTGTCGGCAGTCTTCTTCAAAACCTTTGGACTAACAAACTTCTTCGCAATCACCGTACTAAGGTCTGAGAGTTGAGAATAGATAAGGCTGTTCATATAGGTCTTGTAAAAACCATAAGCGAACTGTTGCTTTTCCTTCTGTGTTTCGTTCATCGTAACAGCAGCACTTTTAGTCTTTTTAGCTTGTGCATAGGTTGTAAGTGGTGCAGAAGCCAAGCATACAGCTAAGCTTATTGCAAGATAAAGCTTTTTCATTGTTATGATTGTTTATAGCGTTAAATTCGGTAGATAGTTATTGATTTACTACTTTCAAAGTAGTATCGTGTCAAATTCTTTTTGGCATAGCGGCTTCAATGTTAGCATTTGCCTCTGGATAGCTGACTGTCGTTGAAATATGAAACTTTATTAGTTCTTTTTCTTTTTATTTATTCATTTCGAGAGCAAAGGTATGAAATAAAATGATTGCACCAAATATTTCTACAATTATTTTCAAAAAAGACAAAAATAAAGTTGACGAGTTAACGAGGAGACAGTGTAAATAAAAGACAAAGTAACAGAGGAACATTTTTAAGTTGACGAGTTGACGAGTAGACTGGTTAACGTGTTGCTTGTAGACAGGGTAAATAAAAGACAGAGTAACAAGTGAACAGGTTTTTAGTTGACGAGTTAACAAGTAGACAAGTTATGTGTTACAAAGGATATAACTTGTTTACTCATCAACTTTTAACCTCGTCAACTAACCACAAGGGGTATCTCGCATTTCACTCCCCTCCCTATGGGGGAGGGGTAAGGGAGGGGCCAGTTGTTGCCGCTTGTTGCCAACTGTTTCCTTTGTTTCCTTTTACCCAATCAGTTCGTATGCTGTGCTGCGTCCACCCTCGCTACTTTTTCTTCAATATATTCTTTTTGACAAGGTCGTTTAAGTCACGGGTAGCGGTGTCCTGCGAGCAGTGATTAATCTTATACCATTTAGAAGAAGTCAGTTTCCCCTCAAAACCATCGAGGAGCATATTGAGCACCTTTCTTTGTCGGTCGTTCAGTTGAAGATCTTTATGTTTGTCCCAGAAGCGCACCTTTCTGATGATACGTTCTGTCTTTTCAAGTGCTGTGTTTAAAGCCCTACTAAGCGTTTCAATAAACCAGACAATCCAGTCCGTTATATCCAATCCGCCGTGTTGTGCTTTCTCTAATTGGATGTAGTAATCCTTTCTATGCTTAAGGATTTCAGACGAAAGGCTGTAATATCGTTGTGAAGTATTGTCGGCTCTTGATAGTAGCATCTCTGTCACCGTACGGCAGAGTCGTCCGTTACCATCGTCGAATGGGTGAATCGTTACAAACCAAAGGTGAGCTACTGCCGCCTTTATCAGTGGGTCAATACCAAGTGTGTCATCATCAACCCATGCTAATAGCTGTGTCATCATCTCTGGCACGGCACAACTTGGTGGTGCTTCATAATGCACTTTCTGCCGACCCATTGCGCCCGACACCACCTGCATAGCCTCTTCGCCTTTTCGCCAATCTCCTACGGTAATCTTATACATACCACTATATCCTGTTGGAAATAGTGCAGAATGCCAGCCAAAGAGCCTTTCTTTCGTAAGTGGTTCACGGAAGTGCTGGGTTGCATCGAGCATCACCTGCACCACACCTTCAATATAATGGTCTGTCTTAGGCAAATCTTCGTGTTCCAGTCCTAACTGTCGTGCAACAGACGAACGCACGCTATCCCGATTAAGACTTTCTCCTTCTATCTCAGATGAATGAACAATTTCCTCCGTTAGCGAGTCTAACATAGAATCGCCCTGCTCTTTAAATCCGAACATAGAAAGCCTACCGAGTAAGTTTCCACGACGAAGACTGACCTCAGAGATAAGGGTGCTAAAAGCATTGTCTTGCCACGTCATCTTACGCAAATCTGCATTCTGCCATATATATTGATTATTCATACACCTCTTATTTATTGCAGCAAACTTACGACTTTTTGCTATAAATCCAAGTCTTTGCGGAGAAAACAACGATTATTCTCCGCAAGTTTGCGGAGAATAATCGTTGTTTAGTTTCTTGCAGTATTGATATGCTAACAGTTACTCTTTCATGATAAAGATAATATCAGATAGTGCTGTATAATTTTGTTTATTAAAAATGAATTTAATTTCTTTCAGAGAATTCGCAGTGAAATTATTAAGATAATCATTTATTTTTGGTTCAATTAGTGAGAAAGCCCTCTTCATCTTCCATGATTGTTTCATATCCTTTGCGTCAACAAGTATGAGGAATAAACGGTTTTCAGCACCAAATAAGCGGCTGCTCTGGTTTTCATACAGCCATTTTATCAGTTCTTCTGGCTGTTTGCACGTTTTGTCAATAATAGACATTTTCTCTTTTGCAAGTTCTGTTATAACTTCTGAGTGTCCGTGATTTTCAAGTTCTTCTTTCAGATATGTGATTTGTTCAGCGTCAGAAAGGTTCTTATCAGGTTTGATACCCCACGACTTCGCTTTATTTTTAAGCCAAGTAATTTCCTTGTGCCCTAACTTTGCTTTAAGTTTCTTTTCCATGTACTCATTTGGGAAATAAGTCACTTTTAAATCGATAGGATAATCATCAATAAAGAAGTCTACACTTTTAATTTCTCCAATCGCTGAGAGAACACGTTCATGTTTTTTTAAAGAGAGATTCAATGAGATAAGATGTCCAGTTGTTATACCAGCTTGTCTGTACAAATTTCCATGCATTCTCAGCGATTTCGTTTGCTTTCTTTTGGAGGGTATCATAGTCGCTTATAACCTTAATATACCTCCTGACAAGGTACTGGTCCAGCGAGTTGTTTTGGTCGCCTCCCCATTCATAAGCATTTATTTTGCGTAGACCGCTCTTTACTTTTTCTTCATCAATCCCCATTTTTTTATACCACTCATTGTTTCTGTCTCGCAAATAGGAATCAAGTATGGACATTCTTTCCGAGCAATTTTCTAAGATGCCATATAGTTCGGAAAAACTGATCATTAACTTTTGTAGAATTAAGTTTAAACTCATATTTCTCTGTAAATTCCTGTATTAGTTTACCACGGCATATTGCCCTTACCTTCAGGTATAATAAGGCTTTTTCCTCATTGTTAAAAGCAAATAGATTATTTGCTCGGAACTCTTTGTCCCATTTTTCAAAGTTTGTCATTTTATTTATTTTGGTGTGCAAATTAGTAAAATCTCGCTGCTACCAGCTACACTGCCTTTTCCACCTCGTCCGTTAGTATATTTTTTTTGTTCTACTCTGACATTTTTATAAGGTTCAATCATTTCTACCATAGTATTTATGTCAGGGTAGCTTCTGTTATTATAGCTAACAAGCCAAGTTGGAATATGCTGGGCTTTTTCAAACATTAATCCTAAACTATATATAGCCTCGCTGTTTTTATCGAAACCACTGTATCTTTTGGGTTCATAACGCTTTATTCCATTTACGAATTGCTTATCTTTCCAATATTCAACGAATGTCTCTAAAAGATGATAAAACGATTGGTAATCTGCATGGCTATTACAATAAGGGGGGTCAAAATAAACTAAATCAACATCAGACAATGTTGGTAAAAGTTCCAAAATATTGTTCTGGAAACTTTTGTTATCTTTATGATTATTGAAGATCGCAGCATTGTAATTAGGCAATATATCAAGAAATATATCTCTCAGAGGACGGATTAAGCTACGGTTTCTCTTAATTCGAGCAGGGTCAGCAGCATAAACTAAAGCCTGTGTATGTGCAAAATGCCCCATAGTAACTTTTCTTGTCATACTTCGGCACATAACAGATAAGGCAAGTGACTGTTTGTATTTGTTTTGAAGGAGTGGGATGTTACTTCTGAAACTGTCAAGAAAAGCTGCTTCTTCAGGATAAAAGAATAAGTTAGCATAGAGTGTCTCCATCAGATTGTATTCTGAAGGGTTCTGATTTTGAGAGAAAAGTATATCGAGGTCTTCTTTTGTTAATAACTCTCCCGAATTCTCGATAAGTGCTTTTCCTATTTGGTAGTTGAAGTTCAAAAAGTCATTTGTATATGTTGTTTTACCTAATTGCTTCAATAAATAAGCAATAGATTGTGAGCCTCCAAAAGCATCAAGTGCAACTCTCGTGTGATTTGGAATAAATTGTGCTATCCATGCTCGATGAATATATTTAGCTCCCAGATATTGAGGTTCTGGAAACTTATAGTTTAAATAATTATCCCTAAATAAAGAGCTTTGCATTATGCTAATGTATTTTACTAAGATTAAAAGAAGCTCTTGATAGTTCTTGATAGCTTCTATTGTTAGTGTTTATAACTAAATCATACTGCTAAGAATAGCTATCTCAATTGTTATGTATGAGCAGTTATTAATTATTTGATAGCTTCATCATTATGTGAAGATATTTATTCTTGATGCAAAGTTATTATTTTTTTAGTAATATAAACAACAATAATCGATGTTTTTCTGGTTTATTATTAAGTATAGCTAATATATTATGCTTATGTTAATTTATGGGAGCTATACTTCAGGTCAAGTTAAAACAGTTTGCATTTAAAAAGGTTCTTCTGTTAAATGCGTGGATGCTTTTCGTATAGCTTTAACAGAAAAAAACCGAGTCCAACACCGCACCCTTTTTTTCATTTTTTTATACTTCAAAAAAATGTAGATAAGGCTCTGAAAAAATCATTACATAATTCATAATAAAATATCTATAAATAAAGACAAAAAACACGTGTAAAAAAAGCAAGTTTACAACTAACAGAAAATCAATTAGTTATAAAGTAGTGCAAGAAAAGGTGCTTAGTTGGACTTCAAAAGGGCGTTAGTAACACTCCAAAAGAGCATCTTTTGCAAGTCAATTAGGTGTCTTTTAGAAGCCAAAAGAGCATGTATTGGTTTTGAGTTGCATGAAAAGAGTTTACAAATATCAATTAATAAGAGAATAAACTGTTTGTAGAAGACAAAAAGACATGCTAATGGATAGACATATTTTATTTGCCTTTTCTACATGATATCTTGTAGTTTATCCCTTTTATATAGCTAATGGGATATATCTATCCATTTAACGGAAGAACCTTTAAAAAAATATCTTATTTAAATCATTGTAATTTATAAAAATATAGTGTATCTTTTGCCACTCAGTTACAACAACAACAAATAGCTAAAAAAACCAAAAAGTAGTTCGGAAACCAAGTAGACCTAAGCTTGGGAACGATAGACGAGATCTATAAAATGAAGAAAAAGAAAGCCAAGATTTTACTTGCTGCCTTGTTATTGGCAGTGGGAGAAACCGCATTTGCTGACGGAAAGGCAGTGAGCGGTATTCGACAAATCAATCCAACAACGGTAGAGATTACTTATAGCGATGGTGGCGTGATGACAGTAGACTTCTATGGTCAGAATGTCTTCCGCCTTTTCCGCGACCCAAAGGGTGGTATCGTTCGTGACCCTGCGAGCAACCCTCCAGCACGTATTCTCCTTGACAACCCACGCAAGAGCGCAGGCCGATTGAGCGTTAATGAGACCGATGCCGATGTGGCTGTCGCAACCGCTGAGGTACGTGTGCGCTTCGACCGCAGCACGGGTTTGATGAGCGTTACCGACCTTCGCAATGGCAAGGAGGTCGTTAAAGAGGTGAAGGGAGTCGACTTCCAGAAGAACCGCACCACTGTAACCCTCGCCAATGCAGCGGGAGAGTATTTCTATGGTGGCGGTGTACAGAACGGTCGTTTCTCCCATCATGGCAAGCGTATAGAGATTGTTAATACGAATAGTTGGACCGATGGCGGTGTTGCTTCGCCAGCTCCGTTCTATTGGTCAACGGGTGGTTATGCAGCCATGCCTTACACCTTTGCGCCCGGAGCCTACGACTTTGGCAGTGTGGATAAGAACACGGTGACGATTAGTCATGATATGCCTTATCTCGACCTCTTCCTAATGGTCGACACAACCCCCGTTTCTTTGCTTCAAGATTATTATCAGCTGACCGGTAACCCCATCTTATTGCCAAAGTTTGCTTTCTATGAGGGCCACCTCAATGCCTACAACCGTGACTATTGGAAGGAGACAACCGAAGAAGGTAAGGGAATCCTCTTTGAAGACGGCAAGCGATATGTAGAAAGTCAAAAGGACAATGGCGGTATCAAGGAAAGCCTGAATGGCGAGAAGGATAACTATCAGTTCTCTGCACGTGCCGTTATCGATCGATATAAGAAAGACGATATGCCATTGGGTTGGATTCTCCCTAACGATGGTTACGGAGCCGGCTATGGGCAAACTTCGACCCTCGATGGCAATATTGCCAACCTCAAGAGCCTTGGCGATTATGCGCGTAAGAACGGTGTAGAGATTGGTTTGTGGACACAATCAAACCTTCATCCAGTCGACAGCATCCCAGCTCTCTTACAACGTGACATCGTCAAAGAGGTGCGCGATGCAGATGTACGTGTCTTGAAGACCGACGTAGCATGGGTCGGAGCTGGCTATTCCTTCGGACTCAATGGTATTGCCGACGTGGCTAATATCATGCCTTACTACGGCAGTGATGCCCGTCCGTTCATCATTACCCTCGATGGTTGGGCTGGTACACAGCGTTATGGCGGTGTATGGAGTGGCGACCAGAGTGGTGGCGAGTGGGAGTATATCCGTTTCCACATCCCAACCTATATCGGTTCAGGACTCTCCGGAATGGGTAATATTACGAGCGATATGGATGGTATCTTCGGTGGAAAGAACCTGCAAGTGAACATCCGCGACTTCCAGTGGAAGACCTTCACACCAATGCAGTTGAATATGGACGGCTGGGGTAGCAACCCTAAGTATCCGCAAGCCTTGGGCGAACCAGCCACAAGTATTAACCGTTCTTACCTCAAACTCAAGTCAATGCTCCTGCCATATACCTACTCTTGTTCGTATGAGGCAGTGACAGGCAAGCCATTGATGCGTGCGATGTTCCTCGATGATACCAACGATTACACACTCGGCAGCGCAACACGCTATCAGTATATGTACGGTCCTTCGTTCCTCGTGGCACCGATCTATCAGAACACCGCAGCCGACAAGGAGGGCAACGATGTGCGCAATGGTATCTATCTACCAAAGGGAACATGGTACGACTACTTTACGGGTGCTACCTACGAGGGTGGCTGTGTGCTTAATGATTATTTCGCACCCATCTGGAAATTGCCAGTCTTGGTGAAAGCGGGTGCAATCATTCCGATGGTCAATCCGAATAACAACCCTTCAGAAATCGACAAGAGCCGTCGTGTCTTTGAGATTTATCCAGACGGCAAGAGCGAGTTTACACTCTATGATGACGACGGTACAACTCAGAAGTATCTCGCTAATGAGAAGGCTACAACGCTCATCACCTCTGATCTTAACGACAAGCAGGTGCTGACCGTAAGCATCAACAAGACAGAAGGAGCGTTCGAAGGTATGGTGAAAAATCAGTCAACAACCTTCTATCTGAACACCAACGCAAAGCCTAAGAAGCTCACTGCCGTTGTCGGTGGCAGGAAGATTCGACTCACAGAGGCTGAGCAGGGCGATAACACTTGGCAGTATGTTCAGGCTTCGAATATCAACCGTTTCTCAACCGCTAACAGCGAGATGGAACGTCTACTGGTAACTAAAAATGCCCAAATCATCGTTCGTTTGGCTTCCTGCGACATCACAAAGGAGGCTGTAACGCTTCGCGTGGAGGGTTTCGCACGTCTGAATAAGTCGAACGAAACCTGCGCAAGAAGGGTGCTTTGACGGCTCCTGAACTCCTCGAGGCTGACGTTCAGCCTTATAGCGTTACGCCAAAGTGGAAACCTGTGCAGAATGCTGACTACTATGAGATAGACTTCAATGGTCAGACCTATACCACTATCCGCCACAACTCGCTTCTTTTCGAGGACCTCCAGCCAGCAACCGACTACGACTTTAAGGTGCGTGCGGTGAATAGCGATGGGGCAGGAGAGTGGACTCCGCTGCACGTGAAGACGGCTGTCAACCCATTGGAGTATGCTATCAAGGGACTCACCGCTACCTCAACCGCACCAGACATGGACGGCTTTGGTATCTGGCATCTCTTCGACTTCAATACGACAGGCGACCTCTGGCATACACATTATTCTAAGAAGGTAGTGCCATTCGAGTTCACTGTCGACCTCCATAGCACCAACACCCTCGACAAACTTCAGTATGTGCCACGTGCAAATGGCGGTAACGGTACGATTACGAAGTGTGACATCGCTGTCAGCAAGGACGGAAGAAACTGGATTGAGATTGGTCCACAGCAGTGGGCACGTGATGGCAGAACGAAGGAGGTGACACTGACCGAGCATCCAGTGGCTCGCTTTGTGAAGGTGAGTGTGAAGGAAGCTGTCGGCAACTTCGGTTCTGGTCGTGAGTTCTATGTCTTCAAGGTGCCGGGCACAAAGTCTGTTCTTCCGGGCGACATCAACCTCGATGGTAAGATTGACGAGAACGATTTCACCTCTTATATGAACTATACTGGTCTTAGAAAGGGCGATGCCGACTTCGATGGCTATATCTCTGGTGGCGACCTCAACGGCAACGGTCTCATTGATGCTTACGACATTTCGAATGTTGCCATGTATCTTGAAGGTGGTTGGAACGATGATGAGGTAGCCCCAGTTGGCGGTAAGGTTTACTACGAATATAATCGTAAGTCATACGCAGCAGGCGATGATGTCATCATTAAGGTAAAGGGTAAGGACTTGCAGGCTGTCAACGCCTTCAACCTCATCTTCCCATACAGTCCGAAGGAGTTGCAGTTTGTTAAGGTTGAGACCGACCCATCAATGGTGATGCGCAACCTCACCTACGACCGCCGTCACAGCGATGGTTCGCAGGTGCTCTACCCAACCTTCGTGAATGTGGGCGACCACCATACTTTTAATGGTGATGCCGACTTGCTCGTCATCCGTATGAAAGCCCTCAAACCATTCGTCGTTAAGAACACAACAGCCAAGGGCTTGTTGGTGGATAAGCAGTTGAATCAGGTGGAGTTGTGAGTTTTAAATATTGGCTTTTAAATTTTCATAGTAATTATAACTATTATTTCTGAATTATAAACTTACTCTTTGGTATAGATACTCTTTTTTGTATCTGTACTAAAGAGTAAGTTGCAACAAATAAATATTAATGACTTTACCTCCCTCCCTAAAGAGGGAATAAACCCAAATCTCGGTCATTAGATCATAATGTTTTACAACTTCTTGTTTTTGTGTTGTTTCCTAACATCTTTTATTTTCTAAATTACAAGAGTAAATGTTAAAAACACATTCATACGCTAATGGGCTAAATCCTACTAAACATAGAAGTCAGTTATTACACATCCATACAATATTTTTTTATTTCAAGTTGCTGTCATTTTAACATTTAGTTGTAACTGGTATAATAACAGACGATTATCTAAACGTTAAGAATGACAGGAGTGACATTAAAATCAAATCAGTCATCAGACCACAATGTTTTAAAACTTTTTGTTTCCTAACGTTTTTTATTTTTTGTCGCCATATTGTCAGTCTTTTAAACTTGACGTAGCCCGCTACGCCTGCGTTGCAAAGCCAAACAATCTGCTCGATAATAAAACAAAATATGTTTAGGCTCTAATGATCGATTTGGGATAAAGGTGTGATATCTCTTGTATTAGTTGGTATAATAGATATTTGGTAAGTCGGCCATTCGAACTTACCAAATAAAAGACTTCATCAATGAGGCTCAAAAGCTTTGATGTTTTGTAAATACTCTACTAATGTATTTCTCAAACTATTCACAGTTTAAGAGTATTGATAACTCGCTGTATGTGTTTTATGTCAGAGCCCAATTGTATTTATCAGTCCACTTTAGGAACTTAACTCTTAGGAACCCATGTGTGGAATAAGTTTATGTTTCCAATGAAGGCATTTGGGATGCAATCATTTGAAAATAATGACCTTTTCTTTCCATTAATGAGTCATGATTACCAACTTCAACAATATATCCTTTGTCTAAAACTACAATTTGGTCAGCATTTCTAATCGTGCTTAATCTATGTGCAACAACAATAACAGTACGCTGAAGGAATGCATTATTTAAAGCTTCAACTATCTTCTTTTCATTGATAGTGTCTAATGCATTTGTGGCTTCATCAAGAAAAAGGTATTGTGGATTACGATAAAGAGCACGAGCTATCAAAAGTCTTTGCTTTTTGTCCTCCACTTAACCCTCGACCATTCTCACCGATATTGGTTTCAAACCCCTTAGGCATTGCATTTATTTCATCTTCTATTTGTGCTATTCTACAAACTTTCCGTAGTTGTTCATAATCAATATGTTCGTCATCTAAGACAATATTGTTTAATATTGTATCACTGAAAAATTTTTTTCCATCCTGCATTACTACACCACACATACTACGCCATTGTCGTAGATTAATAGCATTTACATTCATTTTATCCATTTTTATATCTCCATAGCTAGGTTTATATAAACGGACTAAAAGTTTTAATAAGGTTGATTTACCACTACCACTACCTCCCACAATAGCGGTCACCTTATTCTCTGGAATGTGCAAATAAATATTATGTAGTACTAATGGTGAGTTGGCAGTATATTGGAAATTTACATTGTCCAATATAAGTGATTTGTCCTCTGGTAGAATTGTAGTACTACCAACTGACAATAATTCTTCTTCATCTTCTAACTGTTTGATCTCATTAATTCGGAGGAAACTTATTTTTGCATATTGTGCAGATACAATAAAATTGATGAACTGTACTAATGGACCATTGAGCATACCTATTATGAATTGGGTCGAAATCATCACACCAAACGTAATCTCTCCTTTAATTACTGCTGTGGCACAGAAGAATACAATACCCATATTTTTAATACTCTCAATGAATTGTGCTCCAAGATTCTGGGCATTTGTAATAGCTAACACACGCTTGTTTACATGATACAGACGTGCTTGTATCTCTTCCCATTTCCAACGTCTATGTTTCTCATAATTATAAATTTTTATATCTTGGATGGAAGATACCGTCTCAACCCAGTAACTCTGATTTTTAGAAAGTAACTCAAATATTCCCAGTCCATTTTTTTGCGAATATTGAGAAATAACAATACCCAACCAGCATACAAAAATTGAGCCAGATATAAAGATATAGAAAAATGATAGCATTGTATATCAGTAAGATGATAGAGAATACAACAAATGTCAATATTGAAAAATATCAAAGATAATGAATTATTCATGATAAAGCTGCGTATTCGCTCATGATCCTGTGCTCTTTGAAGAATGTCACCTAAGAGTTTGTTCTCAAAGAAAGTAACAGGAAGCTTCATCAGTTTAATAAGATAATCTGAAATAAGTGCAATATTTACTCTTGCTGTAATATGCATCAATATCCAGTCACGTATTACATTGAATATCATTACACTAAGCAGGATAGATATGTTTCCAATTAAGACCATATTGATGAAATTTACATCAGAGGTCTTTATTCCTACATCGATAACTGCTTTAGAAATAAATGGCAACATTCCTTGTAAAGCTGTTACAAGGAGCATGATTACAAAAATCAGTGTAAAGTTACGCTGATAAGGAGTAAAATATTTTAGAATACTCGAAAAAGTATTCTTTCTTTGCTCTCTTTCTGCTTTACTGTCTTTAAATTCTGCAGTGGGTTCTATAGCCAACAATACACCTTGCTTAGCTCCTTTTTGATACCAACCTTTTTTAAATTCTTCATGAGTATACTTAATACGACCTTTTGCAGGATCAGAAACCCAAATATATTTCTTGTTAGCATGATATACAACTACAAAAATGGCTATCTTTCCAAAAAAATAATAGCAGGGAAAGGAACGCTATTTACCACATCATCAATAGTACACTTTATTGCTAATGTGCGTAATCCCTATGCTTTCTGCACCTGTACTTAAGTCTAACAATGAGACGCCTTCTTTGGTAATACCGCATTTATCTCTGAGAGACTGTAAAGAGTAGAACTTTCCAAAAATGTTTAGCAATAATTTTCAAACATGCAGGACCACAGTCTTGTGAATCCATTTGGTATTCTACTGGAAATCTATTTAACAACATATTTTATTTTTTTCTCCTTTTTGCATATAAATTATCAAACAATCTTTCTATAAGCCTCTTAGGCTTAGTAATAATTTCCACAACTCCTTTCGACTCAAAAATCTAATGGCAATTGCTGTCCGAAGTTAGTTATTAATCCTTCTGGAAAAAGAAATAATAACAGAATAGGCGTCTATATCACCATTCTGCGTTTTTTTAATTTATTTGTAATCCGCGAAACCGATGTAACCTTTCCTCTTAACAATCCATACTCATCGTATGGGAAATTGTTGATTTTTTTACATTTGCGCGTTGCCCTACTTTTTTACTTTTCCTGCACCAAAGGAAGGTATCTGAACTTCTCCTATTATGCTATTCTTATGTGGAATTACAGAGAACAATTCTTGACCTGCTTTGCACAAAAATTATTATTACGCCAAAAAAACCAGAGTATTCCAATTCTCCATCAATTGGTGCAGTTATAAGATAACGTTCTTTCCAAAGCAGAATAGCATTTGCCAACTCATTCTTTTTGGTTAATAACTCAGAATAAAGTTTTTCCCTTGTTTCTGCCTCTTCCAACTTTATACGTTGTACTTCGGTCTGGTTCCTATTCACTTCTGACATCTTCATCTGCCGATTACTCTGAAGCCCAATGTTTGATGCTTGAAGATTTTGGTGATTTGTATGTTGGTTCTGGTACTCTATCTCGCTCATTCCTTTAGCAGCAAGTAAGATACTATCTTTCTTCAACTGTGTTTTAGAGTTATCAAGTACCTCTTTCTTTATTTCTATTTCCGAATCTATATTAGTAATAACTTTCTTGTCAGAGGCTATTTGCTCTTGAATACTTTGGCGCATCGTTGCATAAAGGTCGGATGCTAACAATCGCTGATATTGTGAGTGGGCGAGCTTTAAGGAGTTATAGGCAGTACTTAACTCGCCAAGTACTAATGTATCTGGCATGACCACAGAGGTTAATGCAGTACCAGACATTTTATCTATGATTTTCTCCAAACGTAATAAATGCCAATAGTTAGCCCCATTATCTATATAGGCGACAACCTCTCCTCTTTTTACTTTCGAATGGCTGGAATGTAACAATATAATACGACCATTATCTTTAGAAACTAATCGTATAGGGGCATTGGAGGCTGTAACTGTTATCTCTCCATCTACTGTGTCTGGATATTTGATTAAAAAACCTAACAGAATAACAACACCCATAAGTACGCTCACACAAAGCGCAACCCATTTGGTCCAATAAGTAGGAATACGGTCGATGATAACCTGTATTTCTTCTGATCTCTGTTCTAATTCAGTGTGCTCTTGCACTGTTTCTTTTTCCATATTATATATCAGTCGTTAAAATGATGTGATATGTTATGAACCATTGCTAATCTTTTATCCGTCTCTTTAAAATGTTGACTTATTAGTCCCTTAAATCTATCATTACTGGCTGTTACATCTGAATAGCCAAAATCAGTCTGTATAGAAAGAAAAGGATAAACAGTCATCTTGTTTTTGGCAATGACAGATAGGACACCATCTGCAGTGTCATTATCCTGAAAATCGTACTCCAAGATTTTATTAAACAGAGGTTTGAAAATAACGATGAACTGTGTGCACCAAAACCAATCTACCCAATATCTATTGGCAGATACAGGTACGGCATGTCCAAATCCTCCAATACCTCCTGACAATAATTCTACGTGTTGTTCTTCTGCTTCAATAATATTGGCAAACAAGTAATCTCTGGAATAGTCCTGCGTAAAAGTATGGTCATCCTCACAGATAATCATAATATCATCACCGTTACTTATAGCAGTTTTTACAGCCTTGACCATGCTTTTCCATAGTCCTAATCTTCCATTTGTATCTTCAACGGCATCAATGATATGTAAAGCGAATTCTTTTTTCCCTCTGAACTGTTTCTCCAAGTGCTTACGTCTGTCAGGGCGACTTTTCATGTTGATGGCATACACAGGGAGATAAAAATCTGTAGAGGAGTCTATTTCTCTCTTTTTTTGTTTTATAGCTTTTCTAAAGATGATATCAACTTTTCTTTTCCATACATCCCAATTCAGTCTTTTTTCATATTCTTTTCTGCTTGATTTACGCAGTGCGATATATTGTTTTTGATTACTGAAAATAGAGATGATTTTCTCTGCATAATCCTTACCAGAAGCAGAAGGTGGAAGTAAATAACCATTCTTCCCTTCCTTCACAGGTTGACTCACACCACCCACATTTGCTGCTATGCTTGGTACTCCATAAGCTGATGCTTCACAGAAAACAATTCCATAAGCATCAAAAGTGGTTGGCAAAATGAGGAAATGCGCATTATACAGTATTTCATCAAGTCTTTTCAAGTCTTCTTCTTTTGATTTGTCCAAAAAAGGAATGATGGTGAGCCCTTCGTCCTCCTCTATTTTTGTAGGTGGGGTAGAACCTATAATTGTCAGCGTACAAGGAAATCCTTTTTCCTTCATGTGTCTGTAAGCCGCAAGAGCTTTGTCTCCTCCTTTCTTTTCCCAATTTCTCCCAATAAATACCAGATGGCAAACGTCCGTTGGTGACTCTATCTTATACTTTAAGGGTGCTGGGATGTTAGCTCCGAATTCTACGACGTTTATCTTACGTGCATCAGCATGATAATACTCTATTGCATTGTTTTTTACCCATTCTGAACAATATAACAGAACATCAACATTGTCTATCAACCGTTGTTCTGTTGTTTCAGCAAGACCATGATAGTAGCCTTCTTTGATATTAAGATAATCTTTGAATAGACTAAACGTTGTATCACTGATATATACGATAGGGATATTTATTTGTAAGTCAGACACAAAAATAGTAATCACAAGCTACTACTATATTAAACTTTCCTTTCTCAATCTCTGTTGAAAGAATCCGAGCCAAATCCCTTGTGTAATTTTCAGGAAAATACCTTTCATTCTTTCCTTTGAACCGATGGTACCAAATTCCACCATCTGCCAAGTTACCTCCAATCCATACCACTTCATGTTGCTGTGATAGGGCTTGGAAAAGATTTTGTGTCGTCCCAGACCAGAGGCAAATGTCGTTGGGGTTTTTGTTTGAGAGGAATGCAATTTTCATATGTATCTGAAAATATTATTTTTGGATATTAAAGAATTTACTGTCTTCATTTTCTCCTAAAGATTTTTTTCATGAGTAACTTGTTGACTACGAATTCCAGAAAAAAATCTGCGTTCAGTTTACTTTCAATTTCCTTGACAATTTCTTTTCTACGGTTCATCTTTTTCTATCTTCTGTTTCGTTCTCTCCTCAAAGGATATATTATAGAAAGGTATATTGTTCTGATCATCATGTTTTATGAAGAACACACCATTAAACTTCTGATATAAGTTAGAAGGGTAGAATTGATACGGGGTATCCAAAAGTCCTCTAAACCGTGTTAGCGTCAATTGGTCGAAAGACGATGTTATTGGGAAATATATCGAGCAATCGGTTAAAGCATTGAGATAATGCTCTAAACTGTTTGCTGGAGCTTTATCCAACCGTTTTTGCTCACTCTTCCTATCTCTGCTTACTCCCGAGGCATAGCCGCCCACTGATGTAATAAATAGGGGGCAGTAGTCATTCCCATATTCTTTTTTCATATAGCTGCCCATTGGCGCACAAGGAATGGCTGGGAAGGTAGAAATAGGATTAACGTGTCCTGCATGTGCATATATGCACACCATCTTATCCTTTTCATTTGCAAATTTGTTTATTAAAAAATACGCATTCATAGCCATAACAGAGTCTCGTCGTATCATTCTGTCAACCTCAGACGTATTTATCTCATTTCGATCTAAATTCAGAAGATGCTCTAAACAAATAAGTTCATCGTTGTTAAGCACCTTACCAAGCTTAGAACGATGTTGCGCAAGGTAGTCGATAGCTTCTGAAAGTCTGTCGTTTACTATTAATACGGCAAGTCTGTCAGCTTCTGGGACACGTAATTTCTTATTCATATCGGTTATGAAATCAAAGAGGTAAAAGGAAGAAGAGGTATATCGGTTCTTACTCCAAGGGTAGTCTATTCCGAGTACTCTTACTTTCTCGTGGTCATTTTTTCCTCTGTTATAAGCTCTAATCTTGTCTAATAATCCCTTTTCTTGACATTCTTTGACCAGCGATGAGTCCATGACAAACGTCTCGTCTTGTACATAACGATTATAATAAAGAGATTTTTCGATGATACGTTCAAGTAAGACCAATTTGCAATTCTGCTTCTCAATAGCCTCTTCAATCAGTCTGAAAGTAAATGAATTAATGTCCGAGTTTCCGTGCATTGATTCCCCTAAGGCAATAATTTTCTTACCTTTTATCTCGTAAATTTGCTCTAAATCAAAATTTTTATTTTTATTTTCTTGGATATAGCTGAGTCTATCCTTCATCTTTACGGGTTCGAGAATTCTGACAGGATAGTCGTCAATAGGCTTATTGTCGAGTGTTACGCTGAGACGTGCGAAGGCAAGATAGGCTTCTGTGTTTTCCTCTCCTAAAGCATTGATTCGGATATTCAAGGAAGAGGCATTTGACAAGTTGATACGTTTAGAAAAGACTCTGATGACTTGCTCTGGCAGGAAGGTTAAGTTTTCTGATGCCAGCACCCTCTCTTTCTCATCAATGGCTTCCAGTAGCATAGAAACTCGCTTTAGACCGTTACCCTTACATTCAAAGCCCACAACACCTTCTTTAAGTCGATCATTCGGTAGCAATATTCTTTGTGTGAATTCCGATCTTAACTTATTAATTAGCGGTAGGCCCTTCATATAACACTTAGAGAACAAGATGCGGTTAGCGTCTTTCCTACCCAACGTAATGCCACTGTTTGTATAGGCTCCATTCTCTATCCGAGGATAGAGTCTCATCGAGTCAGGCTGCATAACGAAGTTCAGGTCATACGCCCTTGTATAGGTTAGTTTTTCTGATTGTGCAATGCTCGGTATTGCTAAGGTAAAGAAAAGTATTAAACTTAATAAATTTTTCTGAATGTTTTTTTTCATTTTTCCTGTTCTTTTATAATCCTTAAGGTAAAACCGAACTTACGATTATACCTTAAGGACTTTTCTAAAAAATAAAATCACCTATTATTTTTCCAACGGCTTTTCTACCATCTCTTAAACCATCTAAAATTCCAATTGATTGATGAATCATTTCCGGATGATATTCAGTCTCATCACGGCCAGCAATCATAGAACTAAATCCAGCATATGCTATAGCTCCAAAATCATCAGCATTCCCTTTTGTTACACCAGCTTTAAAACCGACGGCATAACCACTTTCATACATGAGCTCATATACAGGGTCTCCCGTCATACGAATATTGTTGGGGTTGCGAACTCTTTGCCTATCATATGATATGCATACTACTTCATCTAACATATATGGATCAGCACTTGTTCCTGTTCCACCATCTCCACCAACATAACTCTTCTGTTCAAGAAACGAAATGATTTCCTTTGACTCTGCTAATTCTGAAAGACTAGCTTTTGTTAGTTTTCTCATAATAAAAATGTTTTTTTAGTTAATAATTATTTAACGAGACTCTCAATTAAGTCTCTTTCTTTTTTGAAGTCATATAAAGTCATACCCCTTATGATATAGTAGTTAGTATATGCTTGTCTGATAGCAGAAGCATATTGTGATAATGAGGTAAATTGATTGTTTTGGGCAATATATAGTTCATAATCTGAAATTCTACCTAACGAGAATTTCTTCAAGGCAAGTTTATATTGATCCTGCGATAGTTCGTAGGATTGTTTAGCTGTCATCCAGAGTTTGACAGCCGACCGATAGGCATTAATTCTTTCTGCAATCTGATTTTCAAAGTTTCTTTTCCTTGTTTCACGTTCAAGAAGGTTAGACTGAAATATATTCTCCGCCATTTTGACTTTATTCTTGTTAATACCCCATTGGAAAATAGGAATCTGAATACCCACCTGAATAGATTGTCGAGTATTCGGGTGATGGTAAGCTTCTACTAAATGCTCAGCATACTGGTTTGTTCCATAGCCAAGACTAATACTGGCATTAAAACGATTTTCCAGTTTAACAAGAAAAAGATTTTGCTCTGCCTCAAGTTTCTCAAGTTCCTGCTGCTGATAAAAAGAATTGTTCTTACGCACATAGTACCATATTGCTACAGAGTCAATGGATAATGGTAGGTCAAATTCTGGTGATACTATCGCTATCTCCTGTGTTGTACCAATACTTGTCAATAGCTGGTGGTAAAGTTGTTGATAGTTTTGAATTGCATCTTCAGAGTCTAATTTACTTCGTAAAGATTGTAACTCTATTTGCTTGTAATCATATTCCGTAATACGACCATTATCGAGCTTTATTCGTGCAATATCTAATAGTGTGTCATTGTTAAGAACGGTTTGCTTGGAAAGATTAAGTCTCATTTTCGCTGCTAAAACATCCATATATTGACTTAAGACGTTTTGTTGTATCTGCGCAATATTAGAACAAAACTTGTTGATAGCAATCACGTTCTTCGATTCTTCTATTTTCTTTTCCAATAGATAACGCTTTCTTCCACCCCATAGATTTTGTGAATAACTAATATAATAAGGTGAGGTGCTGTAACTCTTACGATGATAAGAAAATTCGTTCAGATAGCTTAAACTACTTCCAACTTGTAGTTGACCTCCTGTAAATGGTACTTTGATGTATAGTAAGTCCGACACTGCTGCTGTTAGAGTAATCTTTTACATACGTATAACTACCAGTTGTAGGATCTTGCATAAGCCTTAATGAGCGATTAAAGCCAATAGGAGACAACGCAAAACTAATAGAGGGTAAGTAACTCTTTTTATAGTTTTCATAACGTAACAGTTCGTTTTTATACTTTAACTTTTCTATCTGGGCATTATTTGAAGTAAGCGAAAGTGTATCTATGACATACGACAAGCTCCCCTTCACAATAGGTGTTTGTGAAGATACTTTTATTGCTACATAAAAAAACAGTAGATGAAAAAGTTAGATAAATATAGATTTTAAGTTTCACGATTTTTTTAGGTATAGTTATATTTGTGTACAAATGTACAATTAATTGCAATACTAACAGTGTAGAGGATTAAGTTTTTTTAACTTTTATTATAGTTGCGTTTTTATTTGTAGCTAACTATTCATCAAATAATAATAAAGTAAGATTTTGAAGCTGTCTGCTGCATTTTTAAGATTCTGAATTATCTTTACATAATTTTCTGTTGTTAGTCCTTTAAAAACACAAATAAAGCCTTTATTCTTCGCCTCTGTAACTATCAGTAGTTCAGTTTATTATAATATTGTGCAAGAAAAGATGCTTAATTAGACTTCAAAAGGGCGTTACTAAGGCTTCAATTAACGTCCTTTTTGAAGTCCGATCTAACGCCCTTTTCAAACCGTAAAGAGCGTAGATTGAAAAGGGAGAGTTGAAAAAAACGGACAAAATGTTATTATTGCATGGGGTGATTGGGATTTAATGCGCGATATCCCTGAAACCTCCCCCAGCCCCTCCAAAGGAGGGGAGTGTAGGAAACAATTTGCTTAGAGATAACTTAAAAACTTTCCTAATCAATAGGGGTATCGCGCATTCTACTCCCTCCCTATGGGGGAGGGGTCGGGAGTGGGGCTTCTTGGGCTTTCGAATCGAAATAGGTTTTAGTGTCGAAAGGAAAGTGAAAAAATGAATAATTTCAGGGGCGTCAAATTAATACTTTTTGGTAGTGAAAAAAACGCTTTTCTTGACAAGTTTCAAGGCATTTAACACTTTAATATTTAAAAAAATAGTTAATAAATGATTGTCCTCAATACATATCTTAAAATAAATATATAAATTTGCCACCCCTATATAAGGATGTACTGACGCATTACCTAAGAAATAAATATTAATTAAAAACTATAAATCATTTAACTAAGCCGTTTCTATGAAGAGACTTTTCAAATCTTATTTGTGGATGGTCTTGATGGGCTCGCTCGCATGGGTTTCCTGCTCTGATAAAGAGGTAGGAGGCACAGCTGGTACAGCTTTTGACCCTTCACAACCGATTGTCATTAGTGACTTTTATCCAGACAGTGGTGGTATTGCTACCCCAATGATTATCACGGGTAAGAACTTTGGTAATGATACCACTGGTCTTGCACTTTGGTATGTTGATGAGGATGGCAAGCGTCATCGTGGTGGTCTTGTATCATCTAATGGCGAAAAGCTTTATTGCTATGTGCCAGCAGGTTTGACTTACAAGCGTAACATCAAACTTGAGGTGACACGTGCTAATGGTGCTGATACTATTAAGGGTGCTGGTAGCCGCGACTTTAAGTATATCACACAGACTGCTGTTACAACAATTATTGGTACACAGACAAGTGATGCACATGCTACTAAGATTGACAAACTGTTGACATCAAACCTTTCAGCTCCGGGTTATCTTTGTGTTGACAATGATAACAATATCTTTATCGTACAGCATAGATTTGATGATAGTTTTAATGCTAATGGAAGTAATTCTTTTATCGAATGCCGTAATGAGAAGAATGAGAATGTCGGAGGTATGGTGTTAAAAGCTGACTTAAAGAAAGATCAGTTGTCAATTCTTCAGGTGAATAGTAATACAAAAGAAAAAATCAATGCACCAGCTTACTCAACACTTGATGGTTATGAGGGTGTGTATGTTCCAGATGATGCTGGACGTAAATACTACAGCCTGTTGAAGGATCAGGGCTATGCCCTTCATAAGCAGCAGTTCATCAATCCTAATGGTTATGCAAACCTTGACGAAAGCAACTGGAAGTTTTGCTTCGTGATTAATAAGAACGACCAGATGATTTACTCTGTGATGTTTAAGGGTCAGCTTATTCGTATCAATCCTAAGACACGTAAGGCAGAGTTGCTCTTGAAGCGTGTTGGTAAGGATGGTCCTAAGGGAAGCGGTGGTTCAGATGCTTTCTGTACATTCAGCCCTACACAGCCTAACCGTTTGTTCATCTCATTCACCGATGCACACCAGATTTGGTATGTTGACGTTGACCAGTTGTCAGACAAGGACTCTCTGACTTACGCAGGTGAGCCATACGCAGGTATTTCTTCTTTCGGTACTGTAAACGTAACTGAAGGTAAGGGATGGGAAGACGGAGCGTTGAAGAATGCTAAGTTCTGTTATCCACGTCAGATGACCTTCACCAAGGATGGTAAGCTTTATATTGCCGACTCTGGTAACCACTGTATTCGTATGATTGATACCACTCAAGGTAAGAACGCACGTGTAACCACACCTATTGGTGTACCACAGAGTGCAGGTTTCCACGATGGTGGTGTCGAGTTAGCCAAGTTTAATTGGCCGACGGGTGTCGCCGTGAGTGCAGACGGAAGTACGGTTTATGTTGCCGATTCAAAGAATCAGGTGATACGAGAATTGTCAATTAAATAGCTATTACCTAATAAAACTACAAACATAGATATATGAGAAGAACATTATATGTCTTGTGTCTTATGGTAGCTCTGCTGACTCATGCAGGCTACGCCTATTCACAAGATAATGGTACAGCAAGCAGTTCTCGGTAGCGGGTGTCATCCTCGATGATACAGGTGAGCCATGTATTGGTGCTACCGTTCGTGTAAAGAACGAACCGGGTGTAGGAACCATTTCCGACGTTGACGGTAAGTTTGCTATAAAGGTTAAGCCGGGTGCTACGCTTATGTTCGAGTACGTCGGTATGGAGACCATACAGCGCACTATCCTTAAGGATGAGCCATCCCTTTCAGTTAAGTTTAAGGTAGCCAAGACAAATGCCATCGACGAGGTTGTCGTGACAGGTCTTGTCTCTCAGAAGAAGGTATCGGTGGTAGGTGCTGTGTCTACTATTAATATGGAAGAGTTGCGTACTCCGGGTACTTCACTCGTGAACATGATTGGTGGTCGTATGCCCGGGTGTTATCACCATGCAGTTTCAGGTGAGCCGGGCCAGAACCTTTCCAACTTCTGGGTGCGTGGTGTATCGACCTTCGGAGCAGGTGCAGGTGCGTTGGTCCTCATCGATGGTATTGAGGGTCGCCTCAATGATATTGACGTAGACGACGTTGAGAGCATCTCAGTATTGAAGGATGCTGCCGCAACAGCTGTTTATGGTGTGCGTGGTGCTAACGGTGTTGTATTGGTTACTACCAAGCGCGGTTCAAAGGAGAAGATTCAGGTTACAGCTCGTGCGACAGTGAAGTTGTCACAGATTAAGCGTCTGCCTGAGTATCTCTCATCTTACGACTATGCAAGACTTGCTAATGAGGCACGTGCAATGTCAGGTGAGTCAGATCTCTATACGCCAATTCAGTTGGATATCATCAAGAACAATCTTGATCCAGAGCTTTATCCAAACGTAAACTGGATTGACCAGATTATGAAGAAGACCTCTTTGCAGGAGAACTACTATGCAAGTGCGCGTGGTGGTGGTGATGTTGCACAGTACTTCGTATCTTTAGGTTATCGCCATGAGGGTGCTGCCTATAAGCAGAAGGAGAACCAGTTCCATCGTCCATTGTCTTACGATCAGTTGACTTATCGTGCAAACATCAACATGAACCTTACAAAGCGTTCTGAGCTTTACTTCGGTGTTGATGGTAGCATCTCTAACCATACAACTCCGGGTGGTAAGAATACCAATCAGGTATGGTCGGATGTACTCCAGCTGAATCCATTGATGTTCCCTGTTACATACGCTGACGGAACATTGCCAACCTACGGTCAGAGCGACCTTATCTCTCCATTTGCTGCCCTCAACTATCAGGGTTACAATTCATCAGATTATAGCCGTAACATGATTACCTTGAAGTTTACACACCGCTTTGGTGGTATTCTTAAAGGACTTGTAGGTTCTGTTCAGGCTGTTAACGACCGTACAGCAGGTTTCAGCGAGCGTCGCTTCGTTAGTCCTGACTACTATCGTGCAACAGGTCGTACGGCTACGGGTGACCTTATCAAGACCTTGCGTTCTAAGCAGCAGGATATGAGATACTCTTCTAACAATGACTCATGGAGAAAGTATTACATGGAGGCTAAGTTAGACTATAACACAAGTTTCGGTGCTCATAACCTCGGTGCTCTCCTCTTCTATTATATGGAAGATGCAAAGGGTTCAGAGTGGGGTAATGGTGATGCCCTCGGTATCGCTGCAATCGCTAAGCGTCGTCAGAACGTATCTGGTCGTTTGTCTTGGGGGTATAACTCAACTTACTTCGTAGATGCTAACTTCGGTTACACTGGTTCAGACCTCTTCCCTAAGGGTGAGCGTTTCGGTTTCTTCCCATCAGTAGCTGTGGGTTGGGCTCCAACTTCATACAAGTGGGTACAGAAGCATCTACCATTCGTAAACTTCTTCAAGATTCGTGGTTCTTACGGTCTTGCAGGTAACGATAACATTGCAAACACTCGTTTCCCATACTTGACAATTATCAACAACCACGCTGGTACCACATGGGGTTACACCGGTCAGGGTATTGTTGAGAAGCAGCAGGGTGCTGACAACTTGAAGTGGGAGGTTGCTAAGAAGTTGAACGTCGGTGTTGATGCAAACTTCTTCAACGATGCTATCAAGGTGACAGTTGACTTCTTCCGTGACACACGTGACCACATCTTCCAAGACCGTGTTACATTGCCAGAGTTTGCTGGTATGGTAACTTATCCTAAGTCTAACGTGGGTCGTATGCACTCATTCGGTTCAGATGGTAACATCTCTTATTTCCACAAGATTAACAAGGAGATGAACTTTACCGTTCGTGCTAACTATACATGGTCACAGAATATTGTTGACTACTTCGAGGAGAACAAGCTTGCTTACGATTATCAGAGCGTGACAGGTATGCCTTACGGCGTATTGCGTGGTTATGTTTCTGAGGGTCTCTTCAAGGATGAGGCAGACATTCGTCAGAGCCCAGACCAGACAGCAGCCTTCGGTGTTGTTCGTCCCGGTGATATCAAGTATCGTGACGTGAATGGTGATGGAGTCATCAATAAGGACGACCGCGTGCCATTGTCATACGGTAACAACGTTCCTCGTGTAATGTTCGGTCTTGGTGGTGAGTTCAACTATAAGGACTTCACTGTAAGCTTGCTCTTCAAGGGTAATACAGGTGTTAACTACTACCGTGTAGGTATGGGTCACGAAGCAGGTTGGATTCCATTCTACAATGGTGAGATGGGTAATGTGTTGAAGATGGTGAACAATCCAAAGAATCGTTGGATTCCATCATGGTACTCTGGTGATCCATCAACAGAGAATCCTAACGCAATGTTCCCACGCCTCTCTTACGGATCAAACAATAACAACTCACAGCTTTCTACTTTCTGGAAGCAGAATGGTTCTTTCCTCCGTTTTCAGGAGTTGAACTTCCGTTATGTCTTCCGTCATCGTAAGTGGCTGCGTGCAGCTGGTCTTAGTGCATTGGAGTGTGACTTCGTTATCAACAACCTCTTCACTATCGACAGCGCAAAGTACTTCGACCCAGAGCAGGCTTGGTTTAATGGTGCGGCTTATCCAATTCCAACCACCTATTCATTGCAGATGTACTTTAGATTCTAAGGTTTCACCTCTTAATTAAGATTGTAATAATGAAAAAACATATTTTAGCTTTGGGCGCTGTTGCAGCTCTGTTCTCAAGCATGACATTCACATCATGTAACTTCTTGGATCAGGACGACAACTTTAATGCTATCTTCAAGGAGGACTCTGTCTTCCACTCTGCCCAGAATGCAAATGGCTATCTCTATGCTACTCCAACGATGTTCCCATCAGCTGGTAACATTTGGGGTCACTCATGGACTCCCGGGTGAGACAGCATCAGACGAGATTTGTGTACGCTGGCAGACTAACGAGTTCTGGGGAGCAAAGTTCTCAGTTGGTAATGTAAATGCTGAGAACGTTCCTAACTGGGGTTATTGGTACCAGATGTATAAGATTATCAGACGATGCAACCTCATGTTATCGAAGGTTGACAAGATTGGTGATATGTCTTCTAATGATAAGGCAGACTATAAGGCAATGGTTCACTTCATCCGTGGTTATGCTTACTACGTATTGTTGCAGAACTGGGGTCCTTGCCTCATTGTTGGTGACGAGGTTGTATCAACCAGTGAGCCAGCTGAGTACTATAACCGTGAGCGTGCAACAATGGATGAGTCAATCGACTATATCTGTAATGAGTTCGCACAGTCACTCCCGGGTTTGAAACGTCCAAGCGAGCAGTCAACTGCTTACTTCGGTCGTCCAACAAAGGGAACTGCGTTGGCACTTATCGCACGTCTTCGCCTTGTTCAGGCTTCACCAACCTTCAATGGTGGTACTTATGCAAAGCGTTGCTTTGGTGAGTGGAAGCGTACGAGCGATGGTAAGTATTATGTAAATCAGGATTATGATGCTAAGCGTTGGGCTGTTGCGGCAGCTGCAGCTAAGCAGGTAATCGATCTCAACTACTATACACTCTTCACAGTTGATGCTGATAAGGATAATCCATATCCACTCGATGCGTCTGTTCCAACAGCGAAGTTCCCTGATGGTGCAGGCGGTATCGACCCATATCACTCTTTTGCTGATATGTTCAATGGTGAGGGTACAGCAAAGGTAAACCGTGAGCTTATCTGGGCTGATGAGTACTCAGGTCCTGTAATGACCTATTCTCGTCACTCATTCCCTGTTAACTATGGTGGATGGGGTGGTATGTCAGTTCCACAGCGTGTAATCGACTGCTTCTTGATGAAGGATGGTAAGAAGCCTGCAGAGTCTCCACTCTATGAGGCTGACCTTACTAAGCACGTGACACAGAAGAAGTCTATCGGTGATTGTGATATGGCAAATGGTACACCATTGGCTTACACAAACCGTTCAGCTCGTTTCTATGCAAGTATTGGTTTCCCAGGTCGTATCTGGAAGATGAACTCTACCACAGATGGTAGTTTTAACAACCAGACATTCTGGTACTCTATTGATGATTCTAAGGCTGGTAAGAATGCAGCTGGTAACAACCCTAACGACTACTGTATCAGTGGTTACGTACCATTCAAGTACATCCACCCAGATGACTCTTGGCATGGTAAGGATGGTGCTGCTGTTATTCCTAAGCCATTCCCAATCATCCGTTATGCTGAAATCTTGTTAGCTTACTGTGAGGCTGCTAACCATGTTCAGGGTTCAGAGACCGTGAAAACATGGGATGCAAGCGGCAGATTGGTTGATGTTGCTGTAAGTCGTGATGAGGCTGCTATGGCACGTTACTTCAATATGATTCGTTATCGTGTTGGTCTTCCGGGCGTTGAAGCTGCAACGCTTAGCTCAGAGAATGCTTTTGATGAGGTAATCAAGAACGAGCGTCAGGTTGAGCTCTTCAATGAAGGTCACCGCTACTTCGACACACGTCGTTGGGGTACTTACTTCACAGAGGATGCTAACAGCTCTAACTGGCGTGGTCTTGATGTTTACAGCGAGAAGAAGGGTAACAACGATGGTCCATTCTTCAACCTCGTAACCATCAACGAGCAGAATATCCGCGACCGTAAGGCTCTCCCACGTATGGTATTCCTTCCACTCATACATCGTGAGTTGGTGAAGAGTCCTAAGCTGGATCAGAACCCAGGTTGGGATCGTTAATAACGTTAATATTGTAACTATTTATGAAAAAATACAATTATATTTTAGGATGTGCCTTGGCTGCTTTAGTATTGTCATCATGTAACAATTATGACTTTGAGCAGAATTTCTATCCTCACAAGGTAGGATTGATGGCAGGTTCCAATCGTATCTATGATCGTACCACGGTAGAGCTTTCTGCCGTGGAGAACGGTACGGCTTCTGTTCAGCTGGTAGCAAATCTGAGTGGTTCGCAGATGGCTGACCGTGACTATCACGTGACAATTGCTCATGATGATTCACTCTTCAATGCTTATAACAAATCAAACTTCGATATTGATAGCACAAAGTTTGCGCGTCTTCTGCCACAGAACTGCTATGAGGATCCTGCATTGACGGGTACTATCCCATCAGGTTCAAACAAGTGCCTCTTTGATATCAAGTTGAAGAACCTCGGTACCTTGTCACCAGACAGTACTTACTTCCTCAACTACAAGATTGTTAGTCACGATGCAAGTGCACTCGCTACTGACAATAACAAGTTAGGTGTTAAGTTGAATCATGTCTTGATTAAGGTGACATGGAAGAACGCTTACGGTTCTACTGCTGAGGGCTGGAACTATCAGTTGGTATCTTCTCAGGTTACTAACCTTGAGACAAAGTCAACTACTCGTCCAACCAATACGGTTCGTGCCTTCCCTATCGCAGCTAACGCTGTTCGTTTCCTTGCTGGTGACGAGAAGTGGGATAACTACGAGAAGGCACTCCATGACATCAATGTCAAGAGTATCGTTGCTACTATTGGTTCGCAGACTGTTACGAATCCTTCGGCTTACAACGTAACGCTGAAGCCTTTCAAGCAGGATTCACTCGAGGTAGAGATGCTGACTCCAGTTGGTGAGTATAACAATACATTCTTGCTTAACGAGTTAGTGGTAGTGCATCTACTAACGCTACTCACTTCAAGGAGTTCCGTCTTCACTATCGTTATCGCGTGATGAAGAACGCTAAGCAGAACGATGGTACTTGGAAGGCTGGCCCATGGAAGGAAGTGATGACCAAGATGCGTTATCAGTATAATCCAAGAGCAGATAAACTTTAACGATAAATAACTACGAATAATGAAACTTAAGATTAATTTCCTATTCATATTGTCAGTACTCTTCGTGGGTACCTTAGGACTCGCATCTTGTGCAGCAGACTATGACACCGACTTTACTGGCAAGGAACTTGAAGTTCCTCATTCTTCTCAGCGAATGATCTCATTCAATAAGGAGGGTGGCGAGCATCAGATTGTTGTTGAGACCAACGTTCCTCTCGATGAGTGGAAGGCAGTGAGCAATGCTGAATGGCTTACTATCACTAAGAATGCCGATGGTAAGGGTGTAACTGTTAAGGCACCAGCTTACGATGGCTTCAAGGCTCGTGAGGCTAAGATTACTATCTCTCATGGTGAGCGTGCATCATACGATATTAAGGTATCACAGATGGGTCTTGAGAGTGTGCTCCGTATTCCTGAGGAGAATCCATTCTTCAATCGTGAGGGTACTTTCTATTCGCTGCTTGAAAGCAACGTGACAAGTATCGACGTACCAGTTGAGACCAACCTTAACCTTGACAACATCATCGTTCCTGATACTGTTTCTTTCGTTCGTTTGGATGCAAGCAAGACAGTGAAGGACAATGGTATCGTTAAGCTCCACTTCGACATGGATGCTAACACAAGCGGTGAGACGCGTTACTGTACAGTTCGTTTGAAGAGTTCTGACAACTGGGATGCTTCTATCGAGTACGTTATCGAGCAGTCGGCTAAGGGTTATAAGGTTCGTCCTATCTATCCAATGGCATCTAAGCAGGCTTCTGTTGAGATGGTCGACCTCGGTCGCACTTATCGTGTCCCATTCCAGCGTGCAGTCTCTGATGGTAACTATGAGATTATTATCCCAGACGATGCTAAGGACTGGTTGTCTACTACTAAGAAGTTCATCTCTGGTTCTGAGGTAGTCTTCACTGCAACCCTCAATACTACTGACAATGCTCGTTCTTGTGACGTGGTTTGCAAGCCTTCTAACGGAAGTGCACAGCCATTCATTATCCACGTATCACAGCAGCCATTCCAGGATATCGTTCCTACGGGTGTGAACGACTTGAACGTAACTCCGGGTAAGGGTCAGTTCAATGTTACATGGAAGGCTCCAGACGATGTGAACTATGAGAAGGTTATCGTTAGAGCAAAGAGCAACATGGCTGGCGTTCCTGAGTCAGTGAAGGAGGTTGCTGCAACTGAGACATCTTGTGTACTCAATGATGTATTCAACTTCGCAGGCGACTATACTATCACCGTAACAACTCAGGGTCTCAGAGGCAAGAACACTGATGCTCCAGCAACAGCTACTGCTCAGGCTAACGAGTGGTCAGAGTCTGTTCTGATTCCTCTCACTGCAAGTATGGTTTCTTCTAACTCAATGCAGGCAGGTCATGAGATTGGTTCTGCTGTTGATGGTAACAAGACAACCTTCTTCCAGACAAAGAGTAATGGTAGCACAAGCGACCCACGTCCTTACATCGACATCACTTTGAACGAGGGTATCAACGGTACATTCTATCTTGCATTCGATGAGAACAAGGTGACAACCAATGACCGTAACCCTAAGCGAGTTAACATCTATGCTTCTGCTGATGTTATCACAGCAGCTACTCCTGTAGCAACTCATGTAACTTATCGTTCTGCGAATGCATTGAGTGAGCCACTTTCTTACACAAAAGACAAATGGTGCAACTATCACTCATATCCGCTTTGAACCAACAGAGCGCAAGAACGGTACAAAGATCAACAATGGTGGTGGTTCTTTCTACTGGTACCTCGCTGAACTTCACCTCTACGTTTATCACGATGAGGCTTGGAAGAAAGAGCAGTTAGGTCTCTAATTCCCTATATCCCAACCTGCTGGCATAGGTCGCCCCTGTGCCAGTGGGTTGTTTTCGTTAAAGTCCTATCGGTTCGTTAAATTTTAAGCTTTTTTTGTATAATTATCAATTAGATTGATTATCTTTGTAACCTGGAAATAGTAGATTACGTCATGTTATGAAGACTAACACGATGCTGATAAGAAGATAAAAGGCGTTAGAAATCAATATAATTAATAAGACTTACGAGCATTGTAGTCTAATGACTGATTTAACTTTAATACGATATAAGTAATGTTCGAAGGCTTAGCACGGAGTGTGCGGAGGCTTAACACCATTGGTGCGGGACGTCCACACAATCTTAAAAGGACATGAATAAGTGCTTGAACATTACCGAAGAAAACTTAAGAAAACAATTATTTATTTTATACATTTATGTTATTCGAAAGAATTTTACGCAATAGGTCTCTGATAGCGGCAATGGCATTGACTGCTATCGTGCCAAGCGTTGCGAAGGCTTCTGCAGCACCAACGGCTGAGGGAGAGAACCAGCAACTCAAGGCAGGAGTTTATTACATTGTCAATGACAAGCGTCAGGCAGGTACAGACCTCCATGTCTATGTTGACGAGAGTGGTTTGCACGGAAAGAATTACACTTCTCCAGCTGCAGACTTTGCCAATGTTTGTCCTCCATGCTAAGGGCGACAAGTACACCATTCAGAGTTTGAAGGATGGTAAGTATGTGCAGAATGTCACTGCCAACAGTGTTCCTTACAAGACAGGCAACGACGCGCACAAGTTCCAAATCGTTTATCAGACACAGTCAAGTGGTACTGGTAAGTCTTACTTCAATATCTATAATGAGAGAGTAGGAGCAAACGATTTCTGCTGGCACCTTGATGGTCAGAGACACGTTGTACGTTGGTATCCTTTGAGAGACAATGGCAGAACAGCACTCGGACCAAGCGAGTTCCGTCTTGATCCAGTGACCTCTCTCAGCAAGCAGCAGGTGCTCGATCGTTTGGCTCAGTTGACAAAGGTTGTTGACCCACGTAAGGACTTGAATAAGTACTATCAGATTGTTTCTGAGCCTTACGGCAGATCAATGCGTGAAGACTATATTGTTGGCGAAGTGTCTACTGGCAGTTTCGTTGCAACTGATTATAGCTACTGTTGGAAGTTAGTGAAGTTGGGTAGCGGTCGTTATGCTTTCCAGAATGCTGTTACAGGTAAGTATATCGCTCAGCAGAATGGTCAGACAAGCCGTTATTATACAACAGCTGAGGAGCAGGGCAATGGTTTCCAGTTCGACCTTAATGAAAGCGACCCATACGCATTGGCTTTCGAGATGCTTGATGCTTACAACGTAGGTATTCATTGTGCTGAGAGTCAGGGCTATCATCCAGTAGGTTGGTACAACAATAATGATGCTAATAAGTGGATCTTTAAGGAGGCTACTATCGATCAGGCAAAGCTCAGAGAGCAGCAGGCTTCTTACAAGGCACGTATTGACTTGACTAAGAATGTAGACAAGTATGCGACAGCTGTTGCAAAGTATTTCACTAACAGCACAGCTACTGAGGTTACTGCTGATGTGAAGAATATGTCTGATGCAGCATTGAAGGCAAAGATGAATGACGATAAGCTTCCACAGGGTTTGCAGGATGTTGTATTGAAGATTAAGAACCAGAGCTGGACAAGCTATACAAGTGGTCGCAACTGGGAGAAAGAGTTCCGTATTGCTGCTTACAAGCCTTATAGCGAGAATAACTATAATGCTTGGGCGCGTTCAATGGGTATCGGCTACGATTATGGTAGCATGACAAACCCAACTGGTATCACTGCTCGCGATGGCGAAGACCTCTTCGTATTCCTCGGTGATGACATCCCACAGAATGCAACCGTACAGATTGAGTTGGTACCATTAGGTACACGTAGTGCTGGAAAGTACTATGACTTGAAGAAGGGTTTGAACATCATCCTCAATCAGGGTGAGAACAACGTCTTCGTAAACTATATCGGTCGTACCTACAACAATGGTAAGTACCTCAGAGATTATAAGGATATGAACATCCACATTGAGGGTGGTAAGGTGAATGGTTACTTCGACCTCACAAAGGGTCACACCAATGAGGATTGGAAGAAGATGCAGTCTGACGGTCTTGTTTGGGCTAAGGCTTTCAACATGAAGGGCGAATTGGTTGTTATGAACATGCCAAGTCAGGCTTGCAAGGACTACACTCCTGTTCACATGAAGGAACTTGTAGAGATCTGGAACAGCATCGTACAGCGTGAGGACGACCTCATGGGCTTCCGTGCTTCTAAGAAGGATAAGTGCAACAACGTTCTCAATGCTACTGCCGTTGACCATGGTTATATGTATGCTACAACTGGTGGTACTTATTATAACTACAACACTTTGGGTGACGTACTCAACTACGACAAGATGAAGTGGGGTAATGGTACACTCTGGGGTCCTGCTCATGAGTTCGGTCATAACCACCAGCAGCTGTTCAATACAGCAGGTATGACTGAGATTTCAGTGAATATGTACTCTAACATGATTATGTTTACTTCTGGTCGTGTAACCAGTCGTTCAGAGCATTGTAATTATACTGACGTGGATGGTAAGGAGTATAGAGGTGTTTGCGAGAGTGCAGTTGCTACTTACGCTGACCGCTTTGCTAATAAGAAGAAGTGGTTTGAATATGGTACATGGGGTACAACTCAGATGTATTACAAGCTCTATATGATGTTCCATTCGACTGGTCTTGACGATCAGTTCTGGAACAAGTGTCTTGATTATCTCCGTAAGAACCGCCTTGAGGGTCAGGGTACAGCCAACTGTCAGGGTCAGAAAGACTACTTGCTCTTTGCTAAGGCTTGTTCTTTTGCAGCTCAGCAGGACCTCTCAAGCTTCTTCGAGGCATGGGGCCACTTCTATAATGTGAACGGTTCTGTTATCGGTGATTACAGCAATACAACCATGTACACCACACAGGCACAGTGGATGGAGGCTAAGAGGTTCATGCAGCAGTTCCCTAAGGGCCCTGCAAACAATATGATCTTCATCGACGATCATATCCGTCCTACCCCAGCTATCTATCCTGGTGCTGCTCCTGGCACAATGCGTGAGGACTTCAATGGTGCTGTACGTGTTGGTACTATGGGCGACTTCGGTTCATGGGATCAGTTCAAGAGAGACAGCCTCGGTCAGGGTTATGCTATCATCAAGTCTCAGAGCGATGCTAATGGTAAGCGCACCTATACTATGGAGGCTAAGAACAGCCACGTTGTAGGTTTCAAGATTTACGACAGTAAGGGCAATCTTATCTACTTTGCTAACACTAAGACCTTCACTATTCCTAAGAAAGTAATGGAGGATGCTAAGAATGATATCAAGGTTAAGGTTTGTGGTTCAGATGGTTCTGAGGTTGACCCAGGCGTTGTTCCAACAGGTATCAAGACCTTCTCGGCTCAGGCTAACGGTGGTAAGGTAGATGTTTATAGCATCTATGGTGTCCTCGTTCGCAGCAAGGTTGACGCTGAGACAGCCCTCAACGGCTTACCTAATGGCGTTTACGTTGTTGGTGGTAAGAAGGTGGTAGTGGGTAAGTAAGCAGCCCCTCCCCGTCCCCTCCCCCAAAGGGAGGGGCGTGAAATGCGGGATACCCTCAATAGAAAAAGACAGAGTAACAAACGAACGTGTTACTCTGTCTTTTTGTTTTGTGGTCTAATGACCGATTTGGGATGATTCATTTTATACCTTCTAACTATTCTTCTTTTTGCGTTTCAATGCAAAATAGAAATTGAAACCATCGAAATAAAATGTTACTCTCTTTGGCATAGTATGTAGATTAAATAAAAAAAGCCACTCGGAAGTGGCTAAAACTCTGCAAGAAAGCAGAGCGATGCTTTTAATACTGCAAAAGTATAAAATTAAAAGGTTAATTCCAAGTTTTTTTGAAGTTATTTTTATGGAGTGCGATAATTTGTTGAAACAAAGGGTTTAACTTGTTTACTAACCCAAAGGAAATCTCGTATATACCCCCTTGGAAGGGATTGGAGGGAAGTTCTCTTTAATAAAATTCTTTCCAATGTTTGCAAGATTGGAAAGAATTGTATAGTTTTGCAGTTAAAACCCTAACGTATGGAAATAGAAAGACCTCCACATATTGATAAGGAAGAATTACTTTCTGCAATGCTTTGCTCTGAAAGTATTCAAATAGGTAATATGATTGATAAAATCAATGAGACCTTTGAATATTGGGATTCGGTAAAGTATAAGAAGTGCCCATCAGGTTGCACTCCTCAACAGCTATGGACCTATGTAAAAGCTGCAAGATTAAGAAGTTCTATAACGATATGGGATAAGTATGGTGTAAGTTTAAGCCTGACGAATTCGATGCAGAAGATATGCCACCAATTTGATATGTATTTGAGTGGTAGTAAGGGGAATAACTCACCTATCGACGCTAACAACAAGGAGCAGTACTTAATTAGTTCTTTGATGGAAGAGGCTATATATTCAAGCCAAATGGAGGGAGCTGCAACAACAAGAAAAGTAGCAAAGGAGATGCTTCGTAAGAAGATGACTCCAAGGGATAAGTCCCAGCAGATGATTCATAACAACTATCAGACCATACAATACATTGTAGAACATAAGGACGAACCTTTGACAGAGGAACTATTGTTACAAGTACATCGCCTTATGACTGATAAAACGATGCAGAATCCCGAAGATGCAGGACGTTTTAGGACTAACGATGATGTTGTTGTGGAGAATGGTATCACTCACGAAACGGTACATACTCCTCCTTCTTATAAGGAGATTCCGCAATTCATAACAGACCTTTGTGTCTTTTTTAACGACGAGAATCCTCGCCAATTCATACATCCTATTATTCGTGGCATCGTTATCCACTTTATGATTTCATTTGTTCACCCTTTTGCTGATGGCAATGGGCGAACAGCAAGGGCAATGTTCTTTGGTATATGTTAAGGCAGGAATACTGGTTGACAGAATATCTGTCGATATCAAGAGTCATAGCAAAGTCTAAGAAGTCATACGAAAAGGCTTTTCTTTATACTGAGGCTGACGGAATGGATATAGGCTACTTTGTTGCATACAATTTGAAAGTATTGGAGCAGTCATTCCAGCAACTACAAGATTACATTACAAGGAAGCATGAAGAGATGAAAGCAGCAAGCCTATTCCTGCGTTTGGGAAACTTCAATGAGCGGCAGGCACAGATTATCAAGCTATTTGCTGATGATCCTAATGCGTTAGTAACAATTAAGGATTTGGAGATAAGGTTTGGAGTAAGTCCGACAACAGCAAAGACTGATATCATCGGTTTGTTAGAAAAGGAACTTGTTGCTGAAATTCCATTGAACAAAGTCAAAAGAGCCTATGTTAAAGGTAGTAAGCTGGTTGAGTTAGTTGACAAGTTGACAAGTTGACAAGTTGACGAGTGAACAAGTTATATGTTTCGCAAGCATCTCGTTAACTCGTTAACCATTCAACGATATGTTATAGTAAATTAAAAGATTTGTAGCATATTTGCTTGTTATTTGTTATTTTATTACTTTTGAAAAGAAAAATGACTAATCCTAACTAACTATTATCTTACGATGAAGAAATTAAGGTTTATTGTTCCCATCTTAGCTTGCTGTTTGACAGTACCCTGTTTGTCATTTACCGATGATAAAGATTCATATTTAGTCTTACAAGTCGATACGACTCAAAAGTATGAGGAGTATAGTTACGTTAACCAAAAGGGCGAGACGGTAGTGCCTTATAAGCGTTACCCACTCTGTTATACTGATACAATCCGTACTGTTGGCTTTGTATTTAAGTCGAATGTGGGTTGTGTTGCTATCAATAATAAAGGTGAGGAGCTGTTTAGGGTCTACATGGCGGATAATGGTAATGACCGTCCTGTTGATGGGCTTTTCAGAATCTTAGATGAGAGCGGACAGAAGATGGGCATTGCGAATATGCAAGGCAAGGTTGTTGTCAGTCCTAAGTATGATGCAATCTTCCCATATTATGACGGTTTGGCAGCTGTGGCAGTGGGAAGTAAGGAAGTGCGACCAGCTGATGACCCAGAGCATGAATATACTGTTGGAGGTAAGTGGGGCTTCATAGACAAGCTGGGCAACGAGGTTGTCCCTTTGGAATATGATAGCATTGCTAACCATCGCCGCGCTGTGAATGGCAAAGCTATGGTGTTGAAAGGAGGAGAGTGGAGGAGCCTCACCCCAACTGGCCCTCACTTTCTAACCCCTCCCCCATAGGGAGGGGAGTGATTAGCGTGATACCCCTACTGGTTAGGGAAATCTTTTAGTCATTCTTTAGCAAATTGTTTCAGCACTCCCCTCTCTGAAGGAGAGGGGGTTGAGAGTGAGGCTGGTAGAGGGTCGGAGGTGAGTGTTTTGAAATATCCTTACAAAAAAATGAGGATGAATATTGGTAAAAAGGCTAAAAAAATTAAGTGATTTTTGGTGCTTTTGTAAGTTGTTAGCTATCAAGACATTATAGAGGGGCATTTCAAAAGGTGCTTAGTAAGGGTTCAAAAGGGCGTTAGTTAGATGCTTATAGGGCATCTTTTGCAAGCCTATTAGGCGTTTATTTGAATGCTCTTTATGCCCTTTTGTTTTTTAATGTTTGAATTATATTTACAAAACAGCGTGTACGCATAAGGCGGAACGAGCATAAGACAGAATACACATAAGGGTCTTCAGGATTTTGGAGTGATAAGGTTTGCCACTTGTTTTTAGAGTTTGCAGCAATGTCACACGGAGGCACGGAGAGGACGGAGGATTATTAAAACAAAGCAATGGAAGTAACGGAGGCACCGTCGGTGCATAGAGCCACGGAACTTGTTTGCCAATTCTATTAGCAATTTATATACAAAGCGTTTACCTCAAAATAGTTATCAAGAATCTGTACGCTATACCTCCGTCGCTCTTTGTGCCGTCGGCACCTCCGTGACATAGCATTACCTCCGTCTCTCCGTTACTCCGTGTGCCTATTATATAAGACTTTTAGTTTATCACTCCATATTTCGGAAGAACCACATATAATGCATATCAGTCATCATGTATATTATGCACACAAAAGGAAAAGTTCGTAAGTCAGAATATACATAATGACCGCTCTTTTATTATTTTGTTTTTTGTCCTTCTGTTACTCTGTCTTCTTTACGTGCAATTTGTTTCTTTGTCCTCCTGTTACTCTGTCTTTTTTTACGAGCAACTTGTCAACTCGTTCACTCGTCAACTCGTCAACTTGTTACCCAATTGTTAAAAATATTAAATATTGTATTTGCAACAATGAATATTCGAAAGAATATGTTTATATTTGCTGTCGACTTTATGAAGTAAACGACTCCTTATTAATAGGACCTAAAAAATAAAACCTAACGGTAGACAATAAACAACTATTTAAAAAATAAAACAAAAACCAATTATTTATTACAGATTATGAAGAAAAATCTTTACTCTACTTTCATTGTGTATGGTCGCAATGACAACTTTCGCTCAGTGGGTTTCAGCTCCTGAGAGTGGAAAGAAGTACTACATCGCTGTTGGTACCAGCAAGGTGGGTTACATCACAGCCAATGGTGATGGCGAGAAGTTGACAGCTAAGGTAGCTTCTCAGGGTGACGTAGAAAAGCAGGCTTGGACTTGTACAAAGGGTGAGAACGATGTTTGGTCATTCACTCTTTCAGTAGAAGGCGAGACTTGGACAATGTTTACCACAGAGGGTAATCGTCTTGCAGCTGGTACAAATCCAGGTGAGAACTTCAAGGATTACACTGTTGTAGCTCATGATGACGACCCTTCAGATGCTTATGGTGCTATCAAGATGATTGCTGGTGATGCAGCAAACTCTTACGTAAATATCTTCGGTGGTCAGCGATTAGGTAACGATTATGGACCTTATTCTGATGGCGACGGTGGTTCTAAGGTTTACTTTATCGAGGCTTCTGAGGTAGATATTCCACACTGGAACTATGATTTCACTATCTTCGACAAGAACAACAACGAATCTCGTTACTTCATCCAGTTCAATAGAGTAGCAGCAAACAACCCAACATTTGGTCCTACTGGTTTGAATGGTCTTACTGGTAACAAGTTGATTCTCTCTGTAGATAACGACACATTGATCGCTGACTCTCTCGTAGAGAACGACGTAAACTTCCGTAATAAGGTATGGCACGTAACAAGCTTCGATGCTGCTACCAATCAGATTGTTCTTGTTAACGAGGCTGGTCAGTACATCAAGTACGCTGATTTAGCAGCAGAGATGCCTGGTGGTAACGATATGTATAAGAAGAACGATGCTGACGAGTGGGTACGCAACGGTAAGAGCGGTGGTGGTAAGATGACAGGTGCTTTCATGGCAACTACTGAGCCACAGACTCTTTACATCTTCGATAGCAATAAGGGTAGCGAGGTTTACTCTATCGGTGTAAGCAGCGACAGAACACAAAGAGAGTTCCTCAATGCATGGGGTAACGTAGGATGGCACCACTTCATGGGTAAGTGGGAGGTTAACGACCCTAACAACGCTCTCAAGTTCGTTCCTATCACTGATGTATTGACCAGTGAGCAGATCGCAGCTATGGACGCAGCTACTGGTATCTCTAACGTTAAGGTACAGGAGAAGCAGGCTGACGGTTATGTTTACACCCTCGATGGTCGCTTCGTAGCAAAGAGCCTCAATGGTCTTGCTAAGGGCTTGTATATCGTAAATGGTAAGAAGGTTGTTGTGAAGTAATTCGCAATAAATAATTTAAGGGGTTGTATCAAAAGCAAGGGCGCACAAGTGCGTGCGCTCGCCAGCAGGCTAAGGATAGATACACGACACGTGTTTTTCTACAACTTGCCACTGACACAATTTTGATACAATCCCTTTTTGTCTTATAATAGAAATCTCTATAATTTAAACTATCTCAATATCTTTTCCTTTACTCCTATGAATATCTGTAAGAGTATTTGTGCTGCTTTCCTCTTGTCTGTCGTAAGTGTCGGACAAGTTTTTGCACAAGGTTACCCTCGCATCAGTACCAATGGCAATGAGTATTGGTATTACGTTAAGTATCTTCGTTCTAATAATGTGTTAGAAGAAAAGGGCAATAATGTAAATTGTCGTACTGCTGTTCCACAAGTCATGAGTAGTGACAAACAGTTGTGGAAGGTAGTTGCTGATGAAGGTTTCGCTACCAATAAGAAATATAAGTTGATAAGCAAGAGCGGTCGTACCCTTTATGTCAATGGCACAAATCCTTATAGCTCACGCTTCATGTCGGCTACGAATGCAACAGATATTACCTCATTCCATATTTCCAGAGCATGAACAACAGCTTTGGTACGGCTTCGTTCGAGTTGGCACCAGACTCTACTAACAGTCACGCGATGAACCAAGTGGGAGAGATTAGGGCTGGACAGGAAATAGGACTATGGGATAAGGGCGACATCAACAATGTCTTGACCTTTGTCAGCAAGGATGAGATGGTATTCCCATATTATCTCCCTACGACTTCAACAGCTGCAAACCCTGTTTATTATTACATTCAGTTCCAGACTGGTAACTGGCTTCTGAGTGCTAAGGGCGAGAAGGCTACCTGCCAGACAGCCTCATTGCATACTGGAAACCCTGACGATATGCTGTGGCGTGTGTCAGAGACCGATGGCAAATACTCTTTCGTAAGCAAGAGTGGAAAGATTCTTTATATCAGCGATTCATACGTCAACGCTACACAGACTCGCAACGTGAAGGATACGCTCTTTACGATGGTTGAGTCAAAGAACTCATTGGGTGGCTTCGAGATTGGTAAGTCTACCTATGGACGTAACTTCTTTAATATGTACCAAGGAGCTGGTGATGGCAAATATATCAGCTTCTGGGATTTAGGCGATGGTGGTAATGTGGTTCGCTTTGTGCCAGCTGAAGAGCTGGTACCAGTAACAGGTATTGCTACATTCAACCCAGCCAACAAATATACGCTTTGGTACACAAAGCCTGCAACGAACTGGATGACCTCTTGTTTGCCAATCGGTAACGGTCAGTTTGGTGCCACTTTGATGGGCGATGTTGCCATTGACGACGTACAGTTTAACGATAAGACCCTCTGGAGCGGTAAGCTCGGTGGTCTGACTGGCACAGCCTCTTACGGTTATTACCTTAACTTTGGTAATCTTTATATCCGCAGTCGTGGTATGACAACGGTGACAGACTATGTGCGTTACCTCGATATCAACGATGCCGTAGCAGGTGTGAAATATACGATGGATGGCGTAGAGTACAATCGTACTTACTTTGCAAGCAATCCTGATAGCTGTGTGGTAGTTCGTTACACAGCCTCACAGAATGGTAAAATCAATACAACACTTACACTGAGAAATCAGAACGGACGTAACGTAAGTTATACCGTTGATAATAATAATCAGGCAACGATAACCTTTGATGGTCAGGTAGGTCGCCAGAATGATTATGGTGCAACAACACCAGAGAGCTATTATTGTGCAGCCCGCATCGTGACCGATGGCGGTACAATCACTAAGAACGCAAAGGGCATTATTGAGGTGAATGGTGCTAACAGCATGACTGTTTACCTTCGTGGTTTGACCGACTTCGACCCAGAAGCACCAGAGTATGTGTCTGGAGCTAACCGCCTTCCAGCTCGTGCAACTGCGACTGTTAATGGCGCACAGACAAAGGGTTACGATGCTTTGTTCGCAGCACATAAAACCGATTATAAGTCACTCTTCGAGCGTTGTCAGCTGACCCTCGGTGACATTAAGAATAATATTCCAACCCCACAGCTCATCAGCAACTATCGTAACAACCAGCATGACAACCTCTTCTTAGAGGAACTCTACTTTAATTATGGTCGTTACCTCCTTATCAGTTCAAGCCGTGGCGTATCGCTCCCAGCTAACTTGCAGGGTATTTGGAACGACAATAACACCCCAGCATGGCACGCTGATATCCATGCAAACATCAATGTTCAGATGAATTACTGGCCTGCTGAGCCAACCAACCTCTCTGAACTTCACCGCCCATTCCTCGACTATATCTATCGTGAGGCGTGTGTGAAGCCTACATGGCGTCGCTTTGCACAGGACATGGGTCACGTGAATACAGGTTGGACTTTGCCAACAGAGAATAACATCTATGGCTCTGGTACTACCTTTGCCAATACCTATACCGTTGCTAATGCGTGGTATTGCCAGCACCTCTGGCAGCACTACACCTACACAATGGATAAGGACTTCCTTCGCACAAAGGCGTTCCCTGCGATGAAGTCGGCTGTTGAGTATTGGTTTAAGAAGCTCGTGAAGGCTGCTGATGGCACCTATGAGTGTCCTAATGAGTGGTCACCAGAGCACGGACCAACAGAGAACGCTACTGCACACAGCCAGCAGTTGGTTTGGGACTTGTTTAACAATACCCGCAAGGCAATCGATATCCTCGGTAATGACGTAGTGTCAAAGACATTCCGTGATGAGCTTGCAAAGTATTTTGAAAAGCTCGACAACGGATGCCATACAGAGGTTAATCCAGCCGATGGCAAGACTTATCTCCGTGAGTGGAAGTACTCTTCACAGTTTAATAATCCAAGCAAGATTGGTGTAAACGAGTATAAGGCACACCGCCACATCTCACATTTGATGGGTCTTTATCCTTGCACACAGATCAGCGAAGACGTTGATAACACAGTCTTTGAGGCTGCACGTGCTTCCCTGATTGCTCGTGGCGACGGTCACGGAACAGGTTGGTCGCTCGGTCATAAGATTAATCTCAATGCCCGTGCTTACGAAGGTCAGCACTGTCATAACCTTATCAAGCGAGCTTTGCAGCAGACTTGGGAGACTGGAACAAACGAGGCAGCAGGTGGTATCTATGAGAACCTTTGGGACGCTCATGCCCCTTATCAGATTGATGGTAACTTCGGTTATACAGCGGGTGTAGCTGAGATGTTGCTCCAGAGTCATAATGATAAGCTCGTTATTCTCCCTGCCTTGCCAACAATGTTCTGGCAGAAAGGCTCAGTGAAGGGCTTGAAGGCAGTGGGCAATTTCACTGTTGACATCGATTGGGATGCTACAAAGGCAACAAAGGTGCAGATTGTTTCAAACATGGGTACCACTTGTGTTGTGAAGTATGCAGGTGTTGCAAAGGACTATAAGGTGACAACTACCGACGGCAATGCCGTGGCTGCGACACGCATCAGCGATGACGAAATCAGCTTCCCAACAGTGAAGGGCGGTGCATATCTTCTTGTTCCTAACACCGCAAACGCTATCTCAACTGTTCAGGGCAATCAAGACGGAAAGGTAGTTTCAGCAGACTACTACAGCCTTGACGGTACAAAGGCTAACTCATCACAGAAGCGTGGTGTACGTATCAAGCAGATGAAGTATAGCAACGGTGCAACAAGTACTAAAAAAGTAATCAATTAATTACGTTATAGATTTAACCCACACTTCGGCTTTGGTTGAGGTGTGGGTTCAACTAAAAACATCTATTTATCTTTCATTTATATGAAAACAATCAAAAACATTGGTCTTCTCGTATTCTTACTGACCTTAGCACCAACCGTGCTAAGGGCTGGCACATGGGGTGCGAAGCCTGAACACGGTAAGACCTATCTTATCTCTTTGGGGTATGATAACAATAGTGTGCTCACACCCTATAAGTATTCTTGGTTAAGAGACACTGGACTTGCGTTCCAGACTTACACTGAAGGCAACGACTCACAGAAGTGGAAACTCATTGCTGTTGCTGGTAAGTCTGACTGCTATCAATTTGTGAATGCTGATGGTGAGGAAGCACTTGACATGGCACTCAACGACCCAAATAAAACTTGGGGATGGCCTTGTTTGTGGCGTCAGACCATCACCAATCCTAATCAGCAGGTCTATATCACAAAGAACGGCAATGGTTATCGCCTCAGTGCGGTATCAGCAAAGAACGGTCAGACCTATTACATAACAACAGGTTCTATCTCTTCTGTCAACGGATATTACTGCGGTTATGAGAACAGCGAAGCCTCTGCTGCTACACTCCAGTTTAAGGAAGTGCCTGCGGTTGTTATCCCTGAGGGAGGCGACTGGGAGAATGCTAAGATTTATGAGCGCAACAAGGAGCGTGCACACGCAACCTATATGCCTTACCCATCAACAAAGGCAATGAAGGCAGACGGTCAGCGTTATGACAAGCCTTGGTTGGAACCAACGGGTGCAAACTACCTTAGTCTGAATGGTACATGGAAGTTGCGTTGGAGCGAGGGTCCTAAGCCTGTCTTGCTCGGTAAGGAAGACTTTTGGGGCGATGGCGTTAGCACTGAGGGCTCAGTGTGGAACGAAATCAATGTTCCTTCTTGTCTTGAGATGAATGGCTATGGTGAGCCAATGTACGTGAATGTTGACTATCCATTTGAGGATCGTCAGCCATACATTCGTATGAAGGCAGGTTTGAAGAACTCAGTGGGTTCTTATCGTCGTGATTTCAACTTGCCTGAGGGCTGGGAGAATAAGCGTGTCTTCCTCCACTTTGATGGTATCTACTCTGCTGCTTACGTTTATGTAAATGGCAATGAGATTGGTTATACCGAGGGAGCAAACAATGTCAGCGAGTTTGATATTACTAAATACGTTCGCACTGGTAAGAACAATGTTGCCGTACAGGTGATTCGTTGGACCGATGGCTCTTATCTTGAGGGGCAGGATATGTGGCACATGAGTGGTATTCATCGTGATGTTTACCTTGTGGCTACACCAAAGACTTACTTGGCAGACCATTATATCAAGTCTACTGTTACACCCGGGTGCTACCACCGTTGCTACGGGTAGCGCAGCTACATCCGTAGAACTTACCGTCTGCAATCGTGATAAGACAGCAGCACAGAAGACCGTTACAGTTACGCTCTTCGACCCATCTGGTAAGGAATTAAAGAAGATGAAGTCTGACTTTGTCTTTGCTGCTGGCGACAGCTTGAAGACACAGACTGTTGACTTCGGAACGCTCTCTGGCGTAAAACTCTGGTCGGCTGAGACCCCAACCCTCTACACCTTCACCTTCAGCCAGTCACAAGACGGCAAGGAAGAGGAGGCTTTCTCTACAAAGTATGGATTTAGAAAGATTGATCTTAGCAAGGGTTATCTTGAGGTGAACGGTCGTCGTACTTACCTCAAGGGTACTAACACACAGGACACTGACCCATTGCATGGTCGCACCTTCGGTACTGATCTCATGTTAAAGGATATCACATTGATGAAGCAGTCTAACATGAATACCATCCGTACCAGCCACTATCCACGTCATGCGAAGATGATGGCAATGTTCGACCACTATGGTCTCTTCGTTGTTGATGAGGCTGATATGGAGCTTCACAAGAACTGGGATGGCGTAAAGACAATCATCAATAACAGAGATTGGACCGGTGCTATCGTTGACCGTAACGTACGTAATACCCTCCGCGACCGCACCATCCAAGTGTTGTCTTCTGGAGTTTGGGTAACGAAAGTGGCTCTGGTCTGAATATCATGGCGGCTTACAACGCTGTGAAAGAACTCGACAACCGCTATATCCACTATGAGGGTTCAACCCGTGATAAGGCTGAGGGCACTGATATTCACTCTGTCATGTACCCTGCAATGCACGACTGGCGCAGCGGAACAACGGGTCCTGTTACTTCTGATGTGAACCATCCAAACACTAATAAGCCTTACTTCATGTGCGAGTATGCACACGCTATGGGTAACGCTGTGGGCAACTTGCGCGAATATTGGGAGGCTATGGAAGGCTCTCAGATGGGCGTTGGTGGCTGTATCTGGGACTTTGTTGACCAGAGTATCTACTCTTACGATGCTATTCGCAACAACCAGTTGACACAGAATGGCTTCCCTGCTTATATCACTGGCTTCGACCGTCCGGGTCCTCATCAGTATAACTTCGTAAACAATGGTTTGGTGAATGCAGACCGTGCATGGAGTGCTGAGTTAGACGAGGTGAAGCGTGTTTACCAGTGGGTAGCCTTCGATTTGAATACAACAAGCCGTCAGGTGAAGTTGACAAACAGTATCTCGATCGCAACCTCGACCAGTTCTATCTCAAGTGGACCCTCCTCGTTGATGGTAAGCCTGTACAGGACGGTACCTTCAAGAAGTTGAATTGTGCTGCAGGTGCTACACAGACTGTTGATTTGAAATACAACCCTGCTACCTATGCAGGTAAGGAACTCTTCCTCAATATTGCACTCTACACGAAGGAGGCAACCAACTGGTGCGATCGTGACTATCCTGTAGCTGAGTTCCAGCAGCAGTTGGCACAGCGCACAGAGGTTCTCCCAGCTGTTGACAATACGAAGGCTGATGTCCTCCATGCTACTAAGAATGCAGATGGTGGTTACACCTATGCTAACGGCAAGCAGAAGGTTACATTCGACGGACAGGGTAATATCTCTGTTTGGTCATACGAGGGTAAGGACCTCTTTGTACAGAATGAGGGTCCACGTTTCGAGCGTTATCGTTGGATTGAGAATGATGGTCCGATGGAGGCTTATCACAATGGTCCTACCGATAATGGTGTTATCTCACAGTCTGCTACCTTCCAGCTCTCTGGCGATGGTAAGACTGCTACGGTGAACGTTACACAGAACGGCAACTACTGCAAGGCTACTTATAAGTACACTATCCATGCAAACGGTACCATCGACCTCACCAGTTCGTATGAGGCGCAGGGCAATGGCGCAAGACGTTTAGTTTCGCGTTGGGCTTCCCAAGCGAATTGTCAAAGGTACGCTACTATGCACGTGGTCCATTGGCAAACTATGTTGACCGTCTCGACGGTTCAGACTTCGGTGTCTACGAGACTTCTGTAAAGGATATGTACGAGCCATTCGCACACCCACAGAGCAACGGCAACCGCCTTGGTCTTCGTTGGTTCACCCTCACTAACAACGAGGGCAATGGTGTGAAGGTTGAGACAGTGGGCGATGTAGCCTTCTCTCTGACGCCTTGGACAGAAAGAGAGATGCGCGATTCACGCCACGAATGGGAGTTGCCAGCAAGCAATCGCACCGTAGCTCACTTTGATGCTATCCAGCAGGGTGTGGGTAACGGCTCATGTGGTCCTGGCCCATTGAATGAGTATAAGGTTCAGCAGGGCAAGAAATACACTAACACCGTGCGTTTCATCCCTTTTTCAGAAGCGGCAGATGATACCGCTAACGGAATCTCTGCCGTAATAAATCCATCGACAACAACCACACAAGTCTACGACCTCTCTGGTCGTAGACTCCCTGAAGCTCCTGCCAAAGGACTTTATATTCAGGGTGGTAAAGTTATAGCAAACTAACGTACTACATGCCAAGTTCTATGGACTTGACAGTAGGGTAGGGGCGCACGAAGTATTCCTCTGTAATCATCATGTTGACGGATGTATGCCTTGTGCGTCTTTATATTTCAAAGCGGTAATTCCACTGGTTAACTAAAATATTCTAATAATAGGTTTGTCTTTCACCTAAATCATGACAATAAAGCTGCGCTCTTTTCGTTCTCAACAATGGTGCTGACGGCAGGCACATGATGTGCGGATGGTATGCACCACTTGTGCCGACGGTAAGCACGCTCTCAAGAGGATACTCCGAAGGAGAGCGAAAACGCTTATGACTTTATCAGATAGAAATAAAATAAAAATATCTTTATTATGAAACAAAAAAGTAACTTTCTATTTCCTTTAGCCATTATTGGCTTATTCTTCTTCTCTATTGGCTTTGCCTTGGGTATCAACTCTTACCTGATGCCAGTATTGGAGAAATCAATGAATATCTCTGGTGCAGCATCAAGTTTGCTGCTCGCAGCAACCTTTATCCCGTTCCTCTTGTTCGGTATTCCTGCAACACATTGTATTAAGGCAATCGGCTATAAGCGTACAATGGCTTTGTCATTTGTCATCTTTGCTGCTGCCTTTGGTTTGTTCATCCTTGCTGCTAAGCAGAACTCTTTGACATGGTTCCTCATTGCGAGTTTCGTTAGTGGTGCTGCTAACGCTGTTTTGCAGGCATCAGTCAATCCTTACGTGACCATTCTTGGCCCTATGGATTCAGCCGCACGACGTATTTCTTGTATGGGTATCAGTAATAAGTTGGCTTGGCCCGTTACAACACTCTTCATCACTTTGGTGATTGGTAAGGGTATCGGCGATACACAGCTTAGCGACCTCTATATGCCATTCGGTATCATCATCGGTATCTTCTTGCTCTTGGGTGTTATCGCGTTGATGGCTCCACTGCCTGACGTGAAGGCTGCAGGTGAGGACGATAGCGAGAGTAGCGACGAGACAGCAGCTAACTCATACGCTGATGGTAAGACAAGTATCATGCAGTTCCCACACTTGTTGTTGGGCTGTTTGGCTCTCTTCCTCTATGTGGGTGTAGAGACTATTTCGCTCGCAACGGCAACGGGTTATGCTCAGTCATTGGGCTTGGAAGGTGATAACTACGGATTTATCCCATCTGTGGGTATGATCGTGGGTTACATCTGTGGTGTAATCTTCATCCCACGTTACCTCTCACAGGCTGCTGCAATGCGTATCTGTGCTATCATTGCCCTCGTGGGTAGTGTGGCAGTAGCAGTCGTTCCAGATCCAGTAATCTCTGTTTATTGCATCTTCTTGATGGCATTAGGCTGTTCACTCATGTGGCCAGCGTTGTGGCCTTTGGCAATGGCAGACCTTGGCAAGTTCACTAAGTCGGGTGCTTCCTTGCTGACAATGGCGATTGCTGGTGGTGCTGTTATGCCTTGGTTGCGTGGTGTGGTACAGGATGCAACCTCTTTCCAGACCTCTTACTGGGTCAGCGTTCCTTGTTTCCTCTTCATCCTTTATTACGGAATGGCAGGATATAAGATTCGTACAAAGAAGTAGGGGTTTGAGGAGTTAAGGAGTTAAATGCGAGGAGTTAAGGAGTTAAATGGGATTAGAGGAGTTAAGACAACACCGTCTACACTTGTTTTTTTGCCTAATATAATATTTACTTCTTTCCTTTGACCACCTCCGTATTGTAAATAAAAATCAAACCTTAAAAATAAAAAGGGCGTTAATTGGCTTCCAATTAACGCCCTTTTAGCTTGCAAAAGATGCCCTTTTGAGCTCTTACTAACGCCCTTTTGAAGTCCAATTAAGCATCTTTTTGAAAACCACTTCTGCAACTATTTGATAACAAAACACTTACAAGGGTACTAAAAAAATGTGTTTTTTTAGCCCTTTATACAGTCTTTTTATCCAATATTTTGTAATAGTTTTTTTCGCAATGCTGGGCAAGGAGTTTTCTCACAGAACTCACAGATAAACAGATGACACAGAAACCTCCCCCAACCCCTCCAAAGGAGGGGGGCTGCCTAACGGATAGTGGGTAAACTAAATCAACTAACCTGAATAGCTTTACACTTCATATCATAATTATGACGTACTGATGAGAACTCAGTTCGAATAATTTTTGACTTATGAATTCTGAATTACAATAGTAATCATGAGTATGGATTATGAACTCTGAATTACAATAGTAATCATAATCATGAATTATGAACTCTGAATTACAATAGTAATCATAATTATGAATTGTGAATTATGAATTGTGAATTATCACTAATCATAATTATGAATTATGGATTATGAATTTTGAATTACAATAGTAATCATAATTATGAATTGTGAATTCTGAATTTTGAATTACCTTAACTACTTGTGTGCGTGAACAATACTTCATATTGAAAAAAAAGAAGTTTTCTTTTGGTGTTTATTGTATAAACGACTATATTTGTAGCATAAACCTAAATCAATAGAATATATGTCTAATTTTATGAAAGTAAGTCAGAACCGCAGAAAGCACCCACCATTTGTTAGTGGTCGCTTAGCTTTCTCTTTTGCACTTGGGTTGATGGCGTTTGCACCATCCCCAGTATTAGCCAATGTGGATGCGAACACGAGTATGAGTGTTCAGCAGCAAAAGCAAAGTATTAATGGTGTGGTGAAAGATGCTAATGGCGACCCTGTCATTGGTGCTTCTGTACTGGCAAATGGTACTCCAGTAGGGGTGACCGACATGGATGGTCGCTTCTCAGTCTCTGTTGCTCCGGGTACGGAGTTGAAGATTAGTTATGTTGGTTTCGCCACTCAGAGCGTCATGGTGAGAAGTGGTGTGACGAACTATAACATTACTCTAAAGGATGAGAACAGCGCCTTGAGCGAGGTTGTTGTTGTCGGTTATGGTACACAGAAGAAGGCAAACCTCTCTGGTTCTGTTGCACAGCTTGATAGTAAGGCACTCGAAAACCGCCCTATCTCTAACGTGTCTTCAGGCTTGCAGGGCTTGCTTCCGGGTATCACGGTGACCGGAGCTGACGGTGCGCCGGGTTTGGATAATGGTACGATTCTTGTGCGTGGTGTGGGAACATTGAACTCAGCTACGCCATATATCTTGATTGATGGTGTTGAAGCAGGAACATTGAACTCGCTCGACCCAGAGGATATAGCGAGTATTTCTGTCCTAAAAGATGCTTCTTCAGCAGCCATCTATGGTTCAAAAGCATCTAATGGTGTGATACTGGTAACTACAAAACGAGGACAGAATGGTGCACCAAAGGTTAGTTATTCAGGTTATTTTGGTATTCAGAATGCAACTGCCTTGATGGAAAGGATGAACTCTGCCGACGCCGCTTACTATTATAATAAGGCATTGGAGCGTAGTGGTAAGGCTGCACGTTTCTCTGATGAAGCGATTCAGAAGTTCCGTGATGGTTCAGACCCTTACAACTATCCTAATACAGACTGGTACGATCTTGCATTCAAAACCGCTTGGCAGAATCGCCATAGCGTGAATGTTACAGGTGGTAACGAGTATGTGAAGTATCTGGCTTCTGCTGGTTATCTCAAGCAGAGCAGTATTCTTCCTAATGCAGGTCGTGAGCAGTTTAATGGTCGTGCGAATCTCGACATGGTGTTGTCAAAGCGCATCACTGCCCATCTTAACCTCGCTTATATCCAAAACAACTATCGCGATGCAAGTAGTGCATACGCTGGTGGTAGTAGCGATCAGATTATTCGTCAGCTGAATATCATCGCGCCTTGGATTGTTTATAAGTACGAAGATGGTACATACGGTACTGTTTCTGATGGTAACCCAATGGCTTGGCTGGAGTCAGGTATGACCGTAAATCGCAACAACCGCAACTTTACGGGTATGCTGGGTATTGACTATCAGATTTTTAATGATTTGAAGTTGACGCTGCAGGGTGCATACGTTGATGCTTCTCAGCGTTATTCTTACTTCCAAAAGTTCATTCAGTATAACCCTAATAAGGCAACTGACCCTAACAAGTTAGAGATTGCTCACTATGACTGGCATCGTACAACCTTCGATGCATTCCTGAACTATGACAAGTCATTTGCGAAGCATAACTTCAAGGCTATGCTCGGATGGCATACTGAACGCTATAAGTATCTGCCAGATTGGATGTATCGTAAGAACTTCCCTAACAACGAACTTACTGATATGAACGCTGGTGATGCTTCTACACAGAAGAACGCTGGTTACACTCGCGAGCTGACGATGGTGTCTTACTCGGTCGTCTGAATTACGACTATGCAGGTCGTTACCTCTTTGAGGCAAACTTCCGTTCTGATGCTTCTTCACGCTTTGCTGAAGCTCATCGCTGGGGTTTCTTCCCATCATTCTCTGCTGCATGGCGTATCTCTGAGGAACCATTCATGGAGAGTTCAAAGTCATGGTTGAACAACTTGAAGTTGCGTGCATCATGGGGTCAGCTTGGTAATCAGGACGCACTGAACGATTACTATCCTTGGATGAACACTTACAACCTCAATGCGAAGTATCCATTTGGTGGTCAGCTCACTCCGGGTTACTATCAGGGTAGCTATCACCTTGAGACAATCTCTTGGGAGCGTTCAACCACATGGGGCGTTGGTCTTGACTTTACCCTCTTCGGTGGTTTGACTGGTTCGTTGGATTACTATAACCGCAAGACGACTGGTATTATCATGGACGTGTCTGCTCCTGCAGAGTTTGCACTCGGTGCTTACAAGGATAATATCGGTGCATTGCGCAATCAGGGTGTGGAACTCTCATTGGCTTATGCAAAGCAGTTAAACAAGGATTGGACAATCAATGTCGGTGCAAACTTCGCTTATAACAAGAATAAGATTCTCGACTTGGGCGAAGGCACAGAATACATTGAAGACAAGGATAACCGCAACCGCCGTACAGCTATCGGTCAGCAGTACAATAGCTTCTTCATGTACAAGGCTACTGGTAAGTTCTTCAACTCACAGCAGGAGGCTGACGACTTCACAGCGAAGTATGGCAACCCATTCGGACGTAAGTTCATGGCGGGTGACCTTATCTATGAGGACACAAACGATGATGGTAAGCTCGATTCAAACGACCGCATCTACACCAAGCATACTGATATCCCAGCAATTACTTACGGCTTCAACCTTGGTGCAACATGGAAGAACGTAGACTTCTCTATGATTTGGCAGGGTGTTGGTGCAGTATCTCATATCTACAACCGTGAGGTACTTGGTGAGTTCTCTGGTGATGCCAGCCACCCTTCAACACTGTGGAAAGACTCATGGACAGACGACAACCACAATGCTAAGTTGCCACGTGTATTCGAGACAGGAAACAGCCCAAGCGACATGACTCGTGCTATGTCAACCTTCTGGTTGTGGAACACAGCTTACTTGCGTTTGAAGACTTTGCAGTTGGGTTACACCCTTCCAAAGAGTGCGCTCAAAGCTATTGGTCTTGAGAAGGTACGTATCTACTATGCAGGTGAAAACCTCCTTACCTTCGATGCATTACCATTCAATATTGACCCAGAAGTGACCAGCGAGCGTGGATCATCTTATCCATTGCTGCGTTCACATTCTATCGGTATCAATATCACATTCTAACCGTAAATACCCGATATACATTATGAAAACTGTAAGAACATATATATTAGCAGGTGTGGCAGCCTTTGCGCTCACATCTTGTAATGACTACCTTACCACTGTGCCGAAGGATGCAATGTCACCATCTACAACATGGAAGACGGGCGACGATGCAGAGAAGTTCCTTGTGGGCTGTTATGATGGTTGGGAAGATGGTGGAGCCCTGCTTTATTGGGACGCTGGCTCTGACTTTGCGTACAACAACTTCCCTTGGGAAGGCTTTACCAATATTGGTAATGGTTCGCTCTCACCATCGTCTCCGGGCTGGTCGTTCTACGATTATACTATCATTGGTAGATGTAACACCTTCCTTGAGAATGTTGATAAGTGTGTATTCAGCAGCGATGCGGTAAAGAAAGACCTCGTTGCGCAGGTGAAGGCTATCCGTGCTTACAACTATTTCCGCATGGGTTTCCTCTATGGTGGTGTGCCAATCGTTAGCCTTTCACCAGTGCTCAGGAGGCACGCGTGCCACGTAATACGGAGCAAGAGGTGAAGGATTTGGTATTCAAAGACCTTGATGAGGCGATTGCTGATATCAATACGTCTCCTGCTGCACGTGGACGTATCGCAAAGGGTGCTGCCTTAGCTATGAAGATGCGTGCTGCTCTCTACTGGGGCGACTATCAGAAGGCGAAGGATGCTGCTCAGGCTATCATCGACTTGGGTAAGTATGAACTTGATACTGACTACACTAACCTCTTTAAGTTAGCTGGTGTTGACTCAAAAGAAATCATCCTTGCCGTACAGTATAAGAGCGGTACTCGCCCAATTGGTACTATCGGACAGCTCTATAACAATGCCGATGGTGGCTGGTCATCAGTTGTTCCAACACAGAAGTGTGTTGATAACTATGAGATGAGCAATGGTAAGACAATCGATGAGGCGGGCTCTGGATACGATGCAACGCATCCTTTCCATGGTCGTGACCCACGTATGGCAATGACGATTCTCTATCCCGGTTGCGACTGGAATGGCACTATCTTCAATACGCTTGACGAGAATGTTAATGGTAAGAAGAATCCTAACTACCCAACCAATGCTGCCAACTCTTCTAAGACTGCCCTCACATGGCGTAAGTACTTAGATCCAATGAGTCAGTATGCTGACGTATGGGACACAGAGGCTTGCCCAATCGTCTTCCGTTATGCTGAGGTACTCTTGACATGGGCTGAGGCAGAGAACGAGTTGAACGGTCCTTCTGCCAACGTCTTTGCAATGATTGACAAGGTGCGTACCCGCGTAGGTATGCCTGCTGTTGACCAGTCAAAGTATAACACTAAGGACAAGCTCCGTGAGTTGATTCGTCGTGAGCGTGGCTCAGAGTTCGCTGGTGAGGGTCTCCGTCGTGCTGATATCTTACGTTGGACAAGCAATGGTAAGATGGTCGCAGAGACAGTATTGAATGGTCCATTGAACCGTATCACAGGTACTATTAACACATCTGCTACCGACCCAACTATGCGTGCCGTAGTCAGTGGTAGCAGCAAGGTTGAGGATCGTACGTTCCAGACCTTCAACAGATATCTGCCAATCCCACAGTGGAATATCTCTGATAATCCTAAGTTGGAGCAGAATCCGGGGTATGCGAAGTAAGAAAAAGAAGAAAAAAAGTAACAGCCCCTCCCCGTCCCCTCCCCCAAAGGGAGGGGCGTGAAATGCGAGATACCCCATGTGAGAAGTTGACGAGTTGCGTGTATATACGCTTCTTCACTTTGTTTCTCCTATCGTATCCGCTACTCTATTTTGTAAATAAAAATCAAAGGCTGAAAAAATAAAAAGGGCGTTAATTCCATTCGAATTAACGCCCTTTTGGCTTGCAAAAGATGCCCTTTAAGCCCCTTACTAACGCCCTTTTGAAGCCTTACTAAGCACCTTTTGGAAACCACTTCTGCAACTGCTTGATAACAAAAGACTTACAAGGAGGCTTGAAAAGCTCGTTTTTAGCCCTTTTTGTAGTCTTTTCTTTAATCGTTTTGTCAATATATTTCTTTACTCTGCTGCGTGAAATCCTTTGAACTTTGAGCTATTAACTTTGAACTTTGAGCTATTAACTTTGAACTTTGAGCATTGAACTTTGACCTTTGTGATTTGCGTTTAACCCTTGAACTATATCGGTAATCATAATTATGCATTTTGAATTATGAATTATGAATTAATAGAGGATTGTGAATTCCTCTCACCCTTATTCCTTTGCTAAGGTTTCCAATCTGTGGTCAATAAGTTTCTTGTATTGTTCTTTCTGATTATCAGGAATAAAAGAGTTGTCAATACACACCATCCATTTGTCCCTAAACTTAGTAAAACCAGATATGATTCTGTTGGCAACCACGTCGGAGAGTCCTGTCGAAAGCATAGCCTCTCGGAAGTCATAGACGAGGAGTGACTTTTTGAAGCCGTTGAGCGACAATGCCATTTCCTCTGTATCTTCTGGCATAACAATCTTTGTGGAAACCTGATCGTAGGTTGGACAGAGTACATAGTGTCCTTCTCGTATGCTATACAAAGAGAAGTTTTTAAGGTGCATATCCGCATTGCCTATAATCCACGAGAAGACAACCTGCTGCCAATAGTTCACCTTGTCTAACATAGATACACTGGAATATTGGTCGAGGAAACGGGCTATCATTTCATAACTTCCTTGGTATTTTTGTTCTGTCAGCTTACCACTTAGTTGACACATATCCTCCATAGGAAGCTTTCGCCCATCATCGGTTCTATCAATTCTTTTTGTTATATAGTTTAGTTCACCATCAGCAAAACGGATAAGAGAATGTGGAACAGTAGGAATCTTCGCAATCTCAGCCAGATGCATGGATAAATCCTCTATCTCTGGGAGGTATTCAAACTGCTCTGTTTGGGGTTTAAGGATATATCGTCCCATGACGCCTACAATCGTAAGTCGTTGTGGATTTCCTGCTGCGTCATGCTCAAGGTCTATTGATAGTTTTGTTTGCACACCTGTCACTGTTGTTCGTTTTTCAACGACAATCTGCGCTAAGCGGTTAATATCCTTTCGTGTGTAGGGTAGGATAGGGGCTATTGCTGCCCCAAACATTTTCTTTGCACAAAGCGGATGATAGTCAACCTCCCCAGCTTTTAACGGCTTATAACAACACAGGCAACGTTTCATCTTCTTTCCTCCTCCTTTTCTATGGGTACGATGCTAATATCTCCTATACAGTCACGGCAGCACGAGAGGAGTAATCCCATGCGGTCTCTACGGTTGATTTTCCAGTTTCGTTCAGCAATATTCAGCATCCAACCTTCTGGAATAAGACCATCGAAGAAGGAAAAAAGAACATTACTCTGATAATGTTCTGCACGCAATGGCAATGTCAGACTAACGGGAGTTGGCTTACTACCATCCAAATACTCTGGAAGATAAGCGAAGCTATATCCCCTCTCGTCTTCTGTGATAATGCCTGCCGGCTTATCTTTCACATATACTTTTCCTTGTCTCATGATGTTGAATCTTTTTCCACTTAGTCCTTTGGAATGGGTACTGGTCCTAACTGTAGGTTGAACAGCTCAGCACTTGATTGACTTTGTCCATGCGTAATGTAGCTTTTCCTTGTTCCATTTCACGCACAAAGCGCAGCCCTACACCAGCTTTGAAAGCCATGTCTTCCTGCGTAAGATGGTATTCCTTCCGCAGTTGTTTTAATGTGGCTGATAATTGATTTTTCTCCATACTATTTATACCTTTACGGGTACAAATATACGAAATATCTACGAAAAACAAAGCGAACAATCCCTAACGGGTATAAAGTTAGACTTATTTAACGTGATTATACCCTATCGGGGAGGAAGAGTAGCCTTACCCCCAACCCCCTCTCCTGCAGAGAGGGGAGTGCAGGAAACAGTTTGCTGAGGGATAATCAAATACAAATCGGAAACCATACCATAGTAAAAAAATTATACATGTGTGGTCTAATGACTGATAGGGATTAAAAGCTTTCACTAAGCGATAGATATGTATCGGTAAGCAAGCCCTGATCAATGGGGTTGTGGGTAGAGTCAGTTTTTTATTCTGTCTCTTTTGTTTTTTATGTCACTCTGTCTTCTTCAGTCACTCTGTATTGTAAAATAAATTCAAAGGATAAAAAATAAAAGAGCGTTAATTCCATTCGAATTAACGCCCTTTTGGCTTGCAAAAGATGCCCTTTAAGCCCCTTACTAACGCCCTTTTGAAGCCTTACTAAGTACCTTTTGAAAACCACTTCTGCAACTACTTGATAACAAAATACTTACAAGGGTGCTAAAAAAGCTCGTTTTTAGCCCTTTTCTCCGCCTTTTCTTCGAGTATTTTGTAATATAATTTCAATAGAGTAAACGTTTGTTTGCTAATTATATGTGCGTTTTCAATATGTGTCACATAGTCATAAACGATGTGTATATATTCTTTTTCCACCTTTTTAGAGCTATATATAACATTATTATTAAATAATTGTTATAATTAATATAAAATCTATACCTTTGCACACGGACCAGATTTTACATCTTTTTAAAGGTGTATTTTATACGAGTCCTATATATTTAAAGAGCGTTTGACATTATCCTCCATCTGAAATCTGGACAATTTCATACACTGTGGATAATAGCAATTACGCTCACGCTGGGATTATTATACCCTATACTTGGGGCATGATATATCTATAGGCGTGGGCTATTGCTTTATTATACAGTGGTGGGCAGTCCAGAGCCTCAGTGGAATAATAAGCAATAGTTTCCACGCTTTTTCTATCTAATAATTTATAAACCGCTTAACTTTTGGGAACAAGTGAGCATTTTAATCTATTATGAAACAGTCAGATTACTTGATGCAACAGTATGCTCTCATCAAAGCATGGGAGAATGAGGAGCCAGGTGTTGTTAGTAAAACGTTTGGTAAGCTTTTAAGTCCCGTTGGTAAACTTATTTCTGTAGTAGTGCCTGAAAAGGTCATTGAGAGTGCCATAAACGCTGCAAATGCTGCTGCACAGTACCTTACGGACACAGCCGACGTGCTGCGTGACGGAAATGTAGAGAGTATTGAAGAACTGCGTACG
>BNJT01000820.1_pt1 | contig 119889 bp, 155 predicted proteins | sample 8540491 | NCBI WGS metagenome assembly BNJT01 (sample SAMD00202455, study PRJDB9452) | human saliva metagenome | host: Homo sapiens | reverse complement strand
CAGTCTGACGTTCAGCAGTCTAAAAGTAATCTGAGTTCACACATCTTATGAGGTAATTAAAAGACGTCCAAAATGAGCCGTCTCTATTCGTCGAATATAAATATTGGTTCTTTATGACTAGATACCTAGATGTTTGAATAGAGAGAGTAATCTTAGTTTTATCTGGTAAATATAACTAGACTGCAACCTCTTAACTTATTTATCTTCTTCTCTTTCCATTCTGCGTTTTTCTTCGTGCTTATCCAAGCTTTTCGAAAAGAATTGCTCGACTAAATCCGTCAGCCAATCCGCAAAACGCCTGCCTGCGAATTGAATAGCGATAAGAATTCCAGTTACCACAATAAAAACCAAAATCAGTAATTATCCAAATTAGCCATTTTAATTATTTTCCTTGTTTTTCTTGCTTCCACTAAAATATCTTTAAAATCATCATCTTGCCAAAGTGTGAAGGAAAGTAAATTCCGCCAACTACAACAGAGACCATCACGCCTGTAAAGGCTACCACGCTTTTTCGAGACTAGTTCGTTTTATCTCTTTTGCCTGCAGATTTAAATAGCCCAGCCGATATATAAGAATCAGATTAAATACGAAACCGCTGTATAGCTCTTGCCCGTAATAAAACGTCGAACCAGTATCTCTGAATCCGTAAAATAGAGACCCAATAATAGCTATTGTTATAATTGCCAATCGAATTTTAAGCTATTTTTCATATTACTCTACCTTTTACGTTATCTTATAATCGATGCCTTTTCTTGTAATTGCAATGACCTTTCCTTTTACTAAGAAAACAATCACTGATTTAGCTGTCTTTTAATTTTGTAAACGTAGTAGTCTGTAATGATACCATTTATTCCCACAGTCCAATTTGATGAGACAGGATTGATTCACCACTGGATAAGTCCATAGTAATTTTTCATATAGCTGGGTAACATCACGCTGAGAAGAGGACTTCTCGTGGTGCCCTAAACCGCCTTAAGCAAGTCTTTTTCGAGTTAGTCTATTCTGAACACTTGCAGATCGATAAAATCCAAATCGTTTCTCTTATTTGTGCAAAGAAAACAAAGTAGAATCATCACTAAACATGTAATCACCATTCCTAATCACTCATTATTCTACCTTTTTAAATTCAAACTTTCACGAATTTTTCTCCAATCATAAATCCATTCTGGTCATCAGAATTATCATTTAATGGCTTATTTTCAAAAATATAAAGTCTTTTGGTCGTCAGACAGGTTGCCACTCCGGAAATATCCTTCAATTACAATTTTTGTCGCCTTTTTGATGCCATTTGGCGGAGAAAGTTTCGCTGTTGTCCATTGTTAAAGTTCCGTCTATCTCCATAGTAGCATTCCAGTGAATATATTTAGAGATAATTGAAGCAAGGTCGGCTTGTCCAGTTGCTTTACCTGCGATTTTCGCCCATCTTCTAACACTTCCTTGGTCGAAGATATCGGTCTTCCATTTGCCTGTGAAGTTCTTTAGGGGAACTACAACCCTAAAAAGCGTAAAACATGACAGTAAAATTATAAAATGAGAAAAATAACTTTTCTTTTCATCAGCGTTCTTCTAATAAATTACCAATATCTATCAAAGGCACTAAGATATAGCTTAGGGTCTTGATTGTTCTTTAATCTTCCCACCAACGACTAGATTGATATCTCAATTCCGCCAAGAAACCACCTGAGCTTTCAATAATCTCAACCAATTCACCACGAACAACTTTTTGATTTAAACGAGTACTCATTTTAAACCTCCTCTATTCTATCTCGAACTATATTGCATACCTCGTTCTACAATGGCGTCACGGCGTTTAATGCTTTCAGACATTTTTATCGCACCATTAAGACCATACCACATCTTCGAAAAGCCAGAATCACCTAAAGCAATGAGTTGAAGCCCGCATTCATTCTCTCAGTTGGTAAACATAAACCTGAACTGCATAAAATTGCGGAGAGAGTGAGTCAGCTTTGCATCTTTTAATGACGATTTCTATATCAGCTCTATCGTCAAAATTAGCTAATGCACCCGAACTACTCTGAATAGCTACCAGTTGTTTTTCCACTCGGCGCAAAATTTCTTGAAGAATCACGCCAATATCAGAAACCGAAAGTTTACATTTGTTACCTCAACTGAGTCGGCTTTTGTCATTAAGTCCATAAAGAACCTCCCTATTTTTCACCAAAATCCCTGCAATGGGGTTGAGCTTGTTTTAGCAATCGTCGTCAACTAAAACTAATCAAAGTATATCAATCAAAAATGTTTAAATAACTATAAGCTGTGTACTTTAAAATATGTTTGTTGATTATTATCTTTGATTGTCTAACAAAGACGACCGTTTCTAAAAACAGTTGATAGATTTAATTTACTATTTTTCTAAGGATTTTGTCAATCAATTATAGGTGATTTTCTTCTATTTATTTGAATACCATTGCGCTTAGCACATTATAAATAGTTGCGGTGAAATGCAGTTGATTGGCTATATTTTCGAACAGAATTTTCTTTTGTAGAGTATTGCTCGATTATTTGTTTTTCCGGTATCTTAGGCAACCCTTTATTTGCAAGTTTCACACCTTTTCTCTTTAGCTTTTTACGAGTTCGTCTTTAGTGCGTTCAGAAATCGCTTGAAGCTCCCATTCTGCCTACATAACCCAACATCAAACAAAAAGAACTTTCCAGTTAAAAGAATCTGTTTCAATATTTTCATGAATAGATTGAAGAGTGAATACCATGTTTTGGTTAAATCTTCAATAATAGCAGAGAGGTGAAGCATCTTCTCTGGTAAGTCTATCCAATTTACTATACAGACAAAATTTGTTTTTCAAAACTCTTGTTGGGCATAATCGCCATTTTTAAAAGCCTTTTATCAAGTTGTTTTCGCTCCTGATTTCCACCAGAATCTTTTCTCAATATAGAGTTTATCGCAAAAGCCGAGTGCTTCTTTTTGAACAGATAACCTCAATTCTTGCCAGATTATCTGTTGAACTGACACGAGCATAGCGATAGTAATTGTGTTTTTGATATTTTCGATATTGTTCTTGTGATGATTTTCTTCACATTTCTCCTTACTTTACTATTGTAGCAGTAGTTGTATTTTTATGAAAATTAACGAAATGAAAAAAGACCCACGAGGGTGGGACTTGAGGGGACAATGTGGTAGAATGGTCATTTTAGTCAGTTCCTTTGTTCTGTAATGTGCGAGAGACAGTCAACAAAACGTATTCATTTGTTGTTGCGCCATTATTAATCAGGTCAAATACTTCAAATTGTTCTTCCTATTGCTTTTATATAATAGCTAAAAGTGTTTGCTCTTTCAAAGAATAAAAATCCTCCTGTTAATGTTGACTAGAGAAATATTTTTACTATAGATTACACCTCGATAAATAGTAAATAAGAAATCTTTTGAAAATCTCCTACTTCTTTGTATAATATTACTGTAAAAAAAAATTATTCTATTTCAGGGTTCTTGTTTGACTATTTTCCAATTTCTCACAATTTATTTCTCATAATTTGGAGGAATCAAATATAGAAAACTACTATAAGAAAAAATTTTTGCCTATGTTTATACTGGTCTTAGTATAATTTGTTTACCTTTTGATTTAGTTAACTCTCCAAATGTTATTCATGATGGTATAAATAAGTTAGAAGCGTATAGAATAGTAAACTTCCCAAAGAAGTCCAAAGAATTTGAAATACTTGCAGGAAATCCAGATAAAGGATTGAAGAACTTAAAGGTATTACAACAAGATAACAATGATTTAAGTACAATATTTTAAAAATTTATCTGAGACAAAGTTTGAGATTGAAAATATAAAACAATACAAACTAGCAAAATCAATACTCATCACCTAAAGGCCAAATCCTCAAGACATTGTTAATGTTACCGTTATTAATGTTTGCACGGGAGAAAAGCAACAAGTTAAAATGACTTATGCAGAATACCTTAGTTACATTCAACATTAAGCATATTTCTTAGAGAAAATAGGTAGTATAACAAAAGCGAAATAAAAGCACCACTCAGAATGGTGCTAAATAGAAAAGAACCTAAACAATAGAATAACAAATATTTACATGAAACTGTAAGTCCCTATCTCATCACCTTGAGCTATACTTGCAGTTTTTTTGTTGTCTTCACTGAATAACTTTACATTATACACCAAAAGTTCTATTTTGTCAATAATTTTCTGAATTTTCTTTATTTTAACAGATTCTTCACCTCCCAAACCTTCAAACTCTCCAGCTCATCAATCGCCTCAACATCATATAGGCCGACCCGTACAGGCGCCTGACAATTCTTTCGAAAATGTTGACCCAACTTTACCAAAATTCTGGTGTATCAATCTCCAATAATTCCAACAAAGTTTTCGCCGTTTGGGTTAGGTGGAAGGCGGATAGTTAAAACATATCTTCGCTTTAGTGGTAAAACCAGCACTCTCTCTCATGGTTTGAATCCAGTTCGCCTTGCTTCACTAAAATCTCGTGCCGTCCACCACCAAAAGTAAACCTGCCTCCAGCAGTTTCGAAATCTCCACCGCCTTGACCTCAAAAGTTTCATACAGCTCAAAGAAATTTCGTGTGAAATCAGCTGGTGGTCTTCGACATACTCACCCGATAGTTCATCAAAGGAATTGTCATAAAAAGTCATGGTGCTATTTTTCGAAAAAGTGTGATATCTTCTTGGCCCAATAAATTAAGGGCTTGAACCGTTCGAGGGTTGAGGTTACTGGTGTTTGTACGAGGTCTTCAAACAGAAAATTGAAACTGCTTGCTCTTTTGAAATTCAGAGAATGGTAGCTGACCTGATTATCTTTAGTATTCGGAGGCGTAAAGAGACATTCCGCCAAAAAGAGATAAGGTCGAGTTTGGTATTGCTGTTCGAAAGAGTGTTTGTACCACTGTAAATATCTTTTGGGAAAGTTAGCGGAAGTCCAAAAGCTGGTAAATTTCTTCAATCGTGTCGTGGAGTTCAAACTTGCTTTCACGGTAGTTTTCGTTTTTCGCGTTTTTTTACCGTAAACAAGTAACATGCAACATCTCCTTATCTCATCGTCTTTAATGAAATAATATAGAGTTCTGCCTTGATTTGCTCCGCTGTAAAGCTTGTTAAAGCTGGTATCGGCAATGTTTCAACGCATCCTCATACAGTGTCTTAGTGATACCTACGGCAGCCTTTTGGCATGCTGCCAGTTCTCGTACTTGGAATGGTTGAAGATAATAGAGAGTAGTTTTGAAATGAACATAGGCAACCCAGGCAAATGGCATTACTTTGGCATTGAAATGGAACAAATAGCCTTTCCGTGGAGATATAATAGAGCCATCAGTTAGCTAACAACATTATATCACACCAGAGCTCGCGTGATAGAGATAGAGGACTTGCTTATAGGCGAATAACTGTAACATATTTCATCAAAGAATAAAGGAGAAATCTCATGAATCATATTCAAAAAAATCGACCCCAAAAGTGGAACTTTCTCAACTTGTTAACCCCTATCAGTTAGAAGTGGCTAAAAACACTGAGTGAATCGATGGCAGATAATCAAGCTCTGGAGCTTCTCGCTAGCGATATTTTTATATAAAGTGGGTAATCTGGCGCTTACTCAGTCTGAAATACTCAAAAAAATACACCAGAAGCTAAAGCATATACAGATTATATTCTAAAAAGCGTTCACTTATTACGCTACTGAAAAGATGAAATGAGGTAGCTTTTATGATGGATTACTTTATAGCTTTTATAATTATCGTTCTCTGCTGTATTTCTTTTGGGATTGGTTCGAAAAAAATCAAAAACAAGCAGATAAAAAAAGCACTATAGCGAAGAAGAAATTGCCCTGGCAGAATTTCTGGAAAAAAACGGCAAGAAATCGATCAACTTTTTCTTGGTTGCAAAATCCGAATTGAGAAAAATTTGAAAGAAAAACAAAAAGCCTTGATTGGACTAGGCAAAAGGAAAAAAATATGTTGAAATATACTACTGTTTCATTGCTTACAATTCATTCCAATCGCTCTAAAAAAACTAAAAGGTAATTGAAATTTAACTTTTCACCAATTTTCTTGTATAAATGGAGGCAGAAAGGAGACCAGCCATGAAAAAACTAATGGGATATATTCTTGGACTTGTTGCTTGTGCTTGGCTTATTAACTGGGCGGTGAAACTAATTCTGGAAGTTTGGTGGTTCTTGGTTTTGGCGACTATGGTTGTTGTCGTCGGCTGGCTTGCCTTTCGGATTATTAAATCTAAAGAATGGAGATAGAGATGAAAAGAAAATTCGAAGCGCTATCTTGGAGCGAATTCAACTGGATGCGCCCGTTTGAGATAGATGATGTGAAATCTATGTTGGGTCAACTTATCGGGTTAAGTCGGCGCAAAGCGGTTATTTTTGAAATTCGATTATCTAAGAATCGCGTGCGCTATCTACTAGGAACAGAAGAACGAGACAAGCGACATATCAGCCAACTAATTCAATCGCACCGAGCTATTCAGTTTTCAAGAGCCTCAAAGCGTGAAAAACTTTCGGTTGCGCGGTTAGTGAACATCAAAGAATCTCACTATGCTTTAAAAACGGACTCTGTAGAAAACATGATACGTTCAAGCCTTGCAATTTCAAAAATACTTCAGCCAGATGAAACAGTGGTTGTTCAGTTGGTTATTGGTGCAGGCTCACCACCTCGCCCACAACCAAAAGATTTACCGAATTTATCCGCTAAATGGTATCAAGTGATTACAAATAACGTTCCTGAACTATCCGAAAGCTCTAAGAAGCTTATGCGCCAAAAATTGAATCAATCTACTTTTAAATGTGAAATTCGTCTTGGTGTCCAATCTCGCAGTATTTTGCGAACAAAGGAATTTTTTGACAGCCTGCTTAGTAGTTTTCGCATGATGGAATCAAATGCAACCATTGAATTAAAACCATTAGCCATCCAAAAACTTAATCAAGCGCAACCTTCTTGGGCTTTCCCATATAGTTTATCTGTCTCAGACTTAGCTTGTTTCATGCTTTTACCTATTGGGGAAGAAAATATTGCAGGTGTGCCAAATGTTCACCCTAAATTAGTAGTGCCACCTTTAGGCTACAATATTAACCGAAAAAATCAGCGAAGTTTGGCACAAACGGTTGAAAGTCAATCCAGACCAATCCAAATTTCAGCACAAGCTGGCAAAAAAGCACACTGTTTTTTTCTCGGCTCAACTGGTTGCGGAAAAAAACCACCACTATGAGTCACTTGATTTTTATCAGATATACAGTCGAAAAAAATCATAGCGTTGTTGTGGTGGATGCCAAAGGTCAACTTACTCATGAACTATTAGAGCGCACGTCAACTGAACACGATGAAGATATGGTAGTCATCTCGCCAACTGCCAAACGAGTTGTTGGTATCAATCCTTTTGAACTAACTAAATATGGTATCGAGCCAGAAGTTATTGCAGATTATCTACTGGAGCTATTTAAAGGGTTATATCCTGAACATTTTGGAATTTACTCGCTGGATATTCTATCGCACAGTTTTCTAACGCTTGCTAGAATTCCAAACAGTTCTTTGGTGATGCTACCGAGCTTACTCACTAACAAGCAGTTTCGCAATAAACTGCTGAAAGAACTCAAAGACCCTATCGGCTTGGAAAGTTTTTGGAACTGGTTTGAACTGCTCAGTGAAGCCCAACGTCACCAGATGTTAAACCCCATTTTGAATAAATTCCGACAGTTTTTGCTTCGTCCGCAACTTCGAGCTATGCTTGAACAAAGTAAACCTAGTTTTAGTCTAGTGGAAATTTTTCAATCTAGAAAGATTGTATTGATTCCCCTTAATAAAGCCGTGATTGGTTCAGAGTCTGCGAAACTAATTGGTAGCCTAATCACTTCAATGCTCTGGATGTTAATTTTGCGCCAGTCTTCGGTTGAGCCAAGCAAACGCCAATCGGTCTTTATCTATATTGATGAAACACCGAGTTTCCTAGGAATCCCCAACGCTAACTTAGATGAAGCACTTTCGCAATCTCGTCAGTTTAATGTTGGCTGGAATATTGGCTTCCAGCATCTTGCACAGATGTCACCCCAGTTAAAAGCTGGAATTGAATCTAATGTTGCGAATAAAATTGTTTTTGGCTTAAATCTTGATGAAGCTCGTGAAATGGCAAAATATACTCTGGAGATTGATAAAGAAGATTTTTACAGCTTACCACCATTTTGGGCATATATCAGAACAGAAATCTCACCTAATACCTATCGCTGGCTCATCGGTAAGACCTACCCACCTAAACCAAAAATTAGAGATAGTCGTGTGCCATTTTTGAATAGCTTGAGCCGATACGGACAAGATATTTCAGAAATTGAAAGCCAATTCGAAAACTACATTTTTGAAAAATCTGCTTCGAAAAATGAAGATTCTAATCAAAAATTAACAGATTTAGGGAGGAAAAAGCGTTCCAATCGCTCTTCGAATCGTGTTGATGAAGAAGATTCTTCAACCCCTGATAAATAAAGGTTTTCAGAATTTTTACTCACACGACTTACTCCGTAACTAAACACATTTTACGGGAGCACACCTTTAAATTTTAATGGAGAACAAAACAGATGAAATGGAATTACAAAATAGATAATGACACGCAAATTCTTTACTTTTTGAGTCAAGCAAGATTTGCGACTACCAACCAATTAGCAAGATTATTTTTTGCCAGTAGCGTGAGAGCTGACACCGCAATTCGCCGAACTAATTTTGCGCTTCAAAGTCTGAAAAAAGCTGGATTGGTTTCACACTTAAAACGGCGAATTGGTGGCGCACGCCGTGGCTCTGCTTCTTATGTTTGGCAAATTACTTTTCAGGGACTAAAATTTCTTAAAAACCAAGATGAAACAGTTGTTTTACGTTATAAAAATAAATACGAGCCAACTCAACATCATGTTGAACATACTTTAGCGATTACGGAAATTTTTGTTGAGACACTGGAGGCTGTTCGAGATTCAGAAAAGCTATCACTTGAAATCTTTTCCTTTGAGCCGAACTCTTGGCGGAGCTACCAAAAACTTTCTGGTATAGGTAGAACTCTAAAGCCCGATGCTTATTTAGAACTAGTCAATCACGATTACGAAGACCATTATTTTCTGGAAATAGACCGAAGCACAGAAAGTCTTGCACGTATTGTAAATACTTGTAAGAAATATATTGAATATTATCGGTCAGGTATTGAACAGCGCCAAAAGGAAGTTTTTCCCTATGTTTTGTGGGTTGTGCCAGATGATAAGCGAAAGCTAGCGATTTCGAAAGCAATTCAAAAAGAACTATATAACTTTTGGGAACTGTTCATTGTAATAACACTTGAAGAATACCCAGATTATATCAAGGGAGGAATAGCTAATGAATCAAAAGAATAAAGACCGAGATTCAAACCAGCCCTCATGCACCGCCGATGAAATTTGTCGAATTGGTCGAACGACTTACTTAATCCGTCACCGTTTTACTGGAAATCGCAATCTTGAAAATGTCCTAGAAAGGTTGATTTTAAGCGACAAATCACTACTTTAACAGTAGTAAAAATGATATAATAGTAGTATAAGGTGTGTGAACTCCAAAAGGAGAAAAACACATGAACAGAACTTTGACAATTTCAGATTATAGACAAGTAGATACTTCAAATCTTTCAGATATTACGGTGGTTTATTGTCGCTTAAGTCAAGATGATGGGCTGGACGGAGATAGTAACTCAATTATCAATCAGAAGAAAATTCTGCTTGATGTAGTTGAAAGAGAAAGTCTCCCTAATCCTATCTTGTTTGTCGATGATGGTTTCAGTGGCACAAATTTTGACCGTCCAGCTATTTCAGAAGCTCTTAGATTGGTAGAAAATCGGCAAGTTTCAAACTTCGTCGTTAAGGATTTAAGCCGTTTAGGTCGGTCTTATATCAAGGTTGGTCAACTAACGGAAATTACTTTTCCGAGCTTTGATGTCCGCTTTATCGCCCTTAATGATGGAGTAGATTCAAATAAACCTAATGAAACTAACTCAATTTTCTTGCCGATCAAGAGTCTAATGGATGAAATGTATGCGGCAGATACCAGCAAGAAGATTCGGGCGGTGGTTCAAGCTAAAGCCAAAGCTGGTGAGCGAGTGACTACTAACCCACCTTACGGCTATCTCAAAGATTCAAACAACCCTAAAAATTGGATTATTGACCCAGTTGCCAGCGAAGTTGTGAAACGGATTTTTCAAGAAGCGAAAAGCGGAAAAAGCCTTTCGGAGATTGCAAAAGGGTTAGAAAATGACAAAATTTTTAAACCAGACCGCCACCGAATAGAAATCGGTTTGAAGTCTATTTCTTCCAGCCCAAATGTGGAAACTTTGCCTTATTTTTGGACGCGAGAAACCCTAAGCGCTATCTTAGGACGTGAAGAATATCTAGGGCACACTGTCAATCTTCGAACTCGTACGAAATCTTATAAAGATAAGCGTAAGGTGGATAATCCAAAGGAAGATTGGTTGGTTTTCAAAAACACTCATGAAGCGATAATTGACCAAGAAACTTTTGATATTGTTCAGAAGATGAGGAGTCATAGGCGGTCTAATCAACGGTATAAAAATCGGTCTGGTCACGAAAACTTGTTTGCTGGATTAGTTTTTTGTGGAACTTGTGGGCGAAAGCATTATTTTTGCCCACAAGAGAAAAACGGACTTAATCATGACCATTACAAGTGTTCTGGCTATCGTAAGCCGATTGATGGTTGCGAAAATCCACACTACATTCAAAAATCCGCCCTGATTGATATTGTAAGTGGCAAGCTCCGCCAAACCATTCAGGAAGTCCACTTCAACCAAGAAGCCTTTTTGAAAAAGTTGGAACAGCAAAGCCAAGCTCAATTTAATAAAGACAACAAACATCAGCGCCAGCAACTCCAAAAAGATGAACAACGTTCTAAAGAGATTGACACCATTATTCAGAAGCTTTATGAAGATAATCTACTTGGTAAAATTTCAGATGAACGCTTTGTGAAACTAAGTCAGAGCTATGAAGAAGAACAGAAACAACTTCAAACTTCCATTTCTGACTTAACCGAAAAACTCACCAAACAACAAGAAGATAACCTTAATATCTCCAAGTTTATGGCGAGAATTTCGAAATATACAGAGCTACCAGAACTAACCGTTGAGATAGTGAATGAACTGATTGACAAGATTGTTATTCACAAGCCAACTGGCACGAAACGCAATCGTATTATTAAGATTGATATTTACTATAATTTCATCGGAAAACTAAACAACGAAAAAAAGCGAGCCAAACGAATTGGCTCGCTAATATTAACCCAAATAACTAAACTGCTATGTGTCAGGTCAGCTATCCTCGCTTTTTTTATTTAATCTAATAGCTCCTTATTTTCAATTAAGAGCTCTAGTGGAGATTTATCTCTTGCTTCAATAAAACCAGGTTCATATTGGGTATGAAGTGTTCTTTTCTGAGAAGTTGGATCAATATACAACTCTTTTCCATCTTCTGTGTATAGTTGGTTGCCTCTTGTTAGGTAAAGTAAATCCTCTAAGTACTGTCCATCAGTATGTAGGAAATGCTCGATGTATTTGACAGCTTTTAAGATTTCACTTACTTTATCAGAGTATTCATTAGATTCAAGAACACTCTTTTCTAACTCAATCTCTTTACTCGTTCCAAAGAGTTGGGTTGGAGTTGCATTAAAATATTCTGCTATCTTATCCAAATTTGCAAAGGTAGGATAGCTTTTTTGTTTTTCGTAATCAGAGATGTCTGGAAAGATTGCTCATAAAAAAATGTGGGGCAAATGATGGGGCAAATCAGTTATAGACAAGCAAAAAAGCCTTATAAATAAAGGCTTTTTCCTGTTGATTTAGATGCCCCCTACAGGGCTCGAACCTGTGACCCATAGATTAAGAGTCTACTGCTCTACCAACTGAGCTAAGGAGGCAAATAAAAAGCTGTATTGGTGCCGAAACTTCACGGTTTGTATTGAACCCGCGCAATTAAGCAGGTGGGCAACTCGCTCTAACTGAAGCTGTTTCCGTGTGAGACGGCCTACATGCTGTTAGAAGACTTTTGTTTCCCTAATAATACAAAAAATAGTCGGTCAACACTTAAATGTGAAGTCGTACACCACAGCGTTTCTATGATTATATGATACCACTTTTTCAAAAAAAATCAAGGGAAAATTAAAAATTTTGAAAAGGATTTCATAAGTTTCGTAATTTATCAATGGTTTCCTTGCGTTGAGCCAGAGCCCGTTCGTATTTTCCACTATCTTCTGGTGAGAAGTAGCTATGGTTGCGGATTTTTTCTGGCAAGTACTCTTGCTTGACCCAGTGGCCTAGGGATAGTTATGTGGATAGAGGTAGTTTTGGGCGTTTGCCTAATTCCTTGCTACCACTATAGTGGCCATCTCGCAGGTGACGTGGGATTGGTAGATGACCTGAGGTTTTAAGGTCAGACAGAGCCTTGTCCATAGCTACATAGGCTGAGTTGGATTTTGGAGAAAGGGCCAAATCAATGACGACATTGGCAATGAGGATGCGGGCTTCGGGGAATCCAATCCTCTGTGCTGCATCCAAAGCAGTTACAGTATGAATCTGGGCTTCAGGATTGGCCAAACCGATATCTTCATAAGCAATAACAGTCAAACGACGAGCTAGGCTAGGAAGGTCACCGGCCTCTATCAAGCGAGCGACATAGTGGAGACTAGCATCGACATCGGATCCACGGATGGATTTTTTTGCAGGGCAGAGAGAACATCATAGTGTCCGTCTCCATCCTTGTCCATAGTGATGTAGCTTCTCTGAAGACTATTTTTCCATAATGTCGAGTGTGATGTGACGGACACCGTCATCATTTTCTGGGGTGGAGAGAACTGCCAAATCAAGCGAATTGAAAGGCAGAACGGAGATCTCCATTGGTAGATGTTGCGATAAAAATCAAGGGCATCATCATCTAACTCAACTAGGGAAATCAAAAACCTCTTTCAGGGTCAGTCAGGGCTATTTGAACGGCCTCTTTAACATCTTGGTTAGACAAGGGTTCCAACTCAAAAATCTGAACACGACTGCGGATGGCTGGAGTGACAGAAAAGAAAGGATTTTCAGTTGTCGCCCCGATCATGATGACCAGTCCACTTTCTAGGAGAGGCAAGAGAAAGTCTTGTTTAGTCTTGTCAAGACGATGAATCTCGTCTAGTAGCAGTACAAAGGCCACCTGAGAATTTAGCTTCCTCAGCGATTTCTTGGAGACGTTTTTTTACTATCAACTGTCGCATTGAAGGTCCGAAAAGCATACTTGGTCGTTCCAGCGATGGCTGAAGCGATACTGGTTTTTCCGATGCCTGGAGGTCCGTAGAGTATCATAGAGGATAGGCGATTGGCTTCCACCATGCGGCGGATAATCTTGCCTGGTCCAACTAGATGCTCCTGACCGATGACCTGGTCGATGGTTTTGGGGGCGCATACGAAGCGCGAGATTGTCTGGCATAGCAGTCCTTTCTAACATGGATTTTTCTGATACGAATGTGGTAATATGGTAGTATCTATTTTTAGCATATTTCCGAGTATTCAGGGGCGATTTAAAGAGTCGTATAGAAAGAGGACAAAAATGGCAACATACGGATTTTTTTAGATGTTTTACAAGAAGAGTTGGACAAGAACTTTCCTTTTTGATTATGAGATTAGCTGGGATAAGCGCAATCATGCGGTGGAAGTGAGTTTTTCTGTTAGAGGCACAAAAATCTTTGCAGGGGGTGGAGATGCTAGATGAAGACGGAGAGGTTTCGTCAGATGATATCCTTTTTGAAGAAGCGGTACTTTTTTACAACCCTGCCAAGTCAACAGTTAATGCAGAAGACTATCTTACAGTCATCCCTTACCTGCCTAAGAAAGGTTTTTCTCGTGAATTCTTAGCTTATTTTGCACTATTCCTTAAAGATACTGCAGAGGTTGGACTAGATGCCCTCATGGACTTTTTGGAAGACCCAGAAGCAGAAGAATTCGTCATGGAATGGAACCAAGAAGTCTTTGAAGAAGGAAAAGTTGGATTGGAAGAAGGAGAATTTTACCCTTATCCGAGATACTAGGAAACTTTAAAAATAAGAAATTCAAAGAGAGGGAGCATGTTAGAGAAAATTAAACAAATTTTTATGAGAAAGTCAGATAAATCTGAATTTTTTACTTCTTCTCTTCCTCGCAATCGATTTGCGGATCTAGACTTCGAGCGAGTATTGAAGTCTGGAACTCGTGACCGTGTGGATGAGGTGGGTCACTGTGTTGAGGATGGTGAAATCACACTATTTGACTTTTCGATAGACTTTTCAGAATTTGAGTTCATAGGTGCTTTCAAAATTGAAGAGGAAGACCAGTTTTAGCAACTATTAGCTCGTTTAAATAGTATTGACAATGCCATTCAGTCTTGTTTGGAAAGTGAGATGCAGCAACCCATCCCTCAGTTCGCTAAGGATCTGGGCTATACTCAGAAGAGGTGGGAGAAAACTTTTTACTTCCATCCTTGGGTATTAAGTTTTGAGGAAAATCCGCCTAATCTTCGCTATGTTGCAGATTATGTAAATGATGAGTTTACCGTTTATTTTGCTAAAAGACATGGTAGATGGCAGGCATACTGGGATGCAGATTGCCAAAAGGTAATCGAAGAAAGCTAGCTCGTATTTTCCTAGAGAGTAATTGTCATCATAGAAAAGAGTAAATATCATGGAATTATTGGATAGCAGAATGGATTTCCAAGGTTGCAAGATTGCCTTGATTTGTGGGGATAAGGTCTTGACTATCTTACGTGATGACAAGGACGATATCCCTTGTCCCAACATGTGGGAGTTGCCAGGTGGTGGTCGTGAAGGGGACGAAAGTCCTTTTGAGTGCGCAGCACGTGAAGTTCATGAGGAACTGGGAATTCATTTAAATGAAGATTGTTTGCTTTGGGGCAAAATTTATCCTAGCGTAATCTTTGAAGGCAAGCAATCGGTCTTTATGGTTGGTCAGCTAAGACAAGAACAATTTGACAATATTACCTTTGGAGATGAAGGACAGACCTATAAACTGATGCCTATTGAGGAGTTTTTGAAGTCTAAACAGGCAGTGCCTCAGCTATAGGGGAGATTGAGGGATTATTTGGAGGACGTTTATGATAACACTTGAGAGAGCAGGAGCGGAAGATTTAGAAACGATTATTGCGATTCAAAGAGCCAGTTTTAAGGCGGTCTATGAGAAATATCAAGATGAGTATGATCCTTATCTGGAGGATCGCGAACGAATCAAGTGGAAACTGGCAGAACGTCCTAATAGCTATTACTACTTTGTGAAAGAAAATGAAGAAAAGATTGGTTTTTTACGAATTCAGACCAATGAAGAATTGACCGAGGCTTGGTTAGGAACAGCAGCGATTTTACCTCTATATCAAGGAAAAGGGTATGGATCTACAGGTTTAAGCTTGCTGGAAAAAGAGTTCCCCACTATTACACAATGGGATTTGTGTACGGTATTACAGGATGCAGGAATGGTTGCTTTCTATGAGAAGAATGGCTACCATCAAACCCATATCGAGCCTGAAAAAGAAGGCATGGATATGGTCTACATGAAAAAATGGATAGAGAAATAGAAAGGATGGTTCGGTTACATTTCTAAACTGAACCCGCCCTAAACACTGTGCCAAAAAGATAAACTTCTCATAGACACAAGCGTCTTCGGAGAAGTTCTTATTTTGGCTTTGTGTTTTACGGGCTTGGTATCTTAATGATGGAAACATGGCAAGAGTTAAAAGTTACAGTCAAGCGTGAGGGAGAGGAGTTAGTCTCTAATCTCTTGATTGAACTGGGTGCCCAAGGTGTTGCGATTGAAGACAGCATGGACTATGTGGGAAATGTCGACCGTTTTGGTGAGATTTTCCCTGAAGTCGAGCAGCAGGAAGAAATCGTGGTGACAGCCTACTACCCTGAGACAGTTGATGTAGCAACAGTTGAAGCGGACTTGCAGGCTCGCCTGGCAGAATTGACAGATTTTATGGATCTGGGTGAGGTTAAGATTGCACGACTGCCTTGGCTGAGGAAGACTGGGCCGACAACTGGAAGAAATACTATGAACCAGCTCGCATTACCCATGACTTGACCATCGTGCCGTCATGGACAGACTATGAGGCGACGCCGGGAGAAAAGATTATCAAGCTAGATCCAGGGATGGCCTTTGGGACTGGAACACACCCGACGACCAAGATGAGTCTTTTTGCCTTGGAGCAGGTCCTTCGTGGTGGCGAAACAGTGCTAGATGTGGGGACGGGTTCAGGGGTTCTTTCTATTGCAAGCTCACTTCTAGGTGCCAAGGAAATCTTCGCCTATGACCTGGATGATGTAGCGGTTCGGGTCGCTCAGGAAAATATCGAACTCAATCCTGGCATGGAAAACATCCATGTAGCCCCAGGCGATTTGCTTAAAGGAGTGGAAACCGAGGCAGATGTCATCGTGGCCAACATCTTGGCGGATATCCTCATTCATCTGACGGATGATGCTTATCGCTTGGTCAAGGATGAAGGCTATCTCATCATGAGTGGCATTATCAAGGACAAGTGGGACATGGTACGTGAGTCAGCTGAGGCGGCTGGATTTTTTTCCTTGAAACCCACATGATCCAAGGAGAATGGAATGCCTGTGTCTTCAAAGAAGACTAAGGATATCTCTGGGTGTGATTGGAGGCTAGCATGCAGCAGTATTTTTGTCAAAAGGTCGTGCACATCTCCCTGTCACTATTGAGGACAAGGAAACAAGCAAGCACATGTTTCAGGTCATGCGCCTGAAAGAAGATGATGAGGTCGCTTTAGTATTTGATGATGGGCATTAAGCGTTTGGCGCGCGTGGTCAAATGTGGAGGCGCGTCAGTTTGAGCTGGTTGAGGAATTGGATGACAATGTGGAACTGCTAGTCAAGTGACCATCGCATCAGGTTTTCCCAAGGGAGATAAGTTGGAGTTTATCACTCAAAAGGTGACAGAGTTAGGGTGCTAGTCAAATCTGGGCCTTTCCTGCAGACTGGTCGGTGGCCAAAATGGGACGGCAAGAAATTAGGAAAAAAAGTGAGAAACTCGAAAAAAATCGCTCTTGGAGCGACAGAACAAAGCAAGCGTAATATCGTTCCAAACATTACCCTTTTTGAAAAAAAGGCAGACTTTTCTAGCTCAGCTCGACCAGTTTGACCGTATCGTGGTAGCTTATGAAGAGTCAGCTAAAGAAGGAGAATCAGCTGCGCTTATCCAAGCTGTTGCTGGGTTAGAAAAGGGAGCTAAACTGCTCTTTATCTTTGGTCCAGAAGGTGGTCTGTCACCCTGCAGAAATCGAAAGTCTTTTGAAGCTAAAGGAGCGATTCCTCGCAGGACTTGGGGCCTCGTATTTTACGAGCTGAAACAGCGCCACTTTATGCCTTATCTGCCATCAGTGTTTTGGTTGAATTAGAGAAATAAGAGGAAGAAAATGGAACAAAAACACCGTTCAGAATTTCCCGAAAAGGAACTTTGGGACTTGACAGCCTTATATCAAGATCGTGAGGACTTCTTGCGTGCGATTGAAAAGGCGCGTGAAGACATCAATCAATTTAGCCGTGACTACAAGGGTAATCTTCACACTTTTGAAGATTTTCGAGAAAGGCCTTTGTAGAATTGGAACAAATCTATATCCAGATGAGCCATATTGGTAATTATGCCTTTATGCCTCAGACGACGGACTATAGTAACGAGGATTTTGCCAATATCGCCCAAGCTGGGATGGAATTTGAAACAGATGCCAGTGTAGCTTTGACCTTCTTTGACGATGCCTTGGTAGCGCAGATGAGGAAGTATTGGACCGTTTGGGTGAGCTTGCCACACTTGACGGCGACCATTCGTCAGGCAAAAATCAAAAAAGCCCACTACCTTGGGGCAGACGTGGAGAAGGCCTTGACCAATCTTGGTGAAGTTTTCTATAGTCCACAGGACATCTATACTAAGATGCGTGCTGGGGATTTTGAAATGGCTGACTTTGAAGCTCATGGCAAGACCTACAAAAACAGCTTTGTGACCTATGAAAATTTCTACCAAAAACCACGAGGACGCTGAGGTTCGTGAAAAATCCTTCCGTTCCTTTTCAGAGGGACTTCGTAAGCACCAAAATACGGCTGCGGCAGCCTATCTTGCTCAGGTTAAGTCTGAGAAACTGTTGGCAGATATGAAAGGTTATGATTCAGTATTCGACTATCTTTTAGCTGAGCAAGAAGTAGACCGTGCTATGTTTGATCGTCAGATTGACCTCATCATGAAGGACTTTGCACCAGTCGCTCAGAGATACCTCAAGCATGTTGCTAAGGTTAATGGTCTTGAAAAGATGACCTTTGCTGATTGGAAATTGGACTTTGGATAGTGCTCTTAATCCAGAGGTTAGCATTGATGATGCCTATGATTTGGTCATGAAATCAGTCGCACCATTGGGTCAAGAATACAGTCAAGAAATTGCTCGTTATCAAGAAGAGCGCTGGGTGGACTTCAGCGCCAATAGTGGCAAGGATTCTGGTGGGTATGCGACTGATCCCTACCGTGTTCATCCATATGTCCTCATGAGCTGGACAGGGTCGTTTGAGCGATGTTTATACCTTGATTCATGAAATCGGGCATTCTGGTCAATTTATCTTTTTCGGACAATCATCAGAGTTACTTCAACGCCCACATGTCGACCTACTATGTCGAAGCACCGTCAACCTTCAATGAATTGCTTTTTAAGTGATTACTTAGAAACACCAATCTGATGATCCCACGTCAGAAAACGCTTTCGCTCTTGCTCACTCGCTTTGACAGATACCTACTTCCATAACTCATCACCCACCTCTTGGAAGCGACCTTCCAGCGTAAGGTTTATACATTGATTGAAGAAGGAGAAACCTTTCGGAGCAAGTAAACTCAATAGCATTATGAAGGAAGTCTTGACTGACTTCTGGGGAGATGCTATTGAAATTGATGACGATGCGGCACTGACTTGGATGCGCCAAGCTCACTACTATATGGGACTTTACAGCTACACCTACTCAGCCGGACTTGTCATCTCGACTGCAGGGTTATCTCCATCTGAAAACATTCCGAAAACTGGAGCTGAAGATTGGCTCAATCTCCTCAAATCAGGTGGTAGCAAGACACCGCTTGAGTCAGCCATGATTATCGGAGCAGATATTTCAACAGACAAACCACTCCGTGATACCATTCAATTCTTGTCTGACACAGTTGATCAGATTATCGCCTACAGTGCAGAGTTGGGGGAGAGTAAATTAAAAGAGTCTGGGACAAAAGTCTAACCTTAAATATAAAAAGCGAACAAAACGAGTTATCTGACATTCAGAATACTGTCTTGTTCGCTTTTTTCTAATCTATCGATTTTAAAAATTTATAATAAAGAATTCCTAAAATCAAAATTTTTTGTCCCGAACACTTAAATTATCCCCAAAAGCTATCTTCTTCAGCTTGATCTGAAGAGAAGAGCCAAACTTCTTTGATTTTTCCGTCTTCAATACGGAAGAGGTCAATCCCGTTCATATTGAGTTCAGTACCATCAGCCCGTGTTCCGAGAAAAGTAACATTAGCTGCGATTAAATCCTTATTGTCAGAAACCCAATTTGTTACCACCTTAAAGGTTCCATTAGTTTTCTCAGCAAATGTAGCTAGGTGAGCTCCTAGCTTGTCCTTACCAACAACTGTACCAGATATACTATGATTACCAGGTTGATGCCAGACAATATCGTCTGCCATCGTTTCAAAGACACCAGGAAAGTCACCAGCAATTAAAGCTTGGTTATAAGCATTGAAAAATTTCTAAGTTTGTTGACATATCTATTCTCCATTTCTTTTTTATGATATAATTGTAACAGTTACAATCAAAAAAACAAGTAGACACTTTTTCGATAGCTGGTATCAAAAGTAGTACTATTGTTGATACTAAAAGATAAATTTTTTTTAAAAAATAGAAAGAAGATATTTTATGCCAAATAAAGTGAGTGAGTATGGTATTTGTCCATTTCGCGACAACGCAGAGGGTTTTTAACAGGGGAAATGGGCACTGGTAATCATTTATCAGTTGAGTACGGGTACCAAACGATTTAAAGAATTGCAGAGATTATTGCCTGGGATTACTCAAACTATTTTGACCCGTCATCTCCGTCAATTAGAAAAGGATAAGATTGTTCAACGAAAGGTCTATGCCGAAGTTCCACCACGAGTTGAGTACAGCTTAACTGAAATGGGGCAGGAATTCAAAGTTGTATTAGATGCTGTCGAGAAATGGGGTCTGGATTATATCAAGTTGCTAAATGCTAGTGAGATAAGCGACTGATAAGCCCTATAGAGGAAATGTATTTTTCTGTTTAATTCCTCGATTAAAAGATAGTAAGGCAAACCATTATTTTCCAAGCACTTTTCTTGAAACCCTTTCCTTCTTCTGATAGACTAATACATAGTTTGAAAAAAGGAGACTTAATATGAAAAAATTTGTTGCTGAATTAATCGGTACTTTTATGCTTGTGTTCATCGGAACAGGAGCTGTTGTTTTTGGAAATGGTGTAGAAGGTCTTGGACACCTTGGAATTGCTCTTGCCTTTGGTTTGGCAATCGTAGTTGCAGCTTTCTCAATCGGAACTGTTTCAGGTGCTCACTTGAACCCAGCTGTTTCTATCGCTATGTTTGTTAACAAACGTTTGTCATCTTCAGAGCTTGTAAACTACATCCTTGGTCAAGTAGTTGGTGCTTTCCTTGCATCAGGATCTGTATTCTTCCTCTTGGCAAATTCAGGTATGTCAACTGCAAGTCTTGGTGAAAATGCCTTGGCAAACGGTGTAACTGTCTTTGGTGGTTTCTTGTTTGAAACAATCGCAACATTCTTGTTTGTTTTGGTTATCATGACTGTAACATCTGCAAGCAAAGGGAATGGCGCAATCGCTGGTTTGGTGATCGGTTTGTCATTGACAGCTTTGATTCTAGCTGGCTTGAACATCACTGGACTTTCAGTAAACCCAGCTCGTAGCTTGGCTCCTGCTGTATTGGTAGGTGGCGCAGCTCTTCAACAAGTTTGGATTTTCATCCTTGCACCAATCGTTGGTGGAGTTCTTGCAGCTCTTGTTGCTAAAAACTTCCTTGGAACTGAAGAATAATTGAAACTTAAAAAGCCTTGCTTCTCATCTTGAGGAACAGGGCTTTTTCGTATTATACTCTTCGAAAATCTCTTCAAACCACGTCAGCTTCCATCCACAACCTCAAAGCAGTGCTTTGAGCAACCTGCGGCTAGTTTCCTAGTTTGCTTTTTGATTTTCATTGAGTATGAGTTTAACGGTTGTCAATTTTCTCTGGATAGAGGTCATGTTGGAAGAGGCGTTGTTCTGCCAATCCTTCATACTTGGTCCCAGGTCTACCGTAGTTGTAGTAGGGGTCGATTGAAATGCCACCGCGAGGTGTAAATTTTCCCCAGACTTCTAAATAGCGAGGGTCTAGCAAGTTGACCAAGTCTTTCCCGATAGTGTTGATACAGTTTTCATGAAAATCTCCATGGTTTCGGTAACTAAAGAGGTAGAGTTTGAGGGATTTTGACTCGACACAGAGCTTGTCAGGAATGTAGGAAATATAAATAGTTGCAAAGTCTGGCTGAGCAGTGATGGGACAAAGTGAGGTAAATTCAGGGCAGTTGAACTTGATGAAATAGTCATTTTCCACATGACGATTGTCAAAGGATTCAAGGACTTCGGGCTGATATTCGAAAATGTAGTTGGTTTCTTTATTGCCCAGTAGGCTGAGGTTTTTCATTTCTTCTTGTTGTGACATGATTTTTTTCTTTCTAATCTTAAACACCACGTTGGTTATCGTAGAGAAGGGTATGGAGTTGAGGAAGGACGCGGACATTGCCCCAGCTATCGTCGGTAGCGACACGTTCCCAGAGTTCTTTGAGGCGATCCAGTTGGTCTTGGACAATATTGCCTGTAGCCTTGGGCTCAGGATTTCCCGCCGATAAGAAGAGGACATCTGGTTGGTAGCGTTCTTGAATACCTTTGGCAAAGGCTAGATCTGCATCATCAAAGACAGGGATTTTAAAGGTTACTTTGTCTGGGTCTAGTTGGGAAACGATAAAGTCCAAGGTCTCAAAGTTGACCTCCATCTTGGAGGAAGGAGGCTTAGGACTCAGAGTGACTTGGTCGATATCTTTTAACCAATTTTGCCAGCGGGAGCCTTGGGTCTCAACGGCAAGAGTGATACCACGTTCCTTGAGCTTGGTTACTAGCTCAGCCATGTTGGCTGCTAGGATAGCAGGATTTCCTCCAGATAGGGTGACATAGTCGTAGCTTCCTAGTTTGTCTAACTCAGCGATTACTTCATCAGCTGTCATACGAGTTGGTTTTTCAGAACCGTCCCAAGTAAAGGCGGAATCGCACCAGTCGCAGTGGTAGTCGCAACCAGCAGTGCGGACAAACATGGTTTTCTGGCCAATAGCACGACCTTCACCTTGAAAGGTAGGCCCAAAAATTTCTAGAACTGGTAGTTTGAGGACACGTTCCTTAGTCATCTAACCACTCCCGTCTAAACTCTGCAAAGGCAGTCGGAGTTTCATAGAGGCGAACATATTCCAAACGGAGACCGCGCTCGTCTGGCAACTCTTGGCTCATGGTTTGGAAAATCCAGTAAACCATATTTTCAGCAGTCGTATTCATGTAGGGCAGGGTTTCATTGAGATAGCGATGATCCAAGTGGGGCTCTAAGTAGTCCTTGTAGATAGCTTTGATGTCTCCGAAATCGTAGGTCATACCTCTATCATCTAAAAATCCACTGACAGCGATTTGCAGATGATAGGTGTGACCGTGTAGGGATTTGCATTTTCCTTCATAGTGAAAGAGGTGGTGGGCAGCATCGAAGGTAAATTCTTTTGAGACTAAGGTTCTGTGAGGATTGTAGACAAGAGATTCCCCAGTTTCTTGTTTGATTTCTTTGGGGGCAAAAAACATCAGGCCTCTCCTTTCTGAGAGAGATAAACCTCTAAACCATGTTGGCGTAGATGGCAGGCAGGACAATCTCCACAACCAGTACCGATAATCCCATTGTAGCAGGTCAAGGTCTTCTCACGAACGTAGTCAAAGGCACCAAGTTGGTCAGCTAATTCCCAAGTTTCAGCCTTGTCTAGCCACATGAGAGGCGTTTGGATCACAAAGTCGTAATCCATAGCAAGGTTGAGCGTGACATTGAGTGATTTGACAAAGACATCCCGACAGTCAGGATAACCTGAGAAGTCTGTTTCGCACACTCCTGTCACGATATCCGTAATTCCACGCTGCTTGGCAAGGACTGCCGCAAAGGACAGAAGAGATGATTGCGACCTTCAACGAAGGTATTAGGAACCTCTCCTTCTTTTTGCTCAATTTCTAAATCCGAAGTCAAGGCATTTTCAGTAATTTGTCCTAGCAGAGACATATCTAGGATATGATGACGAATTCCTTGTTCCTCAGCGATTTCTTTGGCCACTTGAATTTCAAGATGGTGGCGTTGACCGTAGGCAAAGGTAACGGCTTCGACCCTTTCATAGTGTTGCTTGGCCCAGAAAAGGCAGGTTGTTGAATCTTGTCCGCCACTAAAGACGACCAAGGCTGATTGACGTTTCATAGTACTCCTTCCAAAATGGGAAATGTTCAGAGCACGCAAAAAGCTCCCCAGAGGGAGCTAAAAAATACCAAGTAGAGGTTTTTTTTAGCGATGGCATGTCCCAAACATCGTAATATTCTAGTTACAGTCTAGCATATTTTTTGAAAAATGGCAAAGGGCAAGAAAAAAGAGACCAAATGAATACACTTGGTCTCTCCTTTGATTAGCTTAATTCAGCAACGATGGCTTTGATTTGTTCTGCGGTATGGACACCAGCCACTTGTTTAACCACTTGTCCATCTTTCTTGAAGAGAAGAGTAGGGATAGACATGATACCAAATGCACGAGCTGTATTCGGATTTCGTCAACGTCCATTTTAACGATCTTCAAGACATCTTCTGAAAGCTCTTCAGACAATTTGTCCAAGATTGGACCTTGCATACGACATGGACCACACCAAGTTGCCCAGAAGTCTACCAAGACCAATCCGTCTTTAGTTTCTTGTTCAAATGTTGCATCTGTAATTGCTTTTGCCATAGTATTTCTCCTTTTTAATTATATTGGCTTAAATCTTGTTTCATGAGATAGAAGAAAACATCTCCATAAGTCCCATGGTAGTCCAAATCATGTCCCTTGTAGGTTACTTTTTGGACAGGGTAGTAGTCTGCGACACCAATCAGGCAGGCATGTTGAGAACGTTCAAATTCTTCGTATGACTCGAAGGTCATGGTTCTCTCTTGCTTGCTGGCATCAAGATAAGTGATTTCAATCATAGGATTCTCCTTTGCTAAATCATATCTTCATTTTACTCCTTGGAAAAAGGAATGTCAAGAAAATTGCTTGCGCACGCAAGTTTTTTTGTAAAAATTTTAGGAAAGCCAACTTGCTTTTGTTTCAAGGCTTTCTTCTACAGCTTTTTGTAGATAGGCAAGAGTTGTCTGACCCTCCTTAGTGAGGCAGATAAAACTAGCTCGCTTATCCTGGTCACAACATCTCCGACTAAGTAAAGCACAGTTTTTGGCTTCTAAGCGTGCCACCATTCGTGATACGGCACTTGGACTCAGATGGAGTTTGTCAGGCAGGTCAATCTGTCTCAAAGATTTTTCTTGAGCCTGATTTAAAAAGTGCAAGAGATAGAATTCTTTGAGCGTTATGCTTTGGTCACTCTGCTCAGCAATCGTTTGCTCTAAAATAGCTTCTAGCTCTACTTGTCGGCGGTTGAAGTCAAACCATTTTTCTAAGTAAGTCATATCAATCTCCTTTCTATATGGTAGTTATAAACAGATTTGCCTATCTGAGATGCTTGCGCACGCAATTAGTATACAACTTTTTGGAATAGATAGCAAGAAGGATGTTTTTTGTGCATTTCCTTGAAATTTTCAGAAAAAGTAGTAAACTGGTATGCAGAAAGTCTATTTGTGGAGTAAACGATGAAATTATATGTTCAGTTAATGATTCTCTTTGTCATTTCACTGATTGGTGAGGGGATCTCTAGCTTTTTCCATTTGCCTATTCCTGGAAGCATTATCGGTTTGATTATTTTATTTTTAGCCTTGCAGTTCAAGTGGTTGCGGGTACGTCATGTCAACATGGTTGGGAATTTTCTCCTAGCTAATATGACTATCCTCTTTCTACCTCCTGCAGTTGGGATTATGGAGAAATTTGATGTGATTGCTCCTTATTTATTGCCCATTGTCTTGATTGTCTTTTTTGCAGCAGTTATCAATATTATCTTGATTGCGCTTGTCGTTCAGTTTATCAAAAAGCGTTATGAAGGAGATTACGAAGAAAGAGGTGCCAAATGAGCGAATTTGTATCCAATCCACTTTTTGGGATAGCCTTGTCTATTTTGGCTTATCTTGGAGGCATGATTATCTTTAGACGGTATCCCTCATCCTCTGACCACTCCCTTGCTGCTAGCAACTTTATTTATCATTGTTTTTCTAAAACTGACTGGTATTTCTTATGTTGCCTATTATCAAGGTGGGGTCTACCTCAATAACTTGATTGTTCCCTCAACGGTGGCTCTAGGAATTCCTCTTTATAAGAGTTTTCACCTCATGAAACACCATGTTCGAAGTATTCTACTCAGTAGTTTCCTTGCTGTTGTTGTAAATACAGTTTTTACAGCTTTAGTTGCAAAATTTTTCGGTATGGATTTCTTCTTGGCGATTTCGCTTTTCCCAAAGTCTGTAACGACGGCCATGGCAGTTGGAATTACGGATAAGCTACAAGGGATAGCGACGATCACCTTGGTAGTTGTGGTAGCAACTGGCATTTTGACCAGCGTTATTGGACCAACACTTTTAAAATGGCTCAAGATTGACGACCCAGTAGCTGTTGGTCTTGCTCTTGGAGGAACTGGTCACGCAGTTGGAACAGGAACAGCCTTTCGCTATGGACCAGTTGCAGGTGCTATGGGAGGACTAGCCATCGGTGTTACCGGTATTCTCTATGTATTTGTCAGTCCCATCGTAGCAGGTTTGATATTGAGTTAAAAAGTAAGAATTTTATATTTCTTTGTGAAAAAAGAAGCCCCTAGCTTTATTTGCTAGGGGCTTCATTCGATATTGATAAGTTTACTTTGTTCTTTAAGATATAGTAGGTTCCGAGATAGAAGCCGACGCTGAGGATTAAGTCTTTGAAAATTTCAAAGGATAATACCCAGTTGTAGTCGAAATCGATGCGAAGATTTGAGAGTGATAAAAGCCGAGAACTGATTTGGATAGCGATGTAGGCGACAAACCGCAAGAGCTGTACGGTATTCATTAAAGAGTTGTCCGATAGAGATAGACAAGTAGATACAAAGGATACCTGCAAGAGTGTTAAAAGATATATGAAATCAAGGCTAACCAGAAATCTATCATGTATAATTTTTAGAGATATACTCGAGCAAAATAGATATCAAGGACGTCTGGATTTGAATCATGAACAATGATGATATAAAGACTCAAAGAGAAAGACTACTGTACTTGCTAAAGACCAGACAAAAGCTCCAAGAGTTTAGCGGAGATGATCTGGTGTTCAGATACTGGCAGGGTCAGAGTTAGATAGCCACTGACGATCGTAAACACTTCCCTTAAATCGTTGAATGATCAAAAATCAAGGTTGAGATACTCAAAGTAATAAGCAGTCCACCAAAAAAACCAGAGATAGAAACACTAACATGACAACTCACTTATCTTGATCAGGGATATGGATGCATTTGTAGAGGGTACTAGCCCTGAATCCCCGATGATGACAGAAAGGGATAGTACAGCAGCATAGAGGGCTAAAATACCATTTGTTGACATTTTTAAATTCATAACGAACTAAATTCCAAAAACATAATAATCTCCTTTATCTAGGCTTTGAATTCATGACGGAAGAGTTGGTCGATAGACTCTCCAGATTCATAGCGAATATCATCCACATTTCCTTGACGGACGACTTTTCCGTCCTTGAGAAAGACAATCTCATCCAAGATTGGTTCGATGTCTGAAATCAAGTGAGTTGAAATCAAGACAGTCGAAGTTGGAGAGTAGTTGTTGATGATGGTGTTCAAGATGTAGTCACGAGCTGCGGGATCGACACCACCGATTGGTTCGTCAAGGACGTATAGACGAGCGTCACGACTCATGACAAGGATCAACTGAACTTTTTCTTTGTTCCCTTTTGAGAGTTTCTTGAAACGGCTATTCTCGTCGATACCAAGGTCACGAAGAAGACCTTGAGCACGCTCCAGATTGAAATCTTTATAGAAGGTCTTGAAAAAGGTAAGAGCTTCTTTGACCTTCATCTGTTCGTTGAGATAGGTCGTATCGGGTAGATAAGAAACGATAGCCTTAGTTGCTGGGCTTGGTTCCATATCGTTGATAAGAATACGTCCTCCATCAGGTTGTAACAAGCCGTTGATTAGTTTAATCAGGGTTGTTTTTCCGGAGCCGTTTGGGCCAAGGAGCCCCACAATCTTTCCTGCTGGAATTTCAAGGGAAACATTTTGAAGAGCAGGGCTTGCTCCATAGAATTTTGAAACATTTTCAAACGTTAACAAGGTCATAGTCTAAACTCCTTCAATATAATCTCTCAAAACAGTTGGTAGTTCTTCTTTTTCATAGCCAAATTCTACCATGCCTGTTACAAACTGCTGCAACTGTTCTTCTGATAGTTGTTTCCGGGATTGGAGGATTAGGTCCAAATCCTCGGTGACAAAACGCCCTGCAGTCCGCTTGGTGTATACGAAGCCTTCTCTTTCTAGGTCTGATAGGGGCACGTTGGATGGTATTAGGATTGACGCCAGCCTCGCTAGCCAGTTCTCTGACAGTTGGCAGTTGTTGGTTGGGTTCTAGTTTATGAGAAACGATTTGCAGTTTGATCTTATCCATTATCTGCAAATAAATGGGTTTGTTGTTATCAAATGTCCAGGACATCACGGTCTCCTTTTCAACAATTTCTTTTTTTGTGTCACTTAAATAATACAACTAAACAAAAAAACTTGTCAAGCCAAAAGGAGAATTATTTTTGGGAATTGCTTAAAAAAATGGTATAATGAAAAAGAAAACGACAAGGAGGGGAAGGCATGCGTTGTCCAAAAATGTGGCGCTACTAAAATCAAGTGTTATCGATAGCCGTCAGGCTGAAGAAGGAAATACGATTAGAAGAAGACGTGAGTGTGAAGAATGTCAGCATCGTTTTACGACCTATGAACGTGTAGAAGAAAGAACGCTGGTTGTGGTCAAGAAGGATGGCACACGGGAGCAGTTCTCCAGAGATAAAATCTTTAACGGGATTATTCGTTCGGCTCAAAAACGTCCGGTGTCTAGTGATGAGATTGGCATGGTGGTCAATCGTATCGAACAAAAACTCCTCAGTCGCAATGATAATGAAATTCAAAGTGAAGATATTGGTTCTCTGGTCATGGAAGAATTGGCTGAACTGGATGAAATCACTTACGTTCGTTTCGCCAGCGTCTATCGTAGCTTTAAAGACGTGAGTGAGCTCGAAAATCTTCTCAAACAAATTACGCAATCTTCAAAGAAGAAAAAGGAAAAATAAATGAAGCCTAATGATCGTTTTTCTTTTCTAAAGAATAATCGGGTGTCGCAAGATCCCACAACTTTGGTGCAGTGCTACCTCCCGATTATCGGTCAGGATGCGCTGAGTCTTTACCTTTATACCTTAGCTTTTTGGGATGATGGACAAAAAGAACACCTGTTTGCAGCTATCCTCAATCATCTCAATTTTGGGATGGACAGGCTTTTAAAGGCTTTTAAAATCTTATCAGCCTTCAATTTGGTTACCCTCTATCAAAAGGGTGACGGCTATGAACTTGCTATTCATCCAACGCTTTCTAGCTCAGATTTCTTGCGTCATACGGTTTATCGTACCTTATTGGAGAAAAAAATCGGTGAGCCAGCAGTTTCTGATTTGCGCCAAGAGCAGGCAGGCGGAGAGCCTTTGACTGTTCCTTTGAGTCAGGCCTTTCCAGAGATAGAAGAATTGGCTAGTCATGATGAGACACCAGTAAAAGCTGATTTTAAAAATGATTTTGATTTGGAGCATTTTCGTCAGCTCATGGCGAGAGATAATCTCCGTTTTCAAGATGAACAGTCAGATGTCTTAGAGTTATTTAAAATTGCTGATGAGAAAAAATGGACCTGGTTTGAAACCTATCAATTAGCTAAAGGAACAGCTGTTTCACAAGTTATTTCTGTCAAGCGTATGCGTGAAAAATTAGCACAAGAGTCTGTTGCATCGGACTTTAGTCCTCAAGAAGCGACCATTATCCGAGAAGCTAAAAGTAAAACGGCCTTGCAATTTTTAGCGGGAATCAAACAAACCCGAAATGCTGGGATTATCCAAGCCGAACGCGATTTGCTAAAACAGATGGCGGACTTTGGGCTTGCTTGATGAAGTCATCAATGTTGTTATACTCTTGACTTTTAACAAGGTTGATTCGGCCAATCTCAATGAAAAATATGCCATGAAAGTGGCTAATGATTACTCTTATAACAAGATTCGTTCTGCTGAAGAAGCTGTATTGCGAATCAGAGAGAAGAATCAAAAGGGACAAGAACCGAAAATGGCGAATGCAAGCCAAGCGAAAAGCAATGTTCCAAAATGGAGCAATCCAGAATATAAAAATGACGTCATCAGCTGAGGAAACTCTGGAAGAAACTGGAACGTAAGAAAACTAGAATTGTTAGCGCGATTAGAAAAATGGAGGAGACTAGATGGAAAGTGTAGGAGATGTGCTAAAAGGTCATCCCAGCCGTTTTCAATACCAGGACTTGGTCCAGCAGATTGTAAAAGATCCTGATGTTGCGGCTTTTATCCAGAAGGAATCTCTCAGTCAAGAGGAATTGAATCGTAGTATCTCTAAGTTTAACCAATACATCACCGAGCGTGATAAGTTTCTTCGCGGAGATACCGACTATATCGCGCGTGGCTATAAGCCCATTTTAGTCATGAATCATGGTTACGCAGATGTATCCTATGAGGAAACTCCGGAACTGATTGCGGCTGAAAAAGAAGCGGCTATCAAGAACCGTCTAAAGACTGATTAATCTTACCAGCTAGTCTTTGAAAAAAGCTAGTTTGTTTCAGATGTTTGATCTGGATGATGTTGGGACGTTTAGCTAGTTTTTGAAAAGACTGATTACATTTGTTGATGAAATATCCCAGAAAATCCGTAAAGGTCTCTATCTCTATGGAGATTTTGGGGTAGGAAAGAGCTTTATGGTGGCTGCCCTAGCCCATGATTTGTCAGAAAAACGTGGCGTTTCATCAACTCTTCTCCATTATCCGAGCTTTGTCATTGATGTCAAAAATGCTATCGGTGATGGAAATGTCAAGAATTTGGTGGATGAAATCAAGCAAGCGGAAGTCTTGATTTTGGATGACATTGGTGCGGAACAGTCAACACCTTGGGTCCGTGATGAAATCTTGCAGGTCATTCTTCAGTATCGTATGCAAGAAGATTTACCAACCTTTTTTACTTCCAAATTTCAATTTTGAAGATTTGGAAAAACATTTTGCTAAAAGGCAAGAACGGAAACGATGAAACTTGGGAAGCTAGACGTGTCATGGAGCGTATCCGTTATTTAGCAGAAGAAACAAGATTAGAAGGAGAAAAATCGTCGATGACAGAAACAATCACTTAATGAAAGCTCATGCTTCAGTTCGCAGATTTAAAGGAAGAAGAGATTCCTCAAGAGGACTTGAATGAGATTTTTATACAGTGCCCAAATGGCTTCTTCTTGGAAAAAAATTTTCCAATCTTATTCTGTGATTCTAGTCAGAAGTCAAGAAAAGAAAGATGCTCTTTTATGAGCTGGTTCCTCAGGAAGCGATTCGTCAATCTGCCGCCTTCCTCCTCTTTGTAGGAGATTTAAACCGTGCAGAAAAAAAGGGGCTCGTCTCCATACCGATACTTTCCAACCTCAAGGGGTGGAAGGGACTCCTCATTACTTCTGTTGACGCAGCCTTGGCGGGGCAGAACACCTTGCTTGCCGCAGAAAGCCTTGGCTATGGTGGAGTAATCATCGGTTTGGTACGTTACAAATCTGTTGAAATAGCAGAATTGTTCAAGCTTCCTGACTATACCTACCCAGTTTTTTTGGGATTGCACTCGGGTGTGCCGAACCAAAAAAACATGATGTAAAACCAAGATTGCCACTAGAGAATGTTGTTTTTGAGGAAGAATACCAAGAACAAACAGCTGAGGCTATTGAAGCCTATGACCGTGTGCAGACTGAATATGCAGGAGCTCGTGCGACTACCACTTGGGAGTCAACGTCTTGCAGAGCAATTCGGTCAGCCTGAACCAAGTTCAACTAGAGAAAATCTTGAACAAAAGAACTTATTATAGAAAGTGAGAAAACATGGCCTTACCAACTGTTGCTATCGTAGGACGTCCCAATGTTGGGAAATCAACCCTGTTTAACCGTATTGCAGGGGAACGCATCTCAATCGTAGAAGATGTCGAAGGAGTAACACGGGACCGTATCTATGCTACTGGTGAATGGCTCAACCGTTCTTTCAGTATGATTGATACTGGGGGAATTGACGATGTTGACGCTCCATTTATGGAACAAATCAAGCACCAGGCAGAGATTGCTATGGAAGAAGCTGATGTCATCGTTTTTGTAGTTTCCGGAAAAGAAGGCATCACAGATGCTGACGAATACGTAGCCCGTAAACTATATAAAACTCATAAACCTGTTATCCTCGCAGTTAACAAGGTCGATAATCCGGAAATGAGAAATGATATCTATGATTTCTATGCTCTTGGATTGGGAGAACCATTGCCAATTTCATCTGTGCACGGGATTGGTACAGGGGACGTACTGGATGCTATTGTCGAAAATCTCCCACATGAAGTCGAAGATGAAAATCCAGATGTCATTAAATTCAGCTTGATTGGTCGCCCGAATGTCGGAAAATCTAGCTTGATCAATGCTATTTTGGGAGAAGATCGTGTGATTGCTAGTCCCGTAGCTGGTACAACTCGTGATGCCATTGATACACATTTTACAGATGCGGATGGCCAAGAGTTTACCATGATTGATACGGCTGGTATGCGTAAGTCTGGTAAAGTCTATGAGAACACAGAGAAATACTCTGTCATGCGTGCCATGCGTGCTATTGACCGTTCAGATGTAGTCTTGATGGTCCTCAATGCCGAAGAAGGCATCCGTGAGTACGACAAGCGTATCGCAGGATTTGCCCACGAAGCTGGTAAAGGGATGATCATCGTAGTCAATAAGTGGGATACTCTTGAAAAAGATAACCACACCATGAAAAACTGGGAAGAGGATATTCGTGAACAGTTCCAATATCTACCTTACGCACCGATTATCTTTGTTTCGGCTTTGACCAAGCAACGTCTCCACAAACTTCCAGAGATGATTAAACAAATCAGCGAGAGTCAAAATACCCGTATCCCATCAGCAGTCTTGAATGATGTTATTATGGATGCTATCGCCATCAACCCAACACCGACAGACAAAGGGAAACGTCTCAAGATTTTCTATGCGACTCAAGTGGCAACTAAAACCACCGACCTTTGTGATTTTTTTGTCAACGAAGAAGAACTTATGCATTTCTCTTACTTGCGTTTCTTGGAAAATCAAATCCGTAAGGCCTTTGTCTTTGAAGGTACGCCGATCCATCTGATCGCAAGAAAACGAAAATAAAAAAGCAGAATCTGGAAAGATATTTCCAGATTTTTTTGCTATAATAAAATTAGGAAAGCGTTGGAGAGGTGAGGAGATGGAAAAACTATTAAAATTCTTGATTTTGACACCCTACTTTTATTTTTTCCATTGGATTGAGAAGGCAGATAGAGATAGTAAATACTTCACTTTTTTCTATTATTTTTACTGGATTTACCTTCCTCTGTGGGCTTTGTTTAGTCTAGCTTTCACAGTATTTTCTTTTTCACTGTTTACTTTTATTTTGATAGAACCTAGAGATTTAACGAGGTGGGGTATTTGGTTACTCTTAATCTTATTGTCCCTAGTGAATGACTGGAAAGTTATTGAATGTCTAAAAAAGATGAACAAACTGAGATTAGGCAAGAAGACAGCTGGCATCAACTGAGGAAAAATCTCAGTAAAAACCCTTGCTGGAAAGAGAAATTAAAAGGGAGAGTGGGACAGAAATCGGTAATTCGTTAGAATTCGATTTCGTTGTCCCACCTCCGCACAGTTGAGTAGGGCTGTAAAAGCTGATGAAATCAGCGTAGTAGAGCCCACTCAACCACTGCGTCTTGCTCGACAATCCAAAGACAATTGAGAGGCTAGGACTTTTGTCCCAGCTCTTTTTTCGTCTTTAGGGAAAACGGATTCTTTCTTGAAAAAACTTGGCAAATATGTTACAATGAGAAGAACGTTTTAAAATATTAAAAATTCGAAGTAAGGAAAAAAATGGCAAATTTACTAAAAACAATCATTGAAAATGATAAAGGTGAACTTCGTCGTCTTGAAAAGATGGCTGACAAGGTTTTGAAATACGAAGACGAGATGGCTGCAATGACAGATGAGCAGCTTCAAGCGAAAACAGAAGAGTTTAAGCAACGTTATCAAAGTGGTGAAACGTTAGATCAGCTTTTGTATGAGGCATTTGCAGTTGTTCGCGAAGGTGCTAAGCGTGTCCTTGGTCTCTTCCCGTATAAGGTTCAGGTTATGGGTGGTATCGTTCTTCACCATGGTGACGTGCCAGAGATGCGTACTGGTGAGGGTAAAACATTGACAGCAACTATGCCTGTTTATTTGAATGCCCTAGCTGGTCAGGGAGTACATGTAGTTACGGTCAATGAGTATCTGACAGAACGTGATGCGACTGAAATGGGTGAGTTGTATTCATGGCTTGGTTTGTCAGTAGGGATCAACTTAGCTGCAAAAATCTCCAATGGAGAAAAAAAGAAGCTTATCTCTGTGACATTACTTACTCAACGAAACTCAGAAATTGGTTTCGACTATCTTCGTGATAACATGGTTGTTCGTGCAGAGAACATGGTTCAACGTCCGCTCAACTATGCCTTGGTCGATGAGGTTGACTCTATCTTGATCGACGAAGCTCGTACGCCTTTGATCGTCTCAGGAGCTAATGCAGTTGAAACAAGCCAGCTCTACCACATGGCAGACCACTTTGTGAAATCTTTGGATAAAGATGACTACATCATTGATATTCAGTCTAAGACAATCGGTTTGTCTGATTCAGGTATTGACAAGGCTGAAAGTTTCTTCAAACTAGAAAATCTTTATGATATCGAAAATGTGGCTTTGACTCACTTTATCGACAACGCCCTTCGCGCCAACTACATCATGATTCTTGATATTGACTATGTGGTCAGCGAAGAACAAGAAATCTTGATTGTCGACCAATTTACAGGTCGTACCATGGAAGGTCGTCGTTACTCTGATGGCTTGCACCAAGCGATTGAAGCTAAAGAAGGTGTGCCAATCCAAGACGAAACGAAGACATCAGCATCAATCACTTACCAAAACCTTTTCCGTATGTATAAAAAATTGGCAGGTATGACAGGTACTGGTAAAACAGAAGAAGAAGAATTCCGCGAAATCTACAACATTCGTGTTATTCCAATTCCTACTAACCGTCCAATCCAACGTATCGACCATTCAGACCTTCTTTACGCTAGTCTTGATGCAAAATTCAAGGCTGTAGTAGAAGATGTTAAGGCGCGTTACCAAAAAGGTCAGCCTGTCTTGGTAGGTACTGTTGCCGTTGAAACCAGTGATTTTCTTTCTAAGAAATTGGTTGAAGCAGGCGTACCTCACGAAGTATTGAATGCTAAAAACCACTACAGAGAAGCGCAAATCATCATGAACGCTGGTCAACGTGGTGCAATCACTATCGCAACCAACATGGCCGGTCGTGGTACCGATATTAAGCTTGGTGAAGGGGTTCGTGAACTTGGTGGCCTTTGCGTCATCGGTACAGAACGTCACGAGAGCCGTCGTATTGATAATCAGCTTCGTGGACGTTCAGGTCGTCAAGGTGACCCAGGTGAATCACAATTCTACTTGTCACTCGAAGATGATTTGATGAAACGTTTCGGTTCAGAACGCTTGAAGGGTGTCTTTGAACGTCTTAACATGTCTGATGAAGCCATTGAATCTCGTATGTTGACACGTCAGGTCGAAGCGGCGCAAAAACGTGTTGAAGGAAACAACTACGATACTCGTAAACAAGTCCTCCAATATGATGACGTTATGCGTGAACAACGTGAAATCATCTACGCACAACGCTATGATGTTATCACTGCAGAACGTGATTTGGCTCCAGAAATTCACGCTATGATTAAGCGTACAATCAACCGTATTGTCGATGGGCATGCTCGTTCTAAACAAGATGAAAAGCTTGAAGCAATCTTGAACTTTGCCAAGTACAACTTGCTTCCAGAAGATTCGATTTCACTTTCAGACTTAGAAGGTTTATCAGACCAAGCTATCAAAGATGAACTATACCAACGTGCATTGAAAGTCTACGATAGCCAAGTTGCTAAACTTCGTGATGAAGAAGCTGTGAAAGAATTCCAGAAAGTCTTGATTCTACGTGTTGTAGATAACAAGTGGACAGACCACATCGATGCTCTTGATCAGTTGAGAAACGCTGTTGGTCTTCGTGGCTATGCTCAGAACAACCCTGTTGTAGAGTATCAAGCAGAAGGCTTCCGTATGTTTAACGATATGATTGGTTCTATTGAGTTTGATGTGACTCGCTTGATGATGAAAGCGCAAATCCATGAACAAGAACGTCCACAAACAGAACACCATATCAGTACAACAGCAACTCGCAATATCGCTGCGCAACAAGCAAATCTTCCAGCTGATTTGGACCTCAGTCAGGTGAAACGTAATGACTTGTGCCCATGTGGCTCTGGTAAGAAATTTAAAAACTGTCACGGTAAACGACGTTAAGAATGACTAATTTTCAGGCGGATGCCTAGTGAAAAGTGAATTTTCGCTTGGCATCCGTTTGCTTTATAAGGAGATGGATAATGGTATTTACAGCAAAAAGTCCTAAAATTGATATTCAAGAAGTTCGTAGTTTGTCTAAATTAGAAGGACAAGTACTTGCTAACAAACTCCAACGTGATCAAGAACTTGAAGCGATTATTCGAGGAGAAGATCAACGCATCTTGTTGGTGATTGGCCCTTGCTCGTCTGACAGTGAAGAAGCAGTCCTAGAGTACGCTAAGCGTTTGTCAAAACTTCAAGAAGAAGTCAAAGACCGTATCTTTATGGTCATGCGTGTCTATACAGCTAAACCACGTACCAATGGTGATGGCTATAAGGGGTTGATTCACCAACCAAATGCCAAAGAGGCACCTAGCCTTATCAATGGAATCAAAGCGGTTCGTCATTTGCACTACCGCGTTATTTCTGAAACAGGAATGACCACGGCGGATGAAATGTTGTATCCAGAGAATCTTCCCTTAGTAGATGATTTGATTTCATATATGGCAGTTGGAGCCCGTTCAGTTGAAGACCAACAACACCGTTTTGTAGCCAGTGGAGCAGATTTTGCGACAGGATTTAAAAATCCAACATCAGGAAATCTCAATGTCATGTTCAACGGTATTTATGCAGCTCAAAACAAGCAAAGTTTCCTTTTCCTAGGGAAAGAAGTCGAGACTACTGGAAATCCTCTATCGCATGCTATTCTCCGTGGAGCTCTTAACGAGTACGGGAAAAATATTCCTAACTACTACTACGATAATTTGATGGATACTATTGCTCAGTATGAAAAGATGGGACTTGAGAATCCATTCATCATTATTGATACCAACCATGATAACTCAGGGAAACAGTATATGGAGCAGATTCGTATCGTTCGTCAGACCTTGATTAACCGCGACTGGAATGAAAAGATTAAAAAATATGTTCGTGGTTTCATGATTGAGTCTTATCTCGAAGACGGTCGCCAAAACGAACCTGAGGTATTTGGCAAATCGATCACCGATCCATGTCTAGGATGGGAAAATACGGAAGCTCTTGTTCGTGAAATCTACCAAAGACTAGGAGAATAATATGGCATTTATCGAGAAAGGTCAAGAAATCGATATTGAAGCGATTAAGGCGGAAACACGGCTATCTGCAGAAACCTTGCAATATAAGGGAAATCGTGATCAAGAATTAGCAGATATCCTTTCAGGTAAGGATGATCGTATCCTTTTGGTCATTGGGCCTTGTTCGTCTGATAATGAAGAAGCAGTCCTAGAGTATGCCCGTCGTTTAGCAGACTTGCAGAAAAAAGTGGCGGATAAGATTTTCATGGTCATGCGTGTATATACTGCGAAGCCACGTACCAATGGTGATGGATATAAGGGTTTGGTTCATCAGCCAGATACTTCTAAAGCTCCAAGCTTGATTAATGGTTTGCAGGCTGTTCGTCAGCTTCATTATCGGGTAATTACGGAAACTGGATTGACTACAGCAGATGAAATGCTTTATCCAGCCAATCTCGTCTTGGTTGATGACTTGGTGAGTTATCATGCAGTGGGTGCGCGTTCAGTAGAAGACCAAGAACACCGTTTTGTAGCTTCAGGAATCGATGCACCAGTGGGAATGAAGAACCCAACATCTGGAAATCTATCTGTGATGTTTAATGCCATCTATGCTGCACAAAACAAACAAACCTTTCTCTTTCATGGTCAAGAAGTTGAAACTTCAGGAAATCCCTTGGCTCACGTCATCCTTCGCGGTGCTTTGAATGAATACGGGAAATGAACCTAACTTCTACTATGAAACTCTTCTAGATGCTATTGGGCGTTACGAGTCTATGGGGCTCGAAAATCCCTTTATCATGATTGATACCAACCATGATAATTCAGGGAAACAGTATATGGAGCAAGTTCGCATTGTTCGCCAAACTCTTCTCAACCGTGACTGGAATGAGAAGATTAAGAAGGCGGCTCGAGGCTTCATGATTGAGTCTTACTTAGCAGATGGTCGCCAAAACCAGCCAGAAATCTTTGGACGTTCTATTACAGACCCATGTTTGGGCTGGGAAAACACAGTAGCTTTAGTAGAAGAAATCTATTCTACCTTAACAAAATAAGTGAAAAGGATGGAGTTGGGGGAATCTCAACTCCTTTTGATGAAAATGATAGTTGGACACGGAATCGATATTGAAGAATTAGCTTCTATACAAAATGCAGTTGAAAAAAGAGAAGGTTTTGCGCAGCGTGTCTTGACAGACAAGGAAATGGAGCGCTTTGCCAGTCTCAAAGGTCGCAGACAGGTCGAGTATTTGGCTGGTCGTTGGTCAGCTAAAGAGGCTTTCTCAAAGGCTATGGGAACGGGAATTGGGAAGCTAGGCTTTCAGGATTTGGAAGTCTTGAACAATGAGAAGGGAGCTCCCTACTTCAGCAAATCCCCATTTTCAGGAAATGTTTGGTTATCGATTAGCCATACAGAACAGTTTGTGACAGCTAGTGTTATTTTGGAGGAAAATCATGAAAACTAGTCCACATAGACCAACCAAGGCCCTTATTAATCTAGAAGCAATCCGCTACAATATCCAACAGATGGGAGCACACATTCCTAAAGACACCCTCAAATGGGCGGTTGTGAAAGCCAATGCCTACGGACATGGAGCGATAGCTGTTGCAAGAGCTATCCAGGATGATGTAGATGGCTTTTGTGTGTCAAATATTGATGAAGCCATCGAACTCCGTCAGGCAGGTATCGCTAAGAAAATTCTTATTTTGGGAGTATCTGAGGTTGAATCTTTTTCATTGGCTAAGGATTTTGATATTATCTTGACAGTGGCAGGATTGGAATGGCTTGAAAATCTTCTTGATACTGAGTCAGACTTAGCTGGTTTAACCGTTCACCTTAAAATTGACTCAGGCATGGGACGAATTGGTTTTAGAAGTGCCAGTGAGGCCGAACAAGCCCAAGCTATGCTTAAAAACCAGGGTGCCTCTGTCGAGGGAATCTTTACGCACTTTGCTACTGCAGATGAAGAGTCAGATAGCTACTTTAAGCAACAGCTAGAGTGTTTTAAGGGAATCCTAGATGATTTGCAAGAAGTGCCAAAATTAGTTCATGCAAGCAACTCTGCAACGACTTTATGGCATGCGGAAACGATTTTTAATGCTGTTCGCATGGGGGATTCCATGTATGGTCTCAATCCAAGTGGTCAAGTATTGGACTTGCCTTATGAACTAAAACCAGCCCTGTCTTTGGAAACAGCCATCGTTCATGTCAAAACAGTAGAGACTGGTGCTTGTATGGGCTACGGAGCGACTTATCAGGCAGACAGTGAGCAAGTCATTGCCACTTTGCCAATCGGTTATGCAGATGGTTGGACTCGAGACATGCAGAATTTCTCAGTTCTAGTGGATGGCCAATTGTGTCCCATTGTAGGGCGTGTATCCATGGACCAAATCACCATTCGCTTACCTAAGCTTTACCCATTGGGTACCAAGGTAACTTTAATTGGCTCAGACGGTGATAAAGAAATTACTGCAACAGATGTAGCAGTTTACCGAGGAACCATCAATTATGAGGTGGTTTGTCTCCTCAGTGATCGAATTCCAAGAGAATATTATTAAGAAATAGAAGGAAAGGAGTAGAGCATGAATTTACATCAACCCTTGCATGTCTTACCAGGAGTAGGACCTAAATCAGCAGAGAAATATGCCAAACTAGGAATTGAAAACTTGCAAGATCTCTTGCTCTACTTCCCTTTCCGTTATGAAGATTTTAAGACTAAGCAGGTGCTAGAGCTAGAAGACGGTGAAAAGGCTGTTTTATCTGGTCAGGTAGTGACACCAGCCAGTGTTCAGTATTATGGTTTTAAGCGTAATCGCCTACGCTTTAGCCTCAAGCAGGGGGAGGTTGTTTTTGCAGTTAATTTCTTCAACCAACCCTACCTAGCTGACAAGATTGAACTAGGAGCAACCTTGGCTGTCTTTGGCAAGTGGGATCGTGCCAAGGCAAGCCTCACAGGAATGAAGGTTTTAGCCCAAGTCGAGGATGACCTCCAGCCGGTCTATCGTCTAGCGCAAGGCGTCAGTCAAGCAGGACTTGTTAAGGTCATCAAGACCGCCTTTGATCAGGGGACTGGACCTCTTGATAGAAGAAAACATCCCCCAGTCCTTGCTAGAAAAATACAAACTCATGCCCCGTAGTCAGGCTGTTCGTGCCATGCACTTTCCTAAAGGATTTGGCAGAATACAAACAGGCTCTCCGTCGAATCAAATTTGAGGAACTCTTTTATTTCCAAATGCAATTACAGACCCTCAAGTCTGAAAATAAGGTTCATGGAAGTGGTCTGGTCTTGAACTGGTCTCAGAAAACATTAACTGCAGTGAAAGAGAAATTGCCTTTTGCCTTGACCCAAGCCCAAGAAAAAAGCCTGCAAGAAATACTAACAGATATGAAGTCGGACCATCACATGAATCGACTCTTACAAGGGGATGTAGGAAGTGGGAAGACAGTGGTTGCAGGTCTTGCTATGTATGCAGCTGTAACGGCAGGGTATCAGGCTGCCCTCATGGTTCCAACAGAGATTCTTGCAGAGCAGCATTTTGAAAGTCTAGAGAGTCTCTTTCCTGATTTGAAATTAGCTCTCCTGACAGGGTCACTGAAAGCTGCAGAAAAACGCAAGGTCTTGGAAACCATTGCTAAGGGGGAAGCCGATGTGATTATCGGAACCCATGCTCTTATACAAGACGGCGTGGACTATGCCCGACTCGGCTTGATTATCATCGATGAGCAACACCGCTTTGGTGTAGGGCAAAGGCGTATTTTACGGGAAAAAGGTGAAAATCCAGATGTCCTCATGATGACGGCAACTCCCATACCACGGACCTTAGCCATCACTGCCTTTGGGGATATGGATGTTTCTATTATTGACCAGATGCCAGCAGGGCGTAAACCCATCGTAACTCGCTGGATCAAGCATGAACAGTTGCCCCAGGTCTTGACTTGGTTGGAGGGTGAGATTCAGAAAGGCTCCCAAGTCTATGTTATCTCTCCTTTGATTGAAGAATCTGAAGCCTTGGATCTTAAAAATGCCATTGCTCTGTCAGAGGAGTTAACAACTCATTTTGCTGGGAAAGCAAAAGTTGCGCTCTTACATGGGAAGATGAAGAGTGATGAAAAAGACCAGATTATGCAGGATTTCAAAGAGAGAAAGACAGATATCCTGGTCTCTACAACGGTTATCGAGGTTGGGGTCAATGTGTCAAATGCGACAGTCATGATTATCATGGATGCTGACCGTTTCGGACTTAGTCAACTTCACCAGCTCAGAGGTCGTGTCGGTCGTGGAGACAAGCAGTCCTATGCAGTTCTAGTGGCCAATCCAAAAACTGACTCTGGGAAAGACCGCATGCGTATCATGACGGAAACGACCAATGGTTTTGTCCTTGCGGAGGAAGACTTGAAAATGCGGGGCTCTGGTGAAATTTTTGGAACTAAACAGTCAGGTCTACCAGAGTTCCATGTGGCTGATATCATCGAAGACTTCCCAATCCTTGAGGAAGCTAGAAAGGTAGCTAGCTATATCAGCTCCCTCCCAAATTGGCGAGAGGACCCAGAGTGGCACATGATTGCCTTACATCTCGAGAAGAAAGAATATTTGGATTAAGCTTTTTCTAAGAAAATGTTAAGTTTGCTTTTAGGGTGAGTATCTATACTAGAGTCATCCAAAAGAAACGAGGACTCTCTCATGACGATTAAAGTGACGTATCAAAAGACATTTCAAAAGGAAACTCAATCTTCTCCTAAATACTAAGAAAAGAGCGAAATCGCTCTTTTTTATTTTTTTAAAACTACTTTCAGAGGGATTCTTGCTGGGGTTGGACATTAAATCCACTTTCCATTTCCCTTTCTTTCTTGCATTGCTTCCCCATATGTGCTACAGTTATGATAACGGTTACAAAATAAAGGAGAGTTCTATGAGAAATCCAGCATTAGTAGAAGAAATGAAAACATATAAAGGAAGAGATGAAGTTCCACAGGATTTTGATGCTTTTTGGGATGGTGAGATTGACAAGGTTTCGGTCTTGCCAGACTACCAACTAGAGGAACGTGATTTTCATATTCCAAATGTTAAGTGCTATGAGTTAACCTTTAAAGGTACACGTGATGGCCTTGTCTATGCGCGTGTGGTCTTACCAAAATTAGATAAGAAAGTACCGGTTATTTCCACTTCCATGGCTATATGGGACGTTGTTGGGATTGGACAGATATGCTAGCCTTTACCGTCGCTGGTTATGGGGTTGTATCGATGGATGTTCGTGGGCAATCTGGTTACTCACAAGATGGCTTACGTTCGCCTCTCGGAAATACAGTTAAGGGGCAAATCATCCGTGGTGCAGTAGAAGGGAAAGAGCAACTCTTCTATAAGGATGTTTATCTTGATATTTATCAATTGATTGAGATTGTGGCTAGTTTCCCCCAAGTAGATGAAGAACACCTGGCTAGTTATGGAGCTTCGCAAGGAGGAGCCTTGGCTTTAGTGGCTGCTGGTCTCAATCCACGTATCAAGCGAACGGTGGCTATCTATCCATTCTTGTCAGACTTTAGACGAGTGCTAGAAATTGGCAATACCAGCGAAGCTTATGATGAGCTTTTTCGTTACTTTAAGTTTCATGATCCTTTCCATGAGACAGAAGAACAGATTATGGAGACGCTTGGTTATATCGATGTGAAAAACCTTGCCCATCGAATAAAAGGTGAGGTGAGAATGATTACAGGGCTTGATGATGATGTCTGCTACCCAATCACTCAGTTCGCTATTTACAATCGTTTGACTTGTGAAAAGAGCTATCGTCTCATGCCAGAATATGCCCACGAGGCTATGAATGTCCATGTCAATGACCAGGTTTATAACTGGTTGTGTGGTAGTGAGATTCCCTTTACCTATGTAAGTCATTAAAAAAATGAAAAAGGGCCCTGCTAAAACAGGGCTTTCTTTTTGGGAGATTAAAGAAAGTAGTTTCAAAAAGTTTGAAACATAGAAATATATCTGAAAGTAAATTCTATTATAGTTTATTAAGGCTATTATTTAGAATATTTATTATATAATAGGTGTAGTATCAATTTGAAAGGAGTAAAAATGTTGCTTACTTTAGGATATAAAGTATAAAAATGCAACAGAAATTCAGATGAAAAGAATGGGAAAAACCCATCAACAATACAGTTTCTTTCTTGCTCAAAGTCCTAGGGGCTAAAATTTTTAAGCAAAAAAGAAAGCGCTTTATTTTTGTGAAAAATGGAAGGAAATATATGACACAGAGAGATTTTGAACGGAAACAACGTTTTGGAATTAGAAAGTTTACAGTAGGAGCTGCATCAGTAGTCATTGGGGCAGTTGTTTTTGGTGCGTCACCAGTTTTAGCTCAAGAAGCTCCAGCAACCAGTGGTGAAACAGCTGGACAAGCTTTGCCAGAATTGCCAAAAGAAGTAGAATCAGGAAATCTGGCTAACATAGATAAGGAACTTGCTGATAAGTTGGCAGGAGCGACAGATAAAGGAACTGAGGTAAACCGTGAGGAGCTGCAAGCAAATCCAGGTTCTGAAAACCCAACAGAAACTGAAACTCCAGCAGTTGAAACTGATAAGACAGAAGAAACTGAGAAACAAGAAGCTATCGCTCGTGATTATTACTCAAGAGAATTGGAAAAATGCTCAACACTGTTGTTGAAAAAGAAATGATGTTACAGACCAACTGCAGACAAATGATCAACGAGATGATCTTTGAATGATGAACTTGAGAAACTAAAAAAACTTCAGAATGCTACTGTTCATATGGAGTTCAAACCAGATGCATCGGCTCCACGTTTTTACAATCTCTTTTCAGTATCAAGTGACACCAAAGAAAACGAGTACTTCACAATGGCGGTTCTTGATAATACAGCCCTTATTGAAGGTCGTGACGCAAATGGTGCACAATTCTATGATAAATATACCGATGCGCCATTTGAAAAGGTTCAAACCAGGTCAGTGGAACTCTAGTAACCTTTACTGTTGAAAAGACCAACAACTGAAGTCCCTACAGAAAGGTCAGGTTCGTCTCTACGTAAATGGTGTCTTGTCTAGAACAAGTCCTAAAGATCTGGGAAATTCTATCAAAGATATGCCAGATGTTAATCACGTTCAAATCGGGTAGCAACCAAAACGAGGAAGTAAGACAGTTTGGGGCTCAAATCTACAAGTTCGTAATCTAACGGTCTACGACCGTGCCTTAACACAAGATGAAGTTCGAACACGAAGTCAATTATTTGAAAGAGGAGACTTGAGGCAAGAACTTCCAGAAGGGGCTGAAATTTCTAAAAAAACAGATGTCTTTACAGCGGGTACAAATGGGCAGTCAAATCCAGATGGTATTAATAGCTATCGTATTCCAGCCCTCCTTAAGACTGACAAGGGAACTTTGATTGCTGGTGCTGACGAACGCCGCTTACACCACTCTGACTGGGGTGATATCGGTATGGTCGTTAAACGAAGTGAAGACAAGGGCCAAACATGGGGCGATCGCATCACTCTTACGAATCTACGTGACAATCCAAAAGCCAAGGATCCAAACATTGGTTCACCAGTAAACATCGATATGGTTCTGGTCCAAGATACGGAAACTAAACGAATCTTCTCAGTTTACGATATGTTCCCAGAGGGTAAAGGAATCTTCGGAATGTCTTCTGAAAGAGAAATTGCCTATAAGGAAATTGATGGAAAAACTTATCAAATTCTATACCGTGAAGGAGAAAATGGAGCCTATACTATTCGTGAAAATGGTGTTGTCTACACACCAGATGGTCAGGCAACGGATTACCGTGTTGTTGTAAATCCTGTCAAACCTGCTTATAGTGATAAAGGCGATCTTTATCAAGGTGAGCAGCTACTAGGAAATATCTACTTTACAAGCAATAAAACTTCTCCATTTAGAATTGCTAAAGACAGCTACCTATGGATGTCTTACAGTGATGATGATGGTAAGACTTGGTCTGCACCACAAGATATTACTCCAATGGTCAAAGCTGATTGGATGAAATTCTTAGGTGTGGGACCTGGAGTGGGAATTACCCTCCAGAATGGACCTCATAAAGGTCGGATTGTTGTCCCTGTCTATACGACAAACAGAACCAACCACCTCGACGGTTCTCAATCATCTCGTATCATCTATTCAGATGACCATGGTAAGACTTGGCATATGGGTGGCGGTGTCAATGACAATCGTACACTTTATGATGGCACAGTAATTGATTCAAGCAACATGAAAAATTACTACGCTCAAAATACAGAAGCTTCTGTTGTTCAGTTGAACAATGGTCAGTTAAAACTCTTTATGCGTGGTTTGACTGGTGATTTGCAAGTTGCGACAAGTAATGATGGTGGTATTACATGGGACAACTATGTAGCACGCTATGATGTACCTGATGTTTATGTTCAAATGGCAGCGACTCATACGGTTCAAGATGGTAAAGAGTATATCCTTCTAGCAAATGCTAATGGACCAGGTCGTAAGAATGGCTACATTAGAGTGGCTCGCGTAGAAGAAGATGGCGAGTTGACTTGGTTGCACCATCATTTGATTCAAGAAGGTGAGTATGCTTATAACTCACTTCAACAAATTGGACCAAAAGAATTTGGTCTCTTGTATGAACATCATGAAGCTGGTGGCAATCCTTATACTCTATCCTTCAAGAAATTCAACTGGGATTATCTAACTAAAGAGAGAGTTGCTTCTAAAGAAGTGAAAGTTACAACGGCTATGGAAAAATGGCCAGGCATTATTGCTATGGAATTTGATTCAGAAGTCTTGGTAAATCAAGCTCCAACTCTCAAATTAGCTAATGGTAAGACTGCAACCTTCATGACTCAGTATGATACTAAGACTCTCCTATTTACAATAGCTCCTGAAGATATCGGTCAAAAAGTTACAGCTATTGAAGCGGGTGCAATTGAAAGTATGCATAACTTGCCAGTATCTGTGGTAGGTACTAAACTTACGAATGGTTTTAATGGTGACGAACCGGCAATCCATGAAGTCCCAGAATTTACAGGTGGTGTCAATGGTGACGAAGCAGCTGTAACAGAACTTCCTGAGTACACTGAAGCTATTGGAACAGTAGGTGACGAGGCAGCACCAACAGTAGAAGTCCCTGAGTTTGAAGGTGACGTAAATGGTGAAGCATCATCTGAATCTGAGCTTCCTGAACACTCTGTTCCTAGCGCAACAGTAGGTGATGAGGCGGCACCAACAGTAGAAGTCCCAGAATTCGAAGGTGGTGTCAATGGTGACGAAGCAGCTGTAACAGAACTTCCTGAGTACACTGAAGCTATTGGAACAGTAGGTGACGAGGCAGCACCAACAGTAGAAGTCCCTGAGTTTGACAGGTGACGTCAAATGGTGAAGCATCATCTGAATCTGAGCTTCCTGAGACACTCTGATGCCATTGGAACAGTAGGTGACGAAGCAGCACCAACAGTGGAAGTCCCAGAATTCGAAGGTGGTGTCAATGGTGACGAAGCAGCTGTAACAGAACTTCCTGAGTACACTGAAGCCATTGGAACAGTAGGTGACGAAGCAGCACCAACAGTAGAAGTCCCTGAGTTTGAAGGTGACGTAAATGGTGAAGCATCATCTGAATCTGAGCTTCCTGAACACTCTGTTCCTAGCGCAACAGTAGGTGATGAGGCAGTCACCAACAGTGGAAGTCCCAGAATTCGAAGGTGGTGTCAATGGTGACGAAGCAGCTGTAACAGAGCTCCCTGAGTACACTGAAGCCATTGGAACAGTAGGTGACGAACCGGCAATCCATGAAGTCCCAGAATTTACAGGTGGTGTCAATGGTGACGAAGCAGCTGTAACAGAACTTCCTGAGTACACTGAAGCCATTGGAACAGTAGGTGACGAAGCAGCACCAACAGTAGAAGTCCCTGAGTTTGAAAGGTGACGTAAATGGTGAAGCATCATCGAATCTGCAGCTTCCTGAGACTCTTTTCCCAGCAATTCAGCAGGTGGAGTACAACAGGGTTCAGATTGAAGCGCTGTCAATGGTAACGAGCTTCCAGAATTCACAGAGCGGAGTAGAACGCAGTTGAAGCGCTGCAAACAATGAGCTCCCAGAATTTGCAGGTGGAGTCAAAGATGCAGCTGTACAGAGCTCCTAGTACAAAGCATTGAACGTGGGTGACGCAGCGCACAGTAGAAGTCCCTGAGTTTAAAGGCGGAGTAAATGCAGTTGAAGCGCTCAAAAATGAGCTTCCAGAATTCACAGGCGGAGTAAATGCAGTTCAAGCCCTTAAGCATGAACTTCCAGAATTCACAGGCGGAGTAAATGCAGTCGAAGCAGCCAAAAACGAACTTCTGGAATATAAGGCTGAAGAAAAACCGCTTGTCACTTTAGTAGCACAGGAAGACAAGACATATCAAGCTCCAGCAGCTCAACCACAACAACCAACCCTCCCTGCAACAGGAAGTGAGGTTTCAACTCCTCTAGTATCTGTAGGAATGGTTGGAATGCTTCTCGGCTTGTTTGGAATGGCTAAGAAAAAAGAAGATTAATGGCAACATTGAATCTAAAAAGTCTCTATAAAAAAGGTTTAGACTTATATTAGAAGGGTCTGTAACGTTTATTCGTTACAGGCTCTTTATTTGTAGAAAGCGAAGATTCTAGTGGAAATAAGCGGATGGAAGGCGATTCAAACTCTGGTATTTCTCCCTGAAACTACTTTCAGGAGATTCTGTTTCATAAAATTGTTTTGAAACTTCAATCTATTCTAGTACAAGTTATTGAAAGCGCTTTAAAAATGATATATAATAGGCTCATAAGAAAAAAGAAAAGGAGGAAAGTGGATGCCACAGATCAGTAAAGAAGCTTTGATTGAGCAGATTAAAGATGGAATCATCGTTTCTTGTCAGGCACTTCCTCACGAACCGCTTTATACAGAAGCGGGAGGTGTAATGCCCTTGCTAGTCAAAGCGGCTGAGCAAGGTGGAGCAGTCGGTATCCGAGCAAATAGTGTTCGGGATATTAAGGAAATCAAAGAGGTCACAAATCTTCCGATTATCGGAATTATCAAACGTGATTATCCACCACAGGAACCATTCATCACAGCTACTATGAAAGAAGTTGATGAACTAGCAGCTCTAGATATTGAGGTGATTGCTCTTGATTGTACAAAGAGAGAACGCCATGATGGCCTAGAGATTCAAGAATTTATCCGTCAAATCAAAGAAAAATATCCAAACCAACTCTTGATGGCTGACACAAGTACCTTTGAAGAAGGACTAACAGCAGTTGAGGCGGGAATCGACTTTGTCGGAACAACCTTGTCAGGCTACACATCTTATAGTCCAAAAGTGGATGGTCCAGATTTTGAACTCATCAAGAAACTATGCGATGCAGGTGTAGACGTCATCGCAGAAGGAAAAATTCATACACCAGAACAGGCTAAGCAAATCCTAGGTTACGGAGTGCGAGGCATCGTAGTTGGTGGCGCTATTACTAGACCAAAAGAGATCACGGAACGATTTGTTGCGGGTCTCAAATAAGACAATTAAAACACGAGGAGAGTGGTTGATTAGTAAAATAAAATGTAAACGTATACAAAGTTGTCAATACTCATTATCCGTTTCGGATACGCATATCATCATTTAGGAGAATACTAATGAAATTTAGAAAACTAGCTTGTACAGTACTTGCGGGTGCTGCTGTTCTATCTCTTGCTGCTTGTGGCAAATCAGACGCTAACAAAGATGCGGCTAAATCAGGTGGCGACTCTGCTGCTGCAACTACAGAAATTACTTGGTGGGCATTCCCTGTCTTCACACAAGAAAAAACAGGTGACGGTGTAGGAACTTATGAAAAATCTATCATCGAAGCTTTCGAAAAAGCAAACCCAGATATCAAAGTTAAACTAGAAACAATCGACTTCAAATCTGGTCCAGAAAAAATCACGACAGCTATTGAAGCTGGAACTGCTCCAGATGTACTTTTCGATGCACCAGGTCGTATCATTAATTACGGTAAAAATGGTAAATTAGCTGAGTTGAATGACCTCTTTACAGATGAATTTGTTAAAGATGTTAACAATGAAAACATCATTAAAGCAAGTAAAGCTGGTGATAAAGCATACATGTATCCAATCAGTTCTGCACCATTCTACATGGCTATGAACAAGAAAATGTTGGAAGATGCTGGTGTAGCTGATCTTGTTAAAGAAGGTTGGACTACAGATGACTTTGAAAAAGTTTTGAAAGCTCTTAAAGACAAAGGATACACTCCAGGTTCATTGTTCAGTTCTGGTCAAGGGGGAGACCAAGGAACACGTGCCTTCATCGCTAACCTATACGGCGGTTCTGTAACAGACAAAGAAGTTACTAAATACACAACTGACGATCCTAAGTTCGTCAAAGGTCTTGAAAAAGCAACTAGCTGGATTAAAGATGGTTTGTTGAACAACGGTTCACAATTTGACGGTGGAGCAGACATCCAAAACTTTGCAAACGGTCAAACATCATACACAATCCTTTGGGCACCAGCTCAAAATGGTATCCAAGCTAAATTGTTGGAAGCAAGTAAAGTTGAAGTGGTAGAAGTTCCATTCCCATCTGATTCTGGCAAACCAGCTCTTGAGTACCTTGTAAACGGATTTGCAGTATTTAACAACAAAGATGAAAAGAAAGTTGCTGCTGCTAAGAAATTCATCCAATTCATCGCTGATGATAAAGAGTGGGGTCCTAAAGACGTAGTTCGTACAGGTGCCTTCCCAGTTCGTACTTCATTTGGAAAACTTTACGACGATAAACGTATGGAAACTATCAGTGGTTGGACTCAATACTACTCTCCATACTACAACACAATCGACGGATTTGCTGAAATGAGAACTCTATGGTTCCCAATGTTGCAATCAGTATCTAATGGTGACGAAGAACCTGCTGCAGCTTTGAAGACATTCACTGAAAAAGCGAATGAAACAATCAAAAAAGCAGCTAAACAATAAGCCCTAAATAAAAAGTAAAATCCCCCCTTTTCCCTGTGCATATCTGTGTACGAAAAGGGGGAGTTTTGTTTAAAAAATGTAAGGAACTGACAGGTCAAAATTAAAATGAAGTTCTTACATAGGCTTTTTCTTTGAAAAAATTTCATTTTGATTTTACATCAATGTCAGATAACAATCAAAAAAACAAAAACTATTTGAAAGTGAGGTGCCAACTGTGAAAGTCAATAAAATTCGCATGAGAGAAACAATTGTTTCTTATGCTTTCTTAGCACCAGTATTAATCTTCTTTACCGTCTTTGTCCTAGCTCCAATGATCATGGGATTCATCACTAGTTTCTTTAACTACTCGATGACTAGCTTTGAGTTTGTGGGATTGGACAACTACATCCGCATGTTTAAAGACCCTGTCTTTACAAAATCTTTGATTAATACCGTAATCTTAGTTATCGGATCTGTACCAGTCGTTGTACTCTTCTCGCTATTTGTGGCATCACAAACTTACCAACAAAATGCAGTTGCTAGATCCTTCTATCGTTTCGTATTCTTCCTTCCTGTTGTAACAGGTAGTGTTGCCGTAACGGTTGTATGGAAATGGATTTATGATCCTCTATCAGGTATTTTTGAATTTCGTGCTTAAGTCAAGCCATATCATTAGCCAAAAACATTTCTTGGTTGGGTGACAAAAACTGGGCTTTGATGGCGATTATGATTATTCTTTTGACAACATCAGTTGGTCAGCCAATCATCCTTTACATCGCTGCAATGGGTAATATTGATAACTCTCTTGTTGAAGCGGCGCGTGTCGACGGAGCTACTGAGTTACAAGTTTTCTGGAAGATTAAATGGCCAAGCCTCCTTCCAACAACTCTTTATATCGCAATCATTACAACCATCAACTCATTCCAGTGTTTCGCTTTGATTCAGCTTTTTGACTTCGGGTGGTCCAAACTACTCAACAAGTACACTTATGTACTACCTATATGAGAAAAGCCTTCCAATTGACTGAGTATGGCTATGCCAATACTATTGGTGTATTCTTGGCAGTTATGATCGCTATCGTCAGCTTTGTTCAATTTAAAGTACTTGGAAACGACGTAGAATATTAATAGAAAGGAGACAGCTATGCAATCTACACAAAAGAAACCTTTAACAGCTTTCACTGTTATTTCAACCATCTTCTTGCTTTTATTGACTGTACTGTTTATCTTTCCATTCTACTGGATTTTGACAGGTGCATTCAAATCACAACCAGATACCATTATGATTCCACCACAATGGTTCCCTAAAGCTCCAACAATGGAGAACTTCCAACAATTGATGGTGCAAAAACCCAGCCTTGCAATGGATGTGGAACTCAGTCTTCATTTCATTGGTAACTATGTTCTTGGTTTGTGCAACCTCTTCACTAGCAGGTTATGTATTGGCTAAGAAACGTTTCTACGGTCAACGCATTCTCTTTGCTATCTTTATCGCTGCCATGGCTCTTCCAAAACAAGTTGTCCTTGTACCATTGGTACGTATCGTCAACTTCATGGGAATCCATGACACTCTTTGGGCGGTTATCTTGCCTTTGATCGGATGGCCATTTGGGGTCTTCCTCATGAAACAGTTCAGTGAAAAACATTCCAACAGAATTGCTCGAATCTGCTAAAATCGATGGATGTGGTGAGATTCGTACTTTTCTGGAGTGTAGCCTTCCCTATTGTGAAGCCAGGATTTGCAGCTCTTGCAATCTTTACCTTCATCAATACATGGAATGACTACTTCATGCAGTTGGTTATGTTGACATCTCGTAACAACTTGACCATCTCACTCGGGGTTGCGACTATGCAGGCTGAGATGGCAACCAACTATGGTTTAATTATGGCAGGGGCTGCTCTTGCAGCTGTGCCAATCGTAACAGTCTTCCTTGTCTTCCAAAAATCCTTCACTCAAGGGATTACTATGGGAGCTGTTAAAGGATAATACTCTGCGAAAATTGAATATAGTAGAATCTGTTTATCAGTATGCAGAAGTATAGTTGATAGACTAAGAGAATACAGGATATATAAGTGTCGACAAAATGGATAGGAGTTGCTTACTTCACGAAGTTTTGTTTGACACTTATAAACTTACTGGCTAGACATTTTGTGTCTGAAGATAACAATCAGGTAAAGGAAATTACTATGATTTTTGATGATTTAAAAAACATTAGCTTTTACAAGGGAATTCATCCAAATCTGGACAAGGCTATTGATTATCTCTATGAGCATCGTAAAGATACTTTTGAATTGGGTAAATACGACATTGATGGAGATAAGGTCTTCTTAGTTGTACAAGAAAATGTTCTCAACAAAGAAGAAAATGATCGCTTTGAGCATCATAAAAACTATGCAGACTTGCATTTGTTAGTTGAAGGACATGAGTATTCTAGCTACGGTTCTCGCATCAAAGATGAGGCTGTAGCCTTTGATGAAGCTAGCGATATTGGCTTTGTTCATTGTCACGAACAATACCCACTCTTGTTGGGATATCACAATTTTGCAGTTTTCTTCCCAGGAGAACCTCATCAGCCTAACGGTTATGCAGGTATGGAAGATAAAGTTCGCAAATATTTATTTAAAATTTTAATCGATTAGTCAGTTAGGAGGAGAAACAATGGCACATAAAGGATCTGGATTGATAAAAGCGGCATTTGATACGGATAACTTTCTGATGCGTTTTTGCGAGAAAGTTTTAGATATCGTGACGGTTAACCTACTCTTTGTTGTGTCTTGTTTGCCTATTGTGACTATTGGAGTAGCTAAAATCAGTCTCTATCAGACAATCTTTGAAGTGAAGCGCAGCCGTCGTATTCCTGTTTTCAAAATCTATATTAGAGCCTTTAAGCAAAATTTGAAATTAGGTTTTCAGTTAGGTTTGCTGGAATTAGGAATCTTTTTGATCAGTGTGGTTGACTTATCACTATTTTGGAGTCAAACTGGTGTTGCCTTTCAGCTCATTAAAGCTATTTGCTTGGGAATTCTGATATTTTTAACACTAGTTATGTTGGCTAGCTATCCAATTGCTGCACGCTATCAATTAACTTGGAAAGAAGTGCTCCAAAAGGGCTTGCTTTTGGTCAGTTTTAACTTCGTTTGGTTCTTCTTGATGCTTGCGATTATTTTAGTTAATCATTATGCTTCTCTATCTATCAGGCTTTACTCTAGTGCTTGGTGGTTCAGCATTTCTACTCTTTGGCTTTGGTCTTCTTGCCTTTTGCCAAGCTGGATTAATGGAAAAATTGTTTGCTAAATATCAAGCAGATTGAAAACGACATGAAACTACTTTCAAACAAGAAAAGCTATGGGAGATGAATAGAAATTAAAATCTAAGTGGCTGAGATGTATTGAAAGCGCTTTTTCACAAGGTGTATACTAAAATAGTAAAAATCATCTGCTCAAAGCAGAAAAAAGAAATCTTAGGAGAAATCTATGTCAGATTTAAAAAAATATGAAGGTGTCATTCCTGCCTTCTACGCATGTTATGATGATGCGGGTGAAGTAAGCCCAGAACGTACTCGTGCTTTGGTGCAATACTTTCATTGATAAAAGGTGTTCAAGGGACTTTATGTTAACGGTTCTTCAGGTGAATGTATCTACCAAAGTGTAGAAGACCGTAAATTGATCTTGGAAGAAGTTATGGCAGTTGCTAAAGGTAAATTGACCATCATTGCTCACGTGGCTTGCAACAATACGAAAGACAGTATCGAACTTGCTCGTCATGCAGAAAGCTTGGGAGTAGATGCTATCGCAACAATCCCACCAATTTACTTCCGTTTGCCTGAGTACTCAGTAGCAAAATACTGGAACGACATCAGTGCAGCAGCACCAAATACAGACTATGTTATCTATAACATTCCTCAATTGGCAGGAGTTGCTTTGACTCCAAGCCTTTACACAGAAATGTTGAAGAACCCACGTGTCATTGGTGTTAAAAATTCTTCAATGCCAGTTCAAGATATCCAAACTTTTGTAAGTCTTGGTGGTGATGATCATATCGTCTTTAATGGTCCAGACGAACAGTTCCTTGGTGGACGTCTCATGGGAGCAAAAGCTGGTATCGGTGGTACTTATGGCGCTATGCCAGAACTCTTCTTGAAACTCAACCAATTGATTGCAGATAAAGACCTAGAAACAGCGCGTGAATTGCAATACGCTATCAACGCTATCATCGGTAAATTGACTGCAGCTCATGGGAATATGTACTGTGTGATTAAAGAAGTCTTGAAAATCAATGAAGGACTTAACATCGGATCAGTTCGTTCTCCACTTACACCAGTGACCGAAGAAGATCGTCCAGTTGTAGAAGCAGCTGCTCAATTGATTCGTGAAACTAAGGAGCGTTTCCTCTAATCAACAGGAGGCTTTATGACTAATTACGTTGCAATTGATATTGGTGGAACTAATATCAAATACGGTTTGATTGATCAGGTTGGACAACTTGTAGAGACTAACGAAGTAGCGACTGAGGCTCACAAGGGTGGTCCACACATCTTACAGAAAACAAAAGATATCGTAGCTAGCTATCTAGAAAAAGGACCAGTGTCAGGTGTAGCCATTTCCTCTGCGGGAATGGTTGATCCTGATAAGGGTGAGATTTTCTACGCTGGTCCACAGATTCCAAATTATGCCGGAACCCAATTTAAAAAGGAAATTGAAGAAAACTTTAACATTCCTTGTGAAATTGAAATGATGTTAACTGTGCAGGGCTTGCTGAAGCTGTCTCTGGCTCAGGAAAGGGTGCAAATATTACCCTTTGCTTGACGATTGGGACTGGTATCGGTGGTTGCTTGATCATAGATGGACAAGTTTTCCATGGCTTTAGTAATTCTGCCTGTGAGGTTGGTTATCTGCATATGCAGGATGGAGCTTTCCAGGATTTAGCGTCTACGACAGCTCTTGTTAAGTATGTAGCAGATGCGCATGGAGATGAAGTGGAACAGTGGAACGGTCGCAGAATTTTCAAAGAAGCTACCGAAGGCAATAAACTCTGTATGGAGGGGATTGACCGTATGGTGGATTACCTTGGTAAGGGTCTCGCAAATATTTGTTATGTTGCCAATCCAGAAGTTGTCATCCTTGGTGGTGGTATCATGGGGCAAGAAGCAATTTTGAAACCAAAAATCCGTAAGGCTTTGAAAGATTCGCTTGTTCCAAGCTTGGCAGACAAGACTCGACTTGAATTTGCCCACCATCAGAATACTGCTGGCATGCTCGGTGCTTATTATCATTTCAAAAACTAAAACAGTCCTAAATTGGCTTTGCCAATTTAGGGTTTTTTGGCAGGAAAAAAGCTAGGTAAAAGTTTAATAAAACTTTGGAAGCCCTTGCATTTCTTGGGATAATATAGTATATTTATTATACTGAGAAATCTCGAAAAAGCGGTTGTAAAATCAAGTCATTTTTTTATTCAGAAAAAATGTAAGCGATTTCTAAAAATGAATCTAAACAGAAGATAAGAGTGGGAGGAAGAAGAGTTTTAAAGTAGCACTGAGAAATAGAATTGTCGCCAGCAGAAACTGGGCTCTTGCAGTAGCTGACTGCTTTTTGTCATTAGGAGAATTTGATGAAACAGTATTTTTTAGAAAAAAGTCGTATATTCAGTATTCGTAAACTAACGGTTGGTGTAGCCTCTGTGGCAGTTGGACTGGCTTTTTTTGCATCTGGAAATGTTGCCGCTAACGAAGTTGTGACAGAGCCAAAACTGGAAGTAGAAGGTCAGGCCAAAGAAGTAATCGATGTCGATAAAGAAAAAGCTGAAGCAGTTAAGGAAACTAAAGAAGTAGTGAGTCCTGTAAAAGAAGAAGTTGCTGAACAAGCAGCTCCTGCTACAGAAAAAGTAACAGAAGAAACTAAAACTACTGAAGAGGCTGGAGATTTACTTCCAGTAGAAATTCCTGACCGTGCCTATCCTGATACACCAGTGAAGAAACTTGACACTTCAGCCATTGTATCAGAAAAAGATAGCCCGAAAGTTGAAACTAAAAGTATTTTAAAAGCTGAAGAAGCAAGTACAACTGAAGGCGAAAAAGAAAATAGAGCTATTATCAATGGTGGCCAAGACCTTAAGCATATCAATTATGAAGGTCAACCAGCTACATCAGCTACCATGATTTACACAATCTACAGTTCACCTCTAGCAGACGGTGGAACTCAGCGTTACCTCAATTCAGGTTCAGGTATCTTTGTGGCTCCAAATATCATGCTGACAGCCGCTCACAATTTCTTGAAGAAGGATGCCGAAACCAATGCTGGTAATATCTTAGGTGGTGATACTGCTAAGTTCTACTACAATGTTGGTTCTAATACTCCAAAAGAAAGATCATTGCCAACTTCAGGAAAAACTGTTTTGTTCCAAGAAAAGGATATTCATTTCTGGAATAAAGAAAAGTTTGGTGAAGGGTACAAAAATGACCTAGCCTTGGTTGTGGCTCCAGTTCCAGTACAGATTGCAAGTCCAAATAAGGCTGCAACCTTTACTCCGTTAGCAGAGCATCGGGAATACAAAGCTGGAGAACCTGTTAGTACGATTGGTTATCCTACAGATTCAACTTCTCCAGAATTGAAGGAACCAATTGTGCCAGGTCAATTGTATAAGGCAGACGGTGTCGTTAGAGATACTGAAAAGTATGATGATAAGGGAACAGTAGGTGTTACCTATCGTTTGACTTCTGTATCAGGTCTTTCTGGTGGTGGAATTATCAACGGTGATGGTAAGGTCATTGGGATCCACCAACGTGGTACGGTTGATAATGCGAATATTGCTGAAAAAGACCGCTTCGGTGGAGGTCTAGTCTTGTCTCCAGAACAATTAGCATGGGCTAAAGGCATCATTGATAAATACGGTGTTAAAGGCTGGTATCAAGGCGATAACGGTAGCCGTTATTATTTCACTCCAGAGGGAGAAATGTTAAGAAATAAGACAGCAGTTATCGGTGAAAACAAATATTCATTCGATGAAAGTGGTGTAGCAACTCTCCTTGAAGGCGTTGACTATGGACGAGTTGTTATCGAGCATGTGGACCAAAATGATAACCCAGTCAAAGAAAACGATACTTTTGTTGAAAAGGCGGAAGTTGGAACTCAGTTCGACTATAACTATAAAACAGAAATTGAAAAGACTGACTTCTTCAAGAAGAATAAAGACAAATATGAGATTGTATCGATTGATGGCAAAGCTGTCAATAAACAGCTAAAAGATGCTTGGGAAGATGATTATAGTGTTGTGAGCAAGGCTCCTGCAGGAACTCGTGTTATCAAGGTTGTTTATAAGGTCAATAAAGGTTCCTTTGACATTCATTATCGTTTAAAAGACTCTGACAAAGAGTTGACAACTGCAGATGTGGATAATAACGAAGGTAAAGAATACGATGTTTCCTTTGTTCATAGATTCCAAGCTAAAGAAATTGCAGGTTATCGTGCAGTAAATGCAAGTCAAGAAGCGACTATCAAGCATAAAGGGGTGAATGAAGTTATTTTTGAATACGAAAAGATTGAAGATCCAAAACCAGCAACTCCTGTAACTCCAGTGGTTGATCCAAAAGATGAAGAAACAGAAATTGCTGCTTACGGTCCACTTCCAAGCAAGGCTCAATTGGACTACCATAAAGAAGAATTGGCTGCCTTCATCCACTATGGTATGAACACCTATACCAACTCTGAGTGGGGGAACGGTAGAGAAAATCCTCAGTACTTCAATCCAACTAACCTTGATACAGATCAGTGGATTAAGACTTTGAAGGATGCTGGATTCAAACGAACAATCATGGTTGTAAAACACCATGACGGATTTGTGATTTATCCATCTAAATATACAGACCATACGGTCGCTGCTAGTCCGTGGAAAGATGGTAAGGGAGACCTTCTCGAAGAGATCTCTAAATCAGCAACTAAGTATGACATGAATATGGGTGTTTACCTATCACCATGGGATGCCAACCATCCTAAATATCATGTTGCAACTGAGAAAGAGTACAACGAATACTACCTCAACCAACTCAAGGAAATCCTTGGCAATCCTAAATACGGAAACAAAGGTAAATTTATCGAAGTTTGGATGGACGGTGCGCGTGGTAGCGGAGCTCAAAAAGTAACTTATACCTTTGATGAGTGGTTCAAGTACATCAAGGAAGCTGAAGGAGATATCGCTATTTTCTCTGCTCAACCGACAAGTGTCCGTTGGATCGGTAATGAACGTGGTATCGCCGGAGATCCAGTTTGGCATAAGGTCAAGAAAGCTAAAATCACTGATGATGTGAAGAATGAATATCTCAACCATGGAGATCCAGAAGGAGATATGTACTCAGTTGGTGAAGCAGACGTTTCTATCCGCTCAGGTTGGTTCTACCATGACAATCAAGAACCAAAATCAATCAAAGATTTGATGGATATCTACTTCAAGTCTGTTGGTCGTGGAACGCCACTTCTCCTCAATATTCCACCAAATAAAGAAGGTAAATTCGCAGAAGCAGATGTGGCTCGCTTGCAAGAATTCCGAGCAACTTTGGATCAAATGTATGCAACTGACTTCGCTAAGGGTGCAACTGTAACTGCAAGCTCTACTCGTAAGAATCACTTGTATCAAGCAAGTCATTTGACAGATGGTAAGGATGATACGAGCTGGGCACTAGCAAATGATGCTAAGACAGGTGAATTTACTGTCGATCTTGGACAAAAGAGACGTTTTGACGTAGTCGAACTCAAAGAAGATATCGCTAAGGGGCAACGTATCTCTGGCTTCAAGGTTGAAGTTGAACTCAATGGTCGTTGGGTTCCATATGGTGAAGGGTCAACTGTTGGTTATCGTCGTCTTATCCAAGGTCAACCAGTAGAGGCGCAAAAGATTCGTGTAACCATTACTGGTGCACAAGCGACTCCAATTTTGACAAACTTCTCTGTTTATAAGACACCAAGCAGTATCGAGAAGACAGATGGTTACCCTCTAGGACTAGATTACCATTCAAATACAAGAGCTGATAAAGAGAATACAACTTGGTATGATGAATCTGAAGGCGTCCGCGGAACATCTATGTGGACTAACCAAAAAGATGCTAGCGTAACCTACCGTTTCACTGGAACAAAGCATATGTAGTGTCTACAGTTGATCCAAACCACGGTGAAATGTCCGTTTACGTGGATGGTCAAAAGGTTGCAGATGTCCAAACCAAAAATGCAGCTCGCAAACGTAGTCAGATGGTCTATGAAACAGATGACTTGGCTCCAGGTGAACATACTATCAAGCTTGTCAATAAGACTGGCGAGCCTATTGCAACGGAAGGTATCTACACGCTCAACAATGCTGGTAAAGGTATGTTTGAGATGAAAGAAACGACCTATGAAGTTCAAAAAGGTCAACCGGTTACTGTAACAATTAAGCGTGTTGGTGGTAGCAAAGGAACAGCAACAGTCCATGTTGTAACAGAGCCAGGAACAGGGGTTCATGGTAAAGTGTACAAGGACACAACTGCTGACTTGACTTTCCAAGACGGTGAAACTGAGAAAACAATCACGATTCCAACTATCGACTTTACAGAGCAAGCTGATTCAATCTTTGACTTCAAAGTGAAAATGACTAGCGTTTCTGACAATGCCCTTCTTGGATTTGCTTCAGAAGCTACTATTCGAGTGATGAAGGCAGAATTGCTCCTAAAAGACCAGACAAGCTATGACGATCAGGCACCTCAGCTTGACTATAGTCCAGGTTGGAACCATGAAACGAACTCAGCGGATAAATATCAAAATACAGAATCATGGGCGTCATTTGGACGTTTGACAGAAGAGCAGAAGAAAAATGCCAGCGTAACAGCCTACTTCTACGGAACAGGTCTTGAGATCAAAGGATATGTGGATCCAGGACATGGTATCTACAAGGTGACGTTAGACGGTAGAAAAGTCGAGTATCAAGATGGCCTAGGTAATGCTTCTGAGTACAACGGTAAGAAGTACTTCAGTGGTACAGCTACTACTCGTCAAGGTGGTCAGACTCTTGTTCGTTTGACTGGACTCGAAGAAGGTTGGCATGCTGTAACCTTGCAATTGGATCCAAAACGTAATGATACTACGAGAAATATTGGTATCCAAGTTGACCAGTTCATCACTCATGGTGAAGGTAGTGCTCTTTATACCAAAGCAGAATTAATCCAAGCCATGAAGAACTGGAAGGGTGAGTTGGTTAAGTTTGACCAGACAAGCTTGAAGAATACTCCAGAGGCACGTCAAGCCTTCAAGTCAAACTTGGATAAATTATCTGAGCAACTTTCAGCAAGTGAAGCCAATGCACAAGAAGTTCTGAAGACAGCAGCAACTTTGCAAACGATCCTTGATAAGGAAGAAAATTATGGCACAGATGATACGCCAACACCAGAACAGCCAGAAGAACCAAACTATGACAAGGCTATGGCAAGTCTGACCGAAGCGATTGAAAGAAAAACAGCTGAACTCGGTGATGACAAGGAAGCTAAGAAGAAGTTAGTTGCATTAACAGAGCAAGCCTTGACAGCCATCCAAGAAGCTAAGACTCAGGATGCGGTAGATAAGGCCTTGCAAGCAGCTTTGGCATCTATCAACAGTCTTCAGGCTACTCCGAAAGAGGAGCCGGCTCCAGTAGAACCAGCACAACCAGAAGAACCAAACTATGACAAGGCTATGGCAAGTCTGACAGAAGCAATTGAAAGAAAAACAGCTGAGCTCGGTGATGACAAGGAAGCTAAGAAGAAGCTAGTTGCATTAACAGAGCAAGCCTTGACAGCCATCCAAGAAGCCAAGACTCAGGATGCAGTAGATAAGGCCTTGCAATCAGCTTTGGCATCTATCAACAGTCTTCAAGCGACTCCAAAAGAGGAGCCAGCTCCAGAAGAACCAACACAGCCAGAGGTACCATCAAAACCAGAAGAGTCTAAAGTTGACTACCATAAGGCGATTGCAGATTTGACTGAAGCTGTCGAGAAAAAAGCAACAGAACTTGCCGATGATGTAGCTGCTCAGGAAAAACTCGTTGAACTTGGAGAACAAGCTCTTGCGGCTATCCAAGAAGCTAAGACTCAAGATGCTGTTGAAAAAGCCTTGCAAGATGCGTTGGTATCCATCAATAAGCTTCAAGCAACTCCAAAAGAGGAGCCAGATCCAGAAGAACCAACACAACCAGAGGAACCAGCAAAACCAGAGGAGCCAAGCAAGCCAGAAGAACCAAGCAAACCAGTAGAGCCTAAGCTTGACTACGATAAAGCTATGGCAAGCTTGTCCGAAGCCATTAAGAACGTAAAAAACAGCTGAGTTGAGTGACCTGACAAGGAAGCTCAGAAGAAACTCGTTGAAACTTGGAGAGCAAGCTCTTGCAGCTATCCAGAGAACCTGCAAAGACTCAGAAGATGCTGCTGAAAAAAAGCCATGCAAGATGCGCTGGTATCCATCAATGAAAGCTTCAAGCAACTCCAAAAGAGGACCATCAGAAACCAGAAGAACCAGCACAAACCAGAGGAACCAGCAAAACCAGAGGAGCCAAGCAAGCCAGAAGAACCTGCAAAACCAGAGGAGCCAAGCAAGCCAGAAGAACCTGCAAAACCAGAAGAACCAAGCAAACCAGTAGAGCCTAAGCTTGACTACGATAAAGCTATGGCAAGCTTGTCCGAAGCCATTAAAAGTAAAACAGCTGAGTTGGGTGATGACAAGGAAGCTAAGAAGAAACTAGTTGAACTAGCAGAACAAGCCTTAGCTGCTATTGAAGAAGCCAAAACTCAGGATGCAGTAGATAAGGCCTTGCAAGACGCTTTGACATCTATCAACAATCTTCAGGCGACACCAAAAGAGGAACCAGCTCCAGAAGATCCTGCAAGACCAGAGGATCCAAGTAAGCCAGAAGAACCTGCAAGACCAGAGGATCCTGCAAGACCAGAAGAACCTGCGAGACCAGAGGAGCCAAGTAAGCCAGAGGATCCTGCAAGACCAGAGGATCCAAGTAAGCCAGAGGATCCTGCAAGACCAGAGGATCCAGCAAAACCAGAGGAACCATGCAAAGACCAGAAGAATCTAAGATTGACTACGATAAAGCTATGCAAGATCCTGCAAGACCAGAGATCAAAAACTGCTAAGTTGGGCAGAGGATCATAGCAAGACGAAGCTAGTGATCACAGAGCAAGCCTTGAGAGCGATCCCGAAGCTAAGACCAGAGGATCAGAGTAAGGCTTTTCAGAGGATCCTGCAACGACCAGAGGAGCCAAGCAAACCAGAAGAACCTGCAAAGACCAGAGGATCCAAGCAAAACCAGAAGAGTCTAAGCTGCTAGATCAAAGCTAGGAGCTGTCCAAGCTATAAACAGAAGAACCTGCTGAGTTGAGATGACAGAGGATCCAAGCAAAAACCAGAAGAACCTAGCAGAGACCAGAGGATCCAAGCAAACCAGAAGAACTGCAGAGACCAGAGGAGCCAAGTAAGCATCTAGCAAAAGAACCTTCAACGACAGCCAGAAGAGGAAGTAGAACATTCAAATCTTCCAACTGAAGGTGTTAAAGAATTGAGTGTAACTCAACCAAGCCTTGAAGTAACGACAGATCCGATTGCCTTCAACACTATTCGTCGTGAAAATTCTCTCTTAGCTAAAGGTAAGGAAAAAGTCGTTTCTGAAGGAAAAGACGGACAAGTAACGACCTATGTAGAAGTTGACGGCAGCGATCGTAAGGTTGTTAAGGTTGAACGTGAGGAAGCTCAAGACCGCATCGTTGAAGTAGGTACTCAAGAAGGAACTGCTATGCCGACAGAAGGCGTTATGAATTTGGACTTTAACCTACCAAATCTAAAAGTAGAGAAAGAACCAATCGCCTTCAAAACTGTTCGCCGTGAGAATGCTGATTTAGCTAAAGGTAAGGAACAAGTTGTTTCTGAAGGAAAAGACGGACAAGTAACGACTTATGTAGAAGTCGATGGTGACAACCGTAAGGTTGTTAAGGTTGAACGTGAGGAAGCCCAAGATCGCATCGTCGAAGTTGGAACTAAGGAAGAAAGTCCATCAACTGATAGCAAATTGAAGGTCTTGAAAGATTCATCAACAAACTTGAAACTGATTGCTCGAGAAGGGGACCTCAATGGTGGTTCTGTTTTAGAGGTCGATAAGGTTGCTGATCAGGTCTTGGAAGGTCGCCGTTTCGATGCTTATCAAATTCAATTGAAGAATGAGAAAGGCGAACTTGTTCAATTGAAAGGTGCAGCCCTTGTTCAAGTTGCTGTGGCGTCTGATGTAGCCAATGTCTATGCCATGAATGCAAATCAAGAACTGCAGGAAGTGAAGTTTGAACAGAAAGGTTCAGCACTTGAATTTGTAGCTCCACACCTAGGTGTCTATGCAGTAGTGTACAAGGATGCAGCTCAACCAAGTGCACCAACAAATGTAGAAACTCCTGCTCCACAACCTATGGGAGAAGATAAGCCTTTAGCAGAGGCTAAGGGAACTGTAGCAGATTCTACAAGTAAACAGTTGCCGGCAACAGGAGAAGAAGTAAGTTCAGCTCTCTTGCCTGCCCTCACTCTTGTTTCAGGAATGATGCTATTCTTCTTCAAAAAAGAGATGAAGGATTAGCAGAGACTAAATCAAAGAAAGTGTTTTAAAACACTAAAAAAGGGAGTCCCATAGTGGACTCCCTTTTGTTGATAAAGTTATTCCAAACAGAAAACCCTGAATGGTTTTCAATTTCAGGGTTTTCTATTTCTTGTGTTTCTGCGATAACCATTTAATCGATTATTTTCCCAGTAGCTATTAAAGATTTTTCTTTACTTTCGCGATCAATCTCTAGGAAATAAGCGTAGAGTAAATCAATGATAATCAGCATTGGAATCTGAGCAGAGATTCGTTGGATATAAGAGGCCTGGCTTTGGCTTGCGACTAATACTGTTTCTGTAAATGCTTGAGTATCCTTATTCGGTGAACTTGTAAATAGAACTGTCTTAGCTCCCATATCCTGGGCATCTAATAAACTATCGATGATGGACGGTGTTGTTCCTGAGAGGGAAAAACCAAAGACCAAACATTTTTCATCAATGATACTAGTCGTCCAGGCAAAACCGTCTGGATCTGTTAAGGCTTCACAGACGACACCCAATCTCATAAAACGTAGCTTCATCTCACGTGCGACTAGGCCAGAACTCCCAGTTCCGAAAAAATACACACGTTCTGATTGCTCAATCATCTGAGCTACACGTTCCAACTGTTCATCGTCAATCAATCCTTGAGAAATTTCTCGCACATTTGCATAACTTCTGAGAACTCGTTGAGTCAAAGGATTCATATCCTGTTGAGGAGCAGAAAGAGTGTCTTTTTGTTGTTGATATTTGAAGATGAATTCTCGATAGCCCTTAAAACCACACTTCTTGGCAAAACGAGTGAGCGCTGCCTGGGAAATATGAAGTTTTTGCGTGACTTGTTGAGAGGATAAGTCATCATTTATGGTATCTGCCTGCAGAAAATAGCGGGCAATTTCTTGCTCTAAATCGGTCATCTCTTCAAAGTGAAGGTCGATAATCGTAGAGATATCTTGCTTATTCATGGAACTCCTTTTATAGCTATTTGCCAAAAATTACTTTGACAAATCTAACAAATAAAAATAGCGCTTACCTCCATTATATCATAGAAAAATACTTTTTGGACCAAAAAAAGGAAAAAGTCTTTTTTTCTTTTTCCATAATTTTCTACCTAAATTATGGTACAATGAAGAGTGTGATTTTGATTAGAAATGAGATTGATGTGTATGAGAAAATTCAATAGCCACTCGATACCGACACGGCTTAATTTGTTATTTGCAATCGTCATTTTGCTCTTTTTAGCAATTATTGGCCGTTTGCTTTATATGCAAGTTCTTCATAAGGATTTTTATGAAAACAAACTCGCTTCTGCTAGCCAAACTCGAGTAACCATGGGTTCCGCTCGTGGAGAAATTTATGATGCAACAGGAAAACCTTTAGTCCAAAACACCGTTAAACAAGTTGTTTCCTTTACACGAAGCAACAAGATGACTGCGGCTGATTTGAAGAATATTTCTAAAAAATTGTTGACCTATGTCACAGTCACCTCTCCAGAGTTGACGGACCGTCAAATGGCTGATTACTACTTGGCTGATGCTGAAGTTTATAAGAAGACAGTTGAAGCTCTTCCAAAAGATAAACGATATGATTCAGATGGCAATCAACTTTCTGAATCTGAACTCTATAACAACGCTGCTGAGAGTATTACTTCCAGTCAATTAGACTACTCAGAGGATGAAAAGAAGGCAATCTATATCTTTAGTCAGCTCAATGCAGTAGAAAATTTTGCGACAGGAAATATTCAAACGGATCCTTTGAGCGATACACAGGTAGCTGTGATTGCTTCTGCATCTAAGGAATTACCAGGTATTTCCATCTCTACTTCATGGGACCGAAAAGTCTTAGAAACTTCTCTTTCATCTATAGTTGGAAGTGTTTCGAGTGAAAAATCTGGTCTTCCAGCAGAAGAAGTGGACGCTTATTTGAAAAAAGGTTACTCACTCAATGACCGTGTTGGGACTTCCTATCTTGAAAAGCAATACGAAGAAGTCTTGCAAGGGAAACGTACCGTCAAGGAAATCCATTTGGACAAGCACGGAGACATGGAGAGTGTAGAAAATATCGAAGAAGGTAGCAAGGGGAAAAATATCAAATTAACCATTGATTTGGCCTTCCAAGATAGCGTAGACAACCTCTTAAAGAACTATTTCAACTCAGAACTTGCCAATGGAGGAGCCAGATATTCGGAAGGTGTCTATGCAGTAGCCCTCAATCCTAAGACAGGAGCTGTTCTATCCATGTCAGGAATCAAACACAATCTAGAATCTGGTGAATTGACTCCAGACTCACTAGGAACAGTGACCAACGTTTTTGTTCCAGGATCTGTCGTTAAGGCGGCAACCATCAGCTCAGGTTGGGAAATGGTGTTTTATCAGGCAATCAAACTTTGACTGACCAACCAATCGTCTTTCAAGGTTCTGCACCGATCAATTCATGGTACACCCTTTCTTACGGTTCCTTCCCGATCACAGCTGTCGAGGCCTTGGAATACTCATCGAATACCTACATGGTCCAAACCGCTTTAGGGCTTATGGGGCAAACCTATCAGCCTAATATGACAGTTGGAACTAACAATCTTGAGTCTGCTATGGGCAAATTACGTTCAACTTTTGGCGAGTATGGTCTGGGAGTTTCTACTGGGATTGACCTGCCAGATGAGTCAACAGGCTTTATCCCTAAAGACTTTGATTTGGCTAATTATCTAAATAATGCTTTTGGACAGTTCGATAACTACACGCCGATGCAGTTGGCTCAGTATGTAGCAACGATTGCCAATAATGGTGTCCGCTTAGCTCCTCATATCGTTGAAGGAGTCTACGACAACAATGAACAAGGTGGTTTGGGAGAACTCATTAAGCAAACGGACAGCACGGAAATGAATAAAATTAATATTTCCGAATCTGACATGTCCATCCTACAACAAGGATTTTACCAGGTATCGCACGGAACAAGTGCACTTACGACAGGTCGTGCCTTTTCAAATGGAGCGTCAGTCTCTATTAGTGGTAAGACTGGTACAGCCGAAAGTTACGTCAATGATGGTCAAAAAGCCAACAATACTAATGCCGTGGCCTATGCACCGACCGATAATCCGCAGATTGCAGTCGCGGTTGTTTTCCCGCACAATACTAACCTAACTAACGGTGTCGGTCCATCTATTGCGCGCGATATTATCAATCTTTACAACCAACACCATCCAATGAACTAGAAAGGAAGCCATGCTTTACCCAACACCTATAGCCAAGCTGATTGACAGCTATTCTAAACTTCCAGGTATCGGGATCAAGACAGCTACCCGACTGGCCTTTATACCATTGGGATGCCTGATGATGACGTCAATGAATTTGCCAAAAATCTCCTTGCAGCCAAGCGAGAATTGACCTATTGTTCGATTTGCGGACGTTTAACGGATGATGATCCATGTTCTATCTGTACGGATACTAGTCGTGACCAGACAACTATCCTAGTATTAGAGGATAGCCGAGATGTAGCGGCTATGGAAAATATACAAGAATACCATGGACTATACCATGTCTTGCACGGCCTCATTTCACCAATGAATGGGATTAGCCCTGACGACATCAACCTCAAAAGTCTCATGACTCGCCTCATGGATAGCGAAGTTTCAGAGGTCATCGTGGCCACCAATGCGACTGCTGATGGTGAAGCGACTTCCATGTATATCTCTCGACTACTTAAACCTGCAGGGATTAAGGTTACTCGTCTAGCAAGAGGTCTAGCAGTAGGAGCAGATATCGAATATGCGGACGAAGTAACGCTCCTAAGAGCCATTGAAAATCGTACAGAGCTTTAGTCTATGAGGTTAAATCGCTAAATACTTAGCTAGCAGGTATAAAATATTTAAGAACACAGAGACTGGACTATTTTTCTTCCAGTCTCTTTTCTTGTTTTGTGCTATTCAAGTTTAAAAAAATAGACAAATGTGATATACTAAAAGGCGAGTATTCTAGTAGAAATAGGACAATCATATGAAACAAACAATTATTCTATTATATGGTGGACGCAGTGCAGAGCGTGAAGTGTCTGTATTGTCAGCTGAGAGTGTCATGCGTGCGGTTAACTATGACCGTTTTGCAGTCAAAACTTTCTTTATCAGCCAGTCTGGTGATTTTATCAAAACCCAAGAATTTACCCAAACTCCTGGCCAAGATGAACGTCTCATGACCAATGAAACGATTGATTGGGACAAGAAAATTGCTCCAAGTGCTATCTACGAAGAAGGCGCAGTTGTTTTTCCAGTTCTTCATGGACCTATGGGAGAAGACGGTTCCGTTCAAGGTTTCCTAGAAGTCTTGAAAATGCCTTATGTCGGTTGCAACATCTTGTCTTCAAGCCTTGCTATGGACAAAATCACGACTAAACGTGTCTTGGAATCTGCTGGGATTGCCCAAGTCCCTTACGTAGCCATTGTTGAAGGGGACGACTTAGCTTCTAAGATCGCAGAAGTTGAAGAAAAATTAAGGTATCCAGTCTTTACCAAACCATCTAATATGGGTTCTAGTGTTGGGATTTCTAAGTCTGAAAATAAAGAGGAACTCCATCAGGCTCTCGAACTCGCCTTTAAATATGATAGCCGTGTCTTGGTAGAGCAAGGTGTCAATGCGCGTGAAATCGAAGTTGGACTTTTAGGAAACTATGATGTCAAGAGCACTCTACCTGGTGAAGTTGTCAAGGACGTAGCCTTCTATGACTACGAAGCAAAATACATCGATAACAAGATTACTATGGATATTCCAGCCAAGATTAGTGATGATGTAGTAGCAGTCATGCGTAAAAATGCAGAAACTGCCTTCCGTGCTATTGGCGGACTTGGTCTCTCACGTTGTGATTTCTTCTATACAGATAAGGGAGAAGTTTTCCTAAATGAGCTCAACACCATGCCAGGATTTACCCAGTGGTCTATGTATCCATTGCTCTGGGACAATATGGGGATTAGCTATCCAGAACTAATCGAGCGTTTGGTTGAGCTTGCTAAAGAGAGCTTTAACAAGCGTGAAGCGCACCTATTATAAAGATAGCTATAAGGGCGGGGCAAGACTCCCTGCCCCTTTTTAAAGGAGTAAACATGAAACTTACGATTCACGAAGTTGCGCGTGTTGTCGGTGCAAAAAATGATGTGACAAGCTATGCGGATAGCCCACTAGTCAAGGCAGAGTTTGATAGTCGTTTGATTGGGGCTGGGGACTTATTTGTGCCGCTCAAGGGGGCGCGTGATGGTCATGACTTTATCGAGACGGCTTTTGAAAACGGCGCTGCTGTAACCCTGTCAGAGAAGGAAGTAGCAGATCATCCTTACATTTTAGTAGAGGATGTTTTGACAGCCTTTCAAGCTCTTGCAGCTTATTACCTTCAAAAGACAGGAGTAGATGTCTTTGCTGTTACAGGTTCAAATGGGAAGACAACGACCAAGGATATGTTGGCTCATTTACTTTCTACAAGCTACAAAACCTACAAAACGCAAGGAAATTACAATAACGAGATTGGGCTCCCTTACACTGTTCTTCATATGCCAGATGATACTGAGAAGTTAGTCTTGGAAATGGGACAGGATCACTTGGGAGATATTCATCTTTTGTCTGAACTGGCTCATCCGAAAACAGCTATTGTGACTCTGGTCGGAGAGGCACATTTGGCCTTCTTCAAAGATCGTTCAGAGATTGCCAAAGGTAAATTACAGATTGCTGATGGAATGGAGAACGGTAGCTTGCTCTTGGCGCCAGCTGATCCCATTGTCGAGGATTATCTACCTGCTGACCAAAAGGTAGTTCGTTTTGGTCCAGGTGCAGAACTCGAAATTACAGACTTAATTGAGCGCAAGGATAGCTTGAGTTTTAAGGCTAATTTCTTGGAGAAATCCCTTGATTTACCAGTAACAGGTAAGTACAATGCGACCAATGCTATGATTGCATCTTACGTTGCCTTGCAAGAAGGAGTGTCTGAGGAGCAGATAGGTCAAGCCTTCCATAATCTAGAGTTGACCCGAAATCGTACCGAGTGGAAAAAGGCTGCCAACGGTGCAGATATCTTATCAGATGTCTATAATGCCAACCCAACAGCCATGAAGTTGATTTTAGAAACTTTCTCTGCTATCCCAGCTAATGAAGGTGGCAAAAAAATCGCAGTTCTAGCGGATATGAAAGAACTTGGAGACCAGTCTGTTCAACTCCATAATCAAATGATTTTGAGCCTGTCACCAGATGTCCTTGATACCGTTATTTTCTATGGTGAAGACATTGCGGAATTGGCCCAACTAGCCAGTCAAATGTTCCCAATCGGTCATGTTTATTACTTTAAGAAAACAGCTGAGGAAGACCAGTTTGAAGCCATGGTTAAGCAAGTCAAGGAAAGTCTTGGTGCACATGACCAAATTCTACTTAAAGGTTCGAATTCTATGAATCTAGCTAAGCTAGTAGAAAGTTTGCAAGAAGACTAATGGTCTTCTATTAAGAAAAAATTTTTAAGAGTTAATTTGTCTCGAAGGATCAGCTTCTTTGGGACACAAAAATATAAGAAATAAATGTAAGCTAGGCTCTATAGAGATAAGTAAGAGACTGGCTTATATGATAAATGAGGAAAATTATATGAATGTTTGGGATGCTTTATTTACCACCCAGCCGACGGAGCCACCCCAATTTGACCTTCTTTGGTATGGCAGTCTATTTACATTATTAGCATTGACTGTATTTCTTGCTTATCGTTATGGGGAGAAGAAAGCTTGTCAGCGCTTTTTCCAGATTTTACAGGCAGTACAGTTAATCGTGCTTTACAGCTGGTATTGGATCAATCAGTTCCCGCTGTCAGAAAGCTTGCCTTTTTATCATTGCCGTTTGGCTATGTTTGTAGTGCTATTGACCCCGGGTGTCTCTAGAGTCAAACAGTATTTTGCTGTATTGGGAACTTTTGGAACTTTGGCAGCTTTTATTTATCCAGTGCCAGATCCCTATCCCTTCCCCCACATTGCCATCCTGTCTTTTGTTTTCGGACACTTAGCCCTCTTTGGAAATTCCTTGATTTATCTCTTGAAGGACTACGATGCCAGTTTATTGGATTTCAAACGAATCCTAGTTATCACATCTTCCCTTAACGCTTTGATTTTTCTTGTCAATGTAGTAACGGGGGGTGATTACGGCTTTCTGACAAAACCACCATTGGTAGGAGATCATGGTCTATTGGTCAATTATATTGTTGTAACTCTATTTCTGACTTGTGCAATTTACTTGTCATCTAAAGCTTTTCAGATAATCCTTCAGGAGAAGGGCGAAAGAAGATTGAAAATCTAGCAGAAATAAAAAATATTTTCCCAACCGCTTGACTTTTATCTGAGAATTTTGATACAATAGTAGGCGGTATTGTTTACCCCATTTGTAAGGCCCCGGAACCTTTCAAATACCCCGCGGACCGGAACATCCGCCCTGTAAACAAAAACGATATTCATATAGGAGAAATCATGAACAAAACTACATTCATGGCTAAACCAGGCCAAGTAGAACGCAAATGGTACGTTGTTGACGCAACTGATGTACCTCTTGGACGCCTTTCAGCAGTTGTTGCTAGCGTACTTCGCGGAAAAAACAAACCAACATTTACACCACACACTGATACAGGTGACTTCGTAATCGTTATCAATGCTGAAAAAGTTAAATTGACTGGTAAAAAAGCAACTGATAAGATCTACTACACTCACTCAAACCACCCAGGTGGATTGAAACAAATCTCTGCTGGTGAACTTCGTTCTAAAAACGCAGTTCGTTTGATCGAGAAATCAGTTAAAGGTATGCTTCCACACAATACTCTTGGCCGCGCTCAAGGTATGAAATTGAAAGTATTCGTTGGAGCTGAGCACACTCATGCTGCACAACAACCAGAAGTTCTTGATATTTCAGGACTTATCTAAGGAAAGGAACAATAAAGTATGTCACAAGCACAATATGCAGGTACTGGACGTCGTAAAAACGCTGTTGCACGCGTTCGCCTTGTTCCAGGAACTGGTAAAATCACTGTTAACAAAAAGATGTTGAAGAGTACATCCCACACGCGGACCTTCGTCTTGTCATCAACCAACCATTTGCAGTTACTTCAACTGCAGGTTCATACGACGTTTTCGTTAACGTTGTAGGTGGTGGATACGCTGGTCAAGCAGGAGCTATCCGTCACGGTATCGCTCGTGCCCTTCTTCAAGTAGACCCAGACTTCCGCGATTCATTGAAACGCGCAGGACTTCTTACACGTGACTCACGTAAAGTTGAGCGTAAGAAACCAGGTCTTAAGAAAGCTCGTAAAGCATCACAATTTAGTAAACGTTAATTCGAGAGAATTACTATACTTACAAAGAGCACCTTTTGGGGTGTTCTTTTTTATTGATATCTTGTTGATTTATACTTAGAAATCTCCTTGAAAGGTATCGGGTAAATGAAAAGATTCGGCGATCATATCCTATTTCTTCGTGCTTTAGTCTAATACCTATAATGTAAAAAAACTCTAGCTATCAGGTAGTTGATAGTTAGAGTTTTTTTCTATTCATATGATTTAATGAGATTAAATAAGGCTTCTACTTCTGATGACAGTGTAGCTGATTTGAGATAAGCATAATAAACTGTAAATGTTATCTGGTCCTCCGGTATTAGAGGGATTTTTATTAAATCATCATCTTCATCAGAAAGTGCGATATCAGCCAGTAAACTAAAGGCCAAATCCCCTTTCTTTAAAAAGTTCTTTAATGATGACAATGTCGTCACTCTTAAATAATATTTCTGCCTTGTTTTGATGCTTTTGATTAAGTAGTTCAAAAGCTTTCAGGTGAACAAAGTGTTCGTCTAAAAGTATAAAGGATTGATCTACTAAATCTTCAAAAGTGAGGGAAGGAGCAGTAGCAAGAGGATGGTTCTTAGATAAAACGACATACAGTTCTTTATGAAAGAGTTCATGTGTCTCTATTGAAGGGATGATTGAGTGGTTCAATCAAGCCGAGTAGGCTTGCATCAAGGTCTCCCTTTGAGGAGAAGATTTAATAACTCTACTGAGCCACCGCGGATAGGGCGTACTTTTTTTAAAAAAATCGAATTTATCTTTTTTTCGTTTCAAGGCAGCAAAGAGATACTGAATGATAATAGGAGGGAATCCTACAGTAGAGTATTGTGCCAAGGAGCGATTGATTTCTTTGCGAGTAGAAATGACCTCAGGTAAGATCTTTTCTGTATGCTTTAGAAGGATTTGCCCTTGAGGAGTTAGTTTGAAGGAACGATGCGAGGGATCGTGGTGAATCAATTTGCAATTAAAAGATTCCTCTAAGCGTTTGATGGCATAAGAAATAGATGGTTGGCTGACTTTGTGTTGTTTTGCTACTTCCGTATAGGATTGAAGTTGGCAGAGGTCATAAAAATATTGTAGATCTTTTAAATTCATATGGGCTCACTTTCATTATTTGGAGAAAAAATTGGAAATCACCAGATAAATAAATCTTATCCGTATCCTACAATTTGACTATACGAGTATTCGCTGGTTAAAATGTAAGTGAGTCAGGAATCTTAAAGATTATCTAAGATACTTTCAAAAATGACTAACATCTTTTCTCGTTTATCAATAGGGAGCTGTTTAATCTTCATGTTGATTCTTTTGAGTGCAAGATTGTCGGTCTTATCAGAGGTTGATTCAAGGCTATCAAAATTGAAAAATTCCTCTGGGGTCATCTCTAGGGCGTCAATCACTTTTTCAAGACTGTGAATGGTCAGATTCACATTTTGGTTTTCAAGTTGGTTGATATACTTAAGCCCAAGTCCCGCTTGTTCCGAAAGTTCTTCCTGGCTCATTTTGTTTTGTGTTCGAAAATATTTCACTTTTTGGGAAATATAGTGTTGTAAATAGTTTTTATTTGTCATATAAATAGAATACAAGTTTTGCATGACAAAAAAACATCTTAAAAAATACAAAGTATTGTATAACAAACTTATATAATATTTATTTTAATTCGGATTGCCAATTTGTATGATTAGTTTCTTTTACTCGAAAACTTTTTAGGAAAGAGTGATCATCGAGAGTTTTATGAGTTCAGAACTTTATAGAATATAACAACTTAAAGTGCCATTAATAATAGTGTTTTAAGTATAAAGAGCTTATTAGAAAATTGCCTTCGTAGACTCATTATAACATATGCGTACACAATCGTATTTTTGTAAACAACAAAGTTTTCCAAACAATTCATTTTAAGTGGTATAATAGAAAGAAAAAGGAGGTTGCACTATGACTGCACATGATATTTTAAACAACCCTTTCCTCAATAAAGGTACTGCCTTTACCTTAGAGGAGCGAAAGGAACTAGGTCTTATTGGTTTACTGCCACCGTATGTTCAAACGATTGAAGAGCAAGCGGCGCAAACTTATGCACAAATGCAAACAAAAGCCAATGATTTGGAAAAACGTCTTTTCCTAATGGAAATTTTTAATACCAACCGGACTCTTTTCTATTACCTCTTTTCTCAACATTTGGAGGAATTCAATCCAATTGTATACGATCCAACCATTGCAGATACCATTGAAGGCTATAGTGACCTCTTTGTAGATCCCCAATATGCGGGATATCTTGATATCAATCATCCTGAAAATATTGAAGCCACTTTGAAAAATGCTGCTGGGGATCGCGAGATTCGTCTCATTGTTGTAACAGATGCAGAAGGAATCCTTGGAATCGGGGACTGGGGAACAAATGGTGTCGATATTTCTGTTGGGAAATTGATGGTCTACACGGGTGCTGCTGGAATCGATCCTTCTATGGTTCTTCCTTTAGTTATTGATGCAGGGACTAACCGTGAAGAACTTCGTAACAATCCTAATTACTTAGGAAATCGTCACGAACGGGTTCGCGGAGATCGTTACTACGACTTTATTGACCAATTTGTTCAAACAGCAGAACGTCTCTTTCCTAAACTCTACCTTCACTGGGAAGACTTCGGCCGCTCGAATGCTGCCAATATTCTTGAAAAATACCGGAAACAAATTCCAACCTTTAATGATGATATTCAAGGTACAGGAATCGTAACCTTGGGTGGTATCTTTGGTTCACTGGATATTAGTGGTGAAAAATTAACAGATCAAGTTTATCTCTGCTATGGTGGTGGTACTGCGGGCGCAGGAATTGCCTCTCGTGTTCTTCGTGAAATGGTAAGTGAAGGTCTTTCTGAAGAAGAAGCCTATAAACGTTTCTTTATGGTTGATAAACAAGGTCTTCTCTTTGATGACATGGATGACCTAACCCCTGAACAAAAGCCGTTTGCTAAGAAACGTGCTGACTTTAGTAACTCAGACAAGTTGACTGACCTGCTTGAAGTAGTGAAGACTGTGAAGCCAACCATTCTTGTAGGAACTTCGACTCAACCTAATACCTTCACTAAAGAAATAGTAGAGGCTATGTGTGAAAATACAGAACGTCCGATGATTTTCCCTTTGTCAAATCCAACCAAACTAGCTGAAGCTAGTGCCAAAGATTTGATTGAATGGTCAGACGGAAAAGCATTGTTGCAACAGGAATTCCTGCTGATACGGTTTCTTATAAAGGTGTCGACTATGTGATTGGTCAAGCCAATAATGCCTTGATTTACCCAGGTCTTGGTCTAGGTATGCTGGCTTCTGAAGCAAGTCTTTTGACTGATGAAATGATTGGAGCAGCAGCTCATTCATTGAGTGGTATTGTCAATCCAGGCCAACCAGGAGCTCCTGTCTTGCCACCGTTCAAGTATGTAGCAGATGTTTCTATTAAAGTAGCAGAAGCAGTCGCTAAAAAAGCACAAGAGCAAGATCTTGCGCGTGCTAAAGAAACAGATATGGCCAAAGCAGTTCGTGATTTGAAGTGGTATCCAGAGTATAAATAATTCATTGCTACTGTCTATCCTTCGCTACCGACAGATTTATATGGGCTGTGGACTTAAGTAATTTAGAAAGGATACCTATGTCACTCTTTTTAACCTCGATTACGAGTATCATTCCGATTATCGCTATCATCATTTTGGGGTATATTCTGCAGGTGAAGGGATGGTTTGGAGATAGTTTTGGTCCAAACCTATCTCGTTTGATCATGAATGTTGCCTTGCCAGCTTCAATCTTTGTGTCGGTGATGAAATACCTAACACTAGATAAATTAATCAGTCTCTCTGGAGGCCTCCTTTATACTTTTGTAGCATTTATCTTGGGATATGTTGTAGCTTATATTGCAGTTGTGCTTTTCAAGGTCCGTCCAGGACGTCGAGGAACCATGATTAATACCTTTGTGAATGCCAATACTATTTTTATCGGTTTACCTTTAAACGTTGCTCTTTTTGGTGATCAGGCTCTTCCTTATTTCTTAATTTACTATATCACCAATACGATTTCTACCTGGACATTGGGCGTGTATTTGATGACGAGCGACAGTAAATCGGGTCAAAGCAAGGAGACAACAAAATTCGACTGGAAGAAATTACTACCAGCTCCGCTTGTAGGTTTTCTTGTAGCTCTACTATTTTTGATTCTCCAAATCTCTATTCCAGATTTCGCAACGAATACCTTAACTTATATTGGAAATATCGTCACTCCCCTATCTCTGATTTATATCGGTATTGTTCTTGCAAAGGCAGGCTTGAATACGATTGCTTTTGATAAAGATATAATTGTCACTTTGGTTGGACGCTTTATCCTTGCTCCTCTGATTATGCTTCTTGTATTGAAGTTCTTTGCACCAAATATGGCGACAGTAGAATTTAAGACCTTTATGATTCAGTCCGCTACACCAGCTTTAGCTGTTCTCCCAATCCTTGCTAATCAGGGAAAAGGAGATGTGGAATTCTCTACGAATGTAGTGACTCTAAGTACGGTTCTATTTATCGTTGTTATTCCAATATTACAAACTTTATTAGGATAAGAAGGAAGAGGATAGGATTGAAAGTTTTGCGTTAAGAAATTGCACTATTATAGATACATCTATTCCTATTTCTTGGAATCGAAATCAGAAGAAACTCTTCGGACGTTTCCTATCAATCGCTTTTGAGCTGTCCTAAAAGCCAGATTTTTCAAACTAGGCTTGAAAAAAGCTCGTAAAGCATCACAATTTAGTAAACGTTCTTCGAAAGAATGACTATACTTACAAAGAGCACCTTTCGGGGTGTTCTTTTTTTGTTAAAAAGTAAGACTTATCACAAAATTTTTCTTGAGTTATTTTTTATCGACAACTTTTCTCAAATATATGAAATTCATTTGATATAGAAAAGGGCCTATATTTACAATACTTTTCAAAAGCATCTATTAGTTTGACAGTAATCAAAGGAGTGTTATAATAGAAAAAAAGACAGAAATGAGAGATTGAGTGTGGGGAAAAAACTATTAGGTGTAGTTTCAATACTTCTACTAATGCTTTTGCTTATATTTAATGCAAGTAAAAACAACAATAATACCTATGATAATGAATTTCTAACTTCGTTAGCAAAAGGGTTAGATAAACGTTGGGAGGTTATTGCCAAAAGGGAGTATGATAAAGAATCACTAAAAAACTATAGAACCTATGTGGATTATGAACTAAATGAACTTAAGAAATATAAAAATCGTGAGTTTGAAAATCCCGAGTTAAAGAAACTAGCTGACACCTATATTGATGTCCTTAAGAATGAAAAAGGAAACGACAACAAATCGAAAAATACCTGGATAGGATCTTTAGAGACGAGTGGAACAAACTCCAACATAAACGTTATGAATTACTTTTAGATATTAATTCAATAAGTGAAATCCCTGTTCAAGATAAAAATAGTTTAAATGATATATTGAGATCCGGTGAAGCTGTTAAAGAATTTAATAGAGTTTACGGAATATTAGTAGATACGTTTGATGCAAAAAACTTTGTTGTTGAAGAGGTTGAAGATGGATCAGAAAAAGAGAAACGATACGTGGGGAATTTTGAAAATACTACAGGTCATCTCATCAATTACATTGATATAAATATTTCTTTTTATGATGAAAATGATAAAAATTTATTCTGGTTTTCAGTTTGAAACAAGATATTTATGGGAAAAATGGAACTAAAAAAAGCTTTGAATTCTCGATTCCAGATTCAGATATGAGGTTCAAATATTTTAAGGTTAATTTGGGTGAAAAACAGTTTTAGGTATAAGTAGCCTTCTTGTTTTATTAGCATAAAAATAATATATTTTCAATAGGCCTTAAGAAAGCTCGTAAAGCATCACAATTTAGTAAACGTTCTTCGAAAGAATGACTGTACTTACAAAGAGCACCTTTCGAGGTGTTCTTTTTTATGCTTCCATACTAAATTGGTGCAATTGACACAGTTGTTGCGACTTTAGTCGCTTACAAATGTGGCTGCAAACTGACATAGTCACTTGCCTCAAAAATTCAATCAATACGATTACACCAAACTTTCGAAACGCTTCATGGTCCACACCATTGAGTGTTTTTTTGATGAATTTTAGAAAACCCATACAACTTTACTCGAAAGAATGCTATAATAGCTTAGAATAAGAGATTTTCTGTTGAAATAAATTTATGGGGATTACGATGTCACTTGTCTTAAAGGTTGGCTTGTTCTATTAGACAATTGGATTTTGAATTCCTTTTTTTCAACTGTCTTTGTCCGTCTTGAAAATGCAAATTGGGGTAGTCGTTATCCAATCCTATGGAATTATTGGATGGCTATCGTAATATGAATTTAGAGTTATCTGATAAAGAGAGTAAGGAAGTTTTAAATAAGAATATACAATTACATGATGGGGTTACTGATTTTTTGAAGTCATTTTAATTTAGCTAAGATGTGACATGTGCTCTAATCTCCATAAAATAGGGAGTGAATAGGAGGAACTGGAATGGATAATATAGTACTACAAACTGAGTGGTTCGATGAAACAGAAAAATTTTGTGAAGTCAGACTTAGCTGTGAAACAAAGTTTTTAACAATTTATCAATTATGCTATCTATTTGAAGATGATATGAGCAATACATATATTGCCATAGATGAATATAAAAAAATCCTCATACACCAAGGAAAATTCTCTTTGGGGATGATAGAGAAGGAGGAAGTGGCTATTTTATTTTCTTGTTAACTCCTATTAATTTTTAAAGAAGAGTTAAAAATTGAGGTAGACATGGAAGTAGCTGATAATGATGAGGGCATACACCGATGTCAATTCTATATAAATACTCAGTTGGAAAATTTTAAGTATTTCAGAAATAATTTACCTAAATTATTTTCGAAAAATTTAAAGAGAGAAATTAAATTACATGATTATTTTAACTAGAATCGTACTAATTATTTAAGTTAACCTCTTCTTTTGTAATACAAACATGCAAAAAAACTCTCGAGGATGGATTTCTTCGAGAGTTTTATTTTACACCTATGATCTACAGGTAGAGGCAAGTCAGGTACTGTAAGTCACCATACACAGCCCCAAGTGGGGAAGAAAACTCCCTCTTCTGGTATGGTTTTAGTCAGAATGTCCTCCAAGCTCTATCCACATTACCGCAAACGATAGGAATCATCTGGCACAGCATCTTTGACGATGTGTCGACAGCCTACCACCAGAAAGTGGCTAAGGACCGAGCGACCAAGGAGGGAATCGTCGTCAACCCACCAGAACTTGGGAATCTACCGGGTCAGGGAGAAGTGACCTATGCCAGTCAGGTTCAAGACGTCCTCATCCCTTATACTACACGAGAGGATACCTACAACTACTACGAGGAACGCAACTATGTCAATGATGTCAATCGTGAACATACAGAAGTCCTCGAAACCTATGACCATGATGGCAAGGCCCGTGAGACCTATAGCTATGGTCAGGGTCGAGCTAGCTACCTCAACAACCAAACAGGTGACAGCTACAACTACTTGACCAACCCCTATAATTAATTGATATTATCTTTATTTTTTTGATATAATTTGCTTATCAAATTTTAAAAAGGAGATTAAAATGAAATCTTTAAAGCGTATTTTCTTGGGTGCTTTATTGGCAGTTGCTGCGGTTTTTCTTGTGGCTTGTAACTCAAAAAAAGATAATGGAACCTATGTTTTTGAACCCACAAAAGAGGAAATGAAACAAATTATACCGTCTGAGCTCCAATCTTTAGTTGGTGATAATTATAAAGTTTCTATTTCTATCACTATCAATGATGATAAAGGGGAGATGAAAATTGACTCAGATTTAGCTGGGAAAAAGTCTAATCAAGTGGTTGATTTAAAAGTAGATCAAAAAGCAAAAACTCTTGTAGCGGAAGCTAATCAAGAAAAAACCGAAATTACTTATGAAGTGTCTGGAGATGTGTTAACTTTTAAGGATGTGAAAAACTCTTCACTTAAGGATAAAGATAAGGATGTGTTTAGTAATTACATGAAGATTGCTAAATTTAAAAAAGTTAAATAAGCTATAAGGTAGGATTTAGTCCTACCTTTTTGATAATAGATAATTACATTTAGTAAAACTCGATTTTCAGTAGACATTCGTCTACTTTTTTTATATAATAAAAACTAAACCAAAAAATGGTTGAATTTTTTTAAAAACAAAGTCAACTTACGATGAAAACATCACGACTAGGAGGTAAATCATGTACCAACCGGAAAAACTCAAGGCTCATAGAAAAGAGCTAAAACTAACACAGAAAGAGATTGCAGAGAAGCTTGGCATTAGTTTTCAGGCTTATTCAGCTTGGGAACGTGGAGTCAAGGAACCTTCTGAAGAAAAGGTTAAACAGCTAGAAGAGATTTTAAAAGTACCAAAAGGCTATTTTACTCAAATCGAAATTGTCCGTCTTTATAACAGTCTTTCTAATCAAGGGAAAGAGAAGGTGGAGGTCTATGCTCGCAATCTGGCTCAAGAAGAACAAGCCAAGAAGGTGACTGCTATTTCAGAAAAACTCTACGAGTATCATGTCTATGAACGCATGTCGGCTGGGATTGGTGCTTCAGTTTATGATGATCGAAACTTTGATACGGTTTATTTCAATGAAGAACTGGCTCACGATTTTGCTTCCTGGGTGTCTGGAGATTCCATGGAGCCTAAATATCAAAATGGTTCCGTGGCTCTGATTCGAGAGACCGGATTTGATTATGACGGAGCTGTCTATGCAGTGGTTTGCAATAACCAGACCTATATCAAACGGGTCTACCGAGAAGAAGATGGCTTACGTTTGGTCTCCATCAATCCTAAATATAAGGATATTCACATCTCTTACGAAGAAGATCCGCGAATTGTAGGTATTATCGTGGGTAATTTTGTACCCATGGAGGGATAGCCTATGGGCTACTTTGATTATTCCAGAGAGCCCCAAAGTGATATTGCCTTTGTCGATATGAAGTCCTTTTATGCCAGTGTTGAGTGTGTGGAAAGAGGACTCCATCCCCTTAAAACCTCTCTTTGTGTTATGAGCCGGGCGGATAATTCTGTTGGGCTGATTCTTGCCTCCTCGCCTATGTTTAAAAAGGTTTTTGGGAAAGCAAATGTAGGTCGTGCTTATGACCTGCCTTTTGATATCAAGACACGTAAATTTTCCTACTATAATGCCAAAAAACAAGGCTTACGGACAGACCCAGCCTATGTGAGATTTATCGAAGACTGGGCTCGGGTGACCGTCATTGTCCCTCCTCGGATGGATAAGTATATCGCAGTCAACATGGAAATTCAGCGCATTTTCCAGAATTATGGCAGTCCAGATGATATTTATCCTTATTCAATTGATGAAGGCTTTATTGACCTAACCAGTTCGCTCAATTATTTTGTCCCGGACCAGCAGATTTCTCGCAAAGATAAGCTGGACATGCTTTCGGCTCGTATCCAGAGAGATATCTGGCGACAGACCGGGATTTACTCGACAGTCGGTATGTCGAATGCCAATCCCCTGCTTGCTAAGTTGGCCTTGGATAATGAAGCCAAGCACACACCGACTATGCGAGCCAATTGGTCTTACCAAGATGTGGAGGATAAGGTCTGGGGTATTTCTAAGATGACCGACTTTTGGGGGATTGGAAATCGGATGGAGAAGCGCTTGAATAGCTTGGAAATCTATTCGATTAAGGAATTAGCCAATAGCAATCCTGATGTCCTGAAGAAGGAACTTGGCCAAGCTGGGCTTCGCTTGTGGTTTCATGCCAATGGAATAGACGAGAGTAATGTTCACAAGCCCTATAAAGCCAAATCTCACGGCTTAGGAAATTCGCAAATTTTACCGAGAGACTATGTCAAACAGCGAGACATCGAAATTATCCTTCGAGAGATGGCTGAGCAGGTGGCTATCAGGCTTCGACGGGCCAGAAAGAAGACGACAGTTGTGTCTATTCATCTTGGGTTTTCTAAGCAGGAACAAAAACGCTCCATCCATATCCAGATGAAGGTTGAGCCAACCAATAATACCGGCCTTTTAGTCAGTTATGTACTGAAATTATTCCATAGCAAATATACTTCTGGAGCTGTCAGAAGTGTTGCCGTTAGTTATTCAGGCTTTGTGGACGAATCCTTTGCGTTGATTTCCCTTTTTGATGAGGTTGACAAGCTAGAAAAAGAAGAAAGGCTCCAGACTGCCATTGATTCGATTCGAGAGCAATTCGGCTTTACTTCCCTTTTGAAGGCGACTGCTTTAGAGGATGCATCGAGAAGTATTGCCAGAAGTAAGCTGATCGGAGGACACTCTGCTGGAGGATTAGATGGACTAAAATGATTGATCGCTCTTATTTGCCCTTTCAATCCGCGAGGGATTATCAGGATCCAGGCATGCAGAAGTGGATGGGCTTTTTTCTATCGGAGCATACCAGTTCACTCGATGCAGAAAAAAATCGTGTCGATTTATCAACAGATTTGAATCCAGTCGAGAAGTTGTTACTGCTTTCCCAGCTCTACGTTGGACGCCTAAAAAGGCTCTTTTTATGGTCAAGGAGAAAAATCATAAAAGCACGATAATCGGTGAAGTAAGAGAATTATCTCCTCAAGAAATCTCGGTTAGAACGGATGAAGGCTATCGATTAATAAGGGTAGATGATATTCTCACAATCCAACTGTGTCAGGAGGAAGTTGATGACTAGAAAAGAGTTATATGAAAACAAATTGCAGATGGATTATTTTTCAGATGACTATATTCGTTTTGAGGAAGATTTCCAAAAATACTCTGCCATGAATGTACCCCTGACTTTTCTGATTGATGATATTCTACGAACCATGGCTATCAACCAAAAAGGACTACTTTGTCTTGAACAAGGAAAATGCCAAGGACGGTAGGGAACATCGGTTTTATTTTAGAGTGAAGATGGAAAAAGATTGTCCACGTACTCGGACCTATACCTATCTCGGACTCGGGCAAAATCATCAGTAAAGATTCTAGTTGTAGATATATTTTGATTGCAATAATAACATGCAAACTATGATGTCCAGCCATTCAAGAGCTCTTTCTTGAATGGTTTTTTGTTTGCATTAAACAATTGAGCTATACCAATTTTTATTCTTGACAAGTGAAAGAAACAAGTATATACTGTCTGTGCTGATTCTGTAAAAGGGAAATCAGACTATACCAATTTAAGGAGAAAGCACAGCTAGTCTGTGTCGTACATACTATGTGTGGAATTGTTGGTGTTGTTGGAAACACAAATGCAACTGATATTTTGATTCAAGGACTTGAAAAACTAGAATACCGTGGCTATGATTCGGCTGGAATTTTTGTTCTAGGTGGTGCTGAAAGCCATTTGGTCAAGGCTGTTGGTCGTATCGCAGAATTGTCTGCTAAGACAGCTGGGGTTGAGGGAACAACTGGTATCGGACATACTCGTTGGGCCACTCATGGGAAACCAACAGAAGATAACGCTCACCCACATCGCTCTGAGACAGGACGTTTTGTCTTGGTCCACAATGGGGTGATCGAAAACTATCTTGAAATCAAGGAAGAATACCTTGCAGGTCACCACTTCAAGGGACAAACGGATACAGAAATCGCCGTTCACTTGATTGGAAAATTTGCGGAAGAAGACGGCTTATCAGTACTTGAAGCCTTCAAAAAAGCTCTTCACATCATCCGTGGTTCTTATGCCTTTGCCTTGATCGACTCTGAAAATCCAGATGTCATCTATGTAGCCAAGAATAAATCACCTCTCTTGATTGGTCTTGGAGAAGGCTATAACATGGTCTGCTCAGACGCCATGGCCATGATTCGTGAAACTAACCAATACATGGAAATCCATGACCAAGAGTTGGTAATCGTGAAAGCTGATAGCGTCGAAGTACAAGACTATGATGGAAATCGTCGTGAGCGTGCTAGCTACACTGCTGAACTTGATTTGTCTGATATCGGTAAGGGAACTTACCCTTACTACATGCTCAAGGAAATCGATGAGCAACCAACGGTGATGCGTAAGTTGATCCAAGCCTATACGAATGAGGCTGGTCAAGTAGTCGTGGACCCAGCTATCATCGAGGCTGTTCAAGATGCAGACCGTATCTACATCCTTGCAGCTGGAACATCTTACCACGCAGGATTTGCATCTAAGAAGATGTTGGAAGAATTGACAGATACACCAGTCGAACTTGGAATTTCATCTGAGTGGGGTTACGGTATGCCACTTCTCAGCAAGAAACCACTCTTCATCTTTATCAGTCAGTCTGGTGAAACAGCTGATAGCCGTCAGGTTTTGGTCAAGGCCAATGAAATGGGAATCCCAAGTTTGACAGTGACAAACGTGCCTGGTTCAACTCTGTCACGTGAAGCCAACCATACCATGCTACTTCATGCAGGACCTGAAATTGCCGTAGCATCAACCAAGGCATATACTGCGCAAATCGCAGCTCTAGCCTTCTTGGCAAAAGCGGTTGGTGAAGCAAATGGCAACGAAAAAGCTCAAGCCTTTGATCTGGTTCATGAGTTGTCTATCGTCGCTCAGTCTATCGAGTCAACCCTTTCAGAAAAAGAATTGATTGATAGCAAAGTTCGTGAACTTCTTGAAACAACACGCAACGCCTTTTACATCGGACGTGGTCAAGATTACTATGTAGCCATGGAAGCCAGTCTCAAAGCTCAAAGAGATTTCTTACATTCAATGTGAAGGCTTTTGCGGCAGGGAGAACTCAAACACGGAACCATTGCCTTGATTGAGGATGGGAACACCTGTTTTGGCCCTCTTGTCAGATCCAGTCCTTGCTAACCACACTCGTGGAAATATCCAAGAAGTGGCAGCGCGTGGCGCTAAGGTCCTTACTATCGCAGAAGAAAATGTTGCCAAAGATACAGACGACATCGTTCTTACGACCGTCCACCCTTACCTCTCACCAATCTCAATGGTCGTACCAACGCAACTAGTCGCTTACTTTGCAACCCTCCACCGTGGACTTGATGTGGACAAACCACGTAACCTTGCGAAATCAGTTACAGTAGAATAATAAAAAAGTCTAGTTTAACTAGACTTTTTTTATTATAAATCTTGCATGGAAATCTTATTGAGTTCGTTGACAACTTGCAAGATAGATAGTCGACTGATATTAATCACTAACTTGTCTTCAATGTCTTTGATATCAAAGTTAGTGATGATAGCATCGTAGTCACTGTCCATGATTTCTTCAATATTTAGGGTTTCCTTATCCCATGTTTCATACTGGATATTATTTGAAGTATGGAATTCGTAGAGAGAAATCAAGAATTGTGGATGGGCAAAGTCATACTCACTCAGAACTAAGATTTTGACTTTCTTTTTATGTTCAAATAATTGATCTGTAAGCCCTCCAGCGTGAGTGAACAGCGTGTAGATCAGGTGAGAAAGGGCAGGAGTCTTCTCCTTTTGTCCCATAATGTTTTTGTATCGCATCATTTCAAAGACGGTTGCTTCATAAAATTTAGGGAAGAATTTTTTAATTATTCCAAGCGTATAATCCTTGTTTTGTGAAATGATCGATTCGGAGTTGATTTCTCTTCGCTCAAGCAAGGCAGTGTTGTGCAGGTTCCAAATCAAGGTATCCGTATTTGAAAATTGAACACCAAATCTTCGAGTTAAGTTGTCTAGGATGTCTCGCGCAGCATGATAGGAACGATCGACTTGTTCGTAAGACTGACGAGCCTCTAGGAAATCTTCGACTGTAAAGAAGAGACCAGGCTCAGCAAAGGGACTGAAAATCTGATTAAGGTTTTCAGGGGTGACTTCAACATTGAGCCCTTGGGCCAAGTTTTGTAACTGACGCTGAAAATCAGAGAGTTGATTGTAGATAGGGCTCAACCAGGAAGTGGTTTGTTTTGGGAAACGAACAAAATAACCTCTCTTCATTCGGTGCAAATCGACTGTAGCCTGAGTTCTGATTTGATAAAGGTTCTGATATTTTGCAGGGAATTTCGCCAAATTGATAAAGAAGGAAACAAAGCTATCAATGTCTGCTTCTTTGATTTCTGTGAAGGGCCATTCTAAAAAGCTATATGCTTCATGGAAATATTGGGAGAAGAAAAATCGAATATCTTTTTCATCACCAATAATAGAGATAGGGGTTACCTTGAGCTTGAAGCGGTAGGTTCCATCGAGAATCTTATTGATATCTGCAACCTTCTTACGCAAAGAAGGAAGGGAAATATCCAAAGATTCGGCAAGATGTTCATAGGTAAAGGGGCTGTTCAAGAGGAAGAAAGCTTTTTAAAATTTGGAAATAATCAGATGTCTGTAAAAAATATTGGTAGATTCGCTCAATACCATTATTTTGTACATTCACCATCATAATTCCCGCAGTTGAGTGTCTGATATCAAAGTCAGGGAAGACTTCGCGTAAATCCTTGATATCACTCTTGATGATGCGAGCATTGTAGCCAATGATCTTAGATAAATCATCTAGGTAAATCCAGTCAGGATTTTCAAACAAATATTCTAAAACCTTTAATTGCCTTTGCTCTTTTTGGCTGAGTAATTCTCTCATTATAAATAAACTCCCGAAGTAATGTTAGAATAGTTAGAAAAGAAGATAACCGAAGATTATCATAATTCTAGCATAAAAGAAAGCCACCCCTTAAGAGAGATTCGAAATCTATCGAAGAGGGGTGATGCTTGATATGAAGTTCCTACTAGTCTTCAATCTACTTACGGTATAAACGATCGTATTGGTAGTATGGATCAAAGGTTACGTTAATTCCCAATTTACGGAGAACGTTCTTGTCTTCATCTGTTAAGATAATCGTAGAATGAGCTTCGCTTCCTTTGAGGTTTCCGAGTTCTTTCATGGCGCGATCTGCATCAGGATTCTGCATGGCTGTAATTGCAAGAGCGATGAGAATCTCGTTAGAATGAAGACGTGGATTTCGACTACCTAAGTGATTGATTTTCAAACCTTGGATTGGTTTCACCACTTCTGGTTCAATTAATTTTGTTTCGGCATCGATGTTAGCTGACTTTTTGATAGCATTGATCACAGCAGCAGCTGTTGGACCAAAGAGTTCTGAATTCTTACCAGTTACAATTTCACCAGAAGGTAACTCAAGTGCTAGAGCAGGTCCATCTGTTTCTTCAGCTTTTTGTCGAGCGGCAACAGCGACCTTACGGTCAGCTGGTGTGATGCCGAGATCATTCATGAGAAGTTCGATTTTCTTGACAGCAGACTCAGCAACCTTTTCGGCTTTAAAGTCGAGTACTGTTTGATAGTAGCGACGGATAATTTCTTGTTTTGATGCTTCAATGGCAGCGTCGTTATCCGTGATTGCAAAACCAACCATATTAACACCCATGTCAGTTGGAGATGCATAAGGAGATTTACCCAAGATACGTTCGAGCATACGCTTGAGAACAGGGAAAATCTCGATATCACGATTATAGTTGACAGTTGTTTCTCCGTAAGTTTGAAGATGGAATGGGTCAATCATGTTGACATCATCTAGGTCTGCAGTAGCAGCCTCATAGGCTAAGTTAACCGGATGATGGAGAGGTAGATTCCAAACTGGGAAGGTTTCAAACTTAGCATAACCAGATTTGACGCCATTCAGTTGGTCGTGGTACATGTTAGACATACAAGTTGCCAACTTACCTGAACCAGGTCCTGGAGCAGTCACGACAATTAAATTGCGACTAGTTTTGATATAGTCGTTTTTACCCATACCTTCAGGCGAGATGATATGGTCCATATCTGTCGGATATCCCTTGATTGGGTAGTGGAGATACGAATCAATCCCATTTTTTTCTAATTGGTTACGGAAGGCATCTGCTGCAGGTTGACCAGCGTATTGCGTGATAACGACAGAACCAACAAAGATACCAAGTTCGTTAAATTTATCAATCAAACGAAGCACTTCTTGGTCGTAAGAAATACCCAAGTCACCACGAGCCTTTGAGTGCTCGATATTGCTAGCGTTAATGGCAATAACAACCTCGACTTGTTCTTTCAACTCTTGCAAGAGTTTGATTTTGTTATCCGGCTCATAGCCAGGAAGGACACGGGCAGCGTGGAAGTCCTCCAACATCTTGCCTCCAAACTCCAAGTAAAGCTTGCCGTCAAACTGGTTAATACGCTCCAAAATATGGTCACGTTGTAAATTTAGATATTTTTCAGAACTAAAAGCTTGTTTTTTCATTTTTTTACCTCTATTTTCTATTATATAAAAAAAATAGAAGATAAGAAACTAGAGAGTAATAAAAGTAAGAAAAAAGATAAAGCAAACGCTTGCATAAACCATAAAAAAAGTCTATGATGGAGTAAAGTGAATTTAAAAGAGGTGAAAATATGCAAGAAAAATGGTGGCATAATGCAGTTGTTTATCAAGTCTACCCTAAAAGCTTCAAGGATAGTAATGGAGATGGGATTGGTGATTTGCCTGGAATTACTAGTAAGTTAGACTATCTAGCTAAGCTTGGGTCACAGCAATTTGGCTTTCTCCAGTTTATGATAGCCCTATGGATGACAATGGTTACGATATTGCCAATTATCAAGACATCGCTTCTATCTTTGGAACCATGGAAGATATGGACCAGCTGATTGCCGAAGCTAAAAAAAGAGATATTCGAATCATCATGGACTTGGTTGTTAATCATACATCCGATGAGCATGCTTGGTTTATCGAAGCGCGTGAAAATCCTGATAGTCCTGAGCGAGACTACTATATCTGGCGTGATGAACCCAATGATTTAACCTCTACTTTCAGTGGTTCTGCGTGGGAATATGATGAAAAATCTGGTCAATACTATCTACACTTTTTCAGTAAGAAACAACCAGACCTCAACTGGGAAAACGAAGAGCTCCGTCATAAAATCTATGAGATGATGAATTTCTGGATTGATAAAGGGATTGGTGGATTCCGTATGGACGTTATTGACATGATTGGGAAGATACCTGACCAGAAGGTTGTCAACAATGGTCCCATGCTTCATCCCTACCTCAAGGAAATGAATCAGGCTACTTTCGGCGGCAAAGACCTTTTGACAGTAGGGGAGACTTGGGGAGCAAATCCAGAAGAGGCCAAGAAATATTCGAATCCAGAAGGTCAAGAGTTGTCTATGGTCTTCCAGTTTGAACATATCTGTCTTCAGTATCAGGAAGGACAACCTAAGTGGCACTACCAAAAAGAGCTAAATGTAGGGAAATTAAAAGAGATTTTCAACAAGTGGCAGACAGAATTAGGAGTTGAGGATGGCTGGAATTCCCTTTTCTGGAATAACCATGACCTTCCACGAATCGTCTCTATCTGGGGAAATGACCGAGAATACCGCGAAAAATCGGCTAAAGCGTATGCAATCTTGCTTCATCTCATGAGAGGGACTCCTTATATTTACCAAGGGGAAGAGATTGGGATGACCAACTATCCATTTGAAACTCTGGAGCAAGTAGAGGATATTGAATCCCTCAACTATGCCAAAGAAGCGCTAGAACAAGGTGTACCACTAGAGCAAATTATGGATAGCATTCGTGTGATTGGACGCGATAATGCGCGTACCCCAATGCAATGGGACACGACAGACTACGCAGGATTTTCAAGCGCGAAACCATGGTTAGGAGTCAATCCAAACTATGCGAAGATTAATGTAGAAGAGGCTTTAGCAGATCCAGATTCCATCTTCTATACTTATCAAAAATTAGTTCAGATTCGCAAAGAAAACAGCTGGCTAGTTCAAGCTGACTTTGAATTATTAGAAACGGCTGAGAAAGGTCTTTGCCTATATCCGTAAGGACGGGGAACGCCGTTTCCTAGTAGTAGCTAATCTCTCAAATCAAGAACAAGAATTTTCACTTTAATGGGGTTCTCAAAACAATCTTAGTTGCTAACACCGAGGTTCAAGAAAAACTCGAACAACTAACACTAGCACCTTGGGATGCATTCTGTGTCGAATTGGCCAATTAAACCTAAAAAACTCAAGTATCCAAGATGCTTGAGTTTTTCTAAAATAAGTGTAGAAATTTCTTAAAAAAATATTATTTTGAATTTTCTAAAAAATTGCATGAAAACCCTTGCTTTTATAAAAAAATAGGGTATAATGGTGAAAAATAGTATTTTAAAGGAGAATACCGATGAAATCGAAAAAGTTGCTCGCAGTAGCAGGAATAACGATGAGTGCAGCTCTTCTTTTAGCAGCTTGTAGCAAGACTGAGAAAAAAGCAGATGCTCCTACAACATTTTCATACGTATATGCCATCGATCCATCAACATTGGACTATAGCGTTACTAGTAAAAGTTCAACATCGGACGTCATTGCTAACTTGGTCGACGGACTCTTGGAAAATGACAAATACGGGAACTTGATTCCATCTCTTGCTGAAGACTGGTCGGTTTCACAAGACGGTTTGACCTATACTTACAAACTACGTAAAGGTGTCAAATGGTATACTTCTGAAGGTGAGGAGTACGCCGAGGTCAGGGCTCAAGACTTTGTGACTGGTTTGAAACATGCTGCTGATGGTAAGTCAGATGGCTTAAGTCTGATCCAAGATTCTATCAAAGGTTTGGCAGAATATGTCAGTGGTGAAAGCAATGACTTCTCAACAGTTGGAGTTAAAGCGATTGACGACTACACTGTTCAATACACCTTGAACCAGCCAGAAAGCTTCTGGAATTCCAAGGTAACAACAGCGACTATGCTCCCAGTCAATGAAGAATTCCTGAATTCTCAAGGTAAAGATTATGGTGCAGCTACACCTTCAGGGATTCTCTATAATGGACCATATATTTTGAAGAACTTCACTTCAAAATCAGTGATCGAGTACGAAAAAAATCCAAATTATTGGGATAAAGACAATGTTAAGATTGACCACGTCAAACTTACTTTCTACGATGGATCTGACCAAGAATCATTGATTCGTAGTTTCGCATCAGGAGCCTATACAACAGCTCGTCTCTTCCCAACAAGTTCAAACTTTGATTCAACTAAGCAAGAATACGGGGATAAGATTGTCTATAGTCCGCAAGAAGCGACCAGCTATTACTTTACTTTCAACGTGAATCGTCAGTCTTACAATAAAACAGCAAAGACAGATGAAGCACAAAAGACTTCTACAAAAGAAGCACTTCTCAACAAACTTCCGCCAGGCAATCAACTTTGCTCTTGACCGTCATTCTTACTCTGCACAGATGAATGGTGAAGAAGGAGCGGACAAGATTATCCGTACCAGCCTTGTACCTTACGACTATGTTCAGGTAGGTGAAAAGACCTTCGGAGAACTGGCTCAAGAGCAACTGGTAACATACGGAGACCAGTGGAAAGATGTAGCTTTGACAGATGGTAAAGATACCCTTTACAATCCAACAAAAGCAAAAGCTGCCTTTGAAAAAAAGCAAAAGTCAGAATTACAAGCTAAAAGGTGTAACCTTCCCAATCCATTTGGATATTCCAGTTGAACAAACAGATGTCATTGCTGTTCAACAAACCAACTCCCTCAAACAATCTGTCGAAGCAGCGCTTGGAACTGAAAATGTTGTCATCGATGTGCTTCAAATGACAGATAATGAGAAAATGAGTATTACTTCTCAAGCTAAGGTTCCTTCTCAAAAAGACTATGATTTGAACGGAACTGGTTGGGGACCAGACTATCAAGATCCAGCTACCTATCTAAATATCTTGGATGCTAAGAAGGGTTCTGCCCTTAAACACTTGGGTATCACAAAAGGTAAAGATCCAGAAGTCATGGCTCAAGTTGGACTTGATGAGTACAAGAAACTCTTGGATGATGCAGCGTCAGAAACAACCGACCTTAACAAACGCTATGAAAAATATGCCAAAGCACAGGCTTGGGTATCTGATAGTTCACTTCTCATTCCTGTAGCATCTTCAGGAGGTTCTCCTACAGTTAGTCGTACAGTACCATTTTCGAAAGCCTACTCTCAAGTTGGTATCAAGGGAGATCCGTTTGTATTTAAAGGTCTAGAGTTGCAAAATGATATTGTAACCACTAAAGAATACGAAGAAGCTCTCAAAAAATGGCAAAAAGAGAAGCTTGAAACAAACGCTAAATATCAAAAAGAGTTAGCGAACCACGTTAAATAATCTTAAGCAACGATGAAAGAAATCCTGATTTTATGCGGGATTTCTTTCTTTTTTTCGTCTACTGACGAGAGGGCAAATAATTAAATAACTTTACTTTTAGGGGGAAATTTGATAAAATAGAATTATGTCATAAAACCTAACATTTAAGGAGAAAATGAATCATGGAACTCAAAAAACGATTGATTGGAGCGGGGTTGACGCTTGCCGCGGCGGTCTTATTGACAGCGTGTGGGAAGTCAGCATCAGATGTTAAAACCTACTCGTCAACATTTGGTGCCGATCCAACAACCTTCAACTACATTTTGGATTATTCTGGTGACAATACTAATGTTATTACCAACTTGGTAGATGGTTTGCTTGAAATGACAATTATGGAAATCTCATTCCTGCTCTTGCAGAAGATTGGAGTGTTTCAAAGGATGGCTTGACTTACACTTATAAACTTCGTCAAGATGCTAAATGGTTCACGGCTGATGGGGAAGAATACGCCCCAATTAAAGCACAAGATTTCGTCACAGGTATCAAGTATGCAGCTGATAACAAGAGTCAAGCTCTCGATTTGATTCAGAACTCAATTAAGGGATTAGATGATTATGTGACAGGCGCAAATACTGACTTTTCAAATGTTGGTGTGAAAGCTGTAGATGATTACACTGTCCAATATACTTTGACACGTCCAGAGCCATTCTGGAACTCTAAAACAACCAATAGTATCCTCTTTCCAGTCAATGAAGAGTTCTTGGCTTCTAAAGGTAAAGAGTTTGGAGAATTAAAACCAGATGGTATTCTCTATAGTGGTCCTTATTTGTTAAAAGAATTCACATCAAAATCATCACTTGAGTACATGAAGAACCCTCATTACTACGACCAAGAAAAAGTGACAATTGAAAGAGTTAAGTTGGCTTATGTGGATGGTTCTGACCAAGATATGACGATTCGTAACTTTGAAAGTGGTGCTTATTCATCTGCAGGAGTCTATCCAAATAGTTCAAACTTTGCTAAGACCAAGGAGAAATACAAGGACAATATCGTCTACAGCTTGCAAGGTGCAACTTCTTGGTACTATAACTTTAACGTCAATCGTCAGTCTTATAATTTTACAGCTAAGACCAGCGATGAACAAAAACAAGCGACTCAGGCTGCTGTTTTAAATAAAAACTTCCGTCAAGCTATCAACTTTGCTCTTGATCGTACAGCCTACTCAGCTCAGTCTAATGGGGAAGAAGCTGCTAAAAATACTCTTCGTAACACACTTGTGCCACCTACTTTTGTACAAGTAGGAGATAAAACTTTTGGTGAGACAGTTGCCTCTAAGTTGGTGAATTACGGCACAGAATGGGCTAATATGAATCTTGAAGACGCCCAAGATGGTTACTTCAACAAAGAAAAAGCGCAAGCTCAATTTGCAGAAGCTAAAAAAGAACTAGAGGCTCAAGGTGTGACCTTCCCGATTCATTTGGATTTGCCAGTGGATCAGGTCAACAAAACCTTGCTTCCTAAGCTTTACTCACTCAAGCAATCTGTGGAATCCACTCTTGGAGAGGAAAATGTAGTCATTGATGTAGTTTTAGTTTCAACTGAAGACTATGCCAATGCGACTTTCCAAGCACCAACGCCAGCTGATCATGACTATGATTTGAACTTGGATGGATGGTCAGCAGACTACCAAGATCCATCAACTTACCTCAATCCTTTTAACGCAGAAGATGGTTTCTATCTTAAGATTTTGGGACTTGATCCAAGTAAGGATGCTGACAAGATTACAAGTCTAGGAATGGATCAATATACTCAGAAATTGAAAGCGGCGGATGCAGAAAGTTCAGATGTTGCAAAACGTTATGAAAATTATGCAGATGCACAAGCTTGGTTAATTGATAGTTCGCTTCTTATCCCTGTGAATTCAGATGGTGGTGGGGCATCAGTGACACGTGTGACGCCTTTCACACGTGCATACTCACTTGTTGGGATCAAAGGAACTGGTAGCAACTATAAGTATATGAAATTGCAAACAGAAGTGGTAACAACTGCTCAATTTGACGAAGCTAAAGCCAAATGGGAACAAGAACGTAAAAAAGCAGTCGAAAAGAGTCAAAAAGAATTCGAAAGTCACGTTAAATAATAAAAAATGGAGCTTGTTAAGAGCTCTATTTTTATTTTCTTTGTGTTTTGGAAACACAAAACATAGAAAAAGATGATAGTAAATATACATTAACTAAAAATATTTTCAAAAAAACAAGCGCTTCCATGACGGGATGGAGATAGCCTTTAAAGTTACTTTATGATATAATTAAACTAAAATGTTTTGAAGAGGTATTCCATGAAAGGTAGACGCATAAAAAAAAAAAACTGATAAATTTCAGCAGAGTTTAAACATAGGTTTATTACTAATCTATGCTGTTCTTGCTTCTTGTTTATTATTTTTGATTTTTAGATATCAGATTTTAGCAGTCAGTTATTTTAATATCATCTTGTCAGTCGTCTTAGTGCTCATAGCATTATTATCCCTCTTGTTGATAGCTAAGCACAAAGCCAAGGTGTTCACCTTGATAATTCTATTGGTCTCAGTCTTTATTTAGTTCTGTAGCATTTAGTAGCTGTCAATCGATTTGTTGGACTTGCCAATCAATTTAATGCAACTTCAAATTATTCAAGCTACTCTATGAGTGTTGCAGTACTTGCAGATAGTGAGATCGATAATGTTTCTCAACTTTCTAGTGTATCAGCTCCAACAGGAACAGATGCTGAGAATATTCAAAAAAATTGATAGATGACATTAAAACAACTCAAAGTAAGGAATTGACAGTTGAGGAAGCTTCTTCTTACCTAGCAGCCTATAAGAGTTTGTTAGACGGAGAAACCAAAGCAATTGTCTTAAATGGCGTTTTTGAAAATCTGATTGAGCAGGAATATCCTGACCACGCTAAGAAGATCAAGAAAATCTATATCAAGGACTTGACTAAGAAAGTGGAAGCACCTAAGGCAGTTACAGGAAATTCTTTTAATGTTTATATCAGCGGTATTGACACCTATGGTCCAATCAGTTCTGTTTCGCGTTCAGATGTCAATATCATCATGACAGTGAATCAAGATACTAAGAAGATTCTCTTGACGACAACTCCTCGAGATGCCTATGTCCCTATTGCAGATGGTGGAAACAACCAAAACGATAAGTTGACGCATGCGGGTATCTATGGCGTAGATGCTTCTATCCATACCTTAGAAAATCTTTATGGTATCGACTTGAACTATTATGCTCGACTTAATTTCACCTCTTTCTTGAAACTGATTGACCTTCTTGGAGGTGTTGATGTCTATAATGATCAAGAATTCACATCGCGTCATGGGCAATACCACTTCCCAGTTGGCAATGTCCATCTGGATTCTGAACAAGCTTTGGGATTTGTGCGTGAACGTTATTCGCTTGCGGATGGTGATGGGGATCGCGGTCGCAACCAACAAAAAGTCATTGCGGCTATTATCCAGAAATTGACTTCAGCAGAATCTCTAAAAAACTATGACAGTATTATTCAGAGCTTGCAAGATTCAATTCAGACCAATATGCCTCCAGAAACAATGGTAAGTCTTGTCAATACTCAGTTGGCAAGTGGAGGGAAATATACAGTAACCAATCAAGATTTAAAAGGGACTGGTCGTATGGGCCTTCCGTCTTACGCTATGCCGGATAGCAATCTTTACATGTTAGAAATCGACCCAACAAGCTTGGAAACTGTTAAAACGGCCATTAAAGATACCATGGAAGGAAAATAAGATGATTGATATTCATTCACATATTGTTTTCGATGTTGACGATGGACCTAAAAACAAAGCTGAGAGCAAGGCTCTCCTTGAGGAAGCTTATGCGCAAGGTGTTCGAACCATTGTTTCGACCTCTCATCGTAGAAAAGGGATGTTTGAAACGCCAGAAGACAAAATTGCAGCTAATTTTAGCGAAGTTAAACAGTTAGCTCAAGAAATTGCGCCAGATTTGAATATCGTTTACGGGGCTGAAATTTATTTTTCAAGTGATGTTTTAGAAAAACTTGAACAGGGTATCATACCAAAACTCAATGGAAGTCGTTATGCTTTGATTGAGTTTAGCATGAATACACCCTACAGAGATATTCATAACGCTTTGACCAAAGTTCTAATGCTAGGGATTACACCTGTGGTTGCTCATATTGAGCGCTACCACACCTTGGAAAACGATGAGAAAAAAGTAAGAGAGCTCATTAATATGGGATGCTATATGCAGATCAATAGTTCAAGCGTCTTAAAACCGCGGCTTTTCGGAGATACCTACAAGTTTATGAAAAAGCGTGCTAGGTATTTCTTGGACAAGGACCTAGTCCATGTAGTAGCTAGCGATATGCACAATTTGGATAATCGCCCGCCTTATATGAGAGAAGCTTATGAACTCATCGCTAAAAAATACGGAGCAGAAAAAGCTCATGAACTGTTTGAAACAAACCCATTAAACATTATAAATGACCAACTTATTTAGGAGAAATGATGAAAGAACAAGAAAAATTTGAAATTGATGTATTTCAATTGGTAAAAGTGCTTTGGAAACGAAAATTCCTCATCGTCTTAACTGCAATAATAGCAGGTCTAGCAGCTTTTGCCTATAGCTCGTTTGTGATAAAACCTCAGTACACCAGTACTACCCGCATCTACGTTGTCAATCGTAACCAAGCAGATAAGCCTGGCTTGACCAACCAAGACTTGCAGGCTGGTGCTTACTTGGTAAAAGACTACCGTGAAATCATCCTCTCTCAGGATGTTCTTGAAAAAGTAGTGGCCGACCAAAAATTAACTATGGATGCAAAAACTCTTGGAAGAAAAGTTTCAGTAACAGTTCCGGCAGACACTCGTATTGTATCTATCTCGGTTCGAGATGGCAATCCTGAGGAAGCAAGTCGTATTGCCAATGCACTCAGAGAAGTAGCCGCTCAGAAAATTATTTCTGTAACACGGGTGTCAGATGTAACCACACTTGAGGAAGCAAGACCAGCAACATCACCATCTTCACCAAATATTCGTCGTAATACAATGATGGCTACTATAGCAGGTGTGGGATTCGTTACGATTATCGTGCTTTTAGTTGAATTGTTGGATGATCGAGTGAAACGTCCAGAAGATATCGAAGAAGTGATGCACCTCTCGCTTTTAGGTGTTATTCCAAATCTTGAGAAATTAAAGTAAAGAGGGAAATATGGCAAAGTTAGAATTATCAGAACAACGATTACACTCTGTAAAAAAAGCTGAGGAGTATTATAACGCACTACGGACCAATATCCAGTTGAGTGGAGATGGTCTCAAAGTGATTGCCCTTTCTTCAGTTAGACCTGGAGAAGGGAAGTCGACTACTTCAACCAACATAGCTTGGGCATTCGCGCGTGCAGGCTACAAGACACTCCTTATCGATGCCGATATTCGTAATTCGGTAATGTCAGGTGTCTTTAAAGTCTACTGAAAAAAATCACAGGTTTAACAGACTATCTGTCAGGGTACCAAAAGATTTATCTCATGGTTTGTGTGAAACAAACGTAGAAAAACTTGTTTGTCATTCAATCAGGAGCCGTTTCGCCAAACCCAACTGCTCTTCTTCAAAGTGAAAAAAATTTGAAGCAATGATTGAGACCTTGCGCAAATACTTTGACTATATCATTGTAGATACAGCTCCTATCGGAATTGTCATTGATGCGGCTGATTATCGTACAAAAAAATGTGATGCCTCTATCCTGGTGACTGAAGCTTCTGCAACAAAAACGAAGAGAAGTTCAAAAAGCTAAAGACCAGCTAGAGCAAACAGGAACACCATTCTTAGGAGTTATTCTGAATAAATTTAATATTCAACTTGAAAAAAATATGGTACTTACGGTACATATGGCGGATATGGTAGTTACGGTGCCTACGGTAAAAAAATAAGTTTAGGGAGGAAGTATGGAAAGAAGGGGTTTCTACAACGTAACTTTAGCGTTTTTTTACAGAGTATACTGGTCAGTATATTAGCTTATATACTAATCTCTGTATCTGAAACAGAAATTGTTGTAAAAAAACGGTTTTTTTGTTCTGTATTTTCTTCATTTTGCAGCTTTTCTATATCAGTGGCTACGGTAAGGATTTTTTTAAACGCAGTCAATCCGTCGAATTGATAGAGATAATAAAATACATCATCTTTTTCGCATTGCTGATTAGTTTTTTTCTAGTTTTTTTTCCTGAAAGACCAATTTGTTATTTCAAGGCGTGGTATGATTTACTTCCTATCTTTGTACGGAGTATTTAATTATTTCCTGAGTTTAGTTATCAAAAAAATATTGGGTTCATTTTAACCATAATTTAAAGGGGAGTCGTAAAATCATTTTGATTACTGCGACATCTCGAATTGAGAAGGTTATCGACCGTTTGTTAAATGCAACTGATGTCGGTGGGAAACTTGTTGCTGTAAGTGTATTAGATAAACCGAATTTTTAAAACACAATAAAGTAACGGTTATTCCTCGAGAAAATCTCATTAATTATGCAACTCATGAGGTAGTAGATGAAGTGTTTGTAAATCTACCTAGTGAGGATTATGATATCGGTAGCATTATTTCTCAATTTGAAACGATGGGGATTGATGTTACAGTTAATCTAAATGCTTTTGATAAAAATTTAGGTCGCAACAAACAAATTCATGAGATGGCCGGTTTAAATGTAGTAACTTTTTCTACAAATTTATATAAACCTAGTCATATAGTCGCCAAACGAATTATTGATATTTTAGGAGCAATTGTTGGGCTAATCATCTTTGGACTAGTAAGTATATTCCTTGTCCCGATGATTCGAAAAGATGGTGGACCAGCAATCTTTTCTCAAACCCGAATAGGGAAAAATGGTCGTCATTTCACTTTTTATAAATTCCGTTCTATGAGGGTAGATGCGGAAGAAATCAAGCAGCAATTGATGGACCAAAATACCATGCAGGGTGGTATGTTTAAGATGGACAATGACCCTCGCGTTACCAAAATTGGACACTTTATTCGAAAGACAAGTTTGGATGAACTGCCCCAATTTTGGAATGTGTTGATTGGTGATATGAGCCTAGTAGGAACTCGACCTCCAACAGTGGACGAATACGAAAAATACACACCTGAACAAAAACGTCGTTTGAGTTTCAAACCAGGAATTACTGGCTTGTGGCAAATTAGTGGTCGTAGTGAAATTACCAACTTTGATGATGTTGTCAAACTAGATGTGGCCTATATCGATGATTGGACAATTTGGAAAGACTTCGAAATTTTATTAAAAACAATAAAGTAGTTGTGATGAGAGATGGAGCAAAGTGATTCAATGAATAAAGTGAGAGAAATTCAATTAGGAGAGTTAACTCTTTTAGAAAGTTATATCGATCTTTGTAAAAGACATGATTTGCGTTATTACGCTTTGGGTGGGACGTTACTCGGTGCCATTCGTCATAAAGGATTTATCCCATGGGATGACGATATGGATTTAGGGAATGCCCTAGGAAAGATTACGAAAAATTCTTGTCAATCTGTGAGCAAGAGCTTCCTGAAAGTGTTATTTTAAGACTTCACGATGATAATCTAGGTAATACTTCGATTATGGATACTTCAATCCAAATTCAATTTGGCAATGAATGGTGTAGTCCTTTTATTGATATCTTTCCTTTAGATGGTTATCCAGAAGATGGAATCCATTACTGGTTGCATACGAATAAAATAAAATTGTATCGTGCCTTGTCTAAAATTTCTGTCATCGATCGCATACATGAGAGAGATAGAGGCTCGTTTCGAAAATGCGATTGTAAAAGTTTCAAAAAGTTTGAAATTAAATAAACTTTTAAACACTTCAAAAATTAATAAAAAATTGCAAAGTATCATCAAACAATATGATTACGAGACTAGTACTATGGTCGGAAATGTCTTAGGTTCTTACCGCGAACGAGAACTCGCAAGAAAAGAAGTGTTTGGAGAACCGCAATTACTAGAGTTTGAAAATTTAAAAATTAGTTGTCATGCAAATCCTGATGAATATTTGACAAAAATATACGGTGATTACATGCAACTGCCAAAAGAAGCTGAGCGTAAGGGTCATTTTGAGTCTACGTGGGGAGATTAAATTGAATAGTTTTGATTTAATGGGGGTCAGAATTGACCCCTTAACAATGGACGAAACTGTCCAAGCTGTTGAAAAATTTGTTCTTGAGCAACGTCCACTCCACTTAATGGGAGTGAATGCAGACAAAATTAATCAATGTCAAACAGATGAATCTATTAAAAAGATTGTTAACGATTCTGAAATCATTAATGCAGATGGGGCTTCAGTTGTTCTTGCTTCCCGTTTTTTGGGTTATCAAGTTCCTGAGAGAGTCGCTGGGATTGATTTGATGCAAAGATTGCTCCTGTTGGCCAACGAAAAAGGCTACTCTGTCTACTTTTTCGGCGCAAAAGAGGAAGTTTTGAACGATATGCTGACCATCTTTAAAAAGGATTATCCGAATCTCCGAGTAGTGGGTCATCGCAATGGCTATTTCTCTGCAGAAGAGGAGGAGGCTATTCAAGAGGATATTCGTGAGAAGAATCCTGACTTTGTCTTTGTTGGTATTACCTCTCCTAAAAAGGAGTACTTGATCCAGAAGTTTATGGACAATGGAGTAAACTCTGTCTTTATGGGAGTTGGAGGTAGTTTTGACGTTTTATCTGGCCATATTAAACGAGCTCCTTTATGGATGCAACATGCGCATCTTGAGTGGCTGTTCCGAGTGGCAAATGAACCTAAACGCCTCTTTAAACGTTATTTTGTAGGGAATGCCACTTTTATTAAGCGAGTTTTAGATGAAAAACGAAAATCGAAAAAATAATATTTTACATATTTCGCGTACCATGGATATAGGTGGTGCAGAGCGTATTGTTTACCAATTGAGCTCAGATTTGAAAGATGAGTTTGACAGTGTTCATGTCGCATCTACGGGTGGGCTTTGGGAGAGCGAACTGGCTGCTCAAGGGATTCAACATCATAAAATTTTAGATATCGATAGTAAAAACCCCGTGACGGTATTAAAGCTACTCTTTAGCATTCACCAGATTATCAAAAATAATGAAATTACTATAGTCCACACTCATCATCGGATGGCTGCTTTTTATATCCGTTTATTAAAACTTGTTCATCCAAAATTGATACACGTTTATACAGCCCACAATGTTTTTAAAGATAAACTGCCTCTATATGGATTTGCTTTAAAAAATGCTAAAAGTGTGGCAGTGGGAGAAGCAGTAAATAAAAACCTAAAAGAAGATGTAGGTATTACTGATAGCAGGGTTATTTATAATGGAGTCGTTTTAAAAGAAACGGATGATCAGGTCGATGAGATTATCAGTTATGGTGGGATTAAACTTGGTTGTATTGCCAGGTTATCTGAGCAAAAAGGTTTGACTTATCTCCTTGATGCCATGTCTTTATTGACTGTTAAGGATATTCGATTGTTTATCGTTGGTGATGGTGAGCTTAGAAATGAGCTTGAGAATAAGGTTAAAGAGCTACATCTTCAAGATTCGGTAACTTTTTTAGGATATCGTAAGGATATTGCTGAATGTATCAATAGTTTTGATTTTTGTGTTTTGCCTTCAGTATTTGAAGGATTTGGCTTAGTTGCCATTGAGGCATTTATGAATAGTAAAACTTTAGTTGCGACGGCTATACCGGGATTAAACGAAGTTGTTACAAATGAAAAATGGGGTTTTAGTTCCAGCAAAAGACCCTGCTGCTCTAGCATCTGCTATTGATAAATTAGCTACAGATGCAACATTAAGACAGGAACTTGCTAGCCAAGCAAAAAAAGACTATGAAAAACAGATTTAGTTATTCAATGTTTTTTTGGAAAACTATCGAGCATTGTATAGAGAAATACAAGGAGAACCAAAAATGAAAAAAAGTAATGTTGGTTTTTTTGGGACACGTCCAGAAGCAATAAAAAAATGTGTCCGTTAGTAAATGAGTTGAAGGAAAAATGATTCAATCAAGACTATTGTCTGTGTAACTGGACAACATAAGGAAATGCTGGAGCAAGTTTTAGATGTCTTTAAGGTTGTTCCTGATTATGATTTGGGGATTATGAAGGCCAATCAAACTCTATTTACAATTACGACCAGTATTCTAGACAAGATTCAAGCAGTTCTTGAACAAGAAAAAGCCTGACATTGTTTTGGTTCATGGGGATACAAGTACAACATTTGCCACAGCTTTAGCTGCCTTTTACATGGGCATCAAAAGTTGGGCACGTGGAAGCAGGGTTGCGAACTTATAATCTCCAGAGCCCTTTTCCTGAGGAGTTTAACCGTCAAACAACTTCTATTATTGCGGATTATCATTTTGCACCAACAGAAATGGCCAAGGAGAATCTTCTGAAAGAAGGAAGAAAAAATATCTTTGTGACTGGGAATACTGTCATTGATGCTCTGAAAACAACTGTTCAAGAAGACTATGACCATCCAATTTTAGAATGGGCTAAGGGTAGCAAATTGATTATGTTGACAGCTCACAGACGTGAAAACCTTGGGCAACCAATGGAAAATATGTTTAATGCTGTTAATCGTATTTTAAATGAATTTGAAGATGTAAAAGTTGTTTACCCAATTCATAAAAACCCTAAGGTTCGTGAGTTGGCAAGTAAAGTCTTTGGGGAAAATGAACGCATGAAAATCATTGAACCTTTAGAAGTTATTGATTTCCATAATTTCATGAACCAAAGCTACATGATTTTAACAGATTCAGGTGGAGTGCAGGAAGAGGCTCCATCCCTAGGGAAACCAGTGTTGGTAATGCGAGATACTACAGAGCGTCCAGAGGGGATTGCTGCTGGAACATTAAAATTAGTGGGTACGGACGAAGAAAATATTTACTCTAATTTTAAACTTCTTTTAGAAAACCAAACAGAATATAACAAGATGAGTAAGGCTAGCAACCCATACGGAGATGGAAAAGCTTGTGAAAGAATCGTCGATATTATTTTGGAAGGATAGGGATAATGGATAAGGTTTCTATTGTTGTACCTGTGTACAATGTTGAAGACTGCCTGAGTTATTGTGTAGACAGTCTAAGACAACAGACCTATAAAAATATAGAAATTATACTGGTAGACGATGGTTCTACAGATCATTCTGGAGAAATTTGTGATCAACATGCTCAAGAAGATGAGCGTATACGAGTACTCCATATTGAAAATGGAGGATTATCCAATGCTCGAAATACAGGAGTTAAAGAAGCCTCAACTGATTGGATTATCTTTGTTGATTCAGATGATTATTACGATAAAAGAACTGTAGAATATTTAGTAGGACTTAGAGATAAATACGGAGTTGAACTAGTAGCAACTCCAGTGATTGAAGTTCGAGATTATGAATCTAAAGATTTCTCTGGCTCTTTAACGGAGAAATCTTCTGAAATTAGATCGCTATACAGCCTTAAAAGAGATGTTCTATGGAAATCGTGTAGGGACTCATTCGGGTGGGAAACTTTATAAGAAGACGATTCTGTCACGTTTCCCTTATCCTAAAGGAATGCTTTACGAAGACTTAGCAATAGCTTACGAGCATATTGCTTCTTGTAAACACATTGCGGTAGGAGACATTAATCTATATAAATATTATCGAAGATCTGGTAGTATAGTTAATTCAAAGTATAGTGATAAATTAATGGACTTTTACAAGGCAATGGAATGGAATAGAAGCTATATCGAACGAGACTATCCTAATGATAAGGAAATGAGAAGGGCTTTAAATGTTCGCTATGTTTTTAATGGTCTGCATATTGTACATGCTATGCTTAGTTCAGATATGTATGCTGAAGTTAATAAAATTAGAAAAGAATACATTCAATATTTCAAAGATGTTATTCTGAATTCAAATGTTACAAGGAAAAATAAAGTGAAATACTTGATGCTTTTGGTTTCTCCAAAACTGTATGAAAAAATTAGAGAGAAGATGAGTTAGGTAAGAATGAAGGTTTTAAAAAATTATGCATATAATCTCTCTTACCAGCTACTAGTGATAATTCTTCCTATTATAACAACACCTTATGTAACTAGGGTATTTAGTTCAACTGATTTAGGTACTTATGGTTATTTCAATTCAATTGTAACCTACTTTATTTTATTGGCGACATTGGGCGTGGCCAATTATGGTACAAAAGAAATTTCAGGCCATCGTAAAGATATCCGAAAAAACTTTTGGGGCATATACACCTTGCAGTTTGGTGCGACCATTCTGTCGATATGCTTATACATTCTCTTATGTCTGTCCTTGTCATTTATGCAAAATCCTGTTGCATATATTTTGGGCTTGAGTCTGGTATCTAAAGGGATGGATATCTCCTGGTTATTTCAAGGGTTAGAGGATTTTCGCAAGATAACAGTTAGAAATATTACTGTTAAACTGGTCGGTGTCATTTCAATCTTCTTATTTGTAAAATCAGCAAATGATTTATATCTTTATGTGTTTTTGCTAACAATATTTGAATTGTTGGGGCAGTTTAGTATGTGGTTGCCAGCTAGAGAATTTATCGGGAAGCCACATTTTGATTGGTCCTATGCTAAACAACACTTGAAACCAGTTGTTCTCTTGTTTTTGCCACAAATAGCTATTTCGCTATATGTTACTTTGGATCGTACTATGCTAGGGGCATTAGCCTCAACTAAAGACGTCGGAATTTATGACCAAGCCTTAAAATTGGTTAATATTTTACTTACACTAGTGACCTCGTTAGGAAGCGTAATGCTTCCTCGTGTTGCCAATCTCCTATCAACTGGAGATCACAAGGCTGTAAACAAAATGCATCAGATGTCTTTCTTAATATACAATTTAGTCATTTTTCCTATAATAGCGGGAATGTTAATTGTTAATGATGATTTCGTGCAATTTTTCTTAGGACAGGATTTCCAAGATGCTAAATATGCGATAGCAATTATGATTTTTAGAATGTTCTTTATTGGCTGGACAAATATTATGGGTATTCAAATCTTGATTCCACATAATAAAAATAAAGAATTTATGATTTCGACTACTATTCCAGCTGTTGTGAGTGTCGGTTTAAATTTATTATTACTACCTAAATTAGGTTATATCGGAGCAGCCATTGTTTCTGTATTAACAGAAGCCTTAGTATGGGCTATTCAACTTTATTTTACAAGAAACTATTTAAAGGAAGTGCCTCTTCTAGCTTCGACAGTTAAAATTATAGGAGCATCAGCTCTCATGTACGGTGTACTATTCGTTGTAAAAAAACCACAGTGAATTTTTACGCCTGTTATAAATGTTATGGTATTTGCTACAATAGGAGCGATACTTTACATTTTTTTCAAATACTATTCTTAAAGGTAATTAGTCCAAAAGAGTTGAAACAGCAGTTATTGAATAAGTGAAATTGAAAGGAATAAATAGAAATTTCAGTAGCTTATAGTCTTATTGTAAAATGAACTCTTGTATAGATTAAATTCGCTTTGGTTGATTAAATAGTTAGGAAAGGAAGGATAGAAGAGTATAAGTGAACTAGAAGATTAAAGAAATATTATTTTTTCTCATTTAATTCCATATTTCTTTTTCTTATAATTCACCCTGTAAGATTCTTTTTCAAAAAATATGATAAAAATTAAATTTGAAAACCTACTAGTCAGCATTGTTGTATCTGCAGTGGTATTTTTTAATACCATATCAACTACGATGCTGGATAGGACTTTTTTTCAAGTCAAAGTAAATTTCCTATTTTGGGTTGTATTGCTTTTAGGGCTTCGTTTTTTGTATAAAATGCGGGTCTCATACAATTATCTAATACTTTCTACTCTGTTGTTGCTTTCGGGGGTTTTAGTGTATTTTCAAACGAACAGACTTAATTTTCTAGTCTATTCGATGCTACTAGTCCTCTTAGTTAATGTAGATATGAAAGTAGTTTTGAGGAACTATGTAGTTGTAGCTGGTATTCTCGTAGTTGGAGTTTTTCTTTTATCACTTGTTGGCATGGTTCCTAATCTACAATATAATCGTGCGGGTGTTATTCGAAATTCGTTTGGGTTTATTTATCCTACGGACTTTGCATCACATTGCTTTTATCTATTTTTAGCAATTTCCTATCTTTTAAAAGATAAATTGATATGGACCAGATCCCTGTTTGGTGTCTTGCTATCAGCTTTCATTATAAAATACTGTGATGCACGTTTAAATGCTTTGTCAATCTTGTTAGCGACAGTTATTTTCATTTATTTTTATTACAGCAAAGAGAAAAAACTAAAGATATTTGCCTTGCTACCATATTCGGCTGTTGTCTTCGCATCAATTGTTACCTATTTGTCATACAAGTTTTCTTGGTCTGATCCATTTTTAGTATCGATAAACAAATTAATCACGGGAAGGCTAGCTCTAGGTAGGAATGCATTTGATACATTTGGAGTTCATCTATTTGGGACGAGAAACGTTCAATTTATAGGATCAGGTGGAAAAACAGAATCTGTAATAGGGTATAACTATGTAGATTCCTCTTATGTGCAGATGTTATTTACATATGGAATAGCGCCTGTAGTTCTATTGATAATAATTTATGTTGTCGCCTCAAGGAAACAGTATAAGGATGGTCAATATTTATTCGTTGCGATTTTATCATTGATTGCTTTTAACTGTATGATTGAAGCCTTCTGGTTTGTTCCTACATATAATATATTCATGTTTTTACTATTTACAACAAATACTTTTAGTAAAAAAGAATCGAATGATATTACTAAATTAAATGCGACCTAGTTCTAGAACTAGACTTTCGGAGGCTCTAATAGATGATAAGAGTCCTTTCTAAGAAAGAAAAAATAACGTTTGCTGGCCCGGAGTCAGCATTAATAAGAAATTGTAGAGTTTATTAACGGAGTTTTAATATGTATGACTATTTAATCGTTGGTGCAGGTTTGTCTGGAGCAATCTTTGCACACGAAGCTACAAAACGTGGCAAAAAAGTAAAAGTGATTGACAAGCGTGATCACATTGGTGGAAATATCTACTGTGAAAATGTTGAGGGTATAAATGTTCATAAGTATGGTGCCCACATTTTCCATACTTCCAACAAAAAGTGTGGGATTATGTTAACCAATTCGCTGAATTCAATAACTATATCAACTCACCAGTGGCTAACTACAAGGGGAACCTTTACAATCTTCCTTTCAACATGAATACCTTCTACGCTATGTGGGGAACTAAGACACCACAAGAAGTCAAGGATAAGATTGCGGAGCAAACGGCGGATATGAAGGATGTTGAGCCCAAGAACTTGGAAGAACAGGCTATCAAGTTAATTGGTCCTGATATCTATAAAAAACTGATCAAGGGCTATACAGAAAAGCAATGGGGACGTTCTGCAACAGACCTTCCTCCATTTATCATCAAACGTCTTCCAGTTCGTTTGACTTTTGATAACAACTACTTTAACGATCGTTATCAGGGTATTCCAATTGGTGGTTACAATGTCATTATCGAAAATATGCTGGGCGATGTAGAAGTAGAACTTGGGGTTGATTTTTTTGCTAACCGTGAAGAGTTAGAAGCATCAGCAGAAAAAGTTGTCTTTACAGGAATGATTGACCAGTACTTTGACTACAAGCATGGAGAGTTGGAATACCGTAGTCTTCGTTTTGAACACGAAGTCTTGGATGAAGAAAATCATCAAGGAAATGCCGTGGTCAACTACACAGAGCGTGAGATTCCTTATACTCGTATCATTGAGCATAAGCACTTCGAGTATGGTACACAACCTAAGACAGTTATCACACGTGAATACCCAGCTGATTGGAAACGTGGAGATGAACCATACTACCCAATCAATGATGAAAAGAACAATGCCATGTTTGCTAAGTACCAAGAAGAAGCCGCTAAATGACAAGGTCATCTTCTGTGGACGCCTAGCAGACTATAAATACTACGATATGCATGTGGTTATTGAGCGTGCTTTGGAAGTCGTAGCAAATGAGTTTGCATAAAATGACACAAGAGAAAATTGATATAGTGGTTCTATGGGTAAATGGGAGCGATCCAGAATTTATCTGTGAAAAGCAAATAGTTGCAGGGCAAATTAATGGTTCGAATCATCATATTGATAGCGACATGAGATACCGTGATTATGGAACATTGAATCATTGGTTCCGTATGATTGAAAAACATGCTCCTTGGCCCAATAAGGTATTTCTAATCACCAATGGTCAGAAACCTGAATGGCTGAACCTGGATCATCCCAAATTGAGGTTGGTTACGCATAAAGAATTTATGCCACTAGACTACCTTCCTACCTTTAACTCGGCAGCAATTGAATTGAATCTTCATCGTATAGAAGAATTATCTGAGAATTATCTCTATTTTAATGACGATATGTATATGATTAGGGATTGCAAACCATCAGATTTCTATAAAAATAATTTGCCTAAACTATTTGCCGTTTATGATGCAATAGTTCCGTGGGCTCCGATAACAAAGACCTATCTCAACAATATCGAGTTAATCTATCGTCATTTTCCTAATAAAGCAGCTATGAAAACATCGCCCTGGAAATTCTTTAATTACCGCTATGGCTTGCGATTGTTTAAAAATTTAGTTTTGCTCCCTTGGGGACCAACGGGCTATGTCAATCCGCATTTGCCAGTTCCGATGAAGAAGAGCACTTTAGCGAATCTCTGGCAGATTGAATTTGAAACTCTAGATAGGACATCAAAAAGTAAAATTCGAGACTATAAAGTTGATGTGAATCAGTATATATGTCAATACTGGCAGATTGAAAGCAATCAATTTTACCCAATAGCACACAATATAGGGAAGTCGATTGACTTTAATCGACTAGACCAGTTGGATCGTATTTTTAAGGATAAGCATAAAAAGCTTCTTTGTGTAAATGATAATTTTGACTTCAAAGAAGAAAATTTGCTTCGTTTTAAACAGATATTAGATGAACGTTATCCTGAAAAATCGACTTTTGAACTATGAGACAAAGAGATGAAATATTATTTAAAAGAAGAATTTTTACAAAATAAAAATATTAAAAATGCTGGTAACAAAGCGCGTAATGATGTTGAAGAAATTGTCAAGAGAGAAGGGTATCTCCCTTTGTTACTGACGGTTGAGGATTGGTATAAGTTAGGAACTGTCAAAGCTCAACAACATAAAGCAAAAGCTTTGTCAAAAGCTTTTGCGCAATTGAAATCCGGAGATCAACTCTTAATCCAATTTCCTATGCTTCATCATAGCTTTTTTACTACTCATTTGGTGAAAAAAATCCAGCGTAAAGGAGTTAAGGTCTATTTAATCATCCATGATTTAGAAGTCTTAAGGAATGCTAATTTGGACACGGTACCCTTGAAACATAAGATTCGGGTTCATCTTCAAGAATCAAGTCTTTTAGGGGCTGCCGATGGCATCGTTGCTCACAATCCAATCATGAAAGCTTTCTTGGTAAAACAAGGTCTTGCTGAGCAAAAGATTGTTAGCTTAGATATTTTTGATTATTTGATTCCGAATTTTCAAGAAAAGACAACTCAAACAAAGACCAACCAATTATTGTAGCAGGTAATTTGGCACAAGAGAAAGCTGGGTATCTTTATGCTCTTCCGGAAACCCCAATCTATAACCTCTATGGTGTTGGATTTGATAAGAGTAGAGCTTTAGAGAATGAGTCTTACTTTGGTTCTTTCTTGCCAGACGAACTTCCTGCAGCCCTTGAGGGTGGTTTTGGGCTTGTATGGGATGGTGATAGTGCTGAAACCTGTAGTGGTGTTTTCGGAGAGTACCTCCGTTATAACAATTCTCACAAGGCATCCCTTTATTTGGCATCTGGATTCCCACTTGTAGTGTGGAAACAGTCTGCCTTGTCTCACTTTGTGCTAGAGAAAAACTGTGGGATTGCAGTAGAATCGCTTCATGATTTAAAAACCACGATTGAAAATCTATCGGATGCCGATTATCAAGAATTGGTTACAAATGCAAAAAGAATTGGTAAAAAAATACGAGATGGTTTTTATCTAACTAGTGCTTTAAAAGAATTAACGAAATGAGAAGTCTTTTTAGACTTCTTTTTTGTTAAAGAGATGATAAATCTAGTATAAAAAATGAATATAAATGATTCTTTTTTTAGGAGTAATACTAAGATTTCAATTCAATTGTGGAATTGAAAACGGCTTAACATAAAAAAATTTTTTTGGAAAAATATAATGAATTTCATAATCATTTTTTTCAGTTAGTTTGACTGTTTTTACACTGTTTTTTTAAAGAAAAAGTAAAAAAGATGGACTTGTAATAGAATATTAAAATAAATTTAATGAATAACCTTAGATAAATTCATAAAAAATTAGGCACGAATCGGATTTTTGTGATATAATATTCTGTGAATAGCTATGCCTTCTTGTAGCTGTTAAAAAATCAAAGTGTGAAACTTGGAAGATAGAGAGGACGCAATGTAATGACTAGAAATGGTTTCTTTACAGGCTTAGATATTGGGACGAGCTCTATTAAAGTGTTAGTTGCTGAGCTTGTAGATGGTGAAGTAAATGTAATCGGTGTTAGCAACGCCAAAAGTAAAGGTGTCAAGGATGGGATTATCGTTGATATTGAAGCCGCAGCAACGGCTATCAAATCTGCTATATCTCAAGCAGAAGAAAAAGCAGGGATTTCTATCAAATCAGTAAACGTTGGGCTTCCAGCAAACTTGTTGCAAGTGGAACCAACTCAAGGAATGATTCCTGTAACATCAGACACAAAAGAAATTACAGAACAAGATGTTGAAAATGTTGTTAAATCAGCTTTGACAAAGAGCATGACACCAGATCGTGAAGTGATTACTTTTGTACCAGAAGAGTTTGTAGTTGATGGTTTCCAAGGCATTCGCGACCCTCGTGGTATGATGGGTGTTCGTTTGGAAATGCGTGGACTTCTCTATACAGGTCCAAGAACCATTCTTCACAACCTTCGTAAAACAGTAGAACGTGTTGGAGTTCAAGTTGATAACGTGATTATTTCACCACTTGCAATTGTAAATTCTGTTCTTAACGAAGGCGAACGTGAGTTTGGAGCGACTGTTATCGATATGGGTGGTGGCCAAACAAGTGTTGCTACTATCCGTAATCAAGAGCTACAATACACAAATGTTTACCAAGAAGGTGGCGATTACGTCACTAAAGACATTTCAAAAGTTCTTAAAACTTCTAAGAAGATTGCAGAAGGTTTGAAGCTTAACTACGGTGAAGCTTATCCGCAACTTGCAAGCAAAGAAACTTTCCAAGTTGAAGTGATTGGGGAAGTAGAACCTGTAGAAGTTACAGAAGAATACTTGGCTCAAATTATTTCAGCTAGATTAAAACACATCTTTGAACAAATCAAACAAGATTTGGAAAGAAGACATTTATTGGACTTGCCGGGAGGTATTGCTCTGATTGGTGGAAATGCTATTCTACCAGGTATCGTTGAGCTTGCCCAAGAAGTACTTGGAGTTCGTGTAAAACTTTACGTTCCAAACCAAGTGGGTATCCGCAATCCTGCATTTGCTCATGTAATTAGTTTGTCTGAATTTGCTGGAAGCCTTACAGAAATTAATGTTTTGGCTCAAAGAGCTATCAGAGGAGATCAAGTTTTGCGTCAACAACCAATTGACTTCAGAACTTCAAGTCAGGAAAAACCTGCGGCTTCTCAACGTTCAGTGTTTGGTACAACTTCAACTGAATCAGCAGAATCAACTTATGTTGCTGATTCAACAACTCAAAATCAATCAGAAGAGAAACCAAAATTAACTGAGCGATTCCGTAGCTTAATCGGAAGCATGTTTGATGAATAGGATAGAGGAATAAAATATGACATTTTCATTTGATACAGCAGCAGCACAAGGTGCAGTAATTAAAGTAATTGGTGTCGGTGGTGGCGGCGGGAACGCCATTAACCGCATGGTTGACGAAGGTGTTTCAGGTGTTGAGTTCATTGCAGCCAACACAGATGTACAAGCCTTGAGCAGTACAAAAGCTGAAACAGTTATCCAACTTGGTCCAAAATTAACTCGCGGACTTGGTGCTGGAGGACAGCCTGAAGTTGGTCGTAAGGCTGCTGAAGAAAGCGAAGAAGCAATTACTGAAGCTATCAGTGGTGCAGATATGGTCTTCATCACTGCTGGTATGGGTGGTGGTTCTGGTACAGGTGCTGCACCAGTTATCGCTCGTATCGCTAAAGGTTTAGGGGCTTTGACTGTCGGTGTTGTGACACGTCCATTCGGTTTCGAAGGAAGCAAACGTGGTCAATTCGCAGTCCAAGGGATCAACGAACTTCGTGAACATGTTGATACTCTCTTGATTATCTCAAACAACAACTTATTAGAAATTGTTGACAAGAAACTCCACTTCTTGAAGCTTTGTCTGAAGCAGATAATGTTCTTCGTCAAGGTGTTCAAGGGATTACAGATTTGATTACAAATCCTGGTTTGATCAACTTGGACTTCGCAGACGTGAAGACAGTAATGGCAAACAAAGGAAATGCTCTTATGGGTATCGGTATCGGTAGCGGAGAAGAGCGTGTTATCGAAGCAGCTCGTAAAGCTATCTACTCACCACTTCTTGAAACAACTATTGATGGAGCAGAAGATGTTATCGTTAACGTAACTGGTGGTTTGGATATGACGTTGATTGAAGCAGAAGAAGCTTCTGAAATCGTCAATCAAGCTGCTGGACATGGCGTAAATATTTGGCTCGGTACTTCTATTGATGAATCAATGAAAGATGAAATCCGTGTAACTGTTGTTGCTACTGGGGTTCGTCAAGATGCAGTCGAAAAAGTTGTAGCGCCACAACCAAGACAAGCATCATTCCGTGAACCAGTAAAATCTGGACATACACACACTTATGACCGTCATTTTGATTTGGCAGAAACAGCTGAACTTCCAACTCCTTCACAACGTCACACTGAAGCGCCTAAAGCATCAGCTTTTGGTGACTGGGATTTGAGACGTGATTCAATTGTTCGTCAAGGTGAATCAGTCGTATCACCAGTTGAACGTTTCGAAGCACCAGCTTCTGACGAAGATGAGTTGGAAACACCACCATTCTTTAAAAACCGTTAATAGAGATGGATTTAAAAGAAAATACAAATCAGGTATTTCAACAGGTTACAAAAGCAATTCAAGAAACCGGCCGTGAAGACGGTTCGGTTTCTGTAATTGCCGTAACAAAATATGTTGATATTGCAACTGCAGCAAATTTGATTGACCAAGGAGTCAAACACATCGGTGAAAACCGTGTCGACAAATTTCTTGAAAAGTATCATGCTTTAAGTGATAAAGATGTTACTTGGCACTTGATTGGTAGCTTGCAAAGAAGAAAAGTCAAGGATGTTATTCCTTTTGTTGATTATTTTCACGCTTTAGATTCTTTGAAATTAGCCCAAGAGATTCAAAAACGTGCCGATCGAACAGTTAAATGTTTTTTGCAGGTCAATATTTCTGGAGAGGAAAGCAAGCACGGTTTTTCAAAAGAAGAGCTATTGACAGTCTTGCCAGACTTGTCTAGCTTGGATCAAATCGAGTATGTTGGTCTCATGACCATGGCTCCCTTTGAAGCCCAAACAGAAGAGTTGCAAAAAATCTTTAAAGAAACGCAAGAGTTGCAACAATACATTCGCGAACAACAACTCCCCAATATGCCGATGACAGAACTAAGTATGGGAATGAGCCGTGACTATAAAGAAGCGATTCAGTGTGGCTCAACTTTCGTTCGAATTGGTACAGCATTTTTTAAATAGGAAATAATCATGTCATTAAAGATAAATTTGATAAATTTATAGATTACTTTACAGAAGATGGAGATGAAGTTGCTTCAGAAGTTGTAGCTGCACAACCTGAACGTTCACTAGCTTCGGTTCCTCAAAAAAGAGAATTGCCACAGCAAGCTGCTGCTCAAGAATCTTCTTCAGTCGAAGCAAAAGAGAAAAATATTACAAAACTTCATGCACGTCAACAACAACTAGCAATTGAAAGCCATCGCTCTACTGAAAAAATAACCATCGATGTTCGTTACCCACGCCGTTACGAAGATGCAACAGATATTGTTGATTTGTTGGCTGGAAATGAAAGTATCTTGATTGACTTCCAATATATGACAGAAGTTCAAGCTCGTCGTTGTTTGGATTACTTGGATGGAGCACGTCATGTCCTTGCTGGTGAGTTAAGAAAAGTAGCGAACACAATGTATCTTTTGACGCCTGTTGGTGTTGTGGTAAACATTGAGGATATTCGTTTACCTGATGAAGCTCAAAGCGAAGAATACGACTTTGATATGAAGAGAAATAGAGTACGTTAATGTTTCTAATAATTCGTTTTATCCAAAATGCTACAGATATCTATTCACTGATACTTGTAGCTTTTGCTCTATTATCATGGTTTCCAAATGCCTATAACACACAGTTGGGGAAATTTTTAGAGACTTTGTGTAAACCAATTCTTGAACCTCTAAAACGTCTACCTCTTCAAATCGTAGGTTTGGACTTCTCTGTTTGGATAGCCCTAATTCTCTTGCGGATGATTAGCCGCTATCTCATCAATTTGCTGGTCGTATTATGAGCAAGGAACTTTACCAACATTTCGCAACAGAGGATATTCCATTCATCGATAAGGGGTTGGAATGGTTGAGTCAAGTCGAGGAGCACTATGCACCGATTTTATCTCCTTTTATAAATCCTCACCAAGTATTTATCTTGGAAACTTTGGGAAATAATAGAGGAGTAAAGACTTTGTTAGTACTAGTTTAGTACCTTCAGAGCATGCTAGGGTCATTCTAGCACCGGATTATTTCACACCAAGTTTGGAAGATTTTGAAATGACCTTGCTTGAGATTGAGTATCCTAGCAAGTTTCAACAACTAACCCATTCAAAAATTCTGGGTACGGTTCTCAATCGACTAGGTATTGACCGTAAGTTGTTCGGAGACATTCTGGTGACAGAAGATAAAGCCCAAATTATTGTCGATCGAAGATTTACCACTCTTTTCCAGGATGGAATTCAAAAGATCTCCAAGTTGCCTGTAAGTTTAGTAGAACGCCCTTTTTCAGATAGGATAGAATCTAAAGACGAGTATCAAGAAAAAGAAGTCTTGGTTTCAAGCCTGCGACTGGATGCCTTCTTATCTAGTATATTGAAATTATCACGTTCGCAAGCTGCAGCTCTGGTTGAAAAGAAGTTGGTTCAGGTCAATTATCATATAATTGAAAAGTCTGACTATCAGGTAAAAAGTTGGTGATTTAATCAGCGTCAGACGCTTTGGTCGAATTATCTTACTTAAAGAAAACGGTCATACCAAGAAAGATAAGATTAAATTAACAGTCCAATTGTTATCAAGTAGATGAGGGGAAAATGTCAATGAATCCTTCAGAAATTAGAGATATAAAATTCTCGATTAAATTCAGAGGTTATGACACTGACAAAGTTGATGTTTTTTTAGAAAATCTTTTTAATGATTATGAGGAATTATATCGTTATAAGCAAGAAAATGAAATCTATATCAAAGATTTAGAAGAATGTCTCTTAAATTTTACGGATAATATCCCTAAAAGAAAATTAACAAGTGAAAAAGAAGCTCCCTCTGAGTATACATCCAATACCCCTAAAAGAGAAGAAACAAACGACCAAGAACCAGAAGCAATTAATGATTCTATTTTTTATTAAATAAGTGAGGAAAATTATGCCAATTACATCATTAGAAATTAAGGATAAAACCTTTGGATTGCAGTTTAGAGGATTTAATCGCGATGAAGTTGATGAATTCTTAGATATTGTTGTTCGTGATTATGAAGTACTTGTACGAAGCAATCATGAGAAAGATCAACACATTAAAAACTTAGAAGAACGTTTGTCATATTTTGATGAGATTAAAGATTCATTGAGCCAATCTGTTCTGATTGCTCAAGATACAGCTGAGCGTGTAAAACAAGCTGCGAATGACCGTTCTAATAACATTATTAAGCAGGCTGAGCAAGACGCTCAACGTTTGCTTGATGAAGCTAAATACAAGGCTAATGAAATTTTGCGACAAGCTACAGATAATGCTAAAAAAGTTGCTGTAGAAACTGAAGAGTTGAAGAACAAGAGTCGCGTCTTCCACCAACGTTTGAAATCAACAATCGAAAGTCAGTTGGCTATTGTTGATTCATCAGATTGGGAAGAAATTTTGCGTCCGACTGCAACTTATCTTCAAACGAGCGATGAAGCATTCAAGGAAGTTGTTGAAGAAGTGTTAGGTGAAGCAGCATCTTCATATCATGAAGAAGAGCCAATTGACATGACGCGTCAATTTTCTCCAGAAGAAGTTGCAGAACTTCAAGCGCGTATTGAAGCAGCTAACAAGGAATTGTTAGAAGCGGAGCAGGCTGCTGAAGAGTCAACTGAAACTGAAGTTGAAGTTCAGCCAGTTGCTGGAACTCCTGTTGAACCATCGCATGAGAATGAATCTCAAGACGATGCCGATGCTCAACAAGAATCAGTTCTAATTTTATAAGAAACTCATCAGAGAACAAGAGTTTATCAAACATATTTCTAGCGAGTAGGAGATGGTGGAAAGTCCTATAATCCCTGTTGGTAAATTTATCCTCTCTTAGTATCAAATCTGAAAATAGTAAGATTTGACGTTGCCCACGTTACGGGAAAAGAGGGAAAGAGACTAGGTCTTTTTCCGAACAAAGGTGGTACCACGATTTTCGTCCTTTTTGCGAGTCGTGGTTTTTATATTGTCAATTTACATTAAAGGAGTAAACATGAAACTTAAAGAAACCCTCAATCTTGGGAAAACAGAATTTTCAATGCGTGCCGGTCTTCCGACCAAAGAGCCAGTTTGGCAAAAGGAATGGGATGAAGCTAAACTTTATCAACGTCGTCAAGAGTTAAATGAAGGAAAACCACATTTCACGCTTCATGATGGCCCTCCCTATGCCAACGGGAACATCCACGTAGGACATGCCATGAACAAGATCTCTAAAGATATCATTGTTCGTTCTAAGTCTATGTCAGGCTTTTATGCACCTTACATCCCAGGTTGGGATACTCATGGTTTGCCAATTGAGCAAGTTTTGGCAAAACAAGGTGTTAAACGCAAAGAAATGGACCTTGTTGAATACTTGAAACTTTGCCGTGAATACGCTCTGTCTCAAGTAGATAAACAACGCGAAGACTTTAAACGTTTGGGTGTTTCTGGTGACTGGGAAAATCCATATGTAACACTAACTCCTGACTATGAAGCAGCGCAAATCCGTGTCTTCGGTGAAATGGCTAATAAAGGCTACATCTACCGTGGTGCCAAGCCAGTTTACTGGTCTTGGTCATCTGAGTCAGCTCTCGCTGAAGCGGAAATTGAATACCATGACTTGGTTTCAACATCACTTTACTATGCCAACAAGGTCAAAGATGGCAAAGATGTTCTAGATACTGATACTTACATCGTTGTTTGGACAACAACTCCATTCACCATCACGGCTTCTCGTGGTTTGACTGTTGGTGCGGATATTGATTACGTCTTGGTGCAACCAGCTGGTGAACCTCGTAAGTTTGTGGTTGCTTCAGAATTGTTGAACAGCTTGTCTGAGAAATTTGGTTGGGCAGATGTTCAAGTTTTGGCTACTTACCGTGGTTCAGAATTGAACCAAATTGTGACAGAGCACCCATGGGATACAGCAGTAGATGAACTCGTTATCCTTGGTGACCACGTTACAACAGATTCTGGTACTGGTATCGTCCATACAGCTCCGGGTTTTGGTGAGGATGACTACAATGTCGGTATTGCCAATGGGCTTGAAGTCGCTGTGACTGTTAACGAACGCGGGATCATGATGGCCAATGCTGGTGCAGAGTTCGAAGGTCAATTCTACGACAAGGTTGTGCCAACGGTTATTGAAAAACTTGGTGATCTACTTCTAGCTCAAGAAGAAATCTCTCACTCCTACCCATTTGACTGGCGTACGAAAAAACCAATCATCTGGCGTGCAGTGCCTCAATGGTTTGCTTCTGTATCTAAATTCCGCCAAGAAATTTTGGACGAAATTGAAAAAGTGAAGTTCCACTCAGAATGGGGTAAAGTCCGTCTTTACAACATGATTCGTGACCGTGGTGACTGGGTTATCTCTCGTCAACGTGCTTGGGGAGTTCCTCTTCCAATCTTCTATGCAGAAGACGGAACACCAATCATGACAGCTGAAACCATCGAGCATGTAGCTCAACTCTTTGAAGAACATGGTTCCATCATCTGGTGGGAACGTGATGCCAAGACCTCTTGCCAGAAGGATTTACCCATCCAGGTTCACCAAATGGCGAGTTCAAGAAAGAAACAGACATCATGGACGTTTGGTTTGACTCAGGTTCATCATGGAATGGTGTAGTGGTTAACCGTCCAGAGCTCAAATATCCAGCAGATCTTTATCTTGAAGGTTCAGACCAATACCGTGGTTGGTTCAACTCATCACTCATCACCTCTGTAGCTAACCATGGCGTCGCACCATACAAACAAATCTTGTCACAAGGTTTTGCCCTTGATGGTAAAGGTGAGAAGATGTCGAAATCTCTTGGAAATACCATTGCTCCAAGCGATGTTGAAAAACAATTTGGTGCGGAAATCTTGCGTCTCTGGGTAACAAGTGTTGATTCAAGCAACGACGTACGTATCTCTATGGATATCTTGAGTCAAGTTTCTGAAACTTACCGTAAGATCCGTAACACCCTTCGCTTCTTGATTGCCAACACTTCTGATTTTAACCCAGCTGAGGATGCAGTAGCTTACGAAGAACTTCGTTCAGTTGATAAATACATGACTATCCGCTTTAACCAACTTGTTAAGACTATTCGTGACGCATATGCAAACTTTGAATTCTTGACAATCTATAAAGCCCTAGTGAATTTTATCAACGTTGATTTGTCTGCTTTCTATCTTGACTTTGCCAAAGATGTTGTTTACATCGAAGGTGCAAAATCTCTCGAACGCCGTCAGATGCAAACAGTCTTCTATGACATCCTTGTGAAAATCACAAAACTCTTGACACCAATTCTTCCACACACTGCTGAAGAAATCTGGTCATATCTCGAGTTTGAAACAGAAGACTTTGTTCAATTGTCAGAATTACCTGAAGCTCAAACATTTGCTAATCAAGAGGAAATCTTGGATACATGGTCAGCCTTCATGGACTTCCGTGGACAAGCTCAAAAAGCCTTGGAAGAAGCTCGTAATGAAAAAGTGATTGGTAAATCACTTGAAGCTCACTTGACAGTTTATCCAAATGAAGTCGTGAATACTCTTCTTGGAGCTGTTGATAGCAATGTAGCCCAACTCTTGATTGTCTCAGAATTAACCATTGCAGAAGGTCCAGCTCCAGAAGGTGCAGTGGCATTTGAAGATGTAGCCTTCACGGTTGAGCGTGCGGCTGGTGAAGTTTGTGATCGTTGCCGTCGTATCGATCCAAGTACAGCAGAACGTAGCTATAATGCAACCATCTGTGATCACTGTGCAAGCATCGTTGAAGAAAACTTTGCGGATGCAGTAACAGAAGGATTTGAAGCTAAATAATCTAACAAAAATACAGGAGAAATTCCTGTATTTTTTTAAAAAATAAAAACTTTAATAAAAATATGGTATAATAAACCTTATTAAAATAAAAGGAGATATTTATGAAGACAAAAAAACACTAGCACAAGTAGATGGCTTTTATTGGTATTATTGCAGGGGCAATTTTAGCTTTCTTACCAATTTTTATGGTATTTCTTG